>Ga0247805_1000621_pt1 | contig 18043 bp, 14 predicted proteins | sample UWRJL044104R1_FD_180930 | JGI IMG/M metagenome (GOLD analysis project Ga0247805, IMG submission 180930) | Plant litter microbial communities from Arlington Agricultural Research Station in Wisconsin, United States - UWRJ-L044-104R-1 | ecosystem: Environmental > Terrestrial > Plant litter >... | reverse complement strand
GGCTTCGCCAGCGCCCAGCTCTCCACCCGCGTGCGCGAGCTCTCCGGTGGCCAGAAGCGCCGCCTGCAGCTGCTGCTCATCATCCTCGACGAGCCGAACGTGCTGATTCTCGACGAGCCCACCAACGACCTCGACACCGACATGCTCGCCGCGATCGAAGACCTATTGGACTCCTACCCGGGTACCCTGCTCGTCGTCAGCCACGACCGGTACCTGCTTGAGCGCGTCACCGACCAGCAGTACGCGGTGATGGAGGGCAGCATGCGCCACCTCCCGCGCGGCGTCGACCAGTACCTCGAGCTGCGCCTCGCCCAGCAGAAAGCGGATGCGGCTCCCGCAGCAAGCGGGAAGGCCCCGGCCAAGACACCCAAGCTCGGTGGTGCCGAACTACGCAATGCCCAGAAGGAGTTCGCCGCGGCCGACCGCAAGCTGGCGAAGATGAACGGGCAGATCGCCGACATCCACACGAAGCTGGCCTCGCACGACCAGAGCGACTACACCGGGCTCGGCGTGATGACCGCCGAGATCCAGGGGCTCGAGGCGCAGATCGCCACGCTGGAGACCCGCTGGCTCGAGCTGGAGGACCTGCTCAACTAGCGGCTGGCCGTTCTACTGGTCACATTGCGTACACACGCACGTAGCATCGCCGTCGCCGGTCGGACACCTTGCTGCACCACTCTGATCCCCTGATGAAGGACGAACGACCCGCGGCACAGTAGACGCGGGCGGTCACCTTCCTGCCGATCGGGGGGTCACTGGTGTCTGCTCTGCCGGGCTTCGTGTTCTCCGCCTTCGACTCCGCGAGCGACAAGCAGTTCGTGGGCTGGGCCTCCTTCCGCGAGTCGATCCAGGCCGCGAGACGGCTGGACGGCGCGGAGCTGGTGGCCAAGCGCGCTCCGTCGCGCCCGGAGCAGACCGGCCCGCTGGGAATCTGGCGCCTGCTGGCGTCGAACAACCGCGAGCTCGGTCGCAGCGGCAGCGCCTACTCGACCTTCGAGGCCGCGCGCGACGACGTGCTGCGTCTGCAGCGTGTGGTCGACGAGCTGGTGATCGTGGGCGTGCGCGGCACCGTATCCAGCCAGTTCGGCTGGATCGCCACTCTCGACGACGTCCCGGTGATCACCTCCGGCCGCTGGTTCGGCGCCTCCTCGACGAGCCTGCACTCCGCGGCGACCACCCTCGCCGTCTTCGAGACCGCGTACGTGGCCGAGGAGGTGTGGGTCGGCAGCCACAGTGTCGGACGCGGATCACGCCGCGGGCTGGTGGCGACGTCCACGTGGTGACGGGTCTCGTGTCCGGCCACTACCGGCTGGGGGAGCTGCTCGGAACCGGCGGCTCCGCATCCGTGTTCTCGGCCGTCGACGTGCGCGACGACAGCGTGGTGGCCCTGAAGCTGCTGCACCCGCACCTGTCGGGCGACCCCGCCGCCCGCGAGGCGCTGCTCCGCGAGGCGCGCGCGGCGTCCGGTCTGCGGCACCCTAACGTCGTGGCCGTGCTCGACACGGGCGTGCACGACGACGGCACCGCCTGGATCGCACTCGAACTCGCCCCCGGCATCAGCCTCGCCGAGCACGTGGAGCTGCACGGCGTGCTCGGCTCGCTGCAGACCGTCGCGCTCGCCGCGGGTGTGCTGCGCGGGCTCGAGGCCGCCCACGCCGCGGGTCTCGTGCACCGCGACGTCTCGCCGGCCAACATCATGCTCTCGCCCGGAGCGGACGCCCTTCTCACCCCCGCCGACGTGCGTCTGGTCGATTTCGGGCTGGCGGATGCCGCCGGCCGGCCCGCCCTCGCACCCCCGGCCCCGGAGAGCGCGGCCTCCACACCCGGCGGCGCCCTGGGCAGCGTGAACTACGTCTCTCCCGAGCAGGCGTCCGGCGGATCCGTCGATGCGCGCGGCGACATCTACCAGCTCGGCGCGGTGCTCTACTTCGCGCTGACCGGTCGGCCGCCCTTCCCCCGCGACAGCGCCGCCGAGACGGTGGACGCCCACGTCAACGCCCCGCCGCCCGTGCCCTCGGTGGCCCAGCCCCGCATTCCCCGCGCGGTCGACCGGCTGGTGGTGAAGGCCATGCTCAAGGCCCCCGGCGACCGTTTCCAGTCCGCCGCCGAGATGCTGCTCGCGGTGGAGGCGCTCACCATCGGCGTCGCGCCGCCGCTCGGAACGACACGAACGGTGGGCGCCACGCAGGTGCTCGACGTCGGCGACCCGCGCACGATGCGGCTGCCTGCCGCGCGGGTGAGCAACTCCGAGCGACGGCCGCGCCTGCCCGACTCGCTGCCCCCGACGCTGCCGGTCGCGGCCGCGGCGACCGCGGCGGCGGACGACAGCTCGTGGCTCTGGAAGTCGGGCGTCGCGCTGGTGGCCGTGATCGCGATCGTGGTGTGGATCGTCTCCTCGGCCAGCGGCGGATCGGCGCCCCAGGCGGCGCCCGAGCCCTCCGCGAGCGCCGTGGTGCAGTCCCCGACCGCCCCCTCGCCGACGGCGACGACTCCGCCCCCGCCCCCGACACCCACCACCGCGGCGGTGCCGAGCGTCGCCGGCGGCAGCATCACCGACGCCCGCATGGCGATCGAGGCGGCCGGCTTCGTGGCCGGCGAGATCACCGACGAGAACTCCGCCTCCCAGGCCGGCACCGTGTTGCGCTCCACTCCCGAGCAGGGCTCGAACCAGCAGCTCGGCAGTACCGTCGCGCTCGTCGTGGCCAGTGGGCTGGGCGAGGTGCCGAGCGTCTCCGGGCTCGCCCGCGATGCCGCCGTGGCCGCGATCCAGGGTGCGGGCTTCACCGCTCTGATGGCCGTACAGGAGAACGCCTCGGTGTCGATGGGCACGATCCTCGGCACCGACCCGCCGGCCGGAACGGCGGTTCTGATCGGTCGCACCATCACGATCCTCGTGGCGAGCTCGCCGCCGGCCGTCACGCCTACCCCCAGTCCGGTGGTCACGGCGCCCCCTGCCCAGAACGGCTGACGCGAGTTGGGGGCGCGTCCACGTCTCCTTCACGAACGGCACCCCAGCCGTTCACCCGCTGACCCGACGATCACTCTCGAGGTTGATTGCCCCCTGATGGCGCGCCCGGAGAGGCATGGTGTGGCAGTCATAGACGAACGGCGCTCGCTCGCCGCGCGGCCGTCGCGGTCCGACTCGATCTTCAAGACGGTGACCTTCAGCGCCGGCGCCGTCACCGTGGGGATCATGCTCTGCGTCGGGCTCTTCCTCGCGCTGCGCGCCGGCGACGCCCTCTCGGTCGCCGGGCCCTCCTTCCTCGTCGAGCAGCAGTGGTCTCCCGAGACCAAGGTCTTCGGCATCGGGGCCATCCTGCTCGGCACCTTCACCATCGCGCTGATCGCCATGGCCGTCGCCGTGCCGCTCGCACTCGGAACCGCGCTGCTCATCTCGGAGGTCGTCGGCGGCAGGCTGCGCGGCTTCCTCGTCTCGCTTGTCGACCTGATGGCCGCCGTGCCGAGCGTGGTCTACGGCCTCTGGGGCCTGTTCTTCCTGCAAGCCAACGTGATCCCGGTCTCGCAGTGGATCTCCACCTACTTCGCCTGGATCCCGATCTTCCGGGTGTCCGATGCCTCGGGCGACGTGCTCACCGAGGCCAGCGCCTTCACCTCCTCCGCCTTCATCGCGGGCATCGTGGTCGGCCTCATGGTCGTCCCGACCCAGACCTCGATCATGCGCGAGGCCTTCTCGCAGGCACCGGTGGGGGAGCGCGAGGCGGCGCTCGCTCTCGGTTCCTCCCGCTGGGGGATGATCCAGACCGTCGTCCTGCCCTTCGGCCGCGGCGGCATCATCGGCGGCATCATGCTCGGCCTCGGCCGGGCGCTCGGCGAGACCATCGCGGTCTACATGATCATCTCGCCGATCTTCACGATCAACTGGCAGGTGCTCAAGACCGGCACCAACTCGGTATCCGCGCTGATCGCGCTGCGCTACGGCGAGGCGAGCGAGTTCGGGCTCTCGGCGCTGATGGCGGCCGGGCTCGTGCTCTTCATCATCACCCTCATCGTCAACTTCACCGCGTCGTCCATCGTGGCGCGCTCGCGTTCGGGAGCGGAGTCCTGATGACCATCCTCGACGAGACACGGCGGGCCGATGCAACAGACGTCGCCCTGTTCGAAGCGGATGCCGTGGCACCGCTCACGAAGACACCGTCACCCGGTGACACCCCGGTCGGAGTGAAGCGCACGCTGCGGCGCGCGACGCTCGACGAGCGTTTCAACGTGATCGGTGCGCTGGCGGCGGCCGCCGCCCTGACCACCCTGCTCTTCGGGTGGTTCACGCCGCTCACCAGCGTCGTCGGCTGGGTCGTCGTCGCCTTCGTGCTCTTCATCGGCTTCTACAGCCTGCTCGTCGCGCTGCGCTCGGACGGTCAGGAGGTGCGCGACCGCATCATGACCGTGCTGCTGGTCAGCTCGGGTGTCGTTCTCTTCAGCGCACTGGTCTTCGTGGTGGCCTACACGATCATCCGCGCACAGGACGCCCTGCCGCATCTCAACTTCTTCACCCAGACCATGGAGCTCACCGGTCCTCTCGACCCGCTGAGCATGGGCGGGATCGTGCACGCGATCATCGGCACCATCATCCAGATCACGATCGCGCTGGCGATCACGATCCCGCTGGGAATCACCACTGCGGTGTTCCTCAACGAGATCGGCGGACGCTTCGCCCGTTTCGTACGCACGATTTCCGACGCGATGACCGCACTCCCCTCGATCGTCGCCGGGCTGTTCGTGTACGCGGCGATCATCCAACTGATCACCCACCAGCGCTCCGGCTTCGCCGCGGCGATGGCGCTCACCGTCATGATGCTCCCAATCGTCATCCGCTCCGCAGACGTGGTGCTGAGGCTCGTTCCCGGCAACCTGCGCGAGGCGTCCTACGCGCTCGGTACCACCCGGTGGCGCACCGTCTGGCATGTGGTGCTACCGACCGCACGGTCCGGGCTCGTCACCGCCGTGATCCTCGGAACCGCGCGTGGAATCGGCGAGACCTCGCCCGTGCTGCTCACCTCGGGGATCACCGCCGTGACGAACTTCAACCCCTTCGCGGGCCCGATGATCTCTCTGCCGCTGCAGGTCTTCGACTTCGTCAAGTCGCCCGAGCCCGCGATGATCGCCCGCGGCTTCGCCACCGCCGCCGTGCTGCTTCTGCTCGTCGTCGGACTCTTCTTCGTCGCCCGACTCATCGGCGGACGCGGCCCCGGCCAGCTGTCCGACGGGCAGCGCAGGCGTGTGGCCGCCGCCTCGGCCGACGACGTCGTGCGCATGGCGAACGCCCACTCGGCGGCGCCCGGCCGGCACGCCGCGATTGCACCGGAACTCCCCGCCGCTTCATCTCCCGATCCACAGAACCTGCCGAAGGAGCCGTCCCAGTGACGACGCGAACCCGACTTCCCCTGCGAACGCTTGTCGCGTTCGTTCTCGTCTTCCTCATCACGGGCGGATTCGCCTCGGCCTTCAACGCGCAGGCCGCTTTCGCCGCCACCTACGTTCCGATCTCCGGAACCGGCTCGACCTGGTCGCAGAACGCCCTCGACCAGTGGCGAAAGAACGTCGCGGCCAACTACGGCATGACGGTGAACTACTCCGGATCCGGATCAAGCGCGGGGCGTCAGGACTTCATCGCGGGCACGGTCGACTTCGCGATCAGCGAGATCCCCTTCCAGACCAGCCCGGAAGACGGGTCGGCTCCCGAGAAGCCGACGACGCCCTTCGCCTACATGCCGATCGTCGCCGGTGGAACGTCGTTCATGTACAACCTGGAGATCGGCGGAAAGCGGGTCACCACCCTTCGCCTCGCTGGAGAGACCGTGACCAAGATCTTCACGGGGGTCATCACCAACTGGAACGACCCGCAGATCGTGCGCGACAACCCCGACCTCGCCATGCCCGACAGGGCGATCACACCCGTGGTGCGGTCCGACGGCTCCGGATCGAGCGCACAGTTCAGCCTGTGGATGGCGAAGCAGCATCCCGCGCTCTGGTCCGCCTACAAGTGCGCGGGCCAGTCACCCTGCGGGCTCACCTCGCAGTATCCGACACCCGCGAATGGCAAGGCGCAGAGCGGCTCGCTCGGCGTCGCCGGGTATGTCAGCCAGGGGTACGGCCTGGGCGCGATCACCTATGTCGAATACTCGTACGCGCTCAAGTCCGGATTCCCGGTCGCGAAGGTGCAGAACGCGGCGGGCAGCTTCGTCGAACCGACGGGTGCCGCGGTGGCCGTGGCACTTCAGAAAGCCGTGATCAACACGACCGAGTCGTCGCCCGACTACCTCACGCAGAACCTCGAGGGCGTCTACAACAGCCCGGACCCGACCGCCTACCCGCTGTCGAGCTACTCGTACATGATTGTGCCCACCGCCGCGACCTCGAACTTCACCGCCCAGAAGGGCACCTCGCTCAGCACCTTCGCGAACTACATGCTCTGCGCTGGACAGAAACAGGCCGAGGTGCTCGGCTACTCGCCCCTGCCGGAGAATCTGGTGATGGCGGGACTCGACCAGGTGAAGCGCATCCCGGGCGCCACCGCCGAGTCCGCCGGGTGCAAGCCCGGCGACATCCAGGCTCCACCCTCGGCGGAGAGCAGCGCCGCGGCTGCTGCTGCGGCCGCGGCGGCCGCCGCAGCGGCAACCGCAGACGCGTCCGCCGCGTCCGCGGCGACCGGGGGCGACGCACTGTACGACGCGAACGGCGCCCTGCTGGCCGGAGGCGTTTCTGGAGGAGCGGTCTCGTCTCCGTTCACTCTGCCCGACTCGGCGTTCGGCGGTAGGCAGCTCATCATGCTGTTCGCCGGCGTGCTCGTGGTGGCCGCGGTCGTCCTCCCGCCAGTGCTGTCCAGGCGGCTCAAGCGTGCGGGTGGAAAAATCCCCGGTCAGTAGGCATTTCTGGTGCATCGGCATGGCCGTGTGCGCACGCCGCCGCCGCGGGCCCCAACCGGATGGCCGGCGTGTAGTGGTAGTTCCGAATCCGTTCATCCCGAATCCATAGACCGCCCATAATCTCAATCGACTTCACACCGAGAATCTGCTGATAACTCAGCACTGGAGACCCCCTTGCCCAGAAGACCCGCCACCGGCCCGCGCCGCACCCGACTCCTCTCGGGACTCACGGGGGCCACCACCACCCTCGTGGTGGGAGCCGTACTCACAATCGGCGGCGTCGCCATCCCGACACAGTCGGCGAGCGCGGCGAGCGATGTCACGGTGACAGCGGCCCAGCAGGATCCGGACGTCGCGAACGCGCCCTTCCCCGCGCTCGCCGTGACGGTCTCGCAGACGCAGAACCTTGTGGCACAGGGACTCCAGATCAGCTGGACCGGTGGCAAGAAGTCGACCGTGCCCAGCGGCCAGTCCGGCGGGGAGAACTTCTTGCAGATCGCGCAGTGCTGGGGTGACGACCCGGCGAACCCGGGGCAGCCCGATCGCACCACCTGCCAGTACGGGGCGTACCAGACCACGGGTTCCACCCGCGACAGCAACCGTAGCGACAGCAACGTCATCGCCGACGCCGACAAGCAGTACACCGTGCCGCGCGCGAACGGCTTCACCCCCGCGTACACCTCGATTCCCTTCCGCGGCGCCTCCGGTCTCCCCGAAGACGTCGTGCAGAACGTCAAGGACGGCAAGAAGGTCGAGGAGCTCGGCGAGGACGGCAAGCCCATCGATGTGAACTCGAACAAGTTCCTCGGCCAGTACACCACCAACGAGGTCAGCTGGGCGGGTACGGGAAGCGACGGTACCGGTTCGGCGAAGATGGAATTGCAGACGGTCGTGCAGTCCGCGGGACTCGGCTGCGGAACCCCGGTCGCCGGGGCCGACGGCTCGATCACCGGAAAATCGTGCTGGATCGTCGTCATCCCGCGTGGAACCAAGGATGCGGGAGAGTCCGGCATCATCCAGTCCGGTTTGCTCTGGGACAACTGGAAGCACAAGCTCGCCGTCAAGCTCGACTTCCGTCCCGTCGGTGTGCGCTGCTCGATCGGCGCTGCCGAGCGCATCATCTCGGGCAGCGAGCTCGCCGCCGAGGCGGTCGCGTCGTGGCAGCCCTCCCTCTGCAATGCGAAGGACGGCTCCGTGTACACCTTGCTGACCGGTACCGAGGCGGACGCGCTCGCCTCGGCCAACAGCGACGAGGCCGCGCCGCCTCTCGCGCTCACCTCGAGCGCGCTCGTCGCCGAACAGCCGGACTCGCTGGCCTACGCCCCGATCGCCGTCTCCGGAGTCGCGATCGCCTTCGCTGTCGACCGGGAGCCCTCGGCCGACGCCGATAAGGCGGAGACCGATAAGGCGCGGCTGCCGTTCACGAGCCTCAAGCTCAATCCGCGTCTCGTCGCGAAGCTGCTCACCAACTCCTACCTCGACTCGCTTCCCTACGGCGCCAGTCGCACCCATGTCGGCTACGAGAGCGCCGCGAACCCGGGGAAGAACGCTCGCAACATCACCTACGACCCCGAGTTCCTCGCGATCAATCCGGAGTGGAAGAACCAGGCACTGGTGAGCCCGGCCCTGGGCGACATGCTGCTGCCGCAGGGCCGATCTGACGGCGCGACCGCACTCTGGACCTACGTCACCTCCGATGCCGCCGCGTCCGCCTTCCTCGAGGGGGAGCCCGACGAGTACGGGATGACGGTCAACCCCTACAGCTCGACGAACGCCGACTTCAACAAGAACAAGACGGGGCTGGTTCTGCCGCGCGACGACTTCCCCAAGGCCGACCCGATCGAGCAGGCGGCCGATGGTCCCGTCGCCCCGATCAACCTCGTCACCTGGCGCCCGTACACGAACAACTACGACGCGAGCGGCAATCTCGTTCTCGCCGGGAACGGTCAGGAGCTCGGCGGATGGGACCCGAACTCCCGGCCTCCCAAGTACGCCAAGCCGGTGCGCAGCCTTCCCGGACTGCAGCGCGTGATCGGTGTCACCGACACCGCGTCCGCCGCCAAGTACCAGGTCTTCACCGCGGCGCTGCTCAATCCGGCCGGGCAGTACGTGACACCGAGCACCGACTCGCTGACCGCCGGCGCCGCCGCGATGACGGTCTCCACCCGGCAGTCGCAGGTGTACGGATTCGATCCGCGCTCGACCACGGCGCAGGCCGCCGCGACGGCCTACCCGCTGACGCTCCCGGTCTACGCCGCAGCGAGGCCCGGACTGGAGGACGCGAGACTGCGCGCCTCCTATGGGGCCTTCATCCGCTACGCGGTGACCACGGGTCAGAACCCGGGAACCGAGCCGGGGCAGCTGCCCGCCGGATTCGCTCCGATTCCCGCGGGGTGGAAAGCGCAGGCCCTGGCGGCGGCGACCGTCATTGAAGCGGCGCCCAAGGCGGTCGCGCCTCCGGCGAGCGCGCCGCCCGCACAGGCGGCCCCGGTCGCGCAGGGCACTGCCAGTGTCGTCGGCACCCTCGACCCCCCGGTCGCCGCCGTCGAACCGACGGCCACCGGAGAAGCCGTGCTCGCCCTCGCGGGCAGCTCGACACCGGACGACGCCGCTGCCGACGCACTGCGCAACGCCGTTCCCGGGAGTGTCCTCGCAGGCCTGCTCGCTGCGCTTCTCGTTCCTCTCATCACCCGCCTCAGAAGGAAGTCCCTCTGATGCCCACATTCTTGCCAGCACCTGAGACGGCACCTAGCAACTCAGCAGCTACAAGTCGAAGCGGCCGCGCTCGCGGATGCTCGGTAAAACCCCTTGAAAGGATCGCACCACAGTGAAGATCAAGAAGATCATCGCAATGAGCACCATCGCGGGCGTCGCCCTCGCCGGTCTTGCATTCTCGTCTGCCAACGCCGAGCCCGTCTCCAACAGCTACGTGCTGGTCGGCTCGGACACGCTGCAGGACTCCACCAACGCCCTCACCAACGGCTCCAACGCGAGCGGTTCGTTCGTGCGCATTCTCGCCAACGGCTCCTCCATCGGCAACTTCGACGCATTCGGCAGTGCGGCAATCCAGACCAAGTCGAACGGACCATTCTTCGGACGTCCCGCCGGCTCTGGCGCGGGCGTCAACGCGCTCCGCGCGTCGATCACCGGCTCCGCGTACTCGGCCGGTGGAACCAACACCACGCCCGGCAAGGTCATCACCGGCCAGGTCGACATCGCCCGCTCGTCCAGCGGCCCCGGCAGCAACGCCAACAATGCCGGCCAGCTGCTCTATGTCCCCTACGCGCGTGACGCCGTCGCCTACGCGTACAAGGGCGGAACCGCCGCCTGGGCGAATCTCAGCTCGGCGCAGCTCAAGCAGGTCTTCGACGGCACCCTGAAGTCGATCGATGGCGTCGCGATCAACCCGCGCCTGCCCCAGGCCGGCTCGGGAACGCGCAACTTCTTCCTCCCGGCTATCGGCTACGCCTCGGGCACGACCGTCGCACCCGGCGTCTCCGACACCGGCAACGCCACGGCTGAGAACGACGCCTCCGTTCTCGCCGAGGGCGACATCATCCCGTTCTCCGTCGCCAGCTGGGTCGCTCAGGCCAACGGCGTGACGGGAACCAACAGCACCACTATCGCGAACGTGAAGATGGGTACCCCGCTCGGCTCGACCGTTCCCTTCACGGGCGTCGCACCGGCTCTGGTTCCTGACACCACCTACTACGCCAACGCCTCCTTCGGCCGCGACACCTACCTCGTGGTCGAGTACGCCCGCGTCGTCGCCGGCGCCAAGTACGACGCCGGCCTCGCCAAGCTCGTCGACGGCACGAACGCGAGCCTGAACAACTTCGGCGCACTCGCCAACACTCCTGGCGCTGTGAAGAAGAAGTTCGGATTCCTCGCACCCTCGACGACGAACACGCAGCGCGCGTACGTCACCCTCTAACCGCTCCACCTCTCACAAGAAAGGTATGACAATGAGCTTCATCAAGACCAAGGTCGTGCTCGCCCTCGGCGTCGCAACCGCCCTCGTCACCGGCGTCGCGGTCTCATCCGCCTACGCCGTCGAGTCCAACGGCTCCTCCGTCGCCATGTACCAGCTCGACGGCGAGACCGGCGAGTACGTCGCTCCGGGCGCCGTCGTCGCATGGGACTACTCCGCTGTCGGAAGCCCGAGCAAGACCGATATCGACGCGACCTTCACCGGTCCCGACGACGCGGTCGCCATCCGCACCTTCATCTCGCCCCGCGGTCAGGAGTCGAACATCTCCGCGTGGTCCGCGTGGGCGGACGGCGGCTTCTCGCCGAACTCGAAGCTGGTCCTGCTTCCGAACATCTCTCCGTCGGGGATGTTCGGCGGTCAGTTCCAGAGCGTGCGTGACAACGGTGGACAGTTCAGCATCGGTTTCGCCTACGTCAACAACAACGGCCTGACCATCGCCAGCCAGGGCCCCGTCTTCCACTACATCACGGTCGCACCCGGCGGAAGCTACACCTTCGAAGACCCGACGACCGCTGCGCCGACCACCCCGCCGGTGGGCTCCGCAGACATCAACCTGTCGGCGACCACTGTCGCCGCGGCAGATGGCACGCTCAGCCTGGTCGTTCCGGCCAATGCCTCCGCGACCATCGGCAACGCGACCCTCGTGAACAACCTCTCCACCTCCACGGGTGTGCTGGGTGACATCACGGTCAAGGACTCGCGCGTCATCACTCACAAGGGCTGGGAGCTTTCGAGCACCGTCAGCGACTTCGCCGCCGGCTCGTCGGTCATCGCGGCGTCTCAGCTCACCGTGCGCCCGCGGGTCGTTTCGACCACGGCAGCAGCGGGAAGCGTCGCTGCGGCAGCTGAGGGTGCCGCAGCCACCACGGCGAAGCCCTTCGCCTCCGCCACGGACGCCGCACAGGTGGGCGACACCGTGCTCAACGCCGACCTCAAGTTCGTCGCTCCGGCGACCTCTGCGGCCGGCACCTACACCTCGAAGATGACGCTCACGCTCACCTCGAAGTAGTAGCGGCTCAGCGAGGAGGGGTCGCGCCTGGCGTGACCCCTCCTTCGCTGCCCGCATCTCCATCCGCTCGGGGTCTGTCGTTCATCCCCGGTTCAACTCCCCGAGGCCTCCGGGCCAACTCACGATGGGTGAATGTACTGTGCACAGCCTTCCCGTTCCCGCACGTCGAATCCGGCGTGCCCTGCTCTTCGCGTCCGCGGTACTCATCGTCGGCTCCGGACTCACGCTCGGCGTTCCCGCATCGACGGCTCACGCCGACGACACCGATGGAATCTCCGGCACCCCCGCGAGCGAGACCGGGGCGGATGGCCGCAGCCGATTCAGTTACGAGGTCGCGCCGGGTCAGCAGCTCGCCGACAACTACAGTGTCAGCAACACCGGCACGACAGCGCAGGTGATGCGGGTGTTCGCAACCGACGCCTTCAACACAGACGACGGCTCCTACGGGCTGCTCGACACCGACGCCGAGGCAGTCGACGCCGGTTCCTGGATCACCTTCGCCAACGGTGCGAAGTTCGTAGACGTTCCGCTCGCCCCCGGCGAGTCGAAGCTCGTCGCTTTCACTTTGACCGTTCCGGCCGACGCCTCGCCCGGCGACCACGCCGCGGGCATTGTCATCTCCGTCACGTCGCCGCAGGGGCAGATCCTCGTCGACCGTCGCGTTGCGACACGCCTCTACGTGCGTGTTCCCGGCGACCTTCAGGCTGCCCTCACCGTTGGCAGTATCTCCTCCTCGTACCAGCCGAGCATCAACCCGCTCGACGGCACCACGACCGTCACCTTCACCGTGCGCAACTCCGGAAACATCGCGCTCGGCGCGAACATGGTCGTCGGGGTCAACACCTACTTCGGCATCAGCGCGACCCCGATGGTGCGCGACGAGCTCAGTGAGATGCTGCCCCGGTCGACCCGCGTGATCACTATGACGGTTCCCGGTGTCGCCCAGCTCGGCTACCTGAACCCCTATGTGTCGCTTGCGCCGACGGCGGCCCCCGACATCACCAACCCCGGACCCCTCGCCACCGTCGACCGCGACACGGTTGCCATCGCCGTCCCGTGGTGGCTCGTCCTCGTGGTCGTCGTCGGAGGCGGGTTCTACCTGGTCCTGCGCATCCGCCGCCGTATCGACAACAAGCGAGCGGCTGAGTGGGTTGCGCACATGGAGGCCGAGGCCCGCCGAAACGCCCAGTCCACAGACCGCGGGGAGCTCGTCGCCACGGGCGTGCCTGCCGAAGGCAGCGCCCGATGATGCGTCGTTCGCGCGGTGTGGCCGCGGCAGCGCTCCTGCTCGGAACGGTCGGGGTCGTGGCGACCATCGGCTTCGGGTCGTCCGCCGCCTTCGCCGACGACGAGGACGGAATCGGACTCAGTGTCACCGTCTCTCCCGCGCCGAGCGTCTCGCCGTCTTCCGGCAGCCAGGTGCGTCCCTTTTCCGCCGGCACGGTCACTGCTGTGGACGCGGTCGCCCCCGTGTCCGACACCCCCGTGCCCGAAGAGGACGAGTTCGACCTCGGTGGCATCCTCTTCGTCAGCGGGGTCACTTCCGCCTACGACTGGTCGATCAACCCGGTCGGGGGATCGACCGAGGCCAGCATTACGGTGCGCAACGTCTCGAAGAGCACCTTCTCCTCAACGGTCCACTTCTGGGTAGACGGCCCGGTCGGCAACACGCTGAGCGAGGCGACGGGTGTGAAGATCACCGCGTTGAAGCCCGGCGAGTCCCGTACGGTCGATGCCCGCCTGGGCGGGATCGGTCAGTCGACCTTCGTGACCGTGCACGCCACTATCAAGCCGCCGAAGGTGGTCGACGGTGTCGAGCTCGACTCCATCACCCGGGACCAGTTCGTCGTGATTCCGCCCTGGGGCATTCTGTCTCTCGGAGCTCTGGGCGCCCTCGGCTTCGCGTGCTACGGACTCGTTCAGTACCTCGCCCGACCGTCCGCGTCGGCCCGCCTCGTGGGGGTTCCCGCATGACACTCGAACTCGAGAAGATGATCGAGGAGTCGCCTGTGGGCAAGCAGCCTCGGCCGCCTCGCGCACCCCGACCTCCGCGCGTTCCGCAGCCGCCGCGTCGCGCACCACGCCCTCCGAAGCAGTACGCCCCGCTTAGCCCACAGGTGATCCTCGTGCGGGGCTCCCTGATGATCCTCGCGGCACTGCTCATCTCCTTCGCCGCCAACGTGACCGTTTTCAGTCAGGTACAGCACCTCGTCTCCCAGCAGATGCTGCACAACCAGCTTAAAGAACAGCTCGCTGCGGGCACCGCGCCGGTGAGCGAGGGCGACTTCGACGACGTACTGCTTCCGAATGGCGCGCCGCTCGCCGTGCTCGACATCCCGCAGATCGGCGTGCACGAGGTCGTCGTCGAGGGCACCTCCGGTGACGCTCTCAAGGCAGGTCCGGGTCACCGGCGCGACTCGGTGCTCCCCGGTCAACAGGGGATCAGCGTGCTTCTCGGGCGTGCTGCCGCATTCGGCGGACCCTTCGGTCGAATCCAGGAGCTCGCGCCGGGCGACAGCTTCACGGTGCGCACCGGACAGGGCAAGCAGGTCTTCGAGGTCATCGGTGTGCGCTACGCCGGCGACCCCACCCCGGCGTCGCCGAAGGCGGGGGAGAGCAGGCTCATGCTGCAGACCGCCCGCGGGCCGGCGTTCATCCCGAACGGCATCGCCTACGTCGACGCCCAGCTGCGCAGCGAGGTGCAGGCGAGCGGCCAGCGCCAGACCACGTTCACGGCGTTGCCCGTGCAGGACAAGCCGATGGCCACTGACACCTCCACGGTCTGGGCACTCGTCTTCGCACTGCAGTTCCTGCTGGTGGCGCAGTTCGCCGCGGTGTGGTCCTTCCGCCGCCTCGGCGCACAGAAGACCTGGGTGGTGTTCGTGCCGGTCGGCGTTCTCGCCGTGCTCTACGTGACCAATCAGCTCACGCTGCTGCTGCCCAATCTCATCTGATCCCCGTGTCACCCGACGAAAGAGCCACCATGACCGACCCCGTGGGCAACGACGACCTCACCCAGGTGCTGCCGGCGCCGCGATCCGCGATCGCGAACCAGCCCCCGCCCATCGCGGCGCAGCGAATCGACGCGGCGTCTGCGGTGGCGATTCGCCAGGCCAACGACGACGTCCTCCACGGGCGCGCATCCGCGGGCTCGATCGGCACGGCCCTCCTCGAGCGTCCGCCGCTGGCGTCGCTCGAGGCCCGCAACATCTCGGCGTGGTTCGGCGACCACCAGGTGCTCGACCGCGTCTCGCTCGAGATGCCGGCCGGTGTGATCACCTCGCTGATCGGTCCTTCGGGCTGCGGCAAGTCGACCTTCCTGCGCATCCTGAACCGCATGCACGAGCTGGTGCCGTCCGCGAGCCTCGCCGGCGAGGTGCTGATCGACGGCGTCGACATCTACGACGTGGAGCGCAAGCTCGTCGATGCCCGCAAGGCGATCGGCATGGTGTTCCAGAAGCCGAACCCGTTCCCCGCGATGTCGATCTACGACAACGTGCTCGCCGGGCTCAAGCTCACCGGCACGAAGGCCACCCGCGACACCCGCGACTACCTGGTCGAGAGCTGCCTCACCAAGGCCGGACTCTGGAAAGAGGTGAAGGACCGCCTGCGCGCCCCCGGCGGCGGACTCTCCGGCGGGCAGCAGCAGCGCCTCTGCATCGCGCGATCGCTCGCGGTGACGCCCAAGATCCTGCTGATGGACGAGCCCTGCTCGGCGCTCGACCCCACCTCGACCCGCGTGATCGAGGAGACGATGCTCGAGCTGGCGCAGGACGTCACGATCGTGATCGTCACGCACAACATGCAGCAGGCGCAGCGGGTGTCGACGCAGTGCGCGTTCTTCCTCGCCTCGCAGGGGACTCCCGGCGGCATCGTCGAGCACGGCGACACCGACGCGATGTTCTCCGACCCGGTCGACGCGCGCACCTTCGACTACGTCAACGGCCGCTTCGGATAGCCAGCACGCGGTAGACAACTCCCGCGGCGAGCACGCCCAGGCCGACCACGATCGACACCGGGGGCAGCGTTGCGACGAGCACGAGGCATCCGCCCACGCCGAGAATCTGCAGGGCGCGCGGGTAGCGGCGGTCTGTGCGTGTCTGGGTGAACGCGGCGAGGTTGGCGACCACGTAGTAGAGCAGCACGCCGAACGACGAGAAGCCGATCGCCTCGCGCAGATCGACGGTGAGAACGAGCGCGCAGACCACGACGGCCAGCGCCAGCTCGGCGTGGTGCGGAACCCGGTGCACCGGGTGCACCCCAGAGAGCCAGCGCGGCAGGTCGCCGTTGCGCGCCATCGCCAACGAGGTGCGGCCGACCCCCGCGATGAGTGCGAGCAGCGCGCCGAGCGCGGCCGCGGCGGCGCCGATCCGCACGACGGGGGCGGCCCAGTCCCAGTTGCGCTCGACCACGTCGAGCAGGGGAGCGGCGGACGCGGCGAGGTCGCGCGGCCCGAGCACCGACAGCGCCAGCACGGCGACCACCGCGTAGATCACGAGCGCGATGCCCAGCGCGAGGCCGATCGCGCGCGGGATGGTGCGCCGCGGGTCGCGCACCTCCTCGCCCATGGTGGCGATGCGGGCGTAGCCGGCGAACGCGAAGAACAGCAGCCCGGCCGACTGCAGGATGCCGTACCAGCCGCCGTCACCCGGGAGGACGCCCAGCTCGGGCAGCGGGCGCGCGCCGCCGCTCAGGCCGGAGGCGACGATCACGCCCAGCACCACGATCACCACGACGACGATCACGCGAGTGAGCTGCGCGGTACGGGTCACGCCGAAGTAGTTCACCGCCACGAGCGCGAGCACCGCGGCGACGGCGACGGGCCGCTCCCACCCGGCGGGCGCGGCGTAGGCGGCGAAGGTGATCGCCATGGCGGCGCAGCTCGCGGTCTTGCCGACGACGAAGCTCCAGCCGGCGAGAAACCCCGGCCACGCGCCCAGACGCTCCCGGCCGTAGACGTAGCTGCCGCCCGAGGTCGGGTACTGCGCCGCGAGCTGGGCCGAGGCGGTGGCGTTGCAGATCGCGACGACGGCGGCGATCACCAGGCCGATCAGCAGTCCGGCGCCGGCGGCCGCCGCGGCGGGCGCGAAGGACGCGAAGATCCCCGCGCCGATCATCGACCCCAGTCCGATGACCGTGGCGTCGACCGTGCCCAGCCGCCGGGCCAGCGCCGGGCTAGTCAAAGTCGAGGCTGAGCTTGCGCAACAGCACCGCGAGGCGCTCCTGGTCGAGCGGCGAGAGCGCGTCGAGCAGTTCGGCCTCGGCGGTGAGCAGCTCGCTGATCGCGGTGTCCACGCGTTCCTGCCCGAGCAGGGTCATCACCACGAGGATCCCGCGCCCGTCGTTCGGGTCGGTGCGCCGCTCCACCAGCTCGCGCTGCACGAGCCGGTCGATCCGGTTGGTCATCGTGCCGCTCGACACCAGCGTCTGCAGCAGCAGCGCCTTCGGGCTCAGCTGGTACGGCGCGCCCGCGCGGCGCAGTGCCGAGAGCACGTCGAACTCCCACGATTCGAGAGCGGATGCCGCGAAGGCCGTGCGCCGGGCCCGGTCGAGGTGGCGGGCCAGCCTGCCGACACGGCTGAGTACCTGAAGCGGGGTGAAGTCCAGGTCCGGACGCTCGCGCTCCCAGGCATCGACGATCCGGTCGACTTCGTCGCTAGTGGGCATCGTCCCATTATCGGCGGTTCGCCCGGTTCTCGTCTCGCGGAGCTCTGCGGTCTGACAGAATTGGACAGCGCCGCGGTGTCCCTGAGGGCCTCCCGCGCGCGATCCGCCTTAGTGTAATGGCAGCACGACAGTCTTTGGAACTGTTCGGTCTAGGTTCGAATCCTGGAGGCGGAGCACCTCCCAGCCACGCGCATCCGCTCGACACCGCGAGCCCGCGAGTGCGGCAGACTAGTCCCCATGACTGACGCCAATCTCGCCGTAATCGTTCTCGCCGCCGGTCAGGGAACGCGCATGAAGTCGCAGCGGCCCAAGGTGCTGCACGAGATCGGCGGAATCTCGCTGATCGGCCACGTTCTCGCCGCCGCCGCCTCGCTCGAGCCGACGCACATCCTCGCCGTCGTGCGCCACGAGCGCGAGAGCGTCGCCGGCACCATCATCGGGCTCAACTCCGAGGTGCTCATCGTCGACCAGGACGACGTGCCCGGCACCGGACGC
>Ga0247805_1000620_pt1 | contig 18057 bp, 15 predicted proteins | sample UWRJL044104R1_FD_180930 | JGI IMG/M metagenome (GOLD analysis project Ga0247805, IMG submission 180930) | Plant litter microbial communities from Arlington Agricultural Research Station in Wisconsin, United States - UWRJ-L044-104R-1 | ecosystem: Environmental > Terrestrial > Plant litter >... | reverse complement strand
CAACTTAAAATCTGTATAATAATCCTTGTGTATACTTGCGCTGTCCCTGGTAGAAACCATGATCAATGTATTGTGGTTCCAATACGGTTTTATTGGTACATGCGCATCTGACTTTTCATTATACACACTGTCATAGGCTGCATAATAAAAACGGATTCCGTCACCACCTTCTGCTTCAATCTTCTTAACCAGCGCTTTTAGCCTTTCAATGCCAAACCAGACAGCCCTGGTGTCCTGTATCTTCTTATTTACAGGTTTTCTGTTTACTCCGGCCGGATAAATCGAATCTATATCGATTGCTCGTGGCTCGTAGTTTTTTACGTATTTCTTTGCCTGGGCAACTGTCAGTGTATTATCTGTGCTGTTATCATCGGGATCCGTGTTGTTAGAAGGTTTATCGGAACAGGAACAGAAAAAGCAAAGGCCTGCGATCAGGGCGGAGTAAATAATTTTGAGAGACATTAGAGTTATTATATTTAATTTGAAAATCAATACAAGTTAGCTGTTTTGCAAATTTGTTTTACTGCTATTAATAGATTTTCTTTGTTTTCTTTGAATCGTCCGGGCAGGGTTTTTACCCATTTTTTTACCGGGGAAAAGATCTTCGATCTCTGCTACATATATTTTTACATCGTCCAGCACAAACAAAGGCTGGGGGGATTCATTATTGGTAGGGTTGGAATAAAGAGTGGCCGAAAATACGATCTGTCCATTGTTACAGACCGGATTGTTTATAGAAAACCAGTTCAAGATGGTGTCATTTAAGGAGTTGCAGGCAATCCCCGTTCCATCAATATCCTGTTCATCAAAGCTGGTAACGGGAATGAGTGCGATAGGGAGGGTAATGAGCGTATCCTTTTTTTCGCCTGCCGCGATTGTATACCGGTATAAGATTAGGATTTTAAGAAGGGTTGGTGCGATTGTGCCATCCGGAGATGCAATCAGCTTTAAAAGTAGGTCACAAATGAAATTCTTTAACTTTTTGGTCTGACCGGTGGACTGTTTGAGTTGAATGTTTTTTTTCATGTCTGGTTCTCTTTGATTTTAGCAAGCTAAAGATCGTCGCCTTCTTTTAATCTTAACAGGCTGATAACTGCTTTTTTAAAGGTGTTTTTATGCTTGTTTTTATCTTTACTTTGTTGAGAACGTTTATTTTTGAATATGAAAAGGTATTTTTTGAGTTTTCTTTTGACTATTTACAGCTGTTGCATACTGGCTCAACAACCGGCCATTATTCCTCAGCCGGTATCCATACAGGTTCAGGGAAGTATGCCGGGATTCCAGCTTCAGGATGGCACGGAGCTGTTTGCAGCCGATTCTCTGGTTAGAAGTTCGGCATTTCTATCTGCTTACCTGAAAAGATACCATCAGCTGAATTTGAAGCCTGCAGCTGAAGAACAAAATGATGATGTTTCCAGCATTATATTAGAAGTAGGTAACATACCGGGTGCCTTTGAAGATCAGTACCAGCTTCAGGTGCAGCCGAAGGTAATTCATATCAGGGGTAATTCTGCGAAGGCTGTTTTTTACGGCGTACAAACGTTAATACAACTATTTCCTCCTGTAGATTCGGCCGAAATATCAATTCCAGCTGTGGAAATAATAGATTATCCGCGTTTTAAGTATCGGGGAATGCACCTCGATGTAAGCCGGCATTTCTTCGATATTACTTTTGTGAAACAATATATTGATTATCTCGCTCTGCATAAGCTAAACTATTTTCATTGGCACCTGACCGATGATCACGGCTGGAGAATAGCTATCGACCAATATCCCAAGTTGACAGAGGTTGGGGCATGGCGTGACGGTACAATCATAGGATTATATCCAGGTACAGGGAATGATGGGATCCGTTACGGTGGCTTTTATACAAAGGATGAGATCAAAGAGGTTATCCGGTATGCGGAAGATCGTTATATAACTGTTGTTCCGGAAATCGAGATGCCGGGACATGCAATGTCTATCCTGGCTGCTTATCCGGAATTCGGTACCAATCCAGGGACTAAGACGCGGGTAGCACAGACCTGGGGAATTTTTAATAAATTTAATAATGTGCTGCAGCCTACTGATCAGACGTTTAAATTTCTGGAAAACGTGCTGGATGAGGTCATCGAATTATTTCCAGGGCCCTATATCCATATAGGAGGAGACGAATGTGCTAAAATCTGGTGGAAGCAATCTGCGCTGTCTAACCGTATTGTGCAGCAAAACGGGCTTAAAGATATGAATGGATTACAGAGTTACTTTGTAAATAGGATTTCAAGGTATCTGGCTTCAAAGGGTAAAAAAATGATTGGATGGGACGAAATTCTGGACGGCGGACTTGCTCCTGATGCTATTGTAATGAGCTGGAGAGGAGAAGCGGGGGGAATAGCTGCAGCGAAGCAAAAACATCAGGTCATTATGACACCGGAAATGAAGACTTATTTTAATCATGCGCAGTTTCTGAAGGAAGATTCTTTGACGGCCGCGAAATTGACCACATTAGAAACTGTTTATAATTACGACCCAATTCCTGTGGGATTAAATCCGGCAGACGCCGCTTACATTATTGGTGGTCAGGGAAATTTGTGGTCTGAATATATCAGTAATCCTGCTAAAGCCGAATACCAGTTGTTTCCCAGATTGGATGCTTTAAGTGAAGTGCTCTGGAGTCCAAAAGAACAGCGTAATTACACAGATTTTCAGCTCCGTTTAAAAACACAGCTCAAACGATACGAACTAATGGAGATTAATTTCAATAAAAAATATCTGAAGTAAGGTTCCGAAAATATCTGCTAATTGGCTAAATTTCTCTATTGCTAATGTGGTTTAGTTGCTGTAAATTGTTTAGCTATAAGGACATTCTAAAAAAAAATAAATAGCTAATATAATGGATAATAGAAGATCGTTTTTAAAGAAAGCTGGTTTGCTTGGTACTGCTACAGTACTGGCCACGCCTTTATTCAGCGAGGCAATGGAATTATTTAATCCTGCGCGTAAGGTGCAGGAAATTGGGTTACAGTTATACACTTTAAGGGAGCAGCTTGGTAAAGACCTGAAAGGTACGATAGGTAAGGTTGCTGAAATAGGATACAACCATGTGGAGACTTTTTATAATTATCGTGCCGGTGCTCCGGTTGACCTGTGGGGGCAGAGTGCGGCTGAATTTTCTGCACTGCTAAAGAGTTCAGGCCTCAAGACATATAGTGGGCATTACCAGCTCAATGATTTTCTAAGCCCGGGGAAAGGTGATGACACCGCACTTAAGGCCCAGCTGGAAATTGCTTCCGCTTTGGGGCAGCAGTATTTTGTTGTTCCTGTACCACCCATGGGAGCCAGTCTGGATAAAATGACGAGTACCGATTTTAAATTTATGGCTGCCCAGTTGAACAAGGCTGGCGAACTTTCTGCAAAGTCAAAGATAAAAATGGGTTATCATAACCACTTCTGGGAATTTCGCACACTTGAAAATGGTGAAAAGGGTTACGATATCCTTCTGAAGGAAACTGACCCTGCGCTGGTTACTTTTGAAATGGATTTGTTCTGGATAGAAAAGTCCGGTGTATCTCCTGATGCTTATTTTAAAAAGTATCCTGAAAGATTTGCAATGTGGCATGTGAAAGATGTGGATAAAGCCAATACGGCCAAAATCACCGGAGGTAAACTAGATACTACCTCATCTATGGAAGTTTTAAAGGGAATTAGTTATACAGAAGTAGGAACCGGAAGTATTAATTTCAAAGAGATCTTTACGCATCAGCAGCAAGCTGGCTTAAAGCATATTTTTGTTGAACAGGATATGATTAAAATTGATCCTTTCGTAAGTATCACGGATAGCTACAATTTTGTTAAAAAAAACCTGGTTTAAATTCTGAATGAACCGCGTTTACTCTATTTTAAACGCGGTTCATCAATTTATCTGTATACTACTACAAAAAAGTTAACAATGAATGCTGACTAGCGGTGTGTATGTCCCTCCAGACGCGGTTTATTTCCGTTTCCTTCCGCGCCGCTTCTAATCCGCAATATGGATATAAGGTATCAGTTATTTGCCTGGCAATATGGGCAAGTTTACGGCTGCTCAGACTCACTGCATCCAGTAGTTCCTTGTCAATTTTATTCTCTTCTGTTAACTGTAACCAGCTGGCATCAAATGTTGTATAAAAATTTGTTCTGGCTTCCTTTAATGCCTCGCTGCAGCTACTGAGCTCTGTTTCAAAGAATTTAACCTGGTCCTGTGTATATCTTTTTAGTCCTGATCTGGAGCGGAAACTGTCGGCAGCCAGTGTTAAAAAATGTGCAGACATTCCGGCGCTGTTCACCGCAAGGGTAGTTTCGGCCATCTGTAAGAAAGGGTAGTCGAACCCAGGGCTGTTTAGTTTAATTTTTTCGTTGATCTGGAATGTTCTGTTAGCAGGAACCTGAAGATCTTTTACTTCAAATGCATGGCTTCCGGTCGCTACGAGCCCGAAGTATGACCAGCCGGGTACGAGTTCAACTTCTTCTTTTTTAAGTATAAAAGAGCGGATTACCTGGTTTCCGGCGTCATCTTTAAGTGGATTATGGTTGTGGTCGAGTAGCTGACAGTTGGCCGTAAATACCGTAGCGTGTAAAGCTCCACTGGCATATTTCCAATAGCCATTAATTGTATAGCCAGTTTCAGATTCAACTGCCGTCCCACCTACAGCCCCGCTTCCTGCAAAGCAGACTTCAGGGTCAGAAAAGATATCTGCTGCCAGTCCAGGATCTAAGAAACCTGCAAACCAGCCCGCTCCGCTGCATAAAGTTACTGTCCAGGCTAAACTGCCGTCTTCTGCCGCCAATGCCTCTTCCATTCTGAGTATTTCCGGTAACAATAACTGGGGCCCGCCGTATGATGCCGGTACAAATAGTTTAAACCATTGTTTGGTGTAAGCGAGTTCCAGTATGGCCGGATGAAGTTTACCTTGTTCTTCTGATAGGGCAGCGTATTGGTGTATACAGTCTTTTTCTTCTGTACTAAGCAAGTTAAACATGTGCTGGTTTTGGGGATGAATTCTTCTTTTTGATAATGCCTTTCCACTCTATAAAACCGAAAATGGCCACTATGAATAGTACGGTGGTGAGCACAGCGAACATTGGCAGTTTTTTATGGATGAGCAGCGGGATAGCGAAGAGGTTGGAGATATTTAGAAAGATCCAGTTTTCTATGCGCCTTTTAGCGAGTAACCACATTCCGGCCCATGCAGTAGAGGCAACAAAAGCGTCCCACACCGGAACATCTGAATCTGTAAAATGATTCAATACCAGGTACAGGATAATAAAACCTCCGGCTGAAATGAGTATCGCAGTGGTCAACTCGGCTCTGTTGCTCCAGTCTGCCTGAAGCTGCTGTTGTTGTTTACGACTTCTCCAAAGGATCCATCCATATACACTCATGACAAGGTAATAAGTATTTAAAAGGGTTTCGGCATATAGTTTCGCCTCAAATAGAAGTGTCATAGACAACAGTATGGAGATAATACCTGTAGGGTATAGCCAAATGTTGTTGCGTTTGGCCAGCAGAACCTCTGAGATGCCAAATCCTACCGCAAGATATTCCAGTAAACTGGTTTTCATAAGCTGTTCGAAAAACAGCGACAGCCATTCGTGTAAATTCATGTTTCAATGCATTAGTTTTATTCCAATCATATTAAGGTAAGTTGGAGAACCAATGGCTTACCTTTCCTAACCGGCATTATCCGGTCGAGGTTCTGCGGGTTTGATCTCAGCCTGATAGTAAGGCACCCCGAGGTTTAAGAAATCTTATAATTTCTTCTGGATAAAGGTATAAATGTTTAATGAAACTGGAAAGTGTTCTCTGGAATTTACCTCCGGATGAGATTCTGCAGGCCCTTATTTAGGGCGAAAGAACGTTTTTAAAGCTGAAATAGTCTGTCAATTATTAAAAATTAATCAATAGGCAAACAATTTGGTGTATTCAGGCGTAGTGTTAAAAGCATCTTTTAGCCAATGGTTGGTTTAAAGTATAATCCTAACACTATGAAAAAATTTTCAACTCTTACTCTAGTTGCACTTTTGATTGCAACTTTTTCAGCACATGCCCAAATTCAGAAAGGGAATGTATTCGTCGGCGGTAATTTTGCCAACCTTAATCTTGGTTTAGATAACCCGAGTATTTTCAGTGTTGATATCACACCAAAAGCAGCTTGGTTTATTCAGGATAACGTAGCTGTCGGTGGATACGTGAATCTCGGATTGAAAACTCAGAAAAACAGTGCAACCACTACTAATTATGGAGTGGGTGCTTTAGGTCGTTATTATACGGGTAAAGACGTAGAGGTACTTCGTCACGGACGTTTCTTCGCAGAGGGAACTGTAGGTTTTGGTGGAGTTAACGTAAGTAAAGGTGGTGGTAAGACGAATGGCCTTAACCTTGGTGTGGGTCCAGGTTTTGCATACTTCATTACGCCAAATATCGGATTGGAAACTATGCTGAAATACAATGGTCTGGTCGGCTTTGGTAACTCCACAACTCAAAATAATCTGAACCTTTCTTTCGGACTTCAGATTTATCTACCGGGTGCAGGTACAGCGAATAAAGTTAAAAGAGACGCTGGGATATAATATCATAGCCTCTAAATTAAATAAACAAATAAACCTGTACTGGTAATTCCGGTACAGGTTTATTTATTTAAGACGTATTTGAAAGTCAGGATTTGCCTGCCATCTCAATCTGCATTTCCAATACCTTATCAATAACCATACTGACTGTTCCTAAAATTCCCGCATCGTTGCCCAGCTCGGATAAGATTACTTTGGTGTTTTCTCTAATGGCCGTCATACTGTAAGTATTAACTGAATGGAGTATGGGAATGGTTATATATTGTTTTGCAGCAGCTATTTTACCACCCAGAATAATTACTTCCGGATTAAACAGTTGAATTAAAGTGGCTATTCCCCTGCCAAGACTAACGCCGACCTCCGACAAGATATTGATGGCATATTGATCGCCTTTATTTGCCGCGTCAATAATGATTCTTGGTTCTATGGTCTCGATTTCCTGGTCAGATAATTGATTCAGAATGGACGACTTGCCGGATTGAATTCCTTCTTTTGCCATTCTTGCCAGTGCAATGCCCGAAGCAACTGTTTCCAGGCAGCCGCGTTTACCACAGTAACAAAGCTTACCATCTTCAACGAAAGGAATATGACCGATTTCTCCGGAGAAACCTTTGGATCCGGACCGCAATTTGCCATCCATAATAATACCCAGACCAATACCCCAGTCCATTAGTACGAGTAATGCATCACTCTTTCCATATGCCAGGCCATACCGGCATTCTGCTATTGTAGCACTTTTTACGTCATTTTGTATAAATACAGGATAACCGAGTTTACGCTGCATTAGTTCCTGCAAGTTATCTTCTGGTCCGGGAATAAGATAGGTGTAATTCTTGCCTGCCCTTGAATCTACAAGACCAGGCATGCTCATTCCAATGCCGATTAATTTACGGTGATCAAATATTGCCGATTTAATTAATAACTCGATTGCTTCAAATAGACTATCCAGTGATTTAAGATCCGGAGTTATTGTAATATCATGTTTTACAGGCCCGGTGATGTAATTACAGTTATTGTCCAGCACGGCCATTCGTACTTTAAATCTTTCTACATCAATGGAAAGAATATAATAGGTGTCGTCTTTTAAGCCAAAAAGTTCTGGTTTTCTTCCGCCTATAGAGGCTCCTTTACCTTTCTTTTCCAGAATATTCTCCTCCTGCAATTCCGACAGCAAGGCCAGGGAGGTGGGAGAGCTAATGCCTAACAAAGTAAAGAGTTCTGCATTAGACTGTGGTCCGAAGTCGAAAATATTACGAATCAGTTTGAGTTTGTATAAATACTTTTTTCTTTCCGTTTTGCTCATCTCCTGAAGTTGTTCTTCATTCATAAGCATGATTTTTCCCTTCGGATTTGATTGCATATGGCGGCGTCAAAATTTTCATCAATATACTAATAAATACAGTTTACTTATATTAAAAATTAACTAAAGTAATAGACTTATAATAAAATTTAATATAACTACTATTTTTAATATCAAAAAATACAAAATTTTAGAAGGAATTAGAATAAATATTAGATAACTTAGTGTTACGGTACCAGCGCGACGAAAATATCCGGAGGATGGGGCATCTAGGGGGATCCCTGAATCCGGCGCTCTGGCTTTTAAAATTCAGACTAATTTTTGATGTAGTGCAGCACATGTTTGTTGTAATACTCTCTCATGCTGAATAGTTCACCTATCAGGAATATTAAAATTGCCGGTACGATCAGATATTCAGAATAATCTGTTCGATAGCAGAGGTAGGTGAAAACTAATATCAGACGTACACATTCTAAATCGTATATCCATCTTCTCTGCTCCATTAATGCCCCGCAGTTTACAAGTGTAATTAATAGGACACTGGCAATGAAAAGATGATCTGGAAGAGACAGTTGCTTGTAAAATGCAGTGATGATTGCCAGAAATATAATGCAGCCTGCGATCTGATAGTTGAGATAGTTGCTAAACCGGAAACGATACTCGGTGTGGTTTTTATGTTGCAGATATTTTCTCTCCAGCTCCGGCCGTATATCCTGATCAAGTAATGCAGGGCTGCCAAAAATAATCTTTAACTTTTCTTTAAAGCCGCCGGTCCGTTTACAGGCCGCTATGATTTCCAGGAAATAATGGAAATGCTGCCACAGAAGGCTGTAACTCTTTACCGGGTGTGTTAATCCGTATTTAGGGGGTTCTTCTTCTTGCATATACGTCCCAAACAGTTTATCCCAAAAGGTAAACACGTCTCCATAGTTCTTGTCGAGATATTTTTCATCGCTGGCATGATGGATCCCATGCAGGGAAGGCGTAATGAGAATATGCTCCAGCCAGCCGAGTTTGCCAATTACCCGGGTATGGGTAAAAAACGAGTAGGCACCGTGTACAATCAGGATAGTGACCACCATGTCCGGATGAAACCCGAGGAAAGGAATGACGCACCAGAATACATTTCTGACCAGAGATTGAAAAACGGTAATCCTGGCGGCGACAGTCAGGTTAAATTCTTCACTTTGGTGATGCACAATATGAACTGCCCAAAATAGATTTATTTCATGACTTAACCGATGATACCAATACCAGACCAAATCTGTTACTAAGATCAGGATTGCCCACATCCACCAGGTATCTGGAATTTTGAATAGCGCATATTTAGTGTATATCCACGAAAACACACCGTAAAAGCTGGCTGTTAGAAATAGATTGAGCAAACGTTCTGCAATACCTACACTGATATTGGCAATGGAACTTTCATATTTGAACAGGTGGGGTTTACGAATTTTCTTCGCAAGCAGAAACTCCAGCCAGAAAAAGATAAGAAAAGCGGGGATCGTAAATACAAGAAAATTGAATTGCATCATAAAAATGAATTAAATGGGGATAGATAGATAAGACTACTAAATTAGTAGACTTTATTCTATATCCCAAATATTTCCTCTTTTTGATTCGTTATGATGGTTTTAAAATGGAGATTGTACTTCCAGGACTGGCTTATATTTAACTAGTTCTGCATAGAGGTCGTCTTTTTGAAAGGGCTTAACCAGGATGCCATTCATTCGGTTCTCCTTCACCAGCCGTGTAAGTTCTGCGTCTACAGATCCTGTAAGTGCAATTATAGGGACTTCTGCCTTGCGGTGGTTTTTGAGTTCTCTGATTTTTGCGGCAGCTGTAAATCCGTCCATCACTGGCATCTGTATGTCCATTAGTATAAAGGTGAAATCATTTACAAGATGCAGGTTAATTGCTTCCAACCCATTTTCTGCAATGTATATCGGAATATTCCAGGTGCTGAACAATTTTTTCATCCATAAGACATTCATCGCATTATCTTCTGCAAGCAGAACTTTATGCAGACTTAAATTTTCTTGTAAAAAATCGGGCAACAGATTTGCCGGCTGTTCTAATCTGGTCGCATAGGTGTAAAGAATATCAAATGTAAATTCTGAACCTTTTTCTGTTTCGCTAACAAGGTTTATTTGTGAATGATGAAGTTCAAGTAACCGTTTTACAATCGCAAGCCCCAGGCCTGTCCCTCCAAACTGGCGGGTTGTAGTATTGGATTCCTGAATATAGGGATCGAATATCGATTGTTGCCTGTCCGTACTGATACCGAGTCCGGAATCTTTAATCTTAAACCGGAGCAACGCATCTTTTTCGGAAGATTCGAGTTTAGTTACACTGACATCTATTCCACCTTTAATAGTGAATTTAATGGCATTGCTTATTAGGTTACTGACGATCTGAAGTAATCTGGTTGGGTCTCCCTGGACCTCCTGCTGCCGGAATTCTTCGGGAATAGCCAAGTTCAGATACAGCTCTTTTCTGAGTGCTTCCCGTCTCAGGCCAGCGCACGAACTTTCCATCAGCTGAGAGAGATTAAATGGAATTTCTTCCAATTCCACACTGCCTGACCCTATTTTGTTGAAGTCAAGTATATCGTTAATAAGCGAAAGCAGGCTTTCTGCAGAAAACTTAAGAATGTCAAGATTTTCCTGCTGATCGGCATCTTTATTCTGTGATTTAATTAATCCGGCCATGCCAATTACTGTATTCAGTGGATTTCTTAATTCATGGGAGACGGTAGAGAAAAAGAGAGTTCTCGCCTGATTGGATTTTTTAAGCTCCTGGTTGTATACTTCAAGTTCGGCATTGAGCTCCCTTTGTCTTTCCATATTGGAATACATGATATGGCGATAATAATAATGGGCCATAAAAATGATAATGAAGTTTAATATTATCGTTGGCAGCTGGCTATAGAGTGGCATATAGGCCGGACTTACACTAACTTGAATGTGATTAGTACTGTAACTATACAGAATGACAGGGATTGCTGCCAGTGAAGAATAAATTAATCCCCACCATCCTTTCAGGCCGTAAAAGCTCCACATACAAATCATGAAAATATCCTGCATCAGAATAATGTTCAAGTGGCTGTTAAATAGTAGGATAGATACGTATATAGTGAGTAAGGAACTTATTAATGCGAAATTTATCAGGGTGTCCAGATAGGCTGGCCTTGAAAGAAGTAACTTAAGAATAATGGTTGTGCAGATGAAACCCGCGGCACATAAGAGTATTCCAGGAAGGTTGGACTGTGTGATGAACACAGGAAGAACAATTCCGATTTTTAAATAATTGAATAAGAAGATATAGTAAAAAACCGTGATTCTGGCATGCTTGATAGGATCGTTTATCAGTTGAAGGGTCTTCTTTAAGGACCAGTTAGATAATGGGAGCTTATTTGGCATGGCTGCGGTTTGGGTATAAAGATATTAAAAAGGACTGTCCGCAGACAGTCCTTTTTAATTAGACGTTTTCCATACCATATTGGCGGAGTACATCGTCCGGAACCCCGGTCCATTGATTTGGAACGTTTCCGGCATAGCCAAGATCTTTAACACCTATTTCGCTTGTGAAAAAACCAGTAGCTGTCAGGTTTCTCATTCTGTTAAAGAATGCTACTCCCTGTTCCATACCTGGTTTAGCTTTCTTAGGATACGCAATTGCATCTAACATCTCCAGTTGTTGAGTTTTGGATGCGTCTTTGAAAGTATTCTGGTATAAATTAAGACATTGCAAATCAAGCCATTTAATTCCACCACGCATGGGCGTCTTATGAGATGGGATATCCTTCACAATAAACTCTATAAAATCCGGAACTTTTGCATCAAGTGCTCCTCCTGATTTCTCGTCTTTAGGTATAATGATGTCAGCCAGAATGGAAATTGTAGCCATTTCATGCTCGTCGAAAAACTTCTCGGCATGTAATTTCTGATCTCTTTCTATTTCAAAGGTCTCACGACCCGGCTGTGCGGCAACTTCGCCGTCTTTTAATTCTTCTTTTCCATCTGGACCTGTTTTACATGCTGCCAGTAAAACGGATGTACTGATTGCTGTTAGGCCGATGGCTTTTAGTGATTCACGCCTGTTCATTGCTTTTAGGTTAGAAAATTAATAATGTGTAATCGATCTTAGCTAATGTTCAATTTTTGCTTTTGTGCAAGGATATATTCTGCAGTTCTCATCGATAAAGCAAGAATTGTCCATGTCGCATTTTTGTCACCCTGCTGTACAAATGGAGCTGCATCTACCACAAAAAGATTTTTGCAGTCATGTGCCTGACACCATTTATTCAATGCAGATTTTTTAGGATCATCGCCCATTCTTACTGTACCAACTTCATGAATGATTTTTCCAGGTGCTTCAAGTCCGTAATTTGTCTCAGGACCATGAATTTTGGAGGTAATAATACCGCCCATTGTATGGAATATCTCCTGGAAAGTTTCCTGCATGTGCTTAGCCTGTTTTACCTCTTCATTTGCCCATTGGTAATTGAAACGTAATACAGGAATACCATATTTATCTACTACACTTGGATCAATTTCACAGTAATTTGACTCTCTTGCTATTGCAGTACCTCTACCAGCCATACCTACTGAAGTTCCGAAAAAGCGTCTGTAATCATCTTTTAAAGATACACCGTAACCACCAGCTTCTTTCATCTTTCCGTCACGTCCGGGTACTCTGTCATTCATGCCTTCCATACCGAAACCGAATCCGTAACCTGGCATATTCATGCCACCGCCATATTCGATATGGTAACCTCTTGGGAAATCCAGTTTTTTATTATCTAACCACCATGGAGAATAAATGTGTACACTACCTACACCATCTTCGTTATAGCGTTTACGATCCATTAATTGTGGCAGGAAACCGCCCACGCTTGCACCGGTAGAATCATGCAGATACTTACCAACTACATTGCTGCTGTTCGCTAATCCATTCGGATGTGCGGCTGATTTAGAGTTTAGTAACAAACGTGCCGACTCACATGCACTGGCACCAAGGATTACCACTTTACCTCTAACCTGATGTTCTTCTAAATTAGTTTTGTCTACATAAGATACGCCAGTAGCCAGTCCTTCTTTATTTGTAAGGACTTCGCGAACCATTGCATTTGTAATTACAGTTAGATTCCCTGTTTTTACAGCTGGAATTACCAGGCAGGAAGAAGAAGAGAAATCTCCGTAAACTTTACAGCTTCTGCCGCACTGTCCACAGTAGAAACAAGGTGCACGATCTTTATTATTCGGTAATGCTTCTGTTAACACAGATCCACGTCCCGGAATAACTTTTACACCGTTTTTTCTTGCAGCTTTAGTTATAAATAATTCGTTAAGTCTTGGTTTTGGTGGTTTCATGAAAATTCCGTCCGGTTCACTTTCGATACCTTCTGCAGTACCGTAGATTCCGATCATCCGGTCGATTTTATCATAAAAAGGTTTGATTTCATCGTAGGTAATTGGCCAGTTATCTGTCAGGCCGTCTGTAGGTTTGAAATCTTCAGGTCCCATTCTCAGTGAAATACGACCCCAGTGATTAGTTCTTCCACCCAGCATTCTTGATCTGAACCAGGCAAATTCTGAATCATTTTTTTGCGTATATGGTTCACCGTCGAGTTCCCATCCCCCATAAGAGGCATCGAAATCTCCGAAAGGTCTGGTTGTACCGGCACCACGTCTCGGTGATTCCCAAGGCCATTTCAGTTGTTGCGCGTCTATTCTTGGATCAAAATAGGCACCGGCTTCAAGCATTAGGACTTTTAATCCTGCATGCGCCAGTACGTATCCGGACATGCCGCCCCCGGCACCCGAGCCGACAATAATAGCGTCATACTCGACGTCTGACTTTTTAATTTGAAATTCGTTCATACTCCTGTATTGTTAAAAGGTTTTAGCTCCATTTGGCGGCCGTAATTTAGCATAAATTTTAAATAATTAAAATCGTAATAAAGAGGATACAAACCAAATAAGTCGCATTAATAATAAAAAAGGGCAGGAGGTTTGAGAAAACAGAAAGATCGGAAACGAAAAAACCTTTTCATTCATCATGAAAAGGCCATTTGATCATTTCACACAACAGTGCCCGTAAGCATTGTTCCGTTAGACGTTTTTATTGTATTTTTTTTAATATATGATTGCAGGGCAAGCTACTATGAATTTCCCACAATCGACAAAAGACAAGAAAGATGTGGTTGTTATAAAGTACCTCCAATAAGCGTATAAATTTTGGAGGTACTTCATTTTAGCAAATAATCAACCCTTTTTTAAGGCTTAATATCCGAATAACTGGTATTTTGATACTTAGCATCGAGATCATCTCTGAACTTTTTTGCTTTATCTACCCATTCGGGCGCTTTGTCTTGTAAATCATCTACGATTGACCTTCCGGTATGATCTTTTTTTGTGATGTATTTAATAGCACCGTATACTGCGGCGCCAATTAATGCTGTTTTTAATAATCCCATATTCATCTGATTGATAAACTTATAACAGGGGATGTATAAAAAAGTTTGGCATCACATTTAAAAATATATCTGCCGTTAATTAACCGGAATTGATAATTGGTTCCAGATCTTGTAACTCAGCTTCAGTGAATAATCTGGAATGAATTATAAATGCCATATCCAGAGTCGATTCCAGTGAGAATCCGGCTGCTCTGCCTGGCATCACGTCTAATGTAAGATGGGTATGCTGCCAGTAAGCAAACTGATCAGCAGCCATATAGAAATCACAACCTTCTATTTGTCCTATCTTTACATCGTTGGAACCGATCAGAAACCCACCTTTTTCAAAACAATGCGGATAGGATCCTTCACAGCAGCCTCCGCTCTGATGGAAGAACAGTTCGCCGTATGAATCTTTTAATTGCTGTATAACGGCTGCTGCTGCCGGGGTTACAGCTATTCTTGAGTTGCTCATAATCAGGTCTGTTTAAAATATAAAAACGATGAAATAGTAAAAGGGTACCTGGACAACGGTACCCCTTCCTATGATCTAAAAGAAACCAAGTTTTTTCTGGTCGTAGGAGATCAGCATATTTTTGACATGGCGGTAATGATCCAGCATCATTTTATGATTTTCCCTTCCAAATCCAGATTTTTTATAACCACCAAACGGAGCGTGGGCAGGGTAAGCATGGTATTGATTAACCCAGACCCTGCCAGCCTGAATGGCACGCGGCACCTGATATAACTCATGTGCATCGCGTGTCCAGACGCCGGCACCTAAACCATATAGGGTATCGTTGGCAATTTCAATTGCTTCATCTACAGTTTTAAACGTCGTCACACATAATACGGGCCCGAATATTTCTTCCTGGAAGATCCTCATTTTATTGTGCCCTTTGAATATGGTCGGCTGTATATAATAACCTGAAGAAAGTTCACCGGATTGCTGATTGATTTCTCCACCTGTTAATAATTCGGCACCTTCTTCTTTTCCAATTTTTATATAAGATAGAATCTTTTGATATTGTTCGTTTGAGGTCTGCGCACCCATCATACTATCTCTGTCCAGGGGATTTCCTGTCTTGATTGCTTCGGTACGTTCGATTACCCTGGCAATGAATTTATCGTAAATACTTTCCTGAATAAGTAATCTTGATGGGCAAGTACAAATTTCACCCTGATTAAGCGCAAACATTACAGCTCCTTCTATAGCTTTGTCGAAAAAGTCATCATCTGCGTCTGCGACAGATTCAAAGAAAATATTGGGGGATTTTCCTCCTAGCTCCATTGTGGAAGGGATAATATTTTCGGCAGCATATTGCATAATTAACCTTCCGGAGGTTGTACTGCCAGTAAACGCAACTTTGGAAATCCTGGGAGAAGTAGCGAGTGGCTTACCTACCTCAATTCCATACCCGTTTACAATATTCAGAACCCCGGGTGGCAGAAGTTCTCCTATTAATTCCATTAATATAAGAATGCTCACTGGTGTCTGTTCCGCAGGTTTAACTACTGTACAGCAGCCTGCCGCGAGTGCAGGGGCAATTTTCCAGGTGGCCATTAACAGTGGGAAATTCCATGGGATAATTTGTGCGACTACACCGATAGGCTCTGAGAGGGCAATGCTCACTGTATTTTCATCGTGTTCGGCAATTGTACCTTCGTCTGCACGAATCACTCCCGCAAAATAACGGAAATGATCTGCAACTAATGGAAGGTCTGCGTTTAAGGTTTCCCGAATAGCTTTTCCGTTTTCTATGGTTTCTACAGTTGCGAGGAACTCCAGGTTATCTTCAATTTTCTGTGCAACTTTTAGCAGGATATTGCTTCTGTAAGCTGCAGAACTTTTACCCCAGGTTTTGAAAGCTTCCTGAGCGGCATCAAGAGCCAGTTCAACATCTTCCTTAGAGGAACGGGCAGCTTTGGTGAATACCTGACCATCTACCGGTGAAATATTATCAAAGTATACGCCTTTAACCGGTGGGACAAATTTACCACCTATAAAATTATCATAGTGAGCTTTGAATACTGGTTTTTTGATTTGTTGTTCCATAATTGTATATTTTGGTTATTACAAACCTAAACTGATATCCTATCGTTAGATAGGAGTATAGTTTCAAAGCATAGCATTATCTAACCAAAATTCGATTATCATGCAGCACAGATTAGAACTTATTAATTTAAGCAGGCAGCAGAACCTGCAGACGCTGGTAGAAAACAGGACTGTATATTCTCTGGAACGATGTGAACTTAATGTTTTTGAAACTTATACGGAATCTCTTGAAGTCCCTTTAACATTTAATGATTTGGTTATTACCAGTATGTTACGCGGCAGAAAGGTTATGACTATCCCAGGGCTGGAAAAATTCAATTATTTGCCGGGTGAGACGGTGATAGTTCCCCAGGCGCAAACCATGAATATAGATTTTCCAGATGCAACAGCTACCGATCCTACACAGTGCATTGCATTAGCAATCGACCGCCAGCAGATTCAGCAGACTTTAGATTACCTGAACGAATTTTATCCCAAAGCAGATTCTTCAGAATGCTGGGCTTTGAAAGAGGAAGGCTGTCATTTCGCTAATAGCCAGGAAATTGCCTACCTGATTAATAAGGCTGTTCGGATTTGTTCTGAAAGAAGTATTGAAAAAGATATTCTGGCCGACCTGACGATGAAAGAATTGCTCGTCCGGATTATGCAAAAGCAGAACCTTCGCTCGCTGGTAAGTTCAGCAGGTGCATATGCCTCCAGCCCCCTTGCATTTGTAATTCAGTATATAAAGTCAAACCTTGGAGAGAAAATAAACATGAACATGCTGAGTGAAAAAGCATGTATGAGTAAATCGACATTTTACAGGTTATTTAAAAGAGAACTTGGTATTAGTCCAAATGATTATATCCTGAAAGAAAAGATCAAAAGGGCAAAACAGTTATTGAGTAATCCAAGGTCAAAAATAGCGGCTGTTAGTTATGAATTGGGTTTTAGCGATGCAAATTATTTTATAAGGATTTTCAAAAAGATAGTTGGTATTACGCCAGGTACGTACCAGGTGCAAATTTGCTCTGCCTGCGAATTTGATTTTTAGCAAACCGCTGCTCAATAATTATTATCTTCCGGCAGTTCAAGCTAAATATCAACCAAATATTGTATGAAGTTCCAAAAATGTTATCTAATAACAGGCTGTCTATGGCTGGGCAGCTTTTTTTCTTATGCCCAATCTGATCAGCAAATTCGCTTTAATCAACCTGCCACACATTTTACTGAATCTTTACCCTTAGGAAATGGTCGTCTTGGGGCTATGGTTTTTGGCGGTACAAGTAAAGAAAGAATTGTTTTAAACGAGATTTCAATGTGGTCCGGAGGGGTAGAAGACCCTAATCGTTCAGATGCAGCTGCACATTTACCTGAAATTCGCAGCTACCTGCAGCAAGGGAAAAATAAACAGGCACAGGACATTTTGCAGGAATATTTTGTGAGCGCCGGTAAAGGTTCAGGTTCGTCTCAGGGAGATGCAAAATACGGCTGTTACCAGATTTTATCCGATTTATTCATTGACTGGAAAGACACCACAGCTACAGTAAACAATTATAAAAGAACGTTATTACTTAATAAGGCATCTGCAGTTACAGAATGGGAGCGTAAAGGAGTTAAATATGTGGAGGAAGTAATCGTTAGCGGTCCTGAGCAGGTTATTTTGGTCAGACTGAC
>Ga0247805_1000616_pt1 | contig 18085 bp, 16 predicted proteins | sample UWRJL044104R1_FD_180930 | JGI IMG/M metagenome (GOLD analysis project Ga0247805, IMG submission 180930) | Plant litter microbial communities from Arlington Agricultural Research Station in Wisconsin, United States - UWRJ-L044-104R-1 | ecosystem: Environmental > Terrestrial > Plant litter >... | reverse complement strand
GCTCATTGTCAAACTTGCTCTGTGCGGTATCGTAACTCCAATCAAATAACGGGAACAGTCTCAATCCCTGGCCACGATAACGATCGATAATGGTGATCGCCTGCGGAATAAGTTTGATATTCATATCCTTAAATGTCTTGTCACTTTTATAGGTAAACTTTCCATCTGTGAATTGAGTGCAATAGGCCTGCAAGATATCGCCAATTCTAACCCCCCTTAAATACACCTGCAGCATAAATACATCCCGAGCAATACAGATATTACTACCTGCAGGCAATTCTACAGATTCCAGCAAGGCTAGTTCCGGACCGGTTAGTTTTTGTTTTACCGGCTTTGGTGTATTGATTCGTATCCCCCTTACATCTTTACTCAATTCCCTATCGGAATATTTCGCAATAATCCTGCGCAGGTGCTTGATCTTCTTTTCGAGCGTAGCCGGTGAATTGCCTAACCCCTTAAATTTATCCAGGGCCGCAGTAAACCAATTCATATTTACATGTGTAATTTCAGTTTGCGCCAAAGCTCCGATCTGATCCAAGTATGTACCCAATTGTGAATACGGAGTAGGCTTCAGTATATCCATCAGTCGCAACCGCTCCTTATAGATTGCCTGGCCAACGGTCATATTGGTTGTACCTTCAAAATAGCTGATCGAAACCGCTTCACCCTGCTTTACTTTAAATAGCTGCTTTTCTGCATCTGCAAAAGTTTCACTCAAGTAATTATTAATTACTGATGCATTGACCACCTTCGATCGAATCCTTTCTGTCTTAGGATCCCATTCGCTAATTTTACATTTATGAACTACCTTTCTCTTTGATTTACCGTTAACAATGTACTGCAGTACTACCGGATGGGTATGGTCAGCGTATTTTCTGCTTTTCAATAGGACAAGTTTTATAGTACTCATTCAGTGTAAGTATAGTGTAAGTAAATTTAATGACAAGGCTGTAAATTTAGTGCTAAATAAATTAGTAATCAATAATAATCAATGTCTGGTAATGTTTTATGTATCAGATCGTATCACATCGTACTAATAGGATTAGTCTCTCTTCGGGCACATTAAATGGTCCTGCGAACAATGTTTTGCAGGACCATTTCTTTTTTATGGTAATTTGAAAATCACCTTCATCTGTATGTAAAGTCAAATCTTCGAATTCGGGAATCGTTTACCGGTCATAATCTCTAATTTTATAAAAAAGGTTAACCACCTTATTATATTATAAAGCGGTAAGCTATAAACTGGCATCACATGATAAATGAAAATAATAATACTTCAGGGATTGCTTATTCGGTCCTTGACCTTGCTACGGTCGTAGAAGGGAAAACCCCGGCAGATACATTTAACAGCAGTGTTGAACTTGCGCAGCTGGCAGAAAGGTTGGGTTACAGCAGATATTGGTTTGCGGAACATCATAATATGATCAGTGTAGCCAGTTCGGCTACCTCCTTATTAATCGGGCACATTGCTGGAAGTACGAAAACTATTCGTGTTGGTTCCGGAGGAATTATGCTTCCAAACCATTCTCCATTAGTAATCGCAGAGCAATTTGGAACACTAGGTACATTATATCCAGGTAGGATAGACCTTGGACTTGGCCGTGCGCCGGGAACGGATCAGATAACCGCAATGGCCATAAGAGGTGAACGTTTTAATGCGGCGAATGATTTTCCGCAGGATGTCTTAAAGCTTCAGCGGTTCTTTTCCGAAGATAATTATACGAGCCAGGTGAGAGCTGTGCCCGGTGAGGGAGTTGATATCCCGATCTGGATACTTGGATCCAGTACGGATAGCGCACGTTTAGCGGCTGCAATGGGTTTGCCATATGCATTTGCTAGTCACTTTGCCCCGGCACAATTTTTAACCGCCATTAATATTTACCGCCAGAACTTTAAACCTTCTGCACATCTTAAAGAACCCTATATCATTGCCTGTGTAAATGTAGTGGCTGCCGATACGGATGCGGAAGCCAATAGACTGGCGACTTCATTGCTGCAGTTCTTTATGGGGGTAGTAACAGGAAAGCGTAGATTATTACAGCCGCCGGTAGATAATATGGATAATGTATGGAGTGAGTTTGAAGAAGAATCTGTAAACCAGATGCTCGGCTGTTCATTTATTGGAAGTCCGGATACAGTAAAACAAGATATCCTGTCATTTCTGGACCAGACAAAGGTGAATGAAATAATGGTGACTTCCCACATTTTTGACCATGATGCGAGGCTGCATTCTTATGAATTGTTTGCTGGTGTAATGAAAGAAGTTAATAGCGCGGTGCTAAGTTAGATCGGCACGATTAATCAAATAAATACATATATGGAATATAGACAGTTAGGTGCGTCGGGACTTAAAGTACCCGTATTAAGTTTTGGTACAGCAACTTTTGGAGGTGGTACAGATTTTTTTAAAGCATGGGGCAGTACGCAGGTGGATGAAGCAAAAAAGTTGATCAATGTATGTCTGGACGCTGGTGTAAATCTGTTTGATACAGCTAATAGTTATTCAAGAGGACTTTCTGAGGAAATTTTAGGTAAAGCCCTGGAAGGGATCCGTAACGATGTGCTGATTTCTACCAAAGCTACCTTTCCGATGGGAGATGGGCCGAATGATTACGGATCTTCCAGGATACACCTGATTGAGCAATGCGAAGCGAGTTTGAAAAGATTGAAAACCGATCATATTGATATCTATCATATGCATGGTTTTGATAGCCATACACCTGTGGAAGAAACCTTAAAAACACTGGATCAGCTTATTCAGAGTGGTAAGGTCCGTTATATTGCCTGTTCTAACTTTTCAGGATGGCATTTGATGAAATCATTATCCGTTTCTGAAAGATTTGGCTATTCAAAGTACATCGCTCATCAAGCCTATTATTCTTTACTCGACCGGGAATTTGAATGGGAATTAATGCCGCTGGGTGTGGATCAGCAAGTGGGTACAATTGTTTGGAGCCCGCTGTCGTCCGGACACCTGTCGGGTAAATACAGGCGCAACCAACCTTTTCCGGAAGATGGAAGGGGACAACAAGGAGGGAGCCAGGGACCTGAATTAAATAAGGAACGCTTATTTACTATTGTAGATGCATTAGATGAGGTTGCTGAGGAGACAGGAAAATCAGTTGCCCAGGTTTCTTTAAACTGGTTGTTACAGCGGCCGACAATCGTTAATATCGTGATTGGAGCGAGAACGGAAGAGCAGCTCAAGCAAAACCTGGAAGCGGTGGGTTGGAACTTAACTATTGATCAGGTAAAAAAATTAGATGAAGCAAGCAGTGCTGAACCTATTTATCCCTATTGGCATCAAAGAAAAAACCTATTGTTGAATCCTCTTCCTGATTTCTATTAATCAGACGCAAATATTTATTAATGAATACTTTGAACATCCGAAAGGATGTTTTTTTTTGATTTTATTTTTATTTTTATCGGAAACAAGAATCAGAATGAAAAATACTGTGCTATTATATGGTTTACTGGCAGGTCTTATTGTTGCCGCAATGCTGGTAATTAACACCGCAATGTGTTATCATGATGAAAATTTTCAGAGCAGTATATGGTTAGGATTCGGGACGATGTTCGTTGCTTTTTCTACTATATTCCTGGCGGTTAAAAAAGAAAGGGACAGTTATTCTCATGGGGTAATTACATTTGGTAAAGCATTTATGACCGGATTATATATCACTCTTATCGCTTCTACAATTTATGTTATTGTTTGGCTGATCACCTACTATGTTTTTATGCCGGATTTCATGGATAAATATACGGCGCATGTATTAAAGGAAGCCAGTGCTGACGGAAGCACGCAACAGGAAATAAACAATACAATCAGCGAAATGAATAATTATAAAGAGTGGTATAAAAATCCGTTATATGTAGTGTTGCTGACCTATATGGAAATACTTCCGGTGGGGTTAGTGATGTCAGTCTTAAGTGCATTTATATTAAAAAAGAGCAGTAGAAAGTAAGACTTTTAATTGGTGTCTATTACCCTCTTCTAAGCGGATAATAGTCCTTCATGGACATTTATCCGGCATTTACTGGTTTTTTATTATTTATATTCTGACATAAAATCAGTTAAATCTTTATTTACCTTGTACTGATTTCAATATAATTCCTTTTCAATTGGGAAAGCAATGTGTAAATTAGCCAGTACACTAAATATAAATTTTATGAAACACATATCATTGTTATTGCTGTTTACAGTAATTTCACTAACAGGTTTTGCGCAAAAACAGGATGCTATCCTTGGAAAATGGATTAATTCCTCTGGTGAGGCACATGTCGAGATTTACAAAAAAGGAGCAAAGTACTTCGGTAAAATTGTCTGGCTTAAAGCTCCTAAAGATGAAAAGGGAAATGCCAAAACAGATTATAAAAATCCGGAAGCCAGTTTAAAAAGCAGACCGATATTGGGTATGGAGATGCTTAAAGATTTCGTATACGATGAGGATAAGTGGACAGATGGAAAAATTTATGATCCTAAATCAGGTAAGACTTATAGCTGTAATATGACGCTGAAAAGCAACGGTGAATTGAGTATGCGTGGTTATATTGGTATATCTTTGATCGGAAGGACAGAAGTTTGGAAAAGAGTTAAATAAATAAAAATAATATATTCATTAATGTTAAGATTCTGCTGTATTTTATTACTGTTACCTGTTTTCGGCTTTTGCCAGACTTATGAGCTATCCTCATTAAGTAATGAGACCAATACAAGTATCCGGGGTGTATCCGTTGTTTCTGACAGCGTAGTCTGGGTTAGCGGAAGTAAGGGTTTTATCGGCAAAAGTACGGACGGAGGAAAGACATGGAAGTGGACTAAACCAAAAGGTTATGAGCAGCTGGACTTTCGGGATATTGAAGCCTTTGACGCCAATCATGCGGTTATCGTTAATGCGGGTTCTCCGGCATATATCCTGCTTACCAATGATGGTGGGAAGAGCTGGAAAGAAACTTACAAAAATACAGATTCCCTTATTTTCCTTGATGGAATGGATTTCTGGGATCAAAAAAATGGGATCATCTTTGGTGATCCCATTCACAAACAGATGCAGTTGCTGATTACTAATGACGGGGGGGAGAGCTGGATTGATGCTTCTTCAAGAATGAAGCTGCAGCTTGCCGATGAAGAAGCTGGTTTCGCAGCGAGTGGGACTACTATTCAAACCCTGGCGGGCGGAAAAGTCTGGATCGCAACAGGTGGTACGCATTCTCATATTTATATTGCGGATGATTACGGTATGACCTGGAAAAAATACCCTTGTCCTATACTGCAGGGAGGGAATAGCACCGGAGTTTTCTCTATTGATTTTCGCAATGAAAATCAGGGTATCGCAGTTGGCGGGGATTATGTGAAAGACAAAGAAAATTCTAATAACGTACTGCTCACGCAGGATGGTGGAAAATCATGGATGAAGCCCTCAAGGCAAGTATTTGGTTTCCGGTCCGGTGTGGTATGGTATGATGACAAGACATGTTTTGCCACAGGTACATCTGGTACTGATGTATCCAGAGATGGCGGTCAGTACTGGTATCATATTTCAGATGAAAGTTTTAACACCATTAAAAAGGCGAAAAAAGGGAATTTGATTATATTGGCGGGAAGTAAGGGTTTAATTTATAGTTTAAAATTAAAATAAAAACAGAATTAGTTAAATTTTGTTGTCGTAATAATGAAACTGAACAACCCTTGTATAAAGTTTCTCTGCTCACTTATTTTCCTGTTGTTCATCTTTACAGGATGTTACAGGGATAAATCCGCTGAAGATTTTTCATTAATTCCTGATCCCAAGACGATTAATGAAAGTTATGTAAGTAATCCTGATCAAATCTTATCATCGGCAACCGTGGCTTCACTCAATACGAAATTAAGTGATCTGGACCAGAGCGGACGTGCCCATATAGATGTTGTGGTTGTAGAAAGTATCGGTGAAGCTGTTCCTAAAGACGCAGCCACCGCATTATTCCGAAAATGGAAAATAGGTGATCAAAAAACTAATAACGGCTTGCTCATCCTGGTTGTAAAAGATCAGCACCGTATAGAATTTGAAACCGGATACGGCCTGGAAGGTGATCTGCCAGATTTGGTCTGTTACCGCATACAGCAAAAGTATATGATCCCTCATGCAAGGAATAATGATTTTGACCTTGCTGTTCAGGATGGTGTTAATGGGATAATCAAAGAACTGAATCCGGTAGTTACAGATGGCAAAACCATACCCGCTATAGTCGGAGACGTGCCGGTAAAACCCAGTATCGATGATACAGCCCGGGCACAGCAACCCCGTGTCGATGAAAATGGTATTGCGTATAAAACGGACGAGGTGATAGCAGATCCTCCCGAAACCTTCAAGCAAGAAGAAGGAAGATCATCTAATTACGGACCCATAAACATAGATCCCGGTACTGCAGAGCCTGTAGTTGAAAACTCTGCTGAACTAAATCAGTCGTCATCGTCAAAACTTCACACTACAGGTAACGAAGCGACTTTTTTTATATTTATAATTTACCTGGCGTTGATGATTATACTCGATAAAAGGTTCAATGGTGAAAAGCGGAAATATCGCTTGTTAAGCCCTTTGTTCTGGCTCACTTTTATTTTACCATTTGCACTGGTACTCTATCTGAACTGGTTTCATTATACTTCACATTTTAATATCAGAACTTGTATAATTTTTTATAGTGTAACTACGCTGTATACTAATTTTTATTTCTATTTCTTAAGCAGGCGCTTTAATGCCGGGATTAAAGATAAAAGCAGGCATGAGCAGTATATGTCGATGGTAAAGCAACAGCGTAATCTTACCTTGTCTGCTTACTTGTGTCCGCTGCCCTGGCTATTCTTTTACTATAGAAAATTTGTGGCTCAGATTGATCACTTGAGAAATGATCCCTACCATTGCAAAACCTGCGGCAACGTGATGTTTAAGTTACTTGAGTCTGATGAGGATAAGTTCCTTGACAGAGGACAGATCAGTGAAGAAAAACTATATTCTGTGGATTATGATGTATGGGTTTGTTCTGGTAACAAAGACCATGAAAAGCTAGTTTTGGATTATAAAAATTTGCGATCCACGGCTGCTAAATGTCCACAATGCAAATATTATACATTTGTATATTCAAGACAAAAGGTTAAACAACGAGCTACGACCAGCTCCGGGGGATGGGGTTGGCAGTATCAGACTTGCCAGACTTGCAACCATGAGGAGCAGGTTAAATTTATGATTCCTAAAATATCCAGTTCTTCAGGAGGCGGATCATCATCCGGAGCCTCGTCCAGCTCATCGTCTTCCAGCTCATCATCAAGGAGTAGTAGCAGTGGTGGATCTTCGGGTGGCGGCGGTGCAGGAAGTTCCTGGTAAACCTGAAGATTATTCATTTAAAACGTGGTATATTTGAATGTGATGACAGCGAAAAAACCAACAGTAAGTATAGAATATTGTCCAAAATGCGGATGGATGCTTAGGGCTGCGTATATGGCTCAGGAATTACTGACTACATTCACTGATGAACTCCATGGTGTATTACTCCGGCCCAGTGAAACTAGTGGTGCTTACACCATTAGAATTAATGAGGATACTGTATTTGACAGAAAGGAACAAGGCCGTTTCCCAGAAGTCAAAGAATTAAAGCAAATGATCAGGGATGTGGTAAGCCCTGATAAAAGCCTTGGACATTCTGAAAAACGAACTGATTAATTATCATTAGTTTTTCAGCTGTTTTATTTTTCGTAAAACGTGAGTCAGGGAATTGTGATAAAGGATAAATATGCTTATTTTAAGGTAATTAAGAAAATAAATTTATTGGCGATGAACACAACAGCATATCTTTTACTGAGGTTAGCTATCGGCATGAGCATGTTTGGTCATGGATTGGTGCGTTTACCAAAATTAGAAGGATTCAGCAAGTGGATGACTGGCAGTTTTGCGAAATCAATGTTACCGGAATCAGTAGTAACTCCATTTGCTTATCTTTTGCCCATAGCAGAGTTTACAATTGGTGTTTTATTGCTGATTGGTTTATTCACGAGATCAGCGCTTGTAACCGGCAGCGTGGTAATGATTGTCCTGATTTTTGGCAGTTCAATTATTGAAAACTGGGATGCGGTCCCTTCACAACTAATCCATATAGCATTTTTTGCTCTACTGCTCAATTACTCAGGAGCCAATACCTGGGCCGTGGATCGTCTCATTGCAAAAAAATAACTGATTACCTGCTTTGATAATTATTCAAGGCAATCAACTGATTCCGGAAATTTATTTAACAGTTTTGGCTGCAGAATGCTGGGCAACATTAGCTTTTCCGTCCTTAACTCCACTATGGTAAATATCTTTCCCAAAATGGTATACTAAAAAGCAAACCGGGATAATTAAAGCTGTTGGAATAATTCTCTTTGTTTTCATAATAGAATAGGTAAAAGCTGAGCAATAAATGTAGTAACTAAAACTGTGAAATCATAGCCCGTTTTTTATTACTTTCCTTTTGCCTTGAGGGTTGTGGAATGTAGAAGTTTAATTTTCCAAATTCCACCTTCTTTAGTTAGTACTGCACTTTCCAGCCACTCTTTCGCCATTTTTTGTTCAGCCCGTTTCATATCAGCCCTGTTAAAATAGGCCGTCCATGCTGTCTGATTTGTTATCACGGTTTTAATAAACTTAAATGTATTGAGCCTGGTAATATTTAACTTTTTCATAGGCTCGAAATAAGTGCTTAATGAATCTGTATTCCATACCTCTCCTTCTTCCAACAACATAAAATCTTTGGTAACCTGTAATTTTAATTTATCAGCATCCAATGCTGAGAGCGCATCAAAAAATTTAATCACAGCAGTATTTACCTCAAGCTCTTCAGTAGTAAAATTTTGTACCGGAGCTGTTTGTGCTGATATCTGGAGGGAAGATACCAATAGTACGATAATGAAAATCAGCTTTTTCATAACGGGCTTATTTTGATTGTACTTAAAGATAGCTGGATAATTTATCAAATCGAAATATTATAACATCCTTTTCTTTAAGTCTTTATATCTAGCTCTTCCGATGGGCAGCAACTCCCCGTTTTTCAGTAGCAGGTTATATTTACTGCCGGGCCGGACCATGATTTTCTCTGCCTGATCCAAGGGGATAATAAAGGATTTATGTATCCGTTCAAAAGATTCCGGTAAAAGTTGCTGCAGCATCTCCAGTGACTTGTCATGCAGTTCCAGTTTGCCGTTTTTTAAATGGAGTTCGCTGTAAATCCCCGCCCCTTTAATATAAATAACTTCACTAATATCGATAAGGTGCAGTTCACCTGCTTTTTTAACAGCGAGAACCTTCATCTGGTGTTCGTGTTTCTTTACAGTTGCGGTGATTCTTTTAAAAGCCAGATCAAGACGATGTTCGTCGAATGGTTTAGGTACGAAATCTAATACGCCATAGGAGAACGCATAGATCGCTTTATCTGTATAAGCAGAAACAATAATGGTATGGAAGGAGCCAGCTACAACCGATTCGAGTACATCAAAACCGTTTTCGCCATTTAAGTTTAAGTCTAATAATAACAGATCAATAGGGTGCTGTTCCAGAAATATAAGTCCTTTTTGTAAGGAATCACAACAATTAATAGCCGTCAGGTTTTCCTCAAAAAAAGTTCTGGTCATGCGTTCCAGTCGTTTTGCAATTCTGCCCTCATCTTCAATTATCAGTACCCTCATTATTTATTATATAATTTAATAGTAGTAAGCCAGCCCTGCGGAACTGCTGTTGAATTGAAGTCCCAGCGATCGCCATAACTCTCTGTCAGACGCGCCTTAATATACTGAAATCCGTTGCCTCCTTTTCTATTTTCAGACAATGGCCTGTTTTCGGCAATTGTTTCAAACATATATATTTTACAGTTTGAGGTAAGTTCAAAACTCAGCCTGAAATATATTTTTTTATCAGCAGTCGGAATACTGTGAGTAATGCCATTCTCTACTAAAGTGTGCAGGATTGCAGGTGGAATACACTCTTTTTCGTCAATTCCAGCATCTTCCCATTCATAACTTATTTCTTTGCGGAACTGCATAACCGACAGATGGGTTTTACAAAGGGTAATTTCCTGATGTATAGGAATAAGTTCCGCATCGGCAATTTCATTCATGATATCAAATTCAGCAGCTAAAGCTTGTATAAATTCAACTCCCTGTTGCGGTGATTCTTCTACCCAGTCAATAAGCGACGTCAGTGTATTACGCAAAAAATGCGGTTGAATATTCTTTTTAATTAACTCTAACTTTAGTCTTGACGAAAGCAGGAGTGACGACTTATGTTCCTGTTCTATTATTTTGACCCTGAGGGTGTGCAGATAAAGCATACATAAAACGATAAGGGTAAAACTGATAAATAAACCAAAATCGTAATACAAAAAATTATTGGCGACAGCACTTAAAACCAGACCAACAAATACGATTGTGCTGCCTTTTTCTTTTTGAATAATAGCATTAATAACTACAGCCATCGCACTGACCCACATGACAAGGCTGTACAGAATAGCACTCAAATCATAATGGCCATGATTATAAATATAAATAAATAATAACAGGAGGAGTATTATACCGGTTAGCAAAGCTTTATATCTGAAATTAAACTGTATCGAAAAATATAGTGGGACCAGGAAAGATATGGAAAAGGTAAGCCAGCCGATAATTTCCATCCTTGTAAAAAAATGGGTGTAGGGTATATCTATATAAAATTTGATATACTCCATAATCAACAATGTTAAAAAAAGCAGGCAGATTACAGCGAATATCAGTATGGTGTATTCCTTTTGCTGGCTGTTGGCATAGAGAAAGAAATAATAGAGTGATGCAATCAGGAAGGCTCCGGCCATCACATTCATTAGAGACATGATGATCAGCGGGGTTCTCAATAATGATATATAGTTTTCAACTCTAACAGATACACCTCGCTGTATGACCTGCTCATAGGATTGCGAAGACCTTAATGCCAGCTGGTGATTGCCGGGCTGTGACAGGGAATCGGGTATCAGAAAAATGCTGCTTTCCGTGCCTGGAACTTCCTTGCCTGGAACTCCTTTGCCTGGGATTTCCGGTTCCGGCAGGTGGCCGTTACTTCCTAAAAAAACACCGTCCCAGTAAACATCAAAGGCACCGAAAGCGTGAATCTGCAGGCCCAGCGGCCCGCCAGGTGAACGAAATAGTTGAATCTTTGACCTCACCCAGAATATTTTATCACCTGTATCTCCCCGGTCGTTTTGCCAGCCGTTATCATTCGCCTTAGTTTTTGCCCACAGCATATTGTCGCCTGTACGGTAAACAGGTTGCTCCTGCACGTAGCTATCATCTTGTTTACAGGATGATAACATTAGGATGATCGCCAGAAGAATAAGTAAACGCTGCATAGAGGTAAAGTTAGCAGGAATATCAGTAAGAAAAATGCATTTCAAAAGGTTATAGAGCCGTTCACATGGTTTTTCCAGCAACACCGGCTTCAGTATGATATTATTGTGCCATGAAACGACTAATACTCCTGATTTTATCCAGCGCTATATTTTTTGATGTAGTCGCTCAACAGCCTGCGGTAATGCCTGCGGCCATCAAAATCGTCAATGGCAAAGTACAGGACAATGTATCAAAAGAAGTACTGGCTTATGTGACGATAAGTATTAAAGATACAGCGGCAAAAACTATTGCGGTTGGTATCACTGATGAAAAAGGTGTGTTTAAACTTGACCATATCCCTGCGGGAAATTTAACTGCTGAATTTCGTTTAATGGGATACCAGCCGTTGATTAAACCTTTTGTAGTAGATGTTTTGGTACCCGGAATTGATTTGGGCGGAATATTTTTAAAGTCCGATGCCCAACAGCTAAAAGAGCTAACTATAACGGGACAACGACCCGCAATCAGCCTCAAGTTGGATAAAAAAGTGTTTGAAGTAGGAAAAGATGTTTTATCGCAAAATGGGTCGGTCAATGATATCTTAAACGGTGTACCGTCAGTTGCTGTCAGTCCTTCCGGCGGTATCAGTTTAAGGGGTAACAGTAATGTGCTGGTACTGATCAATGGCCGCCGTTCCGGACTTACGCAGAGTAATGCGCTTGATCAGGTCCCGGCAGATCAGATTGAGCGTGTGGAGGTAATCACTAATCCTTCTTCACGTTATGATGCTGCGGGCTCTGCGGGGATTATTAATATCATTTTGAAGAAAAACAAAAAAGGTGGTTTTAACGGTCAGGTCCGACTAGCGGGAGGAATTCCTGATGATAACCGGATCAATCCAAGCATCAATTATAAGTCTGATAAATTTAACCTGTTTTCAACTTTCGGTATACGCTCTTCCAATTACAATGGAAATTACACTACACAACAATCTGTTGTTAACCAATCGGGTCTGACAAATTTAAACCAGGAGCAGCAAGAAAAGCGGCACGATGACGGTCACTTGCTTTACTTTGGTGCTGATTATTTTATCAACGAAAAAAATACGATTACTGCCGCATTTTTAAAAAACGCAACTCGTGATCATGACCGGAACAGGTTGAATTATGGATACAGCGATAATGAGAATAATATTGACAGTACGCTGGTACGCAACGGTGAATCGAGAGAGCGAAGAGATTACAACCAGTTTGAATTCAATTATACACGGAGTTTTGAACAGCCTGCCAAGAAGTTCACTATAGATATACAGTATGATTTCTGGAATAGTGAGAAAGACTGGAACTTATCTACCGAAAAGGTATTGCCAGTATTAATTGCCCTCCCTGCCCTGCGGACGAATTCTGTCGGGTCTAGCAAAGACTTTCTGTTACAGACTGACTTTGTGCAGCCGCTGTTGAAAAACTCCACCCTGGAAATGGGGCTGAAAGCAGAAAACAGGAAGGTCACCAGCGACTATAAAGCTGAGGAAGCCGATGGTAGCGAATGGAGGATCTACGATGGGATTGATAATACGCTGGACTATACTGAATTAATTGGCAGCGCCTATGTACAGTTTGGCAGCAAAATCAACCAGTTATCATACCAGGTTGGCCTAAGAACAGAACTGACCAGGATCAATATTGAAGATCGTATTAAAACATATAATAACAGGAAAAATTACAACCGCTTATTTCCCACTTTGAATGTGAATTATCAGTTTACATCGGGATCAGCCTTACAGCTGAATTATAGCAAAAGGATTAACAGGCCACCTTTACAGCTTTTATATCCCTTTAATGAACTGACTGATTTTAATGCGCAATATGTTGGTAATCCGGATCTCAACCCATCGTATGCTGATGTATTCACATTGGGATTTTTAAAGAACTGGAGTACGCTCACATTCAATCCTTCCGTATATTATCAGTATACCACTGGTTTTGTGCAGGATTATACTTTAAGAAATGAAAGGGATATTTTTATTACCACACCTATCAATATTGAGGAGGAAATACGCAAGGGAATTGAGCTTTCCTTTTTGTATAATCCTGAAAAATGGTTGCAGTTAAATGCGGAAATGAACTTTTACGCATTTGACCAAAAGGGAAGGTACAAGGGACAAGATTTAGCTTTTTCAGGCCATGCATTGACAGCACGCCTCAGCGCACAGCTTAAACTTCCGGGTTCGTTTTCATTTCAGGGGCGCTATAATATTACCGGGCCGCAGAGCAATGCACAAAGCAGGACTGCTGCGATCAATTACCTGGATATGGGTTTAAGTAAAAACTTATTTAAAGATAAAGTTACTATAGCAGGGGATGTGACGAATATTTTTAATTCCAGGAAGTATCAGACACGTACTACCGGAAATGATTATGTTTTTTTACAGACGAATAATCCAAACGCCGCACGTTACAGGCTTAGCGTGGTCTACCGTTTTAATTTGAAAGAAGGACAAAATGTTCGTCAGGCCAAGAAGAACAACAGAAATTAGTTTTTATTACCTGACTATAAATTAGATTATTTATAGTCAGGTAATATGGGGAACAAAGAATCTTCCCTCCAACCCAGTATTATTATTTTGAGCCTGTTTTCAATTGTAAGGAGCTGTCATTAATCTCATAGCTGTGATTTTTGATGAGCTTCAACACTTCAGAGCCAGCTAATAAAGCCGGACCATATCCATGCGCCGCATAAACATTGACCGGTCGGTAGTAGTAGAAAGAGGCATCAAACCCCATGCCTGTGCCTACACATGTACCTTCTACCTGACCTTTTGCATTTACTTTAGTAGCAACGGCGTTCCATGCTAAAATAGCAACGGGTGCAAATGCACGCTCATCAAGAAAACCTCTGTTGATACCTTTTGCGATTGCATAGGCATAGATAGCTGTAGCAGAAGTTTCGAGATAGGAATCATTCCGGTCGAGTAACTGGTGCCACAACCCTGTTCCATCCTGGTAGGCTACCAATCCTTTTACGTGTGCCTGCAGCTGGGCAAGAACTGGTTGATAACCGGGGTGGGAGGTTGGGAGTACATCTAACAATTCCACCATAGTCATCACTCCCCATCCATTTGCCCGGGCCCAGTAAAATTTCGGATGGAATTTCATATCCTGCACCCAGCCGTGCATATAAAGACCTTTTTCCTGATCAAACATACGCTGTGAGAATTGAAGCACCTGTTTGACAGCATCATCATAGTATTTTACATCACCGGTCAGTTTGCCCATCTGGGCCAGGGCTGGTACACTCATGAACAAATCATCCAGCCATAATGTGTTTGGCTGCGGGCGGTTACGTGCGAGTGTCCCATCAGCAAAACGAAACTCCCTGTTAGAAATATAAGCAATGAAGTTGTCGATCAGCGGGCGAAGATTGGTTTTTGATCCGGATCTTTCTAATTTAATCATTGCTGCACAGACTGCTCCGGCATCATCAAGTGCATGAGGCTGTAATACAGTACGCACCGGTGATACCGCATTTGGATTTGCTTGTAACCGGGTACGAAAATATGGGGCGACATCAGCAATTAATTTCAGTCTTTTGTTGGTGTATTCTGTGAAACGGGCATCTCCGGTAGCCTCTCCTGCGTTGAGCATCCCAGCGTAGGTAACGCCCCACTCATAACTCGTCAGCCTGAAGTCGCCCGCTGCAAACACAGCCTCATCCGTTAGCTTTGAAAGATCTGTTATTTCTTCTTTTGACTTCCCATTTATAATCTTTGCAGGGGTTGCCGCATCAAGATATCTATAAAGGCGGATAAGAACTTTTTCAATTTCCCCTGCAGCTGGTATACCATAAGGAGTAGGGTAATCCGGCTTCATTAAATGCAGGGGTGCAGTGACATCGTTGTGAGGTACAGTTTGTGCAATTACCTGGATGCCGGGAACCATTAATCCAACAATCAAAATTGCCGTTTTAAATCCTGAGGTTTGATATTTATGGTTTTTTATTGTTCTCATGGGAATTTCTCAATACTATTTTACAGTCACTTTGATTGGCGCCGCTATCTGGTTGGCAAGGCTAAGCACGTATTTTTGGAAATAGGCAGCATCCTTAAATCCCGGATCACTTAATTCCCAGCCCGCCACAGCAAAGTAGTTTACAGGCTGATTGTCTTTTAATTTTAACCTGACAAGAAACGAGGTTGATAACTGCCCCTTTTTAGGTGCTTCAATAAAATCCAGATATGATTTTGCCGGTACGATCAATGCGAGTCCAATCCACCATTCTTTGTTATAGGCATGTTTTTCATGCGAGATAATAGCTACCCAGTCCTTATTGACTTTAACAACTGTTGGTTGTTTAACTGCGTTGATACTGACGATACCCAAAGCGAGGTTTTCATTTTGTCTGATCCCTGTTATACTTACGGAATTATGATACGCATACATTCCAGGCCAGATAGATGTTGTTTCATTTACCTGATATGTATCTGACTCTGGTTTCCAGTTGATATAATTAAAATTGAGGACCGAGCGGACTGGTCCCTCTGCAACGATATGGAAGCTCGTTTTTTCTACATTATTCACTGCGTCTGCAGCAGTCACTCCAAGTCTCAATACTGTGTTCCCTTTTAATATTCCAATACCACCTATGCCTACGGAATTACCAACAGCTAATATATCCCGTCCCCACTTTTCCATTACATGATAATTGTCTTCCACTTCACCTTTTGCATTTATGCCTACTTTATCAGGTGACATATAGGTTACCAGTTTTCCAAACACATCTTTTGAATTGCGGCCGTCCAGGTAATGTCTAAAGCCAACCTTATCATTTTCCCATGATGGTCCGTCGGTCTGGTACCGCTGAAAACCTATACTTTTCGGTAGTTCGTTCGCAGTGAGGGTTTCTTCCATTGCGGGAGCTACTGGAGTATTTGCTGCCATTCTTTTGCCAAAGCGCACACTGGTCCGTTTGATATATTCAGGTTTTTCGGATACCCATTTAAGCGTAAAAGAGGTTTGCTGCCTGGCCGGAAGATTAGCAACGAAAAAAAGCTCGTCCCATTGCTGATCACCATTCAGCTCGTCCAGCTGTGAAGGGATAGTATCACCTTTTAACAAGAGCAGGGGATAGAAATTACCTGACGGAATACCTTTAAGATCACTCCGTTTAATAGTTACCGGTTTATCCTTCAGGTCCAATGCAGATGTATTTTTGATGACTATCTTTGTATTGTTTGGTTTTGTCTGTGCAAATAAGAAAGTGCTGATTAAGCATAGGCTAAATAAAATTACTGGTTTCTTCATATATAAATTGGTTAAACTCGGTTTATTGCGGCGGCACTAATCTTGGAATTATTATGGCGAGAAGTAGTCAATGCGGTGATTTCAAGATCTGTTACCGGATAAGGAAAAGTAAGACTTTCAGAGGGGAGCGGCTGACCGGAAATATCAGTCCCATCTATATCAAAGGTTTTACCGACATCATTCCTGTCAGAATAATCAATCCAGCTTAAGTTCTGGGCAGAAGCTGCCGGATTGAGAATTAAGGTAAAAAAAAGGTATTTAGTAGTTTTTACTAAATACCCGGATATTTTATGGTGGCACAATATAAATATATTATAGAAAGCTTTTCGTTGCGGCTGATAGGTGATTGATAGAGATAAATGTTTTTCTCTTGCAGGAAACTCAATACAAGTATGCATACAGATAAGTTTAAATCTGCAATACTTGTATAGCTGCAGGTTATTTGGTTATTCTAATTTAGAATTTCCATTCAATAACTGCAACCTGTACTATCTGTAAGGTTATATGCTATTTAATTTCGCTAACGGTGATATCTGTTTCCAGGCCTGATGATTGTAAAATCAATGGGAAAGTAGGGTTATTGAGTATCCAAAGCTCTATTTTTCCATCTTCAGTGGTTACATGAGTAACATCTATCTCTTTACCGCCTAGTTTGAATGGCGCATTATCAGGTGTTTTAACCTTATACTTCATACCACTGTACGTAAAAGTTTTAGTTGCTGCAAGGGATTTATATGCAGTTCTGGAGATGATTCCAAATGTTTCGTTATCATTGAGTTTCGTTGCTCCTAATGCCGGTTGACCGCTGGACGATATATTCATGGCACTATCAAGGGCTTTGTTACTCATGTCAAATGAGCCTTCGCCGTATCCTTCGACAGACCAGCCAATAGAGAATGGTGCTGATAAACTTTTAATGCTCAGCTCTACAGGGAAATCACTGCCATTTACCAGTGCGGTAGCATACATAATTGTTCCAACTTTGACGTCAGGTAAGGTTTTTTGTGCATTTGCTGTTGTTAAAATACAAACGCATAATAAGGATAGGAAGAGAGTTTTCATAGAGATTTGATTTTCATCTGAAGATAAATAATTCTGAAGAGTTTGACAAGCTATATTTACAAATTAGTTATAGCTGGCGCATTATGCTATGATATTAACATTTCTATCGCAGCAATTATAAATTTAAGTACTAAAAATCAAGCTTACAATAGTGTCTGATATGGATCAAGCGGATTCCTCGGGGATAGATGGTAAAAAGAAAGGGTTGCTTTGAGAAGCAACCCTTCGGATTAACAGGATGGTATCCTGTTTGTACTCAGAGCGGGAATCGAACCCGCACGACTTTTAAGGTCACAGGATTTTAAGTCCTGCGTGTCTACCAGTTCCACCATCTGAGCAGGTGTTAAACCTTGTAAAAATAAAA
>Ga0247805_1000615_pt1 | contig 18088 bp, 18 predicted proteins | sample UWRJL044104R1_FD_180930 | JGI IMG/M metagenome (GOLD analysis project Ga0247805, IMG submission 180930) | Plant litter microbial communities from Arlington Agricultural Research Station in Wisconsin, United States - UWRJ-L044-104R-1 | ecosystem: Environmental > Terrestrial > Plant litter >... | reverse complement strand
CGAGATGTAGAAGTTTGGAGAAATGATAAATTTAAACTGGCCGATGTGGAAGCATTTGACCAGATCATTTTGTCGCCTGGTCCTGGTATACCTGAGGAAGCTGGTTTATTACTGGATGTGATTAAAACTTATGCGGCAACAAAAAGTATTTTTGGAGTTTGCCTTGGGCAGCAGGCAATTGCAGAGGCTTTTGGGGGCACTTTGCTTAACCTGGGCAGGCCGATGCACGGTATTGCCACACCAATTACGGTTCTGGACCGCAATGAGGTTGTTTTTAAGGATTGCCCTGAAACCATCAACGTGGGCCGTTATCACTCCTGGGTAGTCAGCGCAGCAGGCTTACCGGATTGCTTTACTGTTACAGCGATAGACTCAACAGGTGAAATTATGGCTTTAAGGCACAATGAATTTGATGTTCGTGGCGTGCAGTTTCATCCGGAAAGTGTGCTTACAGAATATGGTAAACAAATGGTTAAAAACTGGTTAGAAGAATAGATATGAATATTTTAGATAAAATTGTGCTGCGGAAAAGAGAAGAAATTGCATTGGCGAAGCAGCAGGTTTCCATCAAACAATTGGAAGCTGCATTGCACTTTAACCGTGTGCCCTATGTTTTTGCAGACTTTTTATTAGACGAAAATCGCGCTGGCATTATTGCCGAATTTAAGCGTCAGTCCCCATCAAAAGGGATCATTAATGACAAAGTGACCGTTGAGGAAGTGACCACTGGTTATGCAGCTGCCGGTGCTTCGGCGCTTTCGGTACTCACGGATACAGATTTCTTTGGTGGGCATACCAACGATTTGCTGGCAGCAAGAGCAGCCAATCAGATTCCCATTCTGAGGAAAGATTTCATGATTGATCCCTACCAGATTCTGGAGGCCAAGGCTATGGGCGCAGATATTATTTTACTGATCGCAGCGATTCTGGCCCCGGATGAGATTGAAGACCTCGCGGTGCTGGCTAAAAGTTTGGGTTTGAATGTTTTATTGGAAGTTCATAATCTGGATGAGCTACAAAGAAGTGTGATTCCTGAACTGGATGCCATCGGTGTGAATAACCGGAACCTCGCTGATTTTTCAGTGAATATCCAGACGTCTTTTGATCTGGTGGATGAGATCCCGGATGACTTTTTGAAAATTTCTGAAAGTGCAATCAGTGATCCGCAAACGATCAATGATCTGAAATCCGTAGGATTTGACGGATTTTTGATTGGGGAGAACTTTATGAAAACCCAAAACCCGGGCGCATCGATGGCCGACTTTGTCAGTCAGCTGATCTCGGTATAACTTTTGTATCTTTGTTCTTTACATGGGAAAGCAAAAATATTTTGATACCGCGCTTAAACCTGAACGTGCTGTTCTTGTTGGCGTAATTAGACAAGGTGAAAGCCCCGAAGAGACCAAGGAATATCTGGACGAACTGGCATTTCTGGTAGATACTGCCGGAGGTGTGGTTGACCATGTATTTACACAGAAAATGATGAAACCAGACCGTGCTACTTTTGTGGGTACTGGAAAGCTGGAAGAAATACAGGCTTATGTCAAATCTGAAGAGATTGACCTGGTTGTGTTTGACGATGAATTGTCGCCATCGCAGCTGAGAAATATAGAACGTGAGCTGCAGGTAAAAATACTGGACAGGAGTAACCTGATCCTGGATATTTTTGCGAGAAGGGCACAAACCGCGCAGGCCAAAACGCAAGTGGAGCTGGCACAACTTCAGTATTTGTTACCAAGACTGACCCGTTTATGGACCCACCTGGAGCGTCAGAAGGGTGGTATTGGTATGCGTGGACCTGGTGAAACACAGATTGAAAGTGATAGAAGGATGATTCTGGAGAAGATTGCTTTGTTAAAAAGCCGTCTGAAATTGATTGATAAACAAAATGAAACCCAACGAAAAAACCGTACAGAGCTGATTCGTGTGGCTCTGGTTGGTTATACCAATGTGGGTAAGTCGACGATCATGAACATGCTTTCTAAATCAGAGGTTTTTGCAGAAAATAAGTTGTTTGCTACCCTGGACACAACTGTACGCAAAGTGGTGATAGAGAATTTGCCTTTTTTGCTATCAGATACGGTAGGTTTTATCCGTAAACTGCCTCACCATTTGGTGGAGTGTTTCAAATCTACGCTGGATGAAGTTCGCGAAGCTGATGTGCTGATTCATGTGGTGGATGTATCGCACCCAAATTTTGAAGATCAGATCAATGTGGTCAATGAGACCTTAAAGGATCTGGGTGCCCGGGATAAGGAAACAATTATGGTTTTCAATAAAATTGATGCTTATGTGAGTCCGGAGCCAGATCATGAAGAGGAAGAACCGCAGGTGCTTACGTTGGAGGATTTTAAGAAAAGCTGGATGGGCACAAACAATGCGCCGGCACTTTTTATTTCCGCTTTACATAAAGAGAATTTAGAAGAGTTTAAACAGTTGTTGTACGATAAAGTAATTGGTTTACATACCGAACGTTATCCCTACGATAAGTTGTTATATTAATTAGGATAAATGGGCTAATATTGCCTTAAATAAATATTAAACATTATGGAAAGTAAACGCCAACAGAAATTTGCGGGAATTTTACAAGAAGAGCTCGCTGCTATTTTTCAGCGTGAGGGGGCTGGGTATTTGCCAAATACGCTGGTAACCATTACCAAGGTGCGCGTTTCTCCGGATTTAGCCGTTGCCAAAGTATATTTAAGCTTTTTAAATACAAATAATACATCTTTATCTGTAGCTGAAGTCAATTCACATGCCAGTGAAATCAGGTATAAGTTGGGAGCCAGAATTCGCCACCAGGCACGTGTAGTTCCGACTTTAACTTTCTTTGTTGACGATACCAACGAGTACGTACAGCATATGGATAAGATCTTTGATCAAATATCAAAGGATCGTAAAGAAACCAACGAAGAGGCAGATTAATTGCCTCTTTGTCATCCCGTTCTATGAGAAATGCGTAAATTGGTATATGGCAAAGATTCTAACCCTGTTTTTGACGCTATGTTTTTTAGACCTGGCAGCGCAAACCCAACCTCAGCTAAAAGGGGGCTTAGCTGCCTTTGTTGCCAATAACAAAGTTTATCCGGGTTATTCCATGCACAACTGCATTGAGGGCACAGTAACCATTAGTTTCAAGCTTAATCAAAAAGGAGAAGTTTATTATTCTAAGATCAGAACCGGTATGGGGACGGACCTGGATGATGAGGCCTTGCGTTTAATCCGGCTGAGTAGTGGGAAATGGCAGGTTCCTGCCGGTCATGATACCACGGTTTCTTTAGTCGCACCAATTAAATTTACGCTGGAGGGTTACAATTGCGGAGATAAAAATCAGGCGGAGATTAGACAGGCCATTGCTGCCTACCGGTCAAATGAGGGGGCGACAAATACCATACTTAACTTTTACCGCAATAAAGAAGCGGGGACATTTAAGGAAGGTGAAGAACCGAGGATTCTTGCATTGAAAAAAGAATTGGGGTATGACGATGTGTATCTGCAGGAAAGGGTAGATGATGGGTTAAAAAAAGTCAAACAAAAGGATATGCAGGGGGCCTGTGAGGATTTTCGATTTGTAAAATATATGGGCTCAGACTTAGCCAACGAGGCCTTGGCTAAATACTGCCAGTAATTAAGCAATAATTTGTATGGCTTTCTGTTTGATTTGCGCAGAAATGTTATTGATTTTTCCCCTGTATTCTCCATCAATCTGAAAATGCACTTTATGTTTTGTACGGATCGTTAACGCTGTGGTTTGAAAAGATTCAATATTTTTGGGGTTGAATGCCAGGTTGGTAAACCTGATTTTCAGGATTTCCATAACAGAATACTCCTTAACCAGGATGACTTCAAAAACTTCATCATTTAACTTACCGTCTGGATTTATTTTAACTCCTGTTCCATACATGGTGGCATTGGCGATGACTACCATCGCTGCCTGGGCCTGAACAGTTTTGTCCTTTAACTGAATCTCTACTGTCATTTTTCTATGGTTCCAGAGCGCAGTCCAGGCTGCTTTGGCGTAACCCAGCATCCCTCTTTGAGTTAATGCGTCGAATTTCTTAACCAAATAGGCATTGAAGCCAATGTCTGCCAAATGGATGCAGAGTTCATCATTGATGATAACCGCATGGATGGTTTTTGGTTTTCCCTTTATGGCCAGTGCTATTGCCTCCTCGGGATCTTCTGGAATACCCAATTCTTTAGCCATGCCATTTGCCGAGCCTGCAGGGATAATACCGATTGGTGTTTCTTGTCCCAAAAGGCATTCTGCCACCATTTTTAAAGTACCATCTCCACCTACAGCAATGACACGGTCTGCGGCAGACTTGCTGATTGCAGCTTTCAGTTTTCTGATGCTGCAGTCTTTCGGTAATTCATAAATTTCAAATTTTGTTTTACTAGCTGTGAGTTGGCTTGAAATGAGTTCTGTAAAATTTACTTGTGCTGTTCCAGACTTTGGGTTCACAATAAATAGTATTTTTAAATCTGAAATTGAGGTCATCCCTAATGTTTAATAGCACAAACAACTTAAGCCTTATCCTGTTTTAAATCATGATGAATAAATCTGTCAGCGTTAAAGTATATCATGGGTATGGGCATAAGCATAATCTGGTGGCGTATGGCCACGTATTTCAGTCTAAAGCCAAAACCAAACAGGTTTACAGCGACAACATCTTTGTAAACATACGGTACCTGCTGCGGCTGTTCAGGCTAAAGCCCTATCCGCATGCCCGTGTGAGGTTGAAGTTTTACAGCCAAACGGTGTACAGCAATACAGCATACGATGGCTTTTTTAAGTTTGAATGGAAGGCCGAAGGGGATGTTGTTGCCGGATGGCATGGCGTTAAGGTGGAAGCGCTGGATGAAAATAATGATGTGCTGGCCAGTAACGAAGGATTGGTTTATGTGCCACACGTTACACAATATGCTTTCATTTCGGATATAGACGATACGGTGATGATCTCTCATTCGGCTACCATAGGCCGGAGGTTAAGGGAGTTGTTCATCAAAAATCCCAGGACGCGGAAAACTTTTCCTGAAGCCCAGTTACACTATCAAATGCTTTCCTTATCGCATACCAATGCACAGCAGCCCAACCCCTTTTTTTACGTATCGAGCAGCGAATGGAATTTATACGATTACCTGTTAGAGACTTTCAGGTTTAACCGCCTGCCTGAAGGGGCCTTCTTGCTGAACCAGATTAAGCAATTGAAAGATTTGATTAAGACCGGTAAAACGGGGCATGAGGGGAAATTGATGCGGGTAATGCGCATTATTGATGCCTTTCCAAATCAGAAATTTGTATTTTTTGGCGACAACTCTCAGCGGGATCCTGTGATTTATGCGACTATCGCGAAGAAGTATCCTGAAAAAATTACTGCGATTTATATCCGTAATATCCGAAAATCTAAAGAAGCTGAAACGAAAAAGCTATTGGGAGAGGTTAAAGCCGAATATCAGATCGAGACTTGCTTGTTTAACGACAGTCAGGAGGCTATGGTACACTCGAACCAAATTGGGTTGATCGCAGAACTACCTGTGCCTGCTGAAAGAAAAAGTAAGTAGGCCGGAATGCTTTTAGTTTGTAATATTGCATATGGTCTTTAGATTAGATGACGATGCGATTATTTTTCCAGATCCGGCTTTAGCAGAGGAAGATGGCCTGTTGGCAATTGGCGGTGATTTACGGCCTGAACGTTTGGTGCTGGCTTACAACTACGGTATCTTCCCCTGGTTTAATGAAGATGATCCCATTTGCTGGTACGCACCGCATGAGCGTTGTGTCATTTATCCCGAACGTGTGAAGCTGAGCAAGAGCATGGCTAAAGTGCTCAAAAGTAATGTGTTCAGGCTTAGCTTTGATGAAGCTTTCGCTTCGGTAATCGGGCATTGTGCTACTGTAGCCAGAAGAGATCAGCCAGGTACCTGGATTACCGGACAGATGCAGCAGGCCTATATCCGCTTACATGAACTGGGTTATGCCCATAGTGTGGAGGTATGGCAGGGGGAACAATTGGTTGGGGGCCTGTATGGTGTGCAGATCAATAACGTGTTTTGTGGTGAAAGTATGTTTAGCCTGGTCAGTAATGCATCAAAAACAGCTTTAATCTGGTTGTGTCAGGAAGGGGGATATACGCTGATCGACTGCCAGCTTCCAAACGACCATTTGATGAGCCTCGGAGCGGAGATGATCAGTCGGGATGCTTATCAGGAAATACTTAGCTAAGTATCTCCTGAATATCAGCTTTACTCAATGATTTGAAAAAGCTTTCTTCGGTTGTAATTAAAGAACTGGCCAACTTCTTTTTGCGGTTTTGCAAAGCCAGGATTTTTTCTTCAACAGTATCTTTTGCAATGAATTTATAAATAAATACCTTTTTTTCCTGACCAATGCGATGACTTCTGTCTATGGCCTGTTGTTCTACTGCCGGGTTCCACCAGGGATCAAGGATAAATACATAATCGGCCTGGGTAAGGTTTAATCCTACGCCGCCAGCTTTAATGGAGATTAAAAATACTTTGAGGTCTGGGTTTTCCTGAAATTCAGCTACAATCTCACCGCGGTTTTTTGTGGCACCGTCGAGATAAGCAAAAGGAATTTCCTCTTTTTCGAAATATTGCTTGAAAATATTGAGGTGTTTCACGAATTGGGAGAATATCAAAACCTTGTGGCCGCCTTTCAATACATTGTCGAGGGTATGGATCACGCTTTCGAATTTACCAGAATCAGAATGATAATGCTCATCAATCATCAAAGGGTGATTGGCCAGTTGACGCAAAGCGGTTAAGCCTTGTAAAAGCTGTACTTGTTTTTGCGCTGCAGTTCCATCTTCCATACCACTCAAAAGGTCGTTACGGTAGGCTGACTTGGTTTCTTCGTAAACTGCAGCCTGATCTTCTGTCATGGTACAATAAAACACCTGTTCGGTTTTAGAAGGCAATTCTGCAGCCACCTGCTCTTTGGTTCTGCGTAAAACAAAGGGCTTGATGATGGCCTGAAGTTTACGCGCTTTTTCTTCATCTTTTCTTTTTTCAATGGCTTGCACGTACTCTTCATTGAAGAAAGCCTGGGTACCCAGTAAGCCCGGGTTTAAAAAGGTCAGCTGTGTCCAAAGGTCGCTAACCGAGTTTTCTACCGGGGTACCACTCAGGATGAGCTTATGCCTGGATTTTAATGCTTTTACAGCTTTGAAAGATTTTGATGATGGATTTTTAATGTTCTGGCTTTCGTCCAGTATGATGTAGCTGAAATAGAAGTTCTTAAACATCTCAACGTCTACGCGGGTAATCCCATAGGTGGTAATGACAATGTCGAAATCAGCGAAATAACTAATGTCCTTATTCCTGGAACTCCCGGTATGGGCGCATATTTTTAGTTCTGGTGTAAATTTCTTAGCCTCGTTTAGCCAGTTGTAAATCAGCGAGGTCGGCATGATGATCAGGGAAGTATTGAAGGTCCCGCTTGCTTCATTTTCTTCTTTTAGTTTTTGCAGCATAGCGAGGGTCTGAATGGTTTTCCCCAAACCCATATCATCAGCCAGGCAACCACCAAAATTATACTCTCTTAAAAAGCTAAACCAGTTATAGCCGGCTTTTTGGTAGGAGCGCAGGTCGCCGTTGAAATGCAGCGGCATTTGTGTATCTGCGATATCTTCAAAGTCATTGAGTTTTTGAAGTTTTCGGCTTAGCGTTACGTTGGCAATGCTGTCTTCTGCCAGTTCATTGATGAGTCCCAGGTGGTGTTTCTTTAGCTTTAAAGCTTTTCCGCCTTCTGATAAGCTAAACAGGCTTCCATATTGGGTAAACCATTTTTCTGGTATAATGGCGATGGAACCATCAGGTAGCGTAAATTCCCGTTTTTTATGCAGGATATGTTGTTTTAGTGAAATGAAAGGGATGGGATGTTCCCCAAAATACACAATGGCATTGATGTCAAACCAATCGTTATCCTCCTTAATTTCAAAATTGATCTTACTGGTAGCGAAAAGAAATCGTTTTGGCCCCTGGTGCTGATCAATCAGAAACCCGTCGGCGCTTAGCTGTTCAAAATGTTCATTTACCCAGTTTAGAATGGCATACGACTGATCTTCGTTCTGATGTGGCACCACTTCCAGGTTATAATAAAGTGCGCTTGCCTTTTTAAGTCCCAGGTTGGTCAGGTAATGAAATTTCTCAGTTTCCCAGTTTACATCTCTCTTGATGCGGGTAAAGATGTAGTTGTCGTCTTCTTTGTGCAGATGAACGGTTACCTTTTTCTCATTGCCCATGGAAAAAGTATGTGTGCCGTATTTGAAATACAATTGCAATTGCGAAATGCCAGAGTCTACATAAATGACTTTGAGGACTGGCTTTGGTTCATGTTTCTCTGTTTTGATGTCAAAACCTTCGGCATAAACGTGGTATTTTTCGATCAATGGGCAAACAAATTTTCCGAAATAGGTTTCTTCTGTGGCTTTTGGTATGGTAATGAACCTTTTATTTAGAAAAGGCTGAAGCTTTTTACCCTCAATGTCCTGTTCAAAAAAATAAAGGACATCATTGAGGAGCAACCAGGCCGGCTGATTACTCACTACCTGGGCATCTTTAAACATGAAATCAATCCGCATGCCCTGGTATTTGATGGTTGGAAAATACCGGGTTTCTTCTTCATTACGCCGGAAATGGAAAAGTACCGTAGCTGGTTCGGTGGCAATATCAATTTTCCGCTCTGCAGGCCAGCCATCTTTATCCATCAGGTATAGTGTTCCGTTTGCCCTCAGGAAATTGAGGACTTCAGCTAGTTTTTTCTCAATTTTAGGTCTAACGGTTTCATAGAACTTGTCGTTAAAAAATTTCCCAAAAAACTCTGCAGGCCGGATTACTTTTTTGTGGTACTTTTTAATGATGAAATCCTGTTCAATTTCATCAAGCGTTTTAATCAGTTTAAAATCGGTGTCAGATAAATGCTTTGCAAACTCTTTAGCGGTATGGGAAAATAAGCGCTGATAAGTCAGGGAAAAATCCCCCTGCGGGTTCAGCTGAACGATATGTGGTTCAATTAAATAGCCAAAATATGCGTGTTTACATAATGAATATACAATTTTGCATGGTTTGGAACTATCTACACGTAACATTAGCTGAAGATTAAAGCAATCAAAGGGTAAGGAATTAAAAAGTTTTAAACTTACATCAAATTGAGGTGCTTTCAAATAAAAGGCTCAATTATTACAGATTTTTTAAATCTGTTTGTCGAAAAATTTAGGCCGTTCGTCGGGATTTACATCGAGCTTGCATAAAAGCGAAAAAAACGTTGTAACGTTTTGCTGTTTGGGGCGACTTATATGTAAACAATTTAAAAAACTTAAAGCTTAAAAATATGAAAACTTCAGTAAAAACATTATTCGCCTCAGCATTAACTGCAATCGTTCTGTCTACTTCAGCATTTACTTCAAATGCGGCAGGTCCGGTAACAAATTTAACTACAATCTCGTCCGGTATCGATTTTAATAAAGTGGTGGTTAAAGGAAATGTACATGTAGAGCTGGTTCAGGCCGACAGACAAAGAGTGATCATTTACAATGAGTATAACAAGGATTTAACCACAGTAGTACAAAGAGGAGATAAACTGTTTATCAATTCAAATGAAGATCAACCTATAACCATTATTGTATATGTAAAAAACTTACAAAGAATCGATGCCTCAAATACAGCTTCTGTAATTACTAAGGGTAAATTTTCAGCAGAGGCATTGCAGGTATTCCTTAAAGATAATGCCCGTGCAGATGTAAATGCAACAGCAAGCAGCTTATACACTTACGTGATCGACAACTCTGCTTTAAAATTAAGAGGAACTTCTACAGATCACATGTCTGTTAAAGGAAAAGTAGCCAAACTAAAAATGGAAGAATTTGCAGCGGTAAATACTACAACAAAAGCCTTAGATGAGGAATTAATTGTGAGTACAGCGCAAGTGAGCGATACTTTACTGGCCGGAAATAAAGCCAGAAGCAAAAAATAAAGGGAGGAAAATCCCCGGACGGGAGGGCCGGGTGTAAAAGAAGAGCTTGATGATTCATGCTCTTTTTTTATGTTTAAGGCAATCGTGCGCAGTTGTTGGCAGGAGTCAATGGAGTTTCGTGACTTGAATTTTACCTTTTTTTAAATAAAGTTGTGTTCTTTTGCACTAGAATTCTGATCAAACCCCCCCTGTTGTTGTAGAAGAAATACACAGCTCGACATCAAAAATACGAATGGTTAACTGTGAATAGTATCAGTTACTTACCCATAATTTGTGTGAATGTTGAAAATTATTTGATTTAAGCTAGTTTTTTTAGTTGTAAACTTATGATATAATTAACCAGGGGATTTGTTCTTTAATAATTCAAAACATGGAAGAGGAATTTTATTTTGATTTTAGCGATGATGCACAACGTTCTGTTGAACGTTACGAAGAGATGATACGTAATCAGGATCAGTACTTTTTTGATGCACAGGCTTTTGAAAACATCATTGATTATTATATTGAAAAGAGCGATCCGGTAAAAGCATTGCAGGTTATTGAATATGCTTTAAACCAACACCCTTATGCTGCGGTTTTTTTAGTGAAGCAGGCACAGTTGTTTTTTATCACCGATCAGGTGGAGCGCGCATTCTTAGCCCTGCAGAAGGCAGAACTACTTGAGGCTTCGGAAGCAGAGATTTATATTTTGCGCGGGAACATTTACAACAGTCTGGAACGTTACTCTGAAGCGCTTGATAATTTTCAGATTGCTCTAACCTTTGCTGAAACGACAGACGAGATTTTGCTGCAAATCGCTTATGTATACCAGAATATGCTGGATTACGAAAGCGCCATTGTCTACATTAAGCAAAGCCTGGAGCAGAATATGGAAAACAAAGACGGTTTGTACGAACTGGCTTTTTGTTACGACATTCTGGATAAGCAAGAGGAGAGCATACAATTTTATCAGGAATATATTGACAATGATCCTTATTCTTATGCGGCCTGGTACAATCTGGCAAATTCTTACCATAAGCTGGATTTATATGAAAAAGCGATTGACGCTTATGATTATGCCATTCTGATTAAGGATAATTTTGCTTCTGCCTACTATAATAAAGGAAATGCATTGGTACAACTGGATCGTTTCCAGGAGGCCATTGATGTATATAAGCAGACATTTGAATACGAGCAGCCCAATGCAGATACGTATTGTGCCATTGGCGAATGCTACGAAAAGCTGGAGCGGATGGATGAAGCCCGGGCTTATTATAAGAAATCCGTAAAAATGGATCCCAGCATGGCAGATGCCTGGTTCGGAATTGGCGTAACCCTCAATTTTGAGGAACGTTTTTTTGAGTCACTTCATTTTTACAAAAAAGCATTGGAGCTGGATGGAGAAAATCCAGACTTCTGGTTTGCTATGGCTGATGCATATTACAAGCTTGGTCAGATCGAACAATCTGTAGAAGCATACTATAAAGTTTTGGAATATAACCCGGTGGATATAGAGGCCTGGCTCGATTTTTCAACCGTACTTTACGAGCAGGGAAAAACGCTGGAGGCTTCTGAAACCATCGCTGATGCCATTAAAAACAATCCGGATGCTGCAGAACTGTATTATCGGATGGTGGCATACCTGTTTGCTTTAGGGGAAAAAAATGAAGCGCTGGTTTATCTGGAAACTGCATTGGCAACAGATCCGGAGAAACACTACATTTTATTTGAATATTTGCCGCAATTACAAGACAACAATGCGATTGTAGATGTGATCCGTAAATACGTAAAATAAGTAAAAGCCTTTTATTAGACAGGATTGATAAAAACTGTCTAATTTTTTTTCACCTTTGTGACTGATATGAACTACCCATTAAATAATATCCCGGAGCGACCGGCAAAACCACGTAATAAAGGAATTACAATGGTTATGGACAAGGGATTGAGCTTGAGACAAACTGAAGATTTTATAGAAGTAGCCGGAATACATACCGATATTGTAAAGCTGGGCTGGGCAACTTCCTTTGTAACGCCTAACCTGAAAGAGAAATTACAGATTTATAGAGACGCGGGTATTCCGACCTATTTTGGTGGTACGCTGTTCGAGGCTTTTATTATCCGAAATCAATTTGACGATTATCGTAAGGTGTTGGATCAGTTTGGAATGGAGTATGCCGAAGTTTCTGACGGTTCGATCACCATTGAACATGATTTGAAATGCGAGTATATTCAAAAGCTTTCGAAACAGGTAACCGTGATCTCTGAAGTAGGCTCAAAAGATGCAACTAAGATATTTGCCCCTTACAAATGGATCAAATTGATGAATGCTGAAATCGAAGCCGGATCATGGAAAGTGATTGCAGAAGCCCGAGAAGGAGGTAATGTTGGTATATACAGGGGGTCTGGAGAGGTTCGTGAAGGTTTGGTTGATGAGATTTTAACGCAAATACCTGAAGAAACCATCATCTGGGAAGCTCCGCAAAAAGAGCAGCAGGTTTGGTTTATTAAATTACTTGGTGCGAATGTCAATCTTGGAAATATTGCACCGGCAGAAGTGATACCTTTAGAAACCATACGTCTGGGCCTTAGGGGCGACACTTTTGACCATTTCTTAAACCTGGGTATATAAATTGCTTATCCGCATCGATCATTAAATGAGAAAATTTGGTTTAATCGGCTATCCGTTATCACATTCTTTTTCTAAAAAGTTCTTTACGGAAAAATTTATCGCAGAGGAAATAAAAAACGCTGCTTACGAACTTTATCCGATTGAACATATTGACCTTTTTTCTGCACTGGTTTCGGATGATCCGGAATTGTGTGGAATGAATGTGACGATTCCTTATAAAGTTAAGGTTCTGCCTTTTCTGGATGAGATGGATGAGGCTTCAACACAAATTGGTGCGGTCAACTGCATTTCAATTGAATGGGCGGAAAACGGAAAGCGATACCTGAAAGGTTACAATACCGATGCTTATGGTTTTGAAGAATCTTTAAAGCCGATGCTTGGTGAAGCACACCGACGGGCACTTGTTTTTGGTGATGGGGGTGCTGCCAAAGCCATCAAATATGTACTGGGTAAGCTGGGCATTGATTTTCTGGTGGTTACCCGTAAGCCTTCTGAAACCAGTATTCTGTATAGTGAAGTTGACGAAGCGATGCTCAGCGAATATTCCGTACTGATCAACACGACACCATTGGGCATGTCGCCCAGCTACGATACGCAGCCAGAGATTCCTTACCAGTTTTTGACTGAGCAGCATGTGGCCTATGACCTGGTTTACAATCCTGAAGAAACGTTATTTCTAAAAGAAGTTCGTTTGCATGGCGGAAAAACAAAGAACGGACTGGAGATGTTGTATTTGCAGGCCATCCGTTCCTGGGAAATTTGGAATAAATAAATATGAAACGTTTGCTGTGGTTTTCGGCTTGTGTGCTGATCCTGGCCTTTACGGCTTGTCAAAGCGATGGTTATTCGCCTAAACCCAGAGGCTATTTTAAAATCGATTTTCCGGTAAAAAAATATCAACAGTTTCAATCGGGCTGTGCCTATAGCTTTGAATACCCGACTTATGCGAAAATGTTGCCCGATCAAAGTTCTGATACCCAGCCTTGCTGGTATAATTTAGCCTTTCCAAGCTTTAACGGACGCTTACATCTTACGTATTATGATGTATCTTCCAAAAAGGAGTATGAAAATTTGGTAGAAGATGCCCGTACTTTTGCTTTCAAGCATACGGTTAAGGCAAATTCGATTGATCAGAAGCTAATCAGTTATCCGGATAAAAATGTTTATGGCATTTATTACGCCATAGAAGGCAATACAGCTTCTTCTGTTCAGTTCTTTTTAACAGACAGCGTAAAACATTATTTCAGGGCAGCACTTTATTTCAATGAACGCCCACAATACGATTCGATTCAACCCGTCGTTTCATTTATCAAAAAGGATATCGACAAAATGATCAGTACCTTTAAATGGAAAGACTAAATAAATAACATCATGATTAGCATTAAACAGTTTACTTTTAACCCTGTCAGGGAAAATACTTACGTTTTGTATGATGAGACCTGTGAATGCGTCATTATTGATCCAGGTATGTATGATTCGGCTGAGCAAAATGTACTGGTTAATTTTATCCGCTCAGAGAATCTAAAGCCAGTATTGCTTTTAAATACTCATTGTCATTACGATCATGTATTTGGGAATAAATTTGTGTTTGACAACTGGGGGCTGAAACCGCAATTTCATCAGGGTGAACTTTACATACTGCAGGCTATTCCGGGCTATTTGCCACAAATGGGGCTGCAGTATGAACTTTCTCCGGAGCCTGAAGTATTTCTGCCGGAAACAGGAACGGTTCACTTTGGAAGCAGCCAGCTGGAACTTATTTTTGCCCCAGGACATTCTCCTGCGCATTTGTGTTTCTATGCTGCTGCCGATAACTTCCTGATCGGGGGGGATGTTTTGTTTTATTCCAGCATCGGACGTACTGACCTGCCTGGGGGCAACCATTTGCAATTAATCAATAGTATCAAAAATAACTTGTTTATATTGCCTGATGATTGCCGGGTTTATCCTGGACATGGTCAATCGACAACCATTGGTTTCGAAAAGCAACACAATCCATTTCTACAATAGGTTTACCATAAAGAGACATTGAACACAGCATTTTACATAGCACGCAGGTATCTTTTTGCAAAAAAATCTACCAATGCCATTAATATCATCTCGGCCATTTCTGTGACCGGTGTTTTTGTTGGAAGCGCCGCACTGATCATCATTTTGTCTGTTTTCAATGGTTTTGAAGAAGTGGTGCTTAAAATGTTCAATACCATCACCCCTCAGGTCATCATTTCACCTAAAAAAGGTAAAACTTTTGATCCCAATGTGGCCTATTTTAATACTTTAAAAAAAGATAAGCGCATTTACTCTTATACTGAGGTACTTGCCGAAAATGCGCTTTTAAGGTATAATAATAAACAATCTGTGGCGTTGGTTAAGGGAGTGAGTTCAGACTATCTGAAGAATAAAAGTCTGGACAGCATTACAATTGATGGTGATTTTAAATTGGAGAACAGGAGCTTAAATTATGCAGTTATTGGATCGGCCATTCAAACCTATTTGATGGTAAATACGACTGATCCGTTTAATCCGATACAGGTTTTCTCTCCTAAAAAGAAGGCGCAGAGTAGCAGTAGCATCAATCCGGCGGATGATTTTACCATTTTGTCTATTCCGGTTTCAGGCGTATTTGAAGTGCAGCAGGATTTTGACAATGTGGCTATTGTTCCTTTACGTTTTGCAAGAACACTTTTGGGCGAACCGGAAAAGGTCTCGGCTATAGAAATTAATTTAAATAAAGGCATAAACGTAGATCAGTTTATCGAAGAGGTTGCCCAGCACCTGGATAAGGATTTTGAAATTAAAGACCGGATTCAGCAAAATAAGGTGTTGTATAATATTCTTGGCAGTGAGAAATGGATGGTATATATTATTTTGACCTTTATCCTGGTTATTGCCATCTTCAATATCATCGGTTCTTTAACCATGCTGGTGATTGATAAGCTGAAAGATATAGCCATTTTAAGCAGCTTAGGCGCCGGTAAAAAATTGATCAAGCGCATATTTCTCTTTGAGGGTATGATGATCACTATGGCTGGTTGTATAGCCGGACTGGTCATAGGCTTTTTGTTTTGTTTGTTACAACAGAAATTTGGTTTAGTTAAAATGTCCCAGGAAAATCTGGCCATACCAAGTGCTTATCCAAGCGTATTAAAATGGAAGGATTTTTTACTTGTTTTCTTAACTGTGAGTACCTTTTCTTTTATGGCATCAGCTTTGTCATCTAATTTAAGCGTGAAGAAGATAAATCATTTAAATCAAGATCTTTAAAATCATGAATATATTAAAAAAACAATTGTTATTGATCATCCCTATTACCCTGGTAATCGTTGCCTGTAATTCCAACCGTACTGACGTTAAAGCAACTCAGGTTAGAATTATGAAGGGCTTGTATAGCTATGGTCCGGAGATGAAATCATTTACCGATTGTGAAGAGGGCAGGGAATACTGGGTAGCAGATAGCGCTAAAACACTGGAATTGGCTTACAGTAATTTAAATTTCGAAAAGCCTTATGAGCCCGTTTATATCGAAGCGGAGTGCCGTGTTGTCAAATCGGACAGTTTGAGTGTTTCTGCAGATTTTGATTCTACGCTGGTGGTTACCAAACTTTTGAAAATTAGTAAAGAGATTCCTGAAGGGCCTTGTAATTAAGGAATTAAGTAGATAGACTGTTGTGCCGGTTGGATTAAGCCTTTTTCTTCAGCCATCGCAAACATCACATCTATCGCTTTTCGACCTGCTTTGCCCAGTTCAATAGAGTACTCGTTAACGTACAGGTCAATGTGTTTGTACATCACTTCTTCACTCATTTCCTGTGCGTGCTGTTTAATGAAATCAATGCCAGACTTTGGATTGGCGAAAGCGAACTCGACAGACTTTCGAAGTACCCTGTTGATTTTTTCCTTGGTTTCCTGATCCAATCTCCGGTTGACTACAATACCGCCCAATGGAATTGCGCAGCCGGTTTGTTGCTCCCAATAATTTCCAAGATCCATAACCTTATGTAAACCTTTGTCCATATAAGTGAACCTGTTCTCATGAATGATTAATCCAAGGTCGATTTGATCTGCCAAAAGGGATTGTTCGATCTCTGAGAAAACCATTTCCTGTTTTTGCAACAAATGGGGGAAGGCGATGCCCAATAGAAAATTAGCCGTTGTATATTTTCCTGGGATGCCTACACGAAGGTCGGCACTGATGCGGTCATGGTGATTGGCCAGGTACTCATTTTTGGAGATGAGCAAGGGCCCGACACCAAAGCCAAGCGCACTGCCAGAATCCAGCAGGGCATACTGGCCGGTCATATAAGCAAAAGCATGAAAGCTAAGTTTGGTCATGTCCAGCTCGGAGCGGAAGGCTTTTTGATTTAGGGTTTCTACATCATCAAAGAACACGTCAAATTCCAATCCCTCCGTATCAATTTTATGGTGGATTAAAGCATCAAAGATAAAAGTGTCGTTGGGGCAGGGAGAAAATCCAAGTGTTAGTTTCATGCGGTAAAAATAAGGACTAGAAAAAGGTTGTTGGTTATGTATTTGTCAAAAATCCAATTGCCCAATTGTTCAGATTTTTGATGGCCAGGCCGATTTGCCAGTTTTCCCTATTTCGGGGTTCTACATAATTGGAAATGCTGCGGATTTGCAGACAAGGCAATTCGGCGTTTTCACAGCAATACAAGACTGCCGCACCTTCCATGCTTTCTGTGGTTGGCTGGCCTGTTTTTAAAACACGTGCGATACTTTCTGTATTTCCGTGTACCCTGTTGACGGTGATGCCTGTTACTTTGGGCAATGCACTGACCGCGTCATGTAGTAAATTGTTTTTGGCGGTGTATTTTGACTTTCCGAAGCCCAGGGTTTCTATCGTTAAAAAGTCATTTTTATCTTCTGCACCAAGTTCGTAAAAGGAGTCGGCCGTGATGTTAAAAAGACTGCCAAGTGGAATGCTCTTGTCGAAACATCCGGCTATGCCCAGATTGAGAACCAGGCCATAGTTTTTAGATAAGTGCCGCCCAAGGGCAAATGCGGTAGCGGTCATGCCTACCCCGGTAATCAGGACATCAAACGCAGGAGTGACTATGAAATCCTTTTGCGGCAAATTAAAATGTTCGGCCAGTAAAGCAATTTCAGCCCTTGTAGCGACAACTAAAAGAATCTTCATGGTAGCTAAGTTAGAGAATTAACCTTTCTACTTTAACCTTTCTGCGTATATTTGTCAATAATATAATACAGAATGATATATATAACCAGAAAAGCATCATTTAACGCAGCGCATAAGTTATCCAGACCCGACTGGTCTGACGATCATAACGAAGAGGTTTTTGGAAAATGTGCCAATCCGAACTGGCATGGACATAACTATCAGTTGTATGTGACTGTGAAAGGCGAGATCAATCCTGAAACCGGGTTTTTGGTAGATTTGAAATGGCTGAAAGACATTACAAATGTCCATGTGGTGGATAAACTTGACCATAAAAACTTAAACCTGG
>Ga0247805_1000614_pt1 | contig 18101 bp, 9 predicted proteins | sample UWRJL044104R1_FD_180930 | JGI IMG/M metagenome (GOLD analysis project Ga0247805, IMG submission 180930) | Plant litter microbial communities from Arlington Agricultural Research Station in Wisconsin, United States - UWRJ-L044-104R-1 | ecosystem: Environmental > Terrestrial > Plant litter >... | reverse complement strand
AATTGTACCCAATTGACAAATTCTTCGGCTGATTTATCATTTACGGTTTGCAATTCTAACAAGCGATTTGCCCAGCTTTTGGTTTCCAAGAGTGCATCAACTTCTTTAGCATAACCACAAAAATCAGGATAGGATTTAGAACCAAAACCAATTACAGAATAATTTATAGGTTGTTTTTGCGAATTTTTTTCTAAAAGAGTTACAAACTTACTAGCATTGGAAGGCGCATCGCCCAGACCATAAGTTGAGGTGAAAATGAGTAAATGTTCGGCTTTTGGATAGCTGGTGTAATTATTCAATTGAGAGATAAAAGCCGTTTCTCCGTGACCAATTAATTCTTTTAGAATAGCATTGGCAAAACGCAGTGAACTTCCATTTTCTGAACCTACTAATAAAATGTATTTGCTTTCCTCAGCTTTGAATTTATTTTTAATGCGGCTTGCTCTTCTTTTGAAGGTCATAGCAAATCCGGAATAGATAAAAAACAGAATATTTAAAGATGCTAGACAAAGGATAAATGCCCAAATACTATTTGCTCTTCCGGTGTGCAAGTCTAAACTTAAATCGGATAATAGTTTTGTAGTAGGGAATTGTTCTTCAGAAACAATCGCATTCGAATATTGATCGACTTCTATTTTTCGGTCTTTTAATTCAAAGATGTAATAATCTTCAGGATCGTCTGAAAAAGGAAATTCTATTTTAGTAATATTCGCTAAAGGAGTAGTTTTTAAATCGAATGTTTTTTTAGCATCAGTGGTTGTTGGGGTTTCCGTTTGTTTTTCATCTTTGTTTTCGAAAAGATGAAAACGATCCATTGACAAATAAGTTCCTGTAAGCGCTATAATCAAGATGGGAATTAATGCCAAACGTCCTAATAAAACGTGGTAGTATTGTGCAAAATATTCTTTAACAATTTTAGAAAAGAAATTGCGTAAACCTCGTTGTCTATTGATAACAAGCGCAAAACCTGAAATAGCAATTAGTACTAATAAAAACGCATTGATTCCTATAAAAATTCGTCCTGTTTCATGTAGAAATAAAGAACGGTGTAAGCTGGTATTCCAATTAATAAAATCACTTTTTTTAGTTGGTGTACCAATGATTTTTCCTGTTGTAGGATTGATATAAGCATTGACATCGTTTCCATCATTATCAATCGCTTGTAGGGTTACAAACTGATTGTGGTCGATACTCAATTCGGTTATTTCGGGATAGATTTTACGAAGCGTAGGCAAAGTTTGCTCCAAAGTAATATCATCAAAATTTTCCACCCGATGTGGTGGTATTTTCTCCTGTATAGCATCTACCGCAAGTATAGTACCTGTTACGGATGCAATAATTAAAAATGCAGCAGAAAATACCGCCAAAGCGAGGTGTGAGTACCGCCAAAAAGAAAGAGTCATCTACTATGCTATTATATTTTGCTTAATCTTACGTAACGGATGTATCCTTTTCCTTCTGTTTTTTCAGCAATTCCTGCTGTAGTAAGAGGGATTTCAACATCAGAAACATGGTATTTTTGATCTTCTACCGCCGATTCAAAACGCAATTTATAACCGCTATTAATTTTAGCATTATCAATTTCGATAGTCGTAATACTACGGTCACCACCTGTTACGGAAGCTCCGGTAATAGCACTAATATTAGAAGGTTTTTTAGTTTGGAATTTGTTCCATTCTTTTAAACTGTTATACCATTTTTTATCGTCTCCCATTACGTAAAGTGTTTTTTCGTACTCTCCTTTAGCGTTAATTAAAGAAACTACTACATAAGCACCTTCGCCAACATAATTTGACATTTGAAGCATACATTTGTATTTGCTACTTTGTGCTGTAGCCTGAAAAGAAATAAGGAAGATAAATGCGCCTGTTAAGGCTGTTTTAATAATAGATTTCATTTTATTATTTTAAAATTTCAACAGAAATGTTGTTTTGGGTTAAGGTTTCGTTTTCTTTAGCTAAGTCGTATGCACTTTCGTCAAACTCAGTTTTAATGTCTTTTTTAGCACCAATTGACAATAGATATTTTATTATCGAATCATTTTTTGCAATCATGGCTGCTTTGTGCAATGCAGTTAATCCATCTTTGTTTTTTGCATTGACGTCGATGTTTAAATTAGCAATCTTTTCAAGTAAACTTATATTGTTTTTTAGAACAGCAAAATGATACAGGTTGCTTCCGTCTTTTTGAGCCTGAGCTAAGTTTAATCCGTTATCTTGTAATAATTTTAATTTTGCTGCAAAAGGATCTTCTTTTGGAGTATCATTTTCTGCTGCAGGACCACGTCCCATCATCATTTGTGGACGGTACGATTGGATTAAGTAATATCCTAAGTTGTTGTTGTCTTTGTCTAAAACATTGATATTGGCTTTTTTGCTCAATAAAAGTTCAACTGCTTTAGGACTTCCTGATTGTACAGCAACAGATAAAGCTGATTCACCTTTTGCATTTTGAACATCAACGTCTTTCACTTTTGAAAGTAATAATTCTAAAGCTTCAGTATCTCTTCCAGATGCAGCATTAATTAAGGCTGTATTTCCGTCATTATCAGCTTTATTAACATCAACTCCTTTGCTTATAAAGTAGTTGATAATTTCATTTTGATTAGCCTTACGTGCCAAGTTATGTAATACCGTTTTTCCTTCAGATGAAACAACTGTTGGTTTTAATTTTAAATCTTCTATTAAATATTTGTAAACTTCTAAAGTATTTGATTCACGACGAGATCCTTCAGAAGCAAGAATTACAGCATTATCAGTTGCTTTTACACCTTTTTGTAAAAGTGTTTTTAAAAGAGGAATATTTCCTGTTCTTGCAGTATAATTAAAAGCGGTATTACCATTATTGTCAGTATCCTTAAGAGATAAACCTTTTGTCTCTAAAAATTTACTCAAACTTAAATCTTTGTCATTAGCAACACTTAAAAGTAAAAGATTAGCACCATCTCTGTATTTTTTCTTTGGATCGATACCCGCTTTAAAAAGAGCTTCGCATATTGCGATGCTATTTTGAGGGCTATTTAAGGCAGCAGTTATAGGAAAGCTTCCGTGACTGTCTTCAAGGTTAATATCTGATCCTTTAGCAATTAGGTAGTTTACTAATTCTAAGTTACCTTTTCCAGCGGCCCAATGTAAATAAATACGATTGTCATGTGTAGGTTTGCTTACTGAATTTCCTGGTTGCTCTATTAAATATTTAATAGTTTCAGTTGGAGCATCGCTATTTATAGCATAAACAACTGCATCAAAAGCATTTCTTGTACTTTCAGCTGGATTGTTTCCTTTTGCTATTTCGGCTTTTACGGCACTTACATCAGGAGATGATTTCCAAAAAGATGGGTCTAAAAGTGCATTTTTTTGTTGAGCCGTAGCAAAGAAAGTAGTAGCTAAGGCAAGGGAAAAAAATAGATTTTTCTTCATTATTGTATTGTTTTTTCGATTAGATATACTTTTACATTTTTGGTTTAATCCTGATATTCTATTTAGAATAAATAAAAATAATGCAAATGTAGAAATAAAAACTATAGTATCAATTTCTTACTTAATTCTTTTTTGAAAAATTTAAGAAACGATTTTGGCTTACTTGGCTAAGTGTTTTGGCTAGAGAGTGGTGTGATGTTTAAAAAAATATCCCAAAATGATTTTATTGATCAATTTGGGATGATTTAATTCGTTATTATTTAATTCAAAAACTACTAAAATATATTATTGGATGATTATCTTTTTATTAAAATCGCCTTTACTAGTTTCTACTTTTACAATATACATTCCAGTTGTGTTCCTTTTAACGTTTACTCGGATGTTAGACTGGTCTCGATCTTCTTGGATTTTCCAGTTATCTATTGCCGTACCTGAGCTACTATAAAGTCTTATTTTTTTGATTTTAATGTCATTACAGTTGTTAGAAACAGTAATATGATCAGATTTTTGAACATAGGAAATAGTAATACAATCTTTGCTTGTTGGGTCTTTTAAAGGTGCTTCAGGTTCTATTATTGGAGTATCAGCTGGATTAATGAAACGCAAAGAAAATCGAGTTGTATTTATTCCTTTAATTAGATTGATTTCGAAGTTTTTTTCTCGAATATTATGAAACTTGCTAGTTTCATTATCAAATATGTATATGGCTTGATTAGTATCGAAATTTTCAAGTTCATCTATCATGAATTTTACGGTTCCTTCAGCACTTGTTTTTACAACAATAGGATAAGAAGCTTTTTTATCGAAAGTTCCTACTCCTTGAATCAAAAATTGATCTTCTCCAATTAGAAAAAACATATCATTTGGAAAATTATCCATATTGTAAGCATCATAACCAAAATCAATTTCGTCAGTAGCTTTTCCGTCTATAAAACCTAATAAAATTTGCCTATGGTAATCGTCAGAAGATGTAAATCCTAAACGAATTTTTTTATGTTTTTCTTCTTCTACAATATCATTATTACTGTTTTTCCATAATGTTTTGGTAGAAGTAGTTGTTTTAAACATTACATTAGAATTACTACCATCATCTTCTTTATGAAAAGCTCTTTGATTATTATTATAAGTAATTGTATTTTTAACTCCAGCTCCAGTTTTTCCAATTACAAAGAATGCTTGACCTACAGGAATAAAACGGTTAGGCTTTCCTTTAGAAGGAGTCCCTAATTTACTTATAAAATCTACATTGGCAGATGATGCAACGATACCGCCTGTTAGATTTAGAGTAGCATAACCTGCTTGATAATCTCTTAAGATGTGAGTGTTATTTGTAGCATAATGTTCCCAAAAGTAAAGGGTTCCGTTTATAGAATTTATATTATCATTTATAAAAGCTTCACTATCTAATGATGATGGATAAGGATTTCCGGCTAATAACAATTGGTTTTCAGTTACTGAATTAGAAGTTATTAATCCATTATTAGGTTTGCCAATAAAAGTATAGTTTTGAGTAGGTGTAGTTGCTCCACTGCCTTTCATAGTGTAACCTTGACCTACTCTAATAGTTGAATTTTCGTTCATTTGCACCCAATTAGCGTAAGCATTCGCATAATTATCAAATTTATAAAGCCAATAACGAGCAGTACTTATAGGAATTGTAGGTGAACCATTATACCCTCCAATCCATTGAATATCTTTCGGAGTAGTTGTTGTGCCATCTTTCATTACGCTTCCAACAGAATAATCTACATTATTAGCAGTAGTATTGATGGCGCCAACGGGTGAACTCCATTTATTATAATTATATAAATTAGATTGTCCTTGTTGGTCTCTTTCAATAGAACCACTACTGCTAATATCTAAAACACTTCCTTGTGTTTGTACCAACTGTGATTTGTTTACCAAATCAATTTTTCCATTGAGTTTTAAATAATGCGAAATTTCTATTTTATTATCACTATTTGCACTAAGAGTATTGTTGTTAACTAATAAACCTAATACAGTTTTATTTCCTCCGGTAGTGATATTATTAGCTGTTTGAACAATGTTCCAATCAATAAAGGTATTGTTGTCTAATCCTTTAGTATTAGGAATATTCCAAATTGAACCATGTGTCCATGTATCATTTGTTTCCCAAGCTCCGTCACTTTTTGAGGTGTAAGGTAAGGGGGCTGTTTCGGGTTGTGGCGTGCTAATATTTAATAACCTTCCATTGCGGGCATTGGATGTTTTATCTAATATATAACCATTAACTAAATCAGAAGTTTGAACCATTGGGTAATAGCCTTCTAAATTAGCCCATGTTAGTCCAGAAACTGCCAAGGGAACTGTAACACCGAAAACAGAATTACTATTGTTAGCTATCCTTTGATTCATCATTTGGCGTATTTGAGCATCAGTTAATGCTACATTCCAAATGCGTAATTCTTGCATCCATCCGTCAAAATGATTAATAGGATTGTATGGGAAAACGGTATTTTGTGCCATAGCCCCTACTATAAATGTAGCATTGCTGTTTGCAATTGGATTTACTCCAGCAATTGCACTACGTACACTTACTCCATCAATATAAAGATTGTAATTACTACCATTATAAGTAACTGCAATGTGGTACCATCTTCCTGAATTGATAGCATAGGATGAACTAATTGAATTTCCGTTGTTCCAATTAAATGAAATAGTGTTGTTGACTAGTCTTAAATCGTATCCATCATTTAAATTAGAAGCATTTCGTTTAGACAAAATAGTTTGAATGTTTCCATTTGTAGTTTCTGATTTAATCCATGTTTCGAAACTAAAAGAACCACTATTTAAGTTGAAATTATTTTTAAAATTTACGTTATCATCCACTCCGTCAAAATCAATATGATTGCATGGGTTTAAGGTTATCTGAACTTCATCACTAATGTCTGGACAACTTCCTCCTCCAGAAACAGTCCATCTTAGTGTATAAGTACCGTTATTAGGACTATAGAATTCAGAATTAGGACTTGAGCTATTAGAAAATAATTCCCCACCACCATTTGGTTTATTTATTATAGACCAAGTACCTGTTGAGCCCGGTGTAGCAGCTAGTTTTACTGACTCTAATCCGCAAGAAGCTATTTGGTCTGTACCAGCTAGTGTTGTTAAACAAGAAGTACCATCTATAGTAACTATAATTGAACCTTCAATAGGTTTTTTGCATGCGGTATCATCATATCCTTGGAAAAAATAAGCTGTAGTAGGCGTACCTGATGTTGCTCCCGTTCCTGTTATTGTTCCTGTTTGTAATGATACTCTAGGGTTACAACCTTCATTAATTATAATATTACAATCTGTAGTAACATTTAAATTGAAACTCAAATCGGCATAAATATATTCTGGATGACCAGCAGTAATAGGTAACGTACCTAAATTCCAAATGATACTATTGGTAGCTGAATCATAATAAGGTATGTTTGGAGTAGTGAAACCATTTTTAGTTGAATATGAAATAATGCCTCCTGTATTGAAAACTGCTGTTTGGGGAATAGGTATTTTTATTATAGTGTTATTTATTGCTTCAGTACCAGAATTACTAACCGCAAGGGAGTAGTTAATGGCTTGTCCGGGTAATGCATTTAAAACACCAGAATTCGTAACATTATTAATGGAATTTACACTAATTAATCCTTTTGGTTCAGGAACATAAGCATCAACTGACATAGCAAAACCGAATATGGTAAATACGTCAGAAGTAGAGCCAAACCTGAAAGTTGTGGATGTTTGATTGTTTCCAATAACCAAATTGTCTGTATTTGGAATGGTAAACATACTAAAGTCAACTCCTGTATTGTTTAGATTATTAGGATTTCTTAAACTAATGTCAGATTGCAGAGGTTGAGATGGAAATATAGAAGAATTGAAGAAGTTAGCGTTCGAATTATTATCATGATTTAACTTTGAATAGATGGTCGTATTTAGATTTTGTACTTCCAGATAATCGCCGGTTAAATTTCTATCTCCTTCAGCTGCCATCACGCCCAGTTTCATTTTTACGGGTCCTGAATCAACTGTTGTAAATCCAGATATAGGAATGTTTCCAAATTCACCACCACCGCTGCGTTGTCCATTTACATATGCATAACCATCAAATAGAGTTACGGCGCGACTTTTCATTACGGGATTTTCATAAACAACTATCATAGTCCAACCTCCTGAATATCCTGGGTTTTGAGCATCAGATCCATTGATACCTTCTACTAAAGCGATATCGGCAACGGTGTAAGCTCCTGCACCATGGGATTTAACATAATCGGTTACTTCTTGATAACCAACAAATATTCCACCATATGAAGTTCCCGGGAAATAAACATCTGAATTTGAAGTTATAGGAGTGTAAGAAGGGGCTCCAGGTCCTTTTAATGAAATTACTTTTTTGTTGTAGTTTTTAGATGGAGATAAAACAATACCAGCTGAACTGGTAGATTGATAATTAGTCGCAGAGTAGTTGGTTGATACATTCCTCACTAAACTAGTAATAGTGAAAGTAGGACCCCAACTTGCATTTGATGTGTAAGGGGAGACAAATGTAGCTATTCCAATACTGTTATATGTAACAGGAATGTTAACAGGAGTGGCACCATCAATGCTGAGCGTGACAATAGAAGAACCTGTTATTGCGTTTGTAAAGCTAAATACATAAGTATGGAAAGTTCCTGTAATTGTTGTAAAAGTATAAATGGGATAATAATTGCCGGAAGAAGTCCCACCTCTAGATACAGTCAGTTTAAAATTAGAACTCAAGGCATTTTGATTATGGGAAATTCTTCTATTTGGAGTAAAAGTTTCATTAGCATCATCTGATTTTCCAGTCCAATAGAGTCCTGCAAAAATAACGGTGGAACAATTTTGATTGGCACTATTTTCGCCTCCATTAGTGAGTTCAAGAGTTGCCATAGAGGAATTTAAAGTATTACTGTCTGCATCTATATCAACGTATTTCATTGAACTTCCTTGATTATCAGTACTGGTAGAATAGTTTGAAAGGGTCAAGTTGGTATTTCCAAACATTGTAAAATCTCCATTAATATTATAAATCTTTTTAGTAGGAGTAGCTGTGGCCGTTCTTTGTGTGAAATTTACTTGTGGGGAAGTAAGTGTTTGAGCTTTAGCTAAATTAGAAAATACTATAAGTAATAGTATTGTATGAAAGACGTAACTATTTTTTTTAAAGTAAAGTTTTTCCATATCTCAGGTTATTGTAAATCATTATATAAGACAGCTAATAAATTTTAAGATTAAATTAACTATCCTTATACAATATGGGGGTTTTGTACATAATAAAAGTAATACCTTTTTGTTTAAAATACCGACAAAAAGTATTTAATCATCGATGAAATGCGTTTTTTTTATAAAAAAGAAAGAAAAAACTTTTTATTTTATCAGCGAAAGTATTTGTAAAAAGTTTAGAAGTTGAAAATAATCTTCTGTTTATAATTAATTCGTTATATTGTATACTTAAAATTATTTATCCCGCTTAGGAATAAGTATTCGTTTATAAATCCATAAAACCAGTTTCATGAAAAAACTTCCTCTATTATTAATTCTGGCATGTATTTTTATTTCATGTGAAAGTAAAAAAGAGCTTGAACTGCAAAAAAGAGAAAAAGCTTTAGATTTAAGAGAACAACAATTGGCAGAAAAAGAAGCAGATTATAAATCATTGCTGCTCATGCGAGATAGTATTATTGCTGTAAAAGATAGTCTGGAAAATGATGTTCCCGCTTTAAAAGAATGGCCTAAGAGTCTTCGTGGTATATGGAACAGCAAAATGCAGTGCAGAGAATCCAATTGTAGTAATTATGTAATAGGAGATCAGCGTACAGAATCTTGGCAATTTTTATCTGATTCTACAGGGATTTATGCCAATGTTCTAAATGCTAAAAAGCTTGTTCGTGTATTTAAAGCAAAATATATAGATGATAAAATATTGCTGGAATTTAATAGTGACAGTCTTTCGAAAAACAAAGTAAAAATGAATGTGGTGCTTGATGATATTAAAGACAATGTTGTTAAAGGTACAAAAACGATAACAGGACAGGATAATTGTATTGCCAGATTTTCAGTAGAATTAACCCTTCCTCAAAAAAAATAATATATGCTATTAAGTATACAACACGTCAGCCTTCCTATTGAAGATCCGCTGTTAAAATTTCTAATTGAACTTATTATAATTTTATGTATTCCACTTTTATTGAATAAAATAAAAGTACCACACTTACTCGGTCTTATTATAGCAGGTGCTGTTATAGGACCTAATGGATTTAACGTCCTTGCCCGGGATAGTAGCGTAGTGGTAACCGGAACTACAGGACTTTTATATATCATGTTTTTAGCAGGACTTGAGATTGATATGGGCGATTTTAAAAAGAATAAATGGAAGAGTATTACTTTTTCATTATACACTTTTGCTGTGCCATTTGTATTGGGGCTTATTGGAGGTTATTATATTTTGAATTTCTCTATTTTAACCACGGTATTGTTTGCTAGTCTTTTTTCATCACATACACTTATAGTGTATCCAATGGTAAGTAAATTGGGAATCGCTAAAAAGTTAGCAGTAAATATTACTGTAGGTGGAACCATGATAACCGATGTACTTTCACTTTTAGTGTTAGCGGTTGTAGTGGGAATGTCACAGGGAGAAGTAGGAACTGCATTTTGGGTTAAACTTTCACTTTCAATGCTTGTATTTTCATTAGTTGTTTTAATGGTATTTCCCATTATTGCACGATGGTTTTTTAAGAATGTAGAAGACAAGATTTCCCAATACATTTTTGTAATTGTAATGATTTATCTTGCTGCTTTATTAGCAGAATTAGCCGGAATTGAAGCCATCATTGGAGCTTTCTTTGCGGGTCTTGCTTTAAACCGACTTATACCGCATACTTCATCATTGATGAACCGGGTTGAATTTGTAGGGAATGCTATTTTTATTCCTTTTTTCCTTATTAGCGTAGGGATGCTTATAGATTTTAATGCTTTTATTCAAAGTTGGGAAACTTTAGGTGTTGCTTCGGTTATGCTTGTTGCTTCTATTGGAGGGAAATATGCAGCAGCTATTTTGACTAAAAAGACATTTCGTCTTACAGATGATGAGGGAAAACTTATTTTTGGTATGAGTGCCGCATCTGCAGCTGCAACTTTGGCATCTGTAATGGTGGGTTACAATATTATTTTATCCGAAAATGAAATGGGAGAACCTATTCGGCTTTTAAATGAGCATGTGCTTAATGGTAGTATTTTGTTAATCTTAATTTCGTGTACCGTTTCGTCATTCGTTTCAATGGCAAGTGCCCAAAGAATTGCTGACGAAGACAAAGAAGAAACTGTGGCAGGTGCTGGTAATGAAGAAGAAAATATTCTGTTGGCATTAAACTATGAGGATACCGTTGATAAAATGGTTAATTTGGGACTTATTATTAAAACCCAAAGTAATAAGGATAAGCTTTTTGCTTTGAATGTAATTAATGAAGATAAGAGTGAATCCTCGTCTAAAAATGCCGAAAAATTACTCGGTGCAGCTGTAAATATGGCTGCAGCGGCAGATGTCAAGCTTAATCCAATAACCCGTCACGATAATGATGTAGTAGCGGGAATCAATAATGTGGTTAAAGAGCAGAATATTACTGATTTAATCATTGGATTAGAAGAAACAAAAAGACTTTCTTCTTCATTAATTTATAATCTTTACAATGGTTATTTGAGTAATAAGCAAATAAATGTAATTGTATATCATGCAGTTCAGCCTATCTCTACTATAAAAAAATATGCTGTTCTTATTCCTGCAAATGCAGAACGTGAACCTGGTTTTTTTCATTCTTTGTTAAGAGTATGGAATATTGGGAAAAATTCAGGAGCTAAAATGAGTTTTTATGCAAATGAAAAAACAGTCCAGATTCTAGAGAGTATTATTAAAAAAGCAAATATTGAAGCTGTTTTTAATACCGTATCGACTTGGCAAGAAGGCCAACAGGCAGCAAACAATTTAGAAGAAGATGAAGGTTTGATTGTGTTGATGGCTGACAGAGGAATGCATTCTTATCTTCCGCAAATGCAAACTGTTCCAGAAATTTTAAACAAAAATTTGAGTAATAATAATTACATACTTATTTATCCTTTTTCAAAAATTGATAAAACAGTTACGGAAAAAAGATCAGTAAGTAATCTTGATGATTTTGCTGACATCGGAAAAATTATCGGAAGAATTTTTAAATAGAATTGTCGTAAAATATTTGAAGTATTATTTACTTGCTTAACAGAACCCTTAAATAATTTTTTTAAGGGGTTTTGTTTTTATAAAGAATAGCAGAGTTGAGCCTATAGTGGCTGCATTATAAAATTGGAAATTTCCTTCAGTTAAACGGCATGACTGTTTAATAATGATGCGTTTTCGGTGTTTTTTACTAAGTTTACTATTTTTAGATGAAGTTATTATATCTATAAAAGATACTAAATGAATCTTCCTATTATAGCTGTTTTTTTTGGTAGATAATGATTCCATAGGTATATTTGTTTTTCGGGGTAGTTGTTAAGACAATAGCAGAGTAAAAATATTAGGACTTTTTTAGGAAATGGATAAAAGATTACAACTTAAAGTTATAATTAAAAAATGTGAAGAAAAGTTCGGACGAGGCAATTCTGAAAGCTGGAAGCATAACGATTATATCGACTTTAGTAAATCCATTTTGGAAAAAACCAAAATAAGTATTAGCCACAATACTTTGAAACGGATTTTTGGTAAATTAACAACGGATGAATTTTATCTTCCACAAAAAGCCACTTTTGATGCACTGATTGATTATTCGTGTTTTGATGTTTCAGAAGAATTTAATGATGATTATCTTTTAGAAAGTCCGGTTGTTGAGACTTCAGCAATACCTTTTAAAGCTGACATAAAAAAGAAATCTAAAGTAATTTTAGCTGTAATTTTATTTTTTTCGGTAATAGTTGCGTCTTATTTCTTTTTCAAAAATTCTCCTTTTAATTCCGATGACATCAGTTTAAAACTTACAGCTTCTGAAGGAATTCTTCCTAAAACCTGTTTTTTTTCTGTTGATGTTGCCAATTTTTCGGATAGTGTTTTTGTCGATTTTGGTGACAAAACGTCTTTAGTTTATTTAAAGGCAAACAAAAAAACAATCTCACATACTTATTTTATTCCAGGCGTTTTTGATGTTAGTATTACTAATAAAACAAGAGGATATAAAAAAACAAGAGTGTTTGTGACTACTAATTATAAAAAATGGTATGCCTTGTGTTTCCAAAGACAACGTCTTATTCCTAAAAGCTATTATGGATTTTTAGCGAATAAAAACAAGGATAGCTTATTTAATATCACAAATCGAGAATTACAAATACACAATATAGATACAATCCAGCCCTTTTTTATTCGTTTATGCAATTATACACCGCTGCAAAATACTGCCGATAATTTTGTTTTTGAAACTACTTTTAAGAAAGACATACAAAAAGAAGAGGTTTCTTGTGATGGTTTAGTTTTTAAAGTTTCGGGCGCCGAAAATGATATTCGTTTTCATTTTGTGAATTCAGGTTGTACTTCAAGAGTTGCAAATATAGTTAGTGATAAAATCATAAACGGAATCGATCATAATTTGTCTCCTTTTGTGGTAGATTTCAAAAAATGGAATACTATTAAACTTATCAATAATAACAAAAAACTGACTTTGTTTGTCAACGAAAAGCTTATTTACGAAATGACTTATAGGGCTTCATTAGGAGACTTAAGAGGGCTTTTTGTCGAATTTGAAAACAACGGATTTATAAAAAAATGCGATTTAAGTTCGCTGGACGGGAAAAAATATTATTCGTTTTAAAAGTTATAATATTCTAACTTTCAGGGGGTTTTATGACGTACATAATTTTGGACAGACTTTGAGCAGTCCAAAAATTATTTAAAAAAAATCAGCTGACTATATTTGAATTAAGGAATAGGAAAATCTATTTTCTAGAACTTAAAAACTTAATCAAATCAAATGTAGTTATGAATTTTAAACCATTATTTATTTTTTTCAAAAAACAAAAAACGGTCAGCTATTTAACGTTTCTATTTTTTTTCTGCGTTGGATTTGTTACAATCTTTGCTCAATCTAAAACCGATCAATTGGCAGTAGTTTCTCAATCTAAAAAAGGAGCTTTTCCATTAGTCGAAAAAGGGATTGCTCCTTCAATACTTACCGATAAAGCGGATGCTAAAGTAGTTTCAATTGTTGCCAATGCCGTTGCTTCGGATATTGCGTTGATTAGCGGGGTTACGCCCAAAGTAATCCATAAAAGAACTAACGAAGAATACCTAATCATTGCAGGAACCATTGGTCAATCTGAACTTATTGATCACTTAATTAAATCTGGCAAATTGGATGTCTCTTCTGTTAAAAACAAATGGGAATCATACACGCTTACCACCATTAATACTCCTATAGCTGGTGTAAAACAAGCATTAGTTGTTGCAGGTAGCGACAGAAGAGGAACAGCTTATGGATTGTTTGAAATTTCAAAACTAGCAGGTATTTCTCCCTGGGTTTGGTGGGCTGATGTAAAACCAACACCAAGAAAAAACTTGTATGTTACACTAGGAACATTGGTGCAAAAAGAACCTTCGGTTAAATACAGAGGAATATTTATTAATGATGAAGACTGGGGATTAAATCCCTGGGCAGCTAAAAATATGGATACAGATATTAAAGATATCGGACCTAAAACCTATGCTAAAGTTTTCGAATTATTACTTCGATTGAGAGCTAATTTAATTTGGCCTGCTATGCACGATAGTACAAAAGCATTCTGGTATTACAAACAAAACCCTGTAGTAGCGGATCAATATGCCATTGTAATGGGATCAACACATTGCGATATGATGTTGCGCAGCAATACATTTGAATGGCAAAAAAATTATGAGAATGAATACGGTAGTAAACCCGGAGAATATCGTTATGACACAAACAAAAAAGAAGTATATAAATATTGGGAGGATCGTGTAAATGAAGCTAAAAATTACGAATCTATGTATACTGTGGGAATGCGTGGTGTACGTGATGGCGAAATTACAGGGCCAGTAACTAAAGAAGGCAAAATAGCTTTGGTAGAAAATGTCATTGGAGACCAAAGAAACATTTTTAAAAAGTATTTTGGCTCGGCTACAAATGCTTTACAAATTTTCTGTCCGTATAAAGAAGTATTAGGTTTATATACTGCTGGTTTAAAAGTACCCGATGATGTTACATTGGTATGGACTGATGATAATTATGGATACATCCGTCAATTATCAAATACTTCGGAACAAAAAAGAAGCGGTTCTAGTGGTATTTATTATCATCTTTCTTATTTGGGTGGTCCGCATGATTATACCTGGCTATCTACTAATTCTCCTTCTCTAATAGCTTACGAAATGACAAAAGCGTATCAATTTGGCGCTGATAAATTTTGGGTAATGAATGTGGGAGATATCAAACCTGCCGAATTAGAGACACAGTTCTTTTTAGATATGGCTTGGGATGCCAAAAAATGGACCCCTGAAAATGCCACCCAATATGTACAAAGTTGGGCAGTAGAGACCTTTGGTGCGGCATTTGCCGCTGAAATTGCTGTTATCAAAAATCAGTATTACCAACTGGCTCAAAACGGAAAACCAGAACACATGGGAATGCTGCAATTTGATGAAGCAGCTAAAAACAAGCGATTAGCAGCTTATGCGAATTTGGTAACAAAAGTAGAAAAACTAAAAAAGCAAATTCCAGATTCACTTAAAGACGCTTATTTTGAACTGATAGAATATCCTGTAAAAGGAGCGGCGTTCATGAATCAGAAATTTTTCTATGCTCAAATGAGTTTAGAAGTTGCTGAAAACAATAAAAAATTGGCTTTAGACTATTCGCAAAAAGCAAAAAATGCTTTGGAACAAATTATTAGTCTCACGCATCATTACAATAAAGAAATTGAAAATGGTAAATGGGATGGTATCATTACGCATGCTCCTAGAAATCTGGAAACCTATGCAATGCCTAAGATTGCCAATCCAGAAATTTTAAGTGATTCATTGCGAAATCCTGCCGAATTTGATAAAAGATACATCGAAAAAGTAATTACTGCCATTCCAGCGGCAAAATCGTCTAATTTGGTTTCTTTGAGCGCTTCTGATTTTAAAAACAAACAAGATATTCCTTTCGATAAAATAATTACGGTTGATGGACTAGGTTTAAATGGAAAAAGTATTTCCCGTTATCCGTTTACTGGAAAATCATTTAAAAATGAGGAATATACACAAGCTCCTTATGTGGAATATATAGTGAATTTAAAAGCTGGAGAATATCAACTATCACTTAAAAGTCTTCCAACGAAAACCATTAATAAAGAAAGAAATCTCAATATGACATTGGTTATCAATGGACAAGCTCCTCAATTTATAGATGCCGATACTTCTAAAAAAGATAAACACTGGACAATGAGTGTAGTAAGAGGCTATTTTGAAAAAGTACTTTCGTTTAAAGCTGAAAAAGATGGAGAGACTACAATCCGTATCTATTTACAAGATACTGGTTTAGCATTAAGCCAAATTGATATTAATCAGAAAATAGATTAATTTTATGATAACTAACCTAAAATAAGATGAACTTAAAAAAACGATTCACAACAAAACTTTCATTGGTTGTTCTGTCTATATTTCTTTTAGCAGTAACAACAAAGGAAGAACCGAAAGCGTGGACTTCTTCAAGTCAGCCTTTAAAAGAAATGGCGCGTATTCGAAAATTAATAAAAGCCCCGGTTTTTAAAAATAAGGATTATAATATTACCGATTTTGGTGCCAAAGCCGATGGTGGTACTAAAAATACAGCAGCGTTCAAAAAAGCGATTGAAGCCTGTAATGCTGCAGGAGGAGGCAGGGTGGTAGTGCCTGCAGGAGAATTCCTTACCGGACCAATTTATTTGAAAAGCAATGTAAATCTTCATTTAAAAGACGGTGCTACTATAATTTTTTCCAGAGATACAAAAGATTATCCTATTGTTTTAACCCGTTGGGAAGGCATGGATTGCATGAATTATTCGCCGCAAATTTATGCTTATGGTGAAAAAAATATTGCCATAACAGGTAACGGAACTATTAATGGAAACGCTGATAAGAATAATTGGTGGCCGTGGAAAGGACGCGCTTCTTATGGTTGGAAAAAAGGCGACCCAAATCAATTTGCTGCAAGAGAAAGTTTGCATGTTTTAATGAAGCAAAAAATAGATCCAAAGAAAAGAATTTTTGGTGAGGGGCATTATTTAAGACCTTATATGATTCAGCCTTACAACTGCAAAAACTTTTTAGTGTCAGGAGTTAAACTGATTGATTCTCCTATGTGGTTTGCGAGTCCGGTAATGTGCGAGAATGTAATTTTTGAAAATGTAAAGTTCATATCTCACGGTCCTAACACCGATGGTTGTGATCCTGATGCCTGCAAAAATGTATTGATTAAGGATTGTTATTTTGATACCGGAGATGATTGTATTGCGATAAAGTCAGGCCGTGATGAGGATGGAAGAGGAAATAAAAAACCTGCCGAAAACCACATTATTGAAGGTTGTGAAATGAAAGACGGTCATGGCGGAATTGTAATAGGGAGTGAAATTGCCGGTGGAGCTAAAAACATTTATGCCATTAACTGTAAAATGGACAGTAAAAATCTGGATAGAGTACTTCGTGTCAAGACATCATCATCGCGTGGAGGGATTATTGAAAATATTTTTTTAAAGGATATTACAGTAGGAAGTTATGGCGAATCGGCGATTCATTTTAATATGTTTTATGAAAATCCTGGAAATTTCATGCCTGTTATCAGAAATATTTGGGTTGAGAATCTGAATGTTGAGAAAGGTGGAAAATACGCCGTTTTTGTAGATGCTTATGCGGAATCTCCGGTAACCAATTTGAAAATTGTGAACTCTGATTTTAAAGGAGTAAAAGAGCCTTTTAAAATCAATCACGTTAAAAATATGGATATGCAAAATGTTACAATAAATGGGCAGATTGCAAAGTTCCCAGATACTTCGAAGAATAAATAGAGTCACCCAAATTGTATTAAGATGAAATTTAAAAACATATTATATGTCTTGTCCGTTTGCTGTTTTTCAACACTGAATGTAAAGGCACAATCTTCGGCAAAAAAAGAAATCCAATACCTTTCAGGCACGGATGTAAAAAATACCAAAACCTGGGATTTCTGGGCAACGGCTGGTCGAAAAAGCGGATTTTGGACTACGATCCAAGTGCCGGGTCATTGGGAACAGCAAGGCTTTGGTGGTTATAATTACGGAAGAGAAAACGTTACCAACGGGAAAAACTTTCGTTTTCATGATGAAAAAGGGTTTTACAAATACGAGTTCGAAGTTTCATCAGATTGGCAAAACAAAGAAGTTTTTATTGTCTTTGAAGGCTCGATGACCGATACCGAAGTAAAAATTAACGGAAAGCTGGCCGGCGCTGTACATCAAGGATCATTTTACCGCTTCAAATACAATATTGGAGACAAATTAAAATTCGGTCAGAAAAATTTATTAGAAGTCTTAGTAAGTAAAATTTCGGCAGATAAGTCGGTAAATGGTGCCGAACGTTTGGCGGATTACTGGGTTTTTGGAGGGATTTTTAGACCTGTATATCTG
>Ga0247805_1000613_pt1 | contig 18103 bp, 15 predicted proteins | sample UWRJL044104R1_FD_180930 | JGI IMG/M metagenome (GOLD analysis project Ga0247805, IMG submission 180930) | Plant litter microbial communities from Arlington Agricultural Research Station in Wisconsin, United States - UWRJ-L044-104R-1 | ecosystem: Environmental > Terrestrial > Plant litter >... | reverse complement strand
TCGGCCGTGGTAAAGTTGCTGAAGTTGGAGAAGAAGATGACCTCACAGTACCAGGTTCAGCCGCACTTGCCGGTAAAATGTACCATACTTTGATGTCGCAGGTAACTGCAGGTAAAAAACACGGTGCAATCAATGAGGTTGACGGTGTGAAATTTGACCTGAAGAAAAGTGAAATTTCTCATCTGGAAAGAGTTGGCCTCGTTCCTATGGTTAATGAATACGGAAAAGTAATGGCTTTTTCAGCTAAAACCTTGTTTAACGGTGATAACATCGGTTTACAAACTTATTCTGTAGTGCGTGTATTTGATTACATTACTAAAGTATTGTTTGACTTCTTAAACAGGCGGGCATTCGAAAACTGGACCTCTAAAACGGAGCAGGATTTACGCGGGCAGATCGTTAAATTCCTGGATGGCATTCAGGGAGCAGATCGTTTAATCGAAAGATTTAAGATTATGCGCTTTGAAAGAGATGAAACCCAAAAAGACAGAATCCATTTAGATATTCACATCACGCCTTATTTTCCAGCTAAAAGCTTTGTCGTAAAGCTGGATGGACATAAGGGTGAAGATGAGAATACTACCTGGAATACCAATTACGATCAGCAATAGTTTTTGAATAGCTGAGCTTAGAAACCCAACCCCGCGTTGGGTTTTTTTGTGGATTATACATGACAATAATAAAATCTTTGTAGTTTTGTAACACATCCGCCCGATCAGATTAATCAAAAAGAATGAAGCAAGTACTTATCCTGAATGGCGATATTGAGAAAAACGCATCTACAAATTTCCTGATTAATGCCTATAAGCAAGGTGCAGAAAGTGCTGGCGCAACCGTAAAGGAGCTGGCCATCATTGACCTGATCTTTAATTCGAACAAACTGTTTAACAACAGACAAATTGCCGAATTGGAACCTGATTTGCAAAAAGCATTAACGGCGATCAGGCAAAGTAACCATGTTGTGCTTTTTTGCCCGGTATATGTAGATCACATTCCAGCAAAAATTAAAGGCTTTTTTGACCGGCTGTTTATGCCCGACCAAATTTTTACAGCCCAGCAGCAGCATGTAAATAACAATTTCAGTGGCCGTTCAGCGAGAATTGTGTCTATCCTGGACGAGGCAACCTTAAAAGAATGGAAAGCAAATAAGAAAACAACTTATCTCTCCATCAAAAAAGCTGTTTTTGAAAAATGTAAAATGAGTCCGGTACTCACCAATACCATAGGGCAATTGCATTCACTGGAAAATCATTACAGTCAAAAGTGGCTGGTCAAAATGGAAAAATTTGGTTCGCAGTTGATCTAAATCCATTTCCGCTATCCGCTTTTGCGGCAAAAAGCTACATAGTGTTGGGAATCACTACAATAATGGTGTTGTAACGCTTAATTTTTGTGTAAAAAAACTGCTTTGTACTTTTCCACATCTTTTCCACAAAATAATCCGTTTAACAAAGCTTTTTGGATCATTCTTGAGTTTATTCCTGTTTTTACAGCCTGGCTATTCCTTATATATGAGTTAGATATGACATAGTTGGCCTGATATTTGGTTAACGTTAATTGCGTGGCGGATGCTACATTAATTCATTTATTAACCTTTAAATTTTAAAACTATGGCTTTCAAAGCTAGATTAAATTTTTCGGGCAAGGAGTACGATGTGCTTCACTGTGCCTATGCGTTAAACCGCGATGTAGATGCTAAGGGAAGACCCTCTTCCGGAGTTTACGGCGGTACGATCGATATTGAGATCGAATCAACTGAAGACACCTCAATCATCGAGGCGATGGTAAACAATCAGTACAAACCGATTACAGGAACCCTTCTGATCAAGAAAACAGAGGAAGATGCCAAAATGAAAGAAGTTAATTTCGAAGATGGCTACATTGTTAAATATTCCGAAGGAATAAACATTGTAGGCGATCACCCGATGACACTCAAGTTCCAGATTTCTGCCAGAAAGCTTAAATTAGGTAACGCTGAGCATCTTAATGATTGGCCAAAAGTCTAATACAAGACTCAGCGCAATGCGCCAACAAATTATCTATTCTTTCAACATTAAAAAAAATTATCATGGCATTTAAAACCCGTTTAAACTTAGGATCAAAAGAATTTGATGTACTACAGTGCAGCTTTTCATTAAACAGAGATGTTGACGCAAAAGGCCGTCCTTCATCAGGTGTTTATGGTGGTACCATCCACATCGAAATCGAATCTACTGAAGATACTTCAGTGATCGAATCCATGGTTAACAATCAATATAAGCCTCTTTCCGGAACATTGGTTTTCAAAAAAGGTGAAGAGGATTCAAAAATGAAAGAACTGTCTTTCGAAGATGGTTACATCATCCAATATAACGAAGGCATTGCCGTAAACGACAATACGCCAATGACTTTAAGTTTTGTAGTATCTGCGCGCAAGCTAAAGCTGGGTAACGCAGAACACGAAAATGACTGGCCTAAGGGTTAATTTAATCAACATCAGGCACAAAATCAATTGAAGCGACTGGCTTATGCCAGTTGCTTTTAGTTTGCGATGCTATATTTTGTCGCTATGGTTTTTGCTGCCCACTATCACCTGAGCTCAATTAAACTCAAATTATGTTTAATCATCCCAAACATATTGTGATAAAAAACGATGACCAAGGTTTATAATCAATATGGAAAAGAAACTAGTTACAGAAATCAATATAGAGGATAAGGAAATTACTCATTTTGCTTCCTTTAGCCTGCAACAAGCTTTTAACGATCATCATTATTTCGAATTACGTTTTAACCATGATCAGATGGGTGCGCCAGGTCTGATCAGTTTAGATGATAGTCGTGATTTTGTAGGCAAAACCTTAACTGCATCTTTTGGCCATTTGCCAGGTGGTATGCAGCATTTTGTGGGTTTGGTGTCTAAAGTTGAGCTGTCACAAAACCATGGTTACCATGGGGTTTTAATTGTAAGTGGGTATAGTCCTACGATTTTAATCGACCGTGGGCCAGATTTAGGCTCTTACTTAGATAAAGACCTGAATGAAATTGTAAAATTGGCCACAAAAGATACACCGGCTAATGATTTAAAGGTTGTGACCAATGCCTCACGAAGTGCATCTATAGATTATATCATTCAGTATAGAGAAAGTGATTTTGCATTTCTTAACCGGCTTTCTGCCGAATATCATGAATGGCTTTACTATGATGGTAAGCAACTCAACTTCGGAAAACCCAATGAACAAAAAGAAGTGGCTTTGTTTTATGGCAGAGACGTCCAGGAAATGCAGTATGCCATGGAAATTGCGCCCATCAAAAACAGGCGTTTCTCTTACAATTCAAAGCAAAATGATATTTTACAAGGCGAAAGTACAGGTAAAGCCAGTGGCACCCCAGATTTATCACATGCCATTCAGGCTTCAAATCTAACCTATAGTAAAATCTTCAATCAACCTGCATTGATCAGGGTGGATAATGATGACGACATTAAAAATCTGGTAGAAAATGAAGAAAAAGCGAATACCAGTGAACTTTTAAAAGTGACGGGCAGGGGCGATAATGCCGAACTTAGTATTGGCAGTATTGCTGAAATTACCATGAGCCTCCGCAGAGAACTTGCTTTTACAACTGAAAGCCTGGGCAAGTTTCTGATCACAAGCATTAAACATCACATCGATGAAAATGGTAAGTATCACCATACCTTCGAAGGAAAAATATCAAGCACAGAGCGCTTATTGGTTAAAAATTTCGAAAAGCCACAGCCTGATATGCAATTGGCAGACGTGATTGATAACAACGATCCACAGGGCCAGGGCCGCATTAAGGTGCAATTTAAATGGAAATGCTTAACCAATGATGTAACCGAGTGGTTACGCGTGGTTAGTCCGAGTGCAGGTACCGGCGACCGGGGAAATAACCGCGGATATTTTGCAATACCAGAGATTGACGATCAGGTAATGGTTGCCTTTGAAGAAGGAAACATCGCTCGTCCAGTAGTAATGGGAAGTGTTTACCATAGTGCAAACGTGGATAGCAGTCCCTTAATTAAAAATCACCTGAAAAGTATCATGACCAGAAGCGGTCACCTGATCGAGTTTGACGATGATCCGAATACCCAAGGGATTAAAATTACGGATATCAACAGCAATATTATCCATATTGACACCAAGGGCAATAACATTACCGTCACTGCACTGGAAAACATGACTTTAAACTGTAAGAACATGCAGATCAATGTAGCAGAAAATATGGATATGAAAGTGGGCAAAGACCAATCGGTTTCTGTCGGCAATAACCAGACTACCTCTGTAAATAAAGATCTGGGTACAACAGTAGGCAATAATTATTCGCTTAGTGCAACCGGAGACATTCAGGAAAGTTCAGACAAAAGATCAGAGTACGTAACCAAGGATTTTGTAAGGCAGTCAGAAACTTCAAACGAGCTCGCCAGTGAAATCTCCATTTTTAGTCAAAAGGAAAACATGACCCTGCAAAGCGGCAAAACCGTGGAAATAAACAGTGCAGAGAAATCAAAACTATTCTAGTTATGGCCATTACAAAACAATCAAACAATATGAAAATTAAGGTTCGCTCGGATTATAACCTGGTTGTGGAGCAAAAATTAGAGAAAATGGCTGATCAGCTAAATGTCGAAGCTATGTATCAAAATTTAGTTTTGGCAAGTAACAAACAAATTGTTGGCGAAGGAAATAAATAGGTTATGGCAAATGTTCAATTTAAAGAGTATACGCCAACATTAATAGAGATCGAACCGAAGTGTCTGGTACATTTTCGTCCACATAGCAAATACAATGGCGAGTTCGGTTTCGATTGGGTCAGGCTCGGTGATTCCGGAAATAAAGGCGATGTATGGTATAAAAACATTATCGGCTATTACGAGACCCCGAAAAAAGCAAATGGTGATTACGATTACTGTAACCCAAAATTTATTCAAAGCACTAAAGCATATGACAATCTGGTGTTCGGCGAGTTCAGACGTTTTTCTGTTCCCTGGAAGACCACTAATAAAGACGCGCCCTACATCTATGCCATCCCTTATATGACCTTGCTTCCCGAATATTCGGCCAAGCTGAAACTCATTGTCGAAGTAGAAGAGGAACCTGAAAAGTTCGAATTTAAGTACAATGAAGCCTGTTTTGATGTTGCCATAGATAAGGAGCTGCCCCTAACAAAAGGAAAATTGACACTAGACAGTGCAATCACGGTCAAGTGTAAGGATTATTTCGAAAAAGATGAATTTATTGAGGTTTATGCCTTGAAGGAGGGTGAAAAGTATCTCGTTGGCCAGCTCATTGTGAAACGAAATCATACCAAATTTCATCGTTTTATAAAAGTCTGTTTTGTGAATGTCAGGATTGGAACTAAGCAATCGATGATGAGTATTGCGAATGAAAAAGTAGCTTTGCGAAAGTATCTGAGGCAAGCCTACATCAAAGCTGAGATCAAAACTGAAACCATTTCAGCCTCCAGCGAAAAGGAAATTCTGGATGCGCTCGATAAATATAGCGAGGATCCTAAGGATTCTGCATTTTACATTCTGGAGAAATATCTGTATCAGCAACAGAAAAAGAACTATCTCGCATCTAAATACAACAATTACAGAAAAATATTTTTCGTTCCGATGATTCTTGAAAGCAAGTCCTGTGGAAGTACGGGTTATGTGATGGGGCAAACCCAGGAAATTCCGAAAAAGAAGGGGCTGGAAAAGCCGAGCATTGTGATTGCTGATATTGTCAGAACAAATAAAATATTGAAAACTCCGCCGAGCATTGATGAGAGCACTGTTGCCCATGAAATTTGTCATAGTATAGCGCTTTCACACACTTTTCTCAACAACAGCAAATATGTTTTTAAAGAATTTACTACAGATAACATTATGGATTATTACGGTAAAACTGCAATAAAGGCCAAGCAGTTATACAAGTGGCAATGGGAGCGGTTATGGGAAATGCTATAAAAGTTCTTCCAATAAATTTGATGATTTGCCTGTTGGTTTTGTCATGTTCCTGCCGGCAAACCAAATCGGGGCAGCTAAGGCAACAAGATACTATACCTAATAAAAAAAGTAAAACTGCACAGGAAAAAGAACCACAAATGAGAAAGTTTGATGTTGACAATTATGAAAAGCAGATGATCGCAAATCCGGATTATGAGGGAAGGACACTGGAAGATGGATCTTATGTGAGAGAATATTATATTGCTAAGCCCAATGTAGATGCAGAGCCCTTTACCCGAAATGCTGCGCAGCTTTTTGTAGAACGGATCGAACATAAAGATGGATTTCAGGAGCTGATTTCTTATTATAACAATGGAAATATCCACGAATACAATCAATTTTTTTCGATCGAACTGGAAGTTGGCATCTGGAAATATTACGATGCGCAGGGCAACCTGACCAAATCCGTCGATAAGGATTTGGGTTACAAATTTACCCTGAACGACATCATTGCCTTTGGTAAAAGAAATGGGGTCGATTTTCATCAGGATGGAGATTTGCAGCGGGGTTTTAGCGACCGGTTTAAAAAAAATGTCTGGACAGTGATTTGGATTGAAGATTTGCCAGCCGGAGATCGTGTTCAGCATGTTTGTATACTGGATGGCAGCAGCGGTGATGTATTGGAACGACTGAAGCGGCCCGCACCAACACGCAAGGCGAGCAGGTAGCGATTTAGATTTGATAACGGAGGCAAACCTATGGACATTTCAAATAAAACAATACACTATTCAGGTATCAATGCCCTTCGTTTAGAATGGCCGGCAGAACTGTGTATTAAATATGGAGTTGTACTTACTTTTAACTCGGCGGAAGGAAAAAGTAATGAGGTGAAATATGTGTTGCAGATTACCAGGTTAAAACCTGGTCCGGCAGGGCAGGCTTTATTTCAGATCGAGCGCATCGGCGATGTTTTTGTTAACGAAATCTTACCTGATCTGGTAGCTGACCGCCTTGCTTATGCTGCGGGGCAGGTATTTTACCCCTTAGTTATTGCAGTTGACCAAAATGGCGGCTTTGAAAGCATTTACAACCATCAGGAAATCCTAAAAAGATGGCCAGGTATCAAAGATAACATCCTGAATAATTTTGAAGGGAGTGTTGTTGAGGATTATATCGGTCGGATGGAACAACAGCTTGCCAACGCCGATTGTATACAGCTTGCATTTTTAAACAACGATTGGTTTATCCAGACATTTTTTAAGCCAATTTATAAAGAATATGGCCCGGATCAGGTTGCTGAATCGACCTATAAATTTCCGATAGCGCGGGATTTTAAGACAGAAGGCTATTTAACCAGGGAAAAATTGAGCGCAGAAACAAATGATTTTGGAGGAATTGAACTGCTGCACGAGGGCCCAATATTGGCCATGGAAGAGGAGGAATTGTACCTGGACAGCCAAATCACAGGTGATTACAAAGGCGTTTACCTTTTACATCCCAAATTTAAGCGGATCATCTCCGTCGTTTCAGATTTTACTTATCAGGAACTGCAGAAAAAAAGTGTACAGGTAAAAATAGTGCTGATCCCGGAAGAAGGGAACGATTTTGATCATGATTTTATATTAGATACCAATGTTACCGGTTTACCGGTATCAGAAATGGTGATCCTTGATGGACAATCTGGAAAAGGATTTTGGGATCGTTTACTAAAATAGACAAGACATGGCAGAGAAACATATTGTAGTTCAGGGAGCACAATGCATGTGTAAATTCGGCTCAGCTCCCGATAAACTAAAGGTAAAGACGCATACCAAAGAATATGCAAACGATAAAGACGGCAGCGACAAACCGATAGCCACTACCAAAGATATTGGAAAAACTTTCGAGAAGAATATGTTTGGTTCCTGCTCAAAAATGAACAATAATCCCTGCAATGCAGTGGTCACGAAATGGTCTGGTTTTTACGAAGATTCCATCCTGGCCAACGGCGGACAGATGTTGCTTGAAGATAGCAAAGCCACTTGTCCCAGTGGTGCTACAGATTGCATTCAGATTGTTCAGCATGGTCAAAAAACGGAACCTTCAAAACAAAATTTTAATAACGCCGATAAGGATGTACAATCGCAGCTCAACCCAATGTCTGAGTCATTAGCTGAACCTGCCGATAATTCTGAAGGCCTTGAAGTAAGTGTTAAAGCATAAGGTATGGCAAAGGGAATTAAAAAAATCGTTTGGACCGGTGAAGGTAAGGTGTACAATTCTGCTAAAGGATCTGTGCCTGGTCAATTGGTTGTCGTTGCTCCCGACCAATATGTTTGGTTCAAAATCGGAGAATGGCAGACAGGAACTAACGAACAAGATAAGAAGAAAGATATCAAGTGGGCTGTTTTCAGTGCCAAAGGATCCATCGATCTGCAGAAGACGTTACCCAGCAACTTTCAATACGGCTATAAGATACCCAGAAAATTATGTGGACCATATTTGTGGATGATCGAGGCTACATGGAGCGGTAATTTTGATGGTAAATCCGGATTGAAAATCAGAGGTGAATCGCCTGCCAGAATCATAGACAGCAGGTGGTCTAAGGTTGAAGGCGGTGCGGATGTACGCAAAACTTACCAGTTTTCATATGGAGAACTCATTTGGCTCAGACTGTTTACCGAAGGCTTAAACGGCTATAATAATGTAGAAGTCAGGGTGTTCAGAAAGCTGCGGGCAGCACTTGGTTTATGGCCAAAAGATGACGAAGAAACGCGGAGAATTTACTTTGTCAATGTGATTGACGGAGAAATCAACCTGAAAATTCCCAATACTTTTTCCTGGTACCAATCTATTAATGACCGTGCATCAGTGGAGGAATTTTATGTTCGCGTAGTGCATCCTGCAACCGGCCAGTATATTCAGGATAGTTTTGGTCATGGCGATACTGCCCATGCACGTTTTTTAAGGTTAAAAGATAAGGTGGTCTCACAGGTGGTCACCATACCAGAAAATAGGACACCTGTCACCATTTACCAGCCAGATAAAAACGAGGCCAGGTTTGAGTTGTGTAAATTTGAACAGATCAGGATTACAGAACCAGGAGTTAAACCCGTATTGATTTTTGACAATGGAAAAGGTGTCAGAAATATCCAGGACCGGAGAGAAAAAATTGTAGAGCCCATCATCTTTAATTTTGACAGCACCGAATTATCTGCAGAGAGTTTACAGAAATTGAACAATATTCTCCGGTTTTTGCTGGAGCACAGATTCAGTACCATACAACTAGAAGGTTTCGCTTGTGTAATCGGCAAGCAAAACCACAACAACATCTTATCCGAGAACCGCGCTAAAACCGTTAAAGAATTTTTTGTCAAGGGCAAGCTTGATGCCAACCGGATCAAAACAATAGGCCGCGGCGAAGTCAAACCAACGGATGATAAGATGGGCAGAGATAATATCAAGTATAAAAATGAAGCAGATTACAAAGGGAATCGCAGGGTAGACATCTCCTTCGAATATTATGGCCATAATGCTGAAACCATTATCTACCAAACCATTTTAGGGCCAACGCCTACCAATGTGAAGATTGAGCCTTTAAAGTATGATACCAAGGCTTGTTTTGAGCGGCCTAAGCATAGTAAAAAGTTATCGCTCATCAATATCAACGTCACGGCAGAAGAAGAAGGAAGTATGACTATTCCTGCCATTTCGAGCATGGCTAAAGAATATCCAATGCCTTTGCATTACATCTGGCCCATCAATAAATTAACTGATTTGAGTACGTTCAGTTCGGCCAATGACTATGTTGTACATATTCATTCCTGCCGGTATTTCTCAGTTCGTAACAATCCAACTGTAAAGGTGAAGGTTTACCCGGATGTGAAATGGAACCTTGATTTTGCTTTAAATCTATCCAATGATTTGAGTGTGAAATGGCAAAATTTAAAAGAGAAGGACCTGAAGGATTTCCAGAAGAAAGCAGGGAAAATTGGTGCAGAAAGAAGATGGCAGCAAAAAGAAGCTTCATTCAGTTTTAGCTTAAAGGCCCAATGGGATAAATCAGGTACAACATACGGTACCACTAAAGAACTGAAAGCCACCTACGAGGATAAGTTCAAAAAGCTTTATGACATATTTTCCTCCATCGGATCCATTGCCGATGGCGTGACCAGTGTAACCAAAGGTGCTGTAAAAAAAGCACTTCCGGGAGTGCCGGCTAGTTTTGCAGTAAAACCACCTAATCTTTCTTTAACTGGAGAATGGTTCCTGAAAAAGGTGAAAAACACGATTGATGTAGAGGAAGTCGGCACAGACGTGACCATTAAACTCAATGCAAATCCGCTCATCGGACTGGAAATTACGATAGATTTGCTTGGCGCCATTGTCTGGGGAGTAGCTGGAGCAGTGAGTGGTGGTAGTGCGGCTCCTGGAGTGCTCAAATTATATGATCAACTTCAGGGAAAACTAAAATCTGGTATCAATGTTGGAAATGATAGCGTCAGCTTTAAAGCGAATGTTAAAATTTATATGGATCTGATCATTACCAGCGAAATCATCATTGATTCTAAGTTCCAATTCAATACTGTGGGTAAACCTTCCGATTCCAGACTTGAGGTTTGTGCTAAGGCCAGGCTTAAAATTGCGCTCAAAGTAGGTGTAGAGATCAAAGGGGAAGTTTCTTTGGTGGTGGTTAAAGCCTATGCATTTTTCGAAGCATCTGCTTCCGGTGAGGCGTCTGTAACCTTTGGACACAAGATCATCTACGATGAAAAAGGATTGTATTACAGACCGCTTCTTGGTTTCGACGGCCTCAATGCAAAATATGTGGTTTATATCTCCATGGGCCTGGCAAAGAAGATCGTTGTCGATAAAACCAAAATTGAACAGGCAGAAAATGATAAAGTAGAAATTGCAAGCGGAAATTATCCGGAGGTTATTCCCAAATTTGACGTAATCGATTATTTAGAGAAATTATTTGAAACAAGTGCCAACATACCATTAATTAAAAACTAACCCTATGAAATATTTATTCTTAATCCTGATCGGAATGACTGTTATGTCCTGTGAATCACAAACCAAAACGGATCTTTTAGCCTTAAAGCTGGATGAAAATGTATCCAATATCGTCCAGGCAGACCAGGAATTAAAAAAGGATCAGGATCCCAATCTTGGACTGCATGCTTATGCAACAAATAAGCCAGGCAATTATGCCCTTGGCGGAATTAAGCTTAGTACCTATGATTTTCCTAATGGAAATCTTGCAGATCACAATCATTTATATTTGTTTATTGCCAATACGGATAAACCAAATTATTTGGGATTTAATTATAGCTCCGTAAATCAGGCAGAAACCAAGTCCATTATCGACTATTTGAAAAAGACCTATTCCGGTTACGAACGAAGAGATAGCAGGGGAAATGGCGAATCTTATTTTTGGGATATACCCAAGCTGGATGCCTGGATTTTTGTCTATCAGGGAATCTCAAACGATAAGAATGACAAGCAATTTTTTACCACCAATTTTATATTAGTCAAAAAAGGAACGCGGATGGAAAATAGCACTGATCCGAAGGTCATGACGATCAAAGACTATTATATCATGATGTATCCAGATGTACTTAAGTAATGAAACAGCCATATTATCAATTAGATTTCAGTGCATTGTTGTGCAAGTTTGAGGTAAAGATTAATGACATCGAAATTTTATCTATGAACTTAGATGGCCAAACCTCAACAGATATACCCATCAACGCGGCTATATTTGGAAGTGGTTTGCAAAAGATAGAAGTAAAAGGTTATCCTTTAGAAGGGACTAAAACGATGCATCCAGAGGCTTATATCCGTTATAAGGTAAAAGAACAGGAGGTAGGTACAGGTGAGTTTATGTTTGTAAGGGACTTTGAAAAATACCAGACCCCAACTGTTCAGCAAGCTGTCCCATTCATTTATCATACCAGTACCTTTAGGGCTGAAGTACCTTATGAATTGGAAAGCTGGAAGACTTTGCAAAACACTAAGGATTTAAAAACTGACTTTAAGCCTGCTTTAACCCAAGCGTACCAGCAAATCATCCAAAAGGCGAAGTCCGGTGATTATAAGCCGCTTGCGGATGCGATTAAAGTTGTTGAAGTCAGAAATGCAAAAACGATGTATTTAAGCGAGCAGGATACCTATCAACGCGTAAAAAGTATTCTGGACGATATAGCCGGGGGTTTTAAAATCATGGATCTTTCTGATGCAAGGACGATCAGCTACGCGGCCAATGGTAAACTGCTGCGGTTTGTGCGGCCTGACGGCAACGCTGCGCTGGCTTTGGAGAATGAGGAGACCAGCGAACAGCTTGTGTTGGACTTTTGGTTTTGTTTACCTGATGGAAATGAGGGTTTTAAGATTTTTTAAGGCAGCTACAGCGCTTTGGTTCTTTTAAATTCGGTTGGTGTAACACCATATTTACTTTTAAACACCGTTGAGAAATAGTTTGGTGTTGAAAATCCAACCATATAGGTTATTTCTGCGATGGAGTAGCTTTCATTAATCAGTAGGTAGCTTGCTTTTTTAAGTCTTCGGTTTAGGATATAATCGGTGATACTACAGTCCAGCAAGGCTTTAACTTTGCGATAAAGCTGTACTCTGGATATGCCTATGGTTCTGGCAATGTCATCCACATTGAAATTTTCGTTTCCCAGATTTTCCTCAACAATTCCGGCAAAATCATTCAGAAATTTTTTGTCCAGACTTCTTGATACCTGGGGTTTTCCTGATGAACTGATGTCGCTGGTATAGTGTGCTTTCAACAATTCCCTGGTTTTAAGTAGGTTTTTTACATTGGCTATCAGGTAACCGTAATTGAAGGGTTTCACGATATAGGTGTCCGCCATACTTTCCAGACCAAAGATTTGTTGTTCCAGGCTGCCTTGTGCGGTAAGTAAAATAATCGGGATGTGTGAAGTGCGTAAATCTGATTTCAGCTGTGTAGTCAGTTCTCTGCCTGATATGCCAGGCAAAACAATATCTGAGATGATCAGATCGGGTACTTCCCTGTAGGCTGCTGCTAAGCCTTGCTCTGCATCAGCCGCCGTAAAAACTTCATAATTGGCACTTAATTGTTGGCTTAGATAATTCAACAGATCCCGGTTGTCCTCAATCAGGAGTATAGATTGCTCTTTTAAGTGTTGGGAAACGTCCGATTGCTGCTCAGTAGGTTCATCAAGATCCGTTGTGTAAATTTTGGCGTGTTCATACAGTTCAGTTTTATCCAATCTTTCCTGTCGTTTCTCCGTTTCATTAAAATGAGCATTTCCTGCAGGCAGGCTTACTACAAATCTGGTACTTTTATTTTTTATGCTTTCCACCACAATATCCCCATGATGCAGACGCATCAGTTCTTTGGATAGTGAAAGACCAAGTCCAGAGCCCTTAGTTGATTCCCCTTCGGCCTGGTAAAAGTGCTCAAATACGTGAAGCAGATCTTCCTGACTCATCCCTGCACCATTGTCCTCAACAGAAACATAAATAAATGCTGCTTCCTGCCAAATGTCTATCGTAATTGTTCCGTGCTCCCTGCTAAACTTTAAAGCATTAGATAATAAGTTAAAGATCACTTTATCCAACATATTGGCATCAAACCATGCCATTAGCACTGCTTTTTTGGCAACCAATCGCAGGTCTATATTCCTTTTTTGTGCATTGTGCTGGAAGCTATCCGAAATTTCCCTGATAAATTCAACCAGGTTATTTTCCGATACTTTGATTTTCATTTGCGCATGTTCGATCTTGCGGTATTCGATCAGTTGATTGATAAGCCGGAGTAAGCGAAATACATTCTTATGAATGAGTTTTAAATTGGTACCTGCAATAACTTTGATCTTTTCTTGTTTCAGCAAATCTTCGAGTGGAGAAAGAATCAGCGTAAGCGGCGTCCGGAATTCGTGCGACATATTGGTGAAAAAGTTAAGCTTGGCCTCTGTAGCCAATTTTGCTTTTTCCGACATTTCAATCAGCTGGTTCCTCTGACTAAGTATTTCCTGATTGTTTGCCTCCAGATTTTTGTTAATCTTACGGTTTTCCAATAAAGAGTAAAAAGCAAGCCCGCCCAAAACAATGGCAAGTACCAATGTAATTACGGTCACATTCAGCACCATTTGCTGATCTTTGAACAAGACCTTTTGTTCATCCAGTAAAGTTTGCTGCCGCTCTATATCTTTTTGCTGACTGCGTATTTTATTCCACTGCAGCTTCATCAATTCTACGTTGGAGGGATCAATCACAAGTGATGCCAGCGTGTTTTCTTTAGAGAAAGTCTCCTTATTCAGGATTTTAAAAGCAGTACTAATGGCTTCTTTACCCCCAGTTGGATATAAAACGCTGGCGTCAATAATTCCATCACTAACCATTTCCAATCCAGCTCCCTTGCCAGAGAGCGCATCCACGCCAATTATTTTAATCTCAGGGTTCATGTTAAGTTTTTTGACAATCTCCCTGGCACCAGATGCCATCACGTCATTGTGTGCAAAAATAACAGCTGCCGAATGCAATTCTTGTTGTATTTTCATCAGCTCAGCTTCTGCATTTGGTTTTAGCCAGTCGCCATATATTTCTTTACTGATTTTTAATCCTTTAAATGGCCTCAATCCATCCGCAAATCCCCTTTGTCTTTCAATGGTAGGCGAAGAGCCTGGAAGCCCCATCACTTCAATCACATTTCCATTTTCTTTCCAGGCTGCACCAAGGTATTCAGCGGCCATTTTACCAATCTGATAGTTGTCTGCCCCAACATAAGCGGTATATAAACTGGATGCTGTCTTTCGGTCAATCACAATTACCGGAATTCCCTTTTTGTAGGCTTCTTCTACAACCTGTGTTAAGGGCTGGGCTTCATTGGGTGAAATGATCAGCAGGTCAATATGCTGTTCCAGCATTTTTTTAACCTGGTCAACCTGTTTTTTGCTACTGCCATCGGCATCAGCATAAATGAAATTTGCATCAGGATGCAGGGATAGTTCCATGCGCATTTCTTCCAGCATCCCTTTACGCCACAAATCAGAACCTACACACTGAGAAAATCCAATTACAAATTCCTGATGTTTATTTTTCTCGGTACAGCCAGCCCACAGCATGGTCAGGAGTACAAGAAATACCGAACAGGTAAATATGGAAAGTCTGGGCTTAATCACGAATATGGTCGTATTTATATTGGGTTAGCGCAGTCTATGACACTGCATGAGAAGTAAATGTAAAAAAAAATGTACGCTAAGTCAAAATTGGGCAATATGAATAAGATCAGCGCCATATCAGTACAGGTATCAAAACTGTAAGTATGGTGTTCATAAATTGAAGATTCGTATTGTTTGAATGTAATTACTTTATTTAGTGTTCTGATATTCAGTGTTTTGTTGAATGTTTGAAAATTATACGCTTTTGAAATGATATTGCTCATCATGGGCTGTCATTTCGGCTAATTTGCGTTTCGTTAACCATAATATAACATAAGCGTATGAGCAAACATTCCGTCCTGGCCTGGTCCACGGTCGTAGCCCTTGGCGGCTTTTTATTCGGATTCGATACCGCAGTAATTTCCGGTGCAGAAAAATCAATTCAACAATACTGGCACTTATCCGTATTTGAACATGGACTTACCATATCTATCGCATTAATAGGAACCGTGATTGGATCACTGATCGGTTCACAGCCTTCAGATCGCTTCGGACGTAAAAATACCCTTTATTTTGTAGCCTTAGCTTATTTACTGTCTTCCTTAGGAACAGCACTTGCTGATAACTGGCATGTCTTTTTGGTATTTCGTTTATTGGGTGGCTTAGGGGTAGGTATTTCATCGGTTGTAGCACCAATTTATATTTCAGAAGTATCACCTGCCAACAGACGCGGTCGCCTGGTTGGTTTGTTCCAGTTCAATGTGGTATTGGGTATCCTGATTTCTTATCTTTCCAATTACCTGATCAGCCAGGGCGGCGAAGCTTCCTGGCGTTGGATGTTGGGGGTTCAGGCTTTTCCGTCCCTGATATTTTTAATCCTGATCTATTTCATTCCTGAAAGTCCGCGTTGGCTTATTCTTAAACAAGCTGCATATGATAAGGCACTGGAAATCCTAAGGATCATCAACCCTTTGAATTGTGAGGAGGAGTTAATAGCCATCAAAAATTCCGCTTTAAAACTTGATGAAAGTAAAGCAAAAAGCGAAAGTCTATTTTCTGCACAATATAAAAAACCAGTGATACTGGCCATGCTGTTCGCTTTTTTTAACCAGGTATCCGGAATCAATGCCATCATTTACTATGCCCCGCGCATTTTCGAAATGGCTGGTTTAGGTGCACATTCCTCACTTTTATCCACAGTGGGTATCGGTTTGATCAATTTCATCTTTACTTTAATCGCCATCAATTTCATTGATAAAATTGGACGTCGTGTATTGATGTTGGTAGGCTCATTTGGTTTAATAGCTGCATTATTCCTCGTGGCTTATACCTTTTACAGCCACAATTATAGTGGCTTTGCCGTGCCGGCTTATATGATGATGTTTATTGCATTCTTTGCCTTTTCACAGGGAGCTGTCATATGGGTATTTATTTCAGAAATATTTCCCAATTCGGTCCGGGCCAAAGGTCAAACTCTGGGTAGCTCTACACATTGGGTAATGGCAGCCATTATTGCTTTTTGTTTTCCCTACCTGGCCGAAACCTTCGGGGGGGCACTTACCTTTTCTTTTTTTGGGAGTATGATGGTCTTACAACTGATATTTGTCTGGCGTTTTATGCCTGAAACCAAAGGCCAGTCCCTGGAGGAAATTGGAACTCATTTAAACCTGCATTAAAATTAAAAATATGAAGAGTCAATCGAATAAATCGGTCGTGTGTTTCGGCGAAGTACTTTGGGATTTGTTGCCAGGTGGTAAGAAACCCGGAGGTGCGCCGATGAACGTGGCTTATCACCTCCATAAACTGGGTCTTAAAAGTCACATGATCAGTAGTGTAGGTCAAGATGAAGCTGGATTGGAATTACTTGATTTTTTGAAATCTATAGAACTTCCTTTAACCTATATCCAACAAGAGCCTTTACAGCAAACCAGTGCCGTTCAGGCTACCGTTGGTGATAACCATGAGGTCAGCTATGAGATTCTTTTTCCTGTAGCCTGGGATTTCATTCGATGGGAACCAGCACATGAGGCATTGATCACTCATTCAGATGCTTTTATCTTTGGAAGTCTGGGCTCAAGAAATGAAACGTCGAGACAGGCCTTGTTGAAAATGCTGGACTATGCAAAGTATCGGGTTTTTGACGTAAACATTCGTGAGCCGCACTATACCCGTGATTTTGTTGCCCAATTGCTGGGCAAATGTGACCTGGTTAAATTGAACCTTGCAGAGTTGGAAATGATTGCTGCCTGGTACAATCCGGCCTGTGCCAATGAACTGGAAAGGATTGAATTGCTTTTTGAGCGTTTTAATTTTCAGGAAATCATTATCACCAAGGGAAGCAAAGGTGCTACATATTATACCGAAGCTATCCGTTATGATTATCCGGCCTACCTGGTTGATGTACAGGATACCGTAGGTAGTGGTGATTCTTTTTTAGCTGCTTTTCTGGCCATGAAGTTAAGTGATGAGCCTTTAGAAGAAATGCTGAATTACGCAGTAGCGATGGGGGCATTTATCACCTCTAAATCTGGTGCCTGTCCGCCTTATACTAAATTTGACCTCGAAAGGTTCATCTGGAAAAGAAGCCTGAGCAATACCCTTTTTTAATAATTAACGAACCAATATAAACCAATATAAACTTAAGCGTATGAGCAAGTATGTTCTACTAATTCTCGCTATGTCCTGTTGTTTTCAGCTCAGCAGGGCACAGCAAAAAAATACCGTAAGCGGTAAGGTTACCGATAGCCATGGCGAAACCTTGATCGGTGTAAATGTAATTCTTAAAGGGACACGGATCGGGACTGCAACAGATGGAAACGGAAAATTCAGTCTCGATGTGCCTGGAAGCGAGGCCATATTGGTGTTTTCCTATATGGGGTTTTTAACCCGCGAATTACCCGTTACCAATCTCAAAACCATAGATGTAGTTTTGGAAGCAGATGCCAAAGCGCTTAGCGAAATTGTGGTTACCGGTTATCAAAGTGAACGGAAAAAAGATTTAACTGGTTCCGTTGCTGTGGTAGATGTAGGTGAAATGAAA
>Ga0247805_1000612_pt1 | contig 18115 bp, 18 predicted proteins | sample UWRJL044104R1_FD_180930 | JGI IMG/M metagenome (GOLD analysis project Ga0247805, IMG submission 180930) | Plant litter microbial communities from Arlington Agricultural Research Station in Wisconsin, United States - UWRJ-L044-104R-1 | ecosystem: Environmental > Terrestrial > Plant litter >... | reverse complement strand
AAAGGTAGTTTGGTTTTAAAAACAAACCAATATACATTTTTTTATTTTACATGGAACAAAAAAAAAGCTGTAAAAACAGCTTTTTAGAAATTGGGTTTCAATGTATACTTTTTGTAGAAAGTATCTAAAACTTCTACCACTTCGTCTTCATTATCAACAATCTTGATTAATTTTAAATCATCGGGACTTACAGTTTGTTCTTGTTCTACCAAGACTGTTTTTATCCAGTCAATTAATCCTGACCAATAACTGCTTCCAACTAAAATAATAGGAAAACGAGCAATTTTTTTAGTTTGAATTAAGGTTATTGCTTCGAACATTTCGTCTAAAGTTCCAAAACCTCCAGGCATAACCACAAAACCTTGTGAATACTTTACAAACATTACTTTTCTAACAAAAAAGTAATCAAAATTCAGGTTTTTGTCATGGTCAATGTATGGATTGAAATGTTGTTCGAAAGGCAATTCTATATTCAATCCTACCGAAGTTCCGCCTCCCAAATGAGCTCCTTTATTTCCTGCTTCCATAATACCAGGTCCACCGCCTGTTATGACACCATAACCTGCTTTACTGATTTTAAAAGCAATTTTTTCGGCTAGAAGATAATATTTGTCATCTGGTTTGGTACGAGCTGATCCAAAAATAGAAACACAAGGACCAATGCGTCCCATATTTTCATAACCATTTACAAATTCCGACATGATTTTGAAAATTGCCCAACTGTCATTGGTTCTAATTTCATTCCATGTTTTTTGTTTTAAGCTGTATTGGATTATTTTATCTTCGTCATTGTCAAAATCTTCTAGTCTCATATTCTTCTGCGTTTTGTTACTATTACTTTTAGAACCTTAATCTTTGTAGATTAAGAGTGGGCTTTTACTAAAGTAAGATTTTTTGCGTACAAAGAGCATAAAATAGCTTTATAATTTTCTTAAAAAAATAACAAAAATGGCTAATAAAAAAGTTTACCTGATTTATTAGCCAATGTTTTTTAAGCTTTACTTTTATTTATTTTTTGTAAATATCTAGTAACCAATTGTAAAAGCTATTTTTCCATAATCCTACTGAATGTCCTTCATTATAAGCCAATCCGAATCCATGATCTCCTTTAGAGTAAATATGTAATTCTGATTTGTTAACTTCGGCTACCACAGCCGACAAAAAGGGAAGCGCTCGTTTTAAAGTCCATTTTTTATCATCTCTGGCTATTGCCATAAAAAATGGAGGTAAGCTGCTTTTATCCTTAATATTTTCTAATAATTTTAATTTATCTCCTGCATAAATTAAACCTACAAAAGCTGGCTTCCAAGGCATTTTTTCGCTAACTGCTGTAAAAGTCAACCATTCTGATATAAATCCACCTGCTGAAAAACCAAGTACACCTATTTTGTCTTTATCAAATTTTAATTTATCTGCTAATCCAATCATCGTCATTACACTAGCATTTACGTCCTTTTTAAGTGCCTCAAAATAGACTGTTTCCATTGGAATTTTAAATTTTCCTTTTTCATCTTTTGTATTGGTTCGGTATTTTACAACCATGCAAGTAATTCCTTGTTGTGAAAGCCATAACGCTAAATCGGTTCCTTCTTTATCTACCCAATTATTTACGAAACCACCACCCGGAAAAATAATTGTGGCTATGTGTTTGTTGTTTGCTTCAGCAGCAGGGAAAATCATGTAAGCTGGTTCAGAAATATTGCTAAAAACCCGATTTTTCTGTGAGAGAGAACCTGGTTTTATAAGCGAATCAGCATAGCTTTCTTTTTGTTCGTGAACAATTGCATTGTCTTTGATTCCATTTGGGAATAAAGGCATTTCTTTAGGGATCTGGCTTAAAACAAGAAAGCTTTGTAAAAGAAAGAAAAAGAGCAGGGAGGTTTTAAATTTGGTCATGGTTTAAATAGTTATTGGTTAAATGGTTGGTCGAATTTGTTATTCTTTGATATACATGGTTTTATAGAATTGGTATCCAAATATATAAAAATATTATGGTCTTCAAATAAATAGTTTTTTGAAGAGAAAACGATATTTGTTGTCAATTTTATAATTGCAAAAAGACTTTTCCAGACTTAGAAATACAAAGTGTTAGCAGAAGTAGGATCAAAAGGAATTGGCAAGAAATATTCCAACTGCCATTGTTGTGTTTTTTGAGCTTGTTTGCTTGTTGTTTTGTTCCAAGGTGGATAAACACGAAAAGCTCGTTTGCCTTCTTTTAAATCACTTGAAAAAATACCTTTCTCAATAAGGATTGCTTTTGGAAACACAAATTGGCCAAAATGATTTTCGGTTTTAGTGTTGATAATTATTAATTCAAAATCATCTTCAATTTCAAAAGGAGCGATTGGACCTTTTGGAGTTCTTTTCCATAAGGTTACAAACTGGCCTGTTTTAGTTGGCGTGGTTTTAGCAGTTCTAAAAAGGACCTTTTTATTATTGAGCAGTAGTTGGCAAGCATCATAATCAGTACTTTCTTTATCTAAACAAACACTTTTGATTTCTAAACCTAATTCTTTAAAAACAAGTGTATTGGTTTTGTGTAAAAAATTAGGAATAGGAATCATAGGGTAGTCTTATTTGTTCTGGTGTAGATTATAATTAAACCAATTCTTTCTTTAAAAACTTAGCAGTATAACTTTTTTTATTGTTCATGATTTCTTCAGGAGTTCCTTTGGCTACAACAGTTCCGCCGCCTTTTCCTCCTTCAGGACCAATATCAATGATATAATCAGCAAGTTTGATAACGTCCATATTGTGTTCGATAATCAAGATGGTATTTCCTTTGTCGACCAATTTATTAATCACTTCCATCAAAACACGAATATCTTCAAAATGTAAACCTGTAGTAGGTTCATCCAAAATGTAAAAAGTATTTCCAGTATCTTTTTTAGATAGTTCTCCCGCTAGTTTGATACGCTGCGCCTCACCACCAGAAAGGGTAGTACTTTGTTGTCCCAATGTGATGTATCCCAAACCTACATCTTGCAAAGTTTTTACTTTGCGGTAGATTTTTGGAATATTCTCAAAAAACGGAACTGCTTCGTCAATTGTCATGTCTAAAACATCCGAAATCGATTTTCCTTTGTATCGGATTTCTAAGGTTTCCCGGTTAAAACGCTTGCCCTGACAGCTTTCGCATTCGACATACACATCAGGTAAAAAGTTCATTTCTATAGTTCGCACTCCTGAACCCTGACAGGTTTCGCAACGACCACCTTTTACGTTAAAACTAAAACGACCAGCTTTGTAACCGCGAATCATACTTTCGGAAGTCATTGTAAACAGATTTCTGATTTCCGTAAAAACTTCAGTATAAGTTGCTGGATTGGAACGAGGCGTTCTGCCAATTGGACTTTGGTCAATATCAATCACTTTATCGATATGTTCGAGTCCTTCAATTTTTTTGTAAGGTTGTGGTTTCTTTACTCCATTGAAATAATAAGCATTCAAAATTGGATATAAAGTTTCATTGATTAATGTCGATTTTCCACTTCCTGAAACTCCAGTCACACAAATCATTTTTCCAAGTGGAATTTCTATCGAAACATTCTTTAGATTGTTTCCTGTAGCTCCACTCAGTTTTAAAGATTTTCCGTTGCCTTCACGACGTTTTTTCGGAATTTCGAACTTCATTTTTCCATTTAAGTACTGAGCTGTAATAGTATTGGATTTCAAGGTTTCAGCAGGTGTTCCTTTACTGATGATTTCTCCTCCGTATTTCCCTGCTTTTGGACCAATATCAATCACATAATCGGCACGCTCAATCATGTCTTTATCGTGTTCAACTACGATTACCGAGTTGCCAATATCACGCAATTGCTCGAGAGAATGAATCAGTTTTTCATTGTCTCTTTGGTGTAGACCAATACTTGGTTCATCCAAAATATAAAGTACGCCAACTAACTGCGAACCAATTTGTGTCGCCAGTCGGATGCGTTGAGCTTCACCACCAGAAAGCGATTTAGAACTTCGGCTTAAAGCCAAATAATCCAAACCTACATTCATTAAAAAGTCTAATCGATCTTTAATTTCTTTGATTACTTCGGTAGCGATACGTTTTTGTTTATCAGATAAATGACTGTTTAGATTTTTAAACCAAGCCGTTAAATCGGAGATATCTAAATTGCATAATTCGCTAATATTTTTTTCATTGATTTTGAAGAAAAGTGCTTCCTTTTTCAGGCGCGAACCTTCACAAACGGGACATTTTAGTTCGTCCATGAATTCCTTTGCCCAACGCTTGATAGTAGTAGAACCGCTTTCGTCGTGTTGGTTTTTGATGAAATGCGAAATTCCTTCAAAATCTATTTTATAATCTCGGGCAACGCCCAAATCTTTAGAGTTGATTGTAAATTTTTCTTTACCACCATTTAAGATCATTTCCATCGCTTCGGCTGGAATTTTCTCTATGGGATCAGTGATTTTAAACCCATATTTTTCTCCAATAATTTCCAATTGTTTGAAAATCCAAGATGATTTGTATTCGCCTAATGGCGCAAAACCTCCTGCTTTAATGGATAATTTAGGATTTGGAATAATTTTTTGAATATTGATTTCGTTTACCGTTCCTAATCCGTTACAGTGTTCGCAAGCACCTTTAGGTGAGTTGAACGAGAATAAATTTGGCTCCGGATTTTGGTATGAAATTCCAGTAGAAGGACACATTAAATTTCTACTGAAATAACGTACTTCTTTTGTATCCTGATCTAAAATCATCAATACATTTTCACCATGATGCATAGCGGTATTTATGCTTTCAGATAATCGTTTTTGATTGTCAGCAGTATCTTCAATTTGCATTCGATCTACTACAATTTCGATATCGTGGGTTTTGTAACGGTCTAATTTCATTCCAGACGTAATATCCAGAATATCTCCATTCACACGTACTTTTAAGAAACCTTGTTTGGTTATTTGTTGGAACAATTCACCATAATGTCCTTTTCTGGCTCGAATAACCGGAGCGAGTATATTGATGCGTTTATTATTGAAATCCTGTATAATCAGATCTTTGATTTGTTCATCAGAATAAGAAACCATTTTTTCTCCCGTATTGTAGCTGTAGGCATCGGCACCACGGGCATAAAGCAAACGCAGGAAATCATAAATTTCAGTAATCGTTCCTACGGTAGAACGCGGACTTTTACTTGTTGTTTTTTGTTCAATAGCGATAACTGGTGATAAACCATCAATTTTATCCACATCAGGACGCTCTAAACCTCCCAGAAATTGTCGGGCATAAGCTGAAAAAGTTTCTACATAACGACGTTGTCCCTCGGCATAAATAGTATCGAAAGCCAAAGAGGATTTTCCAGAACCAGAAAGACCAGTAATAACTACTAGTTTTTCTCTCGGAATCGAAATATCTATATTTTTTAGGTTGTGAACGCGTGCACCAAGAACTTCAATAGTATTGTCTTTTTCTAACATAATTTTAGTAAAAAAGCAAAGTTACTATTTTGGTTTGTTCTTTTGATATAACAGTTTAGAAGTTTTTGTTAAATCAAGGGCTTTAATAAGCGTTTTAAAAATTAAAAGTTATTTATTAACGTTGATATTATTCTTTTTTAAAATTTCAAAAAACTTATCTTCTTTACCTTCTTTTTTTAAATTAGTATAGACCATTTGTATTAAAGTTTGTGCATCTGTTCTATAAGGGGATTTCATGTCAGAATAAATATTGTAAGCTTTGCATAAATTATCTAATCCGTTCTCAAGATCATTTAGGCTAAAAGCATATACATTTCCTAATCCGTAATAAATTTCAGGATCTTTTGAATCTAATTCCGATAATTTTTTATAAGCTTCAATAGCTTTATTATATTCTTTTTTATACTGGTAGGCTACAGCAATATTTTGAAGCGGCATTTTGCCGTTAGGATCAATTTCTAATGATTTTTGATAGGCACTAATAGCGTTATCAAAATCTTCTAATTTACGATAGGATAGCCCCAAATTATCATAAGCAAATACAAATTCTGGATCTATTTGGATTGCTTTTTTGTAATGTTCAATTGCTTCTTTATGATTTTCTTTTTTAGAAGCAGCATTTCCAAGCTTGTAAGCTTTCATTGCTTCATTATTTTTAGAAACCGATTTGTCTCCTAAAACATCATTAGTTGCAAGTGTTTCTCTTAAAGCATTGCAATTAACCATCAAATATTCTTCAATTATTTTATAATTTCTTTTATATTCGGATGAATTTTTATCAGTATCAAGGTTAATATTGATCTGCTTATTTTTGTCTTTATCAGAAAGATTTATGTTTTTAAGATTTGAGCCTATTTGATAAGTACCAACAACTTTATCAATGCATTTATTGATTTTAGATGCAATAATTTTAGTTCTTACATCTGTTGTTGGAATGGAATCAATACAAAGGCATGCTTCATTTGATAGTTCCTTTAATAATTCGTCACTATTTAAATTCGTATTTTTATTTTGAGAATAAATAAAAGACAAAGAGAAAATAAAGAAATAAGTAAGTTTAAGTTTTTTCATGTTAAAAATATTTAGATTCAAATCTAAAATTTTTTTACATACAAAAAGAAAAATTACGACTAAAATTTATTCAATTGTCATCGATTTCAATTTGGCGCGATAAGCTTCTAGTGCAACAGATTTAGAAATAAAGCCATAATATTTTTCATCTTTTATAACTGGAAGAAAAGCCATTTTAGAGTGTTCAAATTTATCCATAACAGTTTCCATGGTGTTAAAGGGATAAATTACTTCAGCAGGCGTTGTCATAATTTCTCTAACTAAAGTGTATTTTACTCTATAAGTATTAAAAATAATTTCCCGAATATTATTAAAATGGACAACACCAAGCATGTGATTTTCTTTATCCACTACGGCAAAAATAACCTGATTAGAGTGTGAAATCAAATCAACTAAATGTTCTAAGTTTTCATCAGGTGTAAGCGTGAAATAATCCGTTTGAATGATGGAATGAATATTTAAGGTCGAAAGTACGTTAGTATCTTTATTGTTGGTAAAAACATGTCCTTTTTGAGCCAGATTTTTTACATCCATAGAATGTTTTTCAAATTGTTTTGAAATGGCAAAACTGATAGAAGCTACAATCATAAGTGGCACCATCAGGCTGTAACCGCCTGTAATTTCGGCAATAAGGAAAATAGCAGTTAATGGCGCATGAAACAATCCGCTTAGGATTCCTGCCATACCTACCATCGTAAAGTTACTCACAGGTAAATGGGATAATCCTGTAAAATTAATCAGTTTTGAAAAGACAAACCCCACATAAGAACCCACAAAAAGAGATGGAGCAAAATTCCCTCCGTTTCCTCCAGAACCTAAAGTAATTGAGGTAGCAAAAACTTTAAGCATCATAGTAGCCGCTACAAAAAGGAGTAGTACCCAACGATTGTTTTTAAAGCTTTCAAAAAGTGTATTTTCGAGAATTTCTTCGGGATGGCTTTCGGCTAAGATTTTAATACTTTCATAACCTTCACCAAAAAGCTTTGGAAAAATAAAAATTAATACCGCTAGCAAAGAAGCTCCAAAAAGTGCCTTTTTGTATGGAGATAATTTCAGCCTATGGAAAAAGTGTTCGGTTCTTTGGAAATTTCGAGTGTAATAAATAGAAATGAAACCAGTTAAAACTCCTAATAATACATAAAATGGGATATTGTGATAATTAAAAGCTTCTTGTTGTTTGAAATTCAATAAAACAGTTTCGTCTAAGGTAATTGCTGATACAATAGCACCTGTGGCAGCCGAAATCATAATTGGAGTAAAAGCGGAGATGCTTACATCGACTAATAAAAATTCAATTGCAAATAAAACTCCGGCAATAGGAGCGTTGAAGGCAGCTCCAATTCCGGCAGAAACTCCACAACCTATCAGCAACGTTCGGTCTTTATAACTTAACTTGTATTTTTGAGCATAATTTGAGCCAAATGCAGCACCAGTAATTACAATTGGACTTTCTAAACCCGCAGAACCACCTAAGCCCACAGTTAAGGAACTAGTAATAATGTGAGCATACATTTGTTTTTCGGGAATGATGCTGGCTTTTTTGGCTACGGCATACAAAATTTGCGAAGTTCCTTTTTCAATAGTACCTCCCAATACTTTTTTGATAACAAAAACAGTCAGTAGAAGTCCAGCAATAGGCAGAATACTATTAATAAAACTCAGTTTTAGAATTCCATTGATGTATGTAGCGAAAGAAAAAACCCAGTGGGCAAATGATTTTAAAACAATAACGGCAAATGCAGCACTAATACCCACTAAAACACTGGACAGAAAAATAAACTGTTTTCCGGTCAAAAAGGATTGTGACCATACTATGATAGTGTCTAATTTAGAAATATATTTTTTGAACATTTAGCTATTTTAAAAGCTCAAAATTACTACAATTTTAGGCAAAAGATAAATTTTTGAGGGCTTCTTTTTGGCTTAAAGGTTTTAAGTTATTAACTAAAACAAAATTTTTTACAGCTACAGAATTTGTTTTTGCATATTCGCGTAAAGCCCATCCAATGGATTTTTGAATAAAAAAGGCTGTAGACGATTGATGTTGAATACAAAGTGCTTTTAATAATTCAAAATCAGTCTCTTTTTTGTAGCCTAATTGAAATAGAATAGCACTTCGATTGAGCCATAGATTATCAGAATTTGAAAAACGTTCAATAGTATTTTCTATTTCTAAAGGATGTTCCATTAAATATTGTCCTAAAATATATTTAGCAATAGTATCTACGCTGTCCCACCAGGAATTTGTAATAATGAGTTTTTCAATAAACTCAATATCGTCTTTTTGATAATTTCCTTTGAGTTCTTTTATTATAATTTCAATGGCGCAATAATGCAATTCCCGTTGTTCTTTGTTGTACAATTTTAAAACAATTGCTCTGGTATTTTTAGTTACTTCTTGTTGGTTTTGTTTCCAAATGTTTTTAAAGAGCAATCTTCTTTCGGTTGTTTTAATGCCGTAAAAAGGAAATTTATTTTTCATGTATTTCGACATAGCGAAAGCATTTTCGGTATTGCTGTTTTCTTGAAAAGCTGTTTCTAATGCATTAATAAAATTCATATTTGAATTAGATTTTGGAGAATTTACAATGTTTTTAATTTTTCTTGTGCATGCAATCGTAAATCTTCAAAGAATAAAGTGAATTCTTCTTCAAATTCATTGTAGAAAGTTTTTAGTTCTTCAAAAGCAAATCGCATTTTAGATTCGTTTTTTGTACGACGATCCATTTGGGTTAGGATTTCGGTTATTCCTTCAACAGTTCTATAACTCAACAACCAATTTTGTTTTTCCATGTATGGAAGCATGTTTTTTGTTTTTTCGCTAACTAAATCATGATTTGTATGCAAGGATTGGTAAAAACGATCAATAAAGTCTTCCAGATTTTCATTGGAATACTTCTTCCAGTTTTTTGCCAAGAAATGATCGTAAAAAATATCTACAATTACACCAGCATAATGATGGTAGCGTTCGTGTAAACGTTTTGTGCTTTCTCTAAAAACAGGATGTGCATCAGTATAAGTATCGATGGCTCGATGTAAAATGATTCCTTTTTGGATTTCTTCCGGGAAATTTTCAAATTGTTTTCCACGAATGCCATCGGCCATAAAATTGCCAATTTTTATAAAATCATTGTCTCCAGAAAGATAGGTGTGTGCTAGAAAGTTCATTCGTCTAAAATATGAATTCTAAATGAATTTTATAAGCCTCAATCATTATATTTGTGACCAAATTACATTAAATTGCCTATAAATTAAAATAAAAACAGAATGACATTAATAAAATCAATATCAGGAATTCGTGGAACTATTGGCGGAAAAGTAGGAGATAACCTGACTCCGGTAGATGCCGTAAAATTTGCTTCGGCTTATGGAACCTGGCTAAAACAAAATTCTAAAAAACAAAATTCAGATTCTAAATTTACTGTTGTAGTAGGGCGTGATGCCAGAATTTCAGGACCAATGATTCATAATTTGGTAGTAAATACTTTAGTAGGTTTAGGAATTGATGTTATTGATTTAGGTCTTTCGACTACGCCTACAGTGGAAGTTGCTGTTCCTTTAGAAAAAGCTGATGGCGGAATTATTTTGACAGCATCTCACAACCCAAAACAATGGAATGCGTTGAAATTGTTGAATGAAAAGGGTGAATTCTTGAATGGTGTTGAAGGAGAAAAAATTCTTCAAATTGCCGAAGCCGAAGCTTTTGATTTTTCCGATGTGGATAGTTTAGGCGAAGTGATTCAAAATGATGCTTACATGGACATTCATATTGATGAAGTTCTGAATTTACCTTTAGTAGATATTGAAGCGGTAAAAACGGCTAAATTTAAAGTAGTGGTAGATGCAGTCAATTCTTCTGGAGGAATTATCATCCCTAAATTGTTAGAATTAATGGGAGTAGAAGTAGTAAAATTATACTGCGAACCTAACGGACATTTTCCTCATAATCCAGAACCATTGAAAGAACATTTAACGGATATTTCAGAATTGGTTGTTAAAGAAAAAGCCGATTTTGGAGTTGTGGTTGATCCCGATGTAGACCGTTTGGCTTTCATTTGTGAAAACGGAGAAATGTTTGGCGAAGAATATACTTTAGTAGCTTGTGCTGATTATGTTTTGAGTAAAACACAAGGAAATACGGTTTCTAATATGTCATCTTCCCGTGCTTTGCGCGATGTGACAAATACACACAACGGAACTTACGAAGCCAGTGCAGTAGGTGAGGTAAATGTTGTGGAGTTAATGAAAAAGAACAATGCAATCATTGGTGGAGAAGGAAACGGTGGAATTATTTATCCTGAGTTGCATTATGGAAGAGACAGTCTGGTAGGAGTAGCGTTGTTTTTAACACATTTGGCTAACAAGAAAATGAGTGTTTCAGCTTTGCGTGCTTCATATCCAGAATATTATATGAGCAAAAATAAAATAGAATTGACTCCGCAAATTGATGTGGATGCGATTCTGGTTGCAATGACTGAAAAATACAAAAACGAAGATATTACTACAATTGACGGTGTTAAAATTGACTTTGCTGAAGAGTGGGTACATTTGAGAAAATCCAATACAGAACCAATTATTCGTATTTATACAGAAGCTGCTACACAAGAAAAAGCAGATGTTTTGGCATTGCGAATTATTGATGAAATTAAAGTGATTGCGGGGATTTAATAATTAAAGTCTTTAAACAATAAACCCTTTCAAAAATAAATTTGAAAGGGTTTTGTTTTTTTGTTTAATCCCATTGATTTCTCGAAGAAATGGCTATTTTTCCACCACCAGTAAAGAATAAAGTCAATCCACCAGCGATATACAATCCTAATAATTCTAATTCCCAGCCTCCGTTTTCGTTGATTAAAAATAGCTGAGCTGAGTGTACTAAAAACAAGGCAAATAAGGCTCCAAAAACATATACAGCAGCCGATAATCTGGTTCTAAAACCAACAAGGATTAACAATGGTGCTACAATTTCAGTAATGTAAACTCCATAAGAAAGGAATGATGGTAAACCTTTATTGGCTAACATACCTCCAATAAATGAAGTGTGACCAATTTTAGCAATTCCGTGTAATAGCATTAGACCACCTATGGCAATACGAAGTATTAATAATCCTAGATTAGTGTTTTTATTCATGATTTTAAATTTAAAAATGATATGAGCTAAAATACGTGTTTTTTGTATTTGAGATAATTTTAATTTGGTTAAGATAAAATTAGTTGATTAGCCGTTAGCTTTTACAATTATTTTGTTTTTAATTTATATCATAAAAAAGAGGTTTTTTAAAACTTAGAAAATGAAGAAAATAATTGCTGTAATTACCTTAACTTTTTTGGTCTTAATCTCTTGTTCGAAAGACAGTGATGAAAATGATTCAGGCGGGGTTGTAAAAGCAAATAATAAAAGAGCATTAGGAACTTCGGCACATGATTTATTATCAGAAGAGAAGTTTGATAGTATGCTACTTGAAGTAGTTTATGTAGAAGGTTTTGAGCCTTCGGCAACAACAATTAACAATTTAGTTTCTTTTTTAAATAGCCGACTTAATAAATCAGGAGGGATTCGTGTTGAAAAAAGAGCAATTCCGTCTCCTGGCAATGAAACTTATAGTATAGCACAAATTATTGCCATAGAAGATGAAAATCGTATTCATTACAATGAAGGCGGTCAAATTGCAGTTTGGGCATTTTTTGCCGATGCAAAATCTTCTACGGATACCAATACAGCTGTAGTTTTAGGAACTGCTTATAGAAATACTTCTTTTGTAATCTATGAAAATACAGTTCAAAAATTGAGCAATAGTGCTTTTAAACCAAGCAGAATAGTTTTAGAAACAACAGTTATCAATCATGAGTTTGGTCATATTTTAGGATTGACCAATATTGGAACTCCATTGCGTTCAGACCATGAAGATCCGGAGCACAAAAGACATTGTAAGGTAACAAGCTGTTTGATGTATTGGGAATCGGAATCTGGAAATGTACTGGGAGGAACAATTCCACAACTGGATTCTCAGTGTATTGCTGACCTTAGAGCTAATGGAGGAAAATAATTAGTTTTGGAATAAATTTTAAAAAGGGTAGTTGAAAAATTTTCGACTACCCTTTTTTTATTCGTTTTTATCGTGTTTCCACCTTTTATGTGTCCAGAAATAATATTCGGGCGCTTCATAAATTTGTTTTTCTACTTCTTTGATGTAGCGATGAATAATTTCGTAATTCGGAAGTGATTTTGCATCATCAGTAATGGGAATTATAGTAGCTTCATAATATCCTCTTTTTACTTTTTTTATTTTGGCAAAAACTACATTGAGATTGTATTTTTTGGATAATAATTCAGGTCCAATGTGAACGGGAGTTGTTATTCCCATAAAACTTTCCCAATGTGCAATTTGAACTGTTTTTGGCGATTGATCACTTGCGAGTCCATAAACAGATAAGATTCCTTTTCGATTATTATTCGACATCAACGGAATGGTTTTTTCTGTAGAAACTAATTCGGTGTTGTATTTTGAACGAATGTCTTTGATGAGTTTATCAAAATAGCGGTTAGCTATTTGTTTATAAACAGCAACACCCTGGTATGAAAATTTTAAATTTAAAGACAGCAGCCATTCCCAGTTAGCATAATGCGAAGCTAAGAGCATGATGCTTTTGCCTTTTTCTTCGTATTCTTTCATTAATTCTAAGTTGGTAATCTTAAAACGTTTGTTCATTTCTTCAGGAGAAATAGTCATCGTTTTTGTCATTTCCATAAATAGATCACAAAAATGATGATAGAATTTTTTCTCAATCACTAAACGTTCTTTGTCGCTAAGATGAGGCAATGTAATTTTTAGATTGTTTCTTACGGTTGCTTTACGATAACGAATGATGTAGTAAACGATAAAATAGACAATATCAGAAATCCAGTAAAATATTCGAAAAGGCAAAATCGATATGAACCAAAGAAATGGATAAGCGATTATAAAAGCTAAAAATTGCATGCAGTATTTTTTATGCAAATATAAGCCAAAAATGAATAACCCTAATAAAGTGCGTTTACTTACTGATTGCTTCTGGAGGAATTGTTATATTTACCATTCACAATAAAAATTACCTATGAATACCTTTTTGATTGCTCTGATTCTTGCTAATGTACTTTTTAGTTATAAAGGATTTAATGATTATTCTTTTTTTAGAAAATACGAATTTCATATTGGAAGCATTCGTTCTGGAGAACAAATACGAATGTTAACTTCAGGATTTCTTCATGCCGATATGGGGCATTTGCTCTTTAATATGATTACACTTTATTTTTTTGCTCCAGTAGTTAGTGCTTATTTAGGAAACGTATTGTTTCTGGCAATCTATTTTGGCAGTTTGCTTTTTGGTAGTTTACTAACGTTGATTTTGCACAAAAACGATTATAATTACCGAGCTGTTGGTGCTTCGGGAGCTGTTACCGGAATTCTATATTCGGCAATATTGTTACAGCCAGATATGATGTTAGGTATCTTTTTTATTATTCCAATGCCAGCTTATGTATTTGGAATTTTGTATTTGTTGTATTCCATTTACGGAATGAAAGCTAAAAACGATAATATAGGACATACTGCACATTTTGGCGGAGCAATAGGCGGCTATTTAATTACGTTATTAGTTTATCCTGATTTGTTTTTTCTACATCCGTTGATGGTCAGTTTGTTAACGATTCCTATAGTTCTTCTTTTTATTTTAATAAAGTTGAAGAAGATTTAATGGCACAACTTTTGAATATTGTCTAGAAATTTAAAAATTATAAAAATGAAAAGAGTAATAGTATTTATGTCAGTAATGTTTATGACTTTGTCTTATGGACAAGAAATTAAACAAGTTCCACAAATTGTTGTTTCAGGAGAAGGGAAAATAAAAGTAATCCCTGATGAAGCTACCATTTCGGCAACAGTGGAAACAAAAGGAAATAATGCCAAAGAAGTAAAACAAAAAAACGACGAGCAAATAGAATCCGTTTTAAAGTTGATTAAAAAAATGAATTTGGCTCCAGCCGATTACAGAACACAAAGAGTTGCTTTAAATCCAATTTACGATTATGAAAAAAAGAAAACTACTTACAATGCTACACAAACAATAGAAATTGTTGTTAGAGATTTAAACAAGTACGACGAATTGATGGAAGGTTTGGTAAACCAGGGAATTAATAGAATTGATAATGTTGTTTTCCAATCGTCTAAATTAGCACAATACGAATCGGATGCTAGAAAACTAGCTATGAAAGATGCTAAACACAAAGCGGAAGATTATGTTTCTGTTTTAGGGCAAAAAGTAGGTAAAGCCATGACAATATCAGATAACACACAAAGTTATATTCCGCAACCTGTTTATGCAAGATTCAAAACAATGGCTATGGAAAGTGATGCTGCAGCTCCAAAAGAAACTTTGGCAGTAGGAGAGATTACTATTACCGCTAATGTAAGTGTGAATTTTATCCTGGAATAAATAAGCACACAATTCATAAAACTAAAAAAGCCAGTAAAAATAATTTTACTGGCTTTTTTTTATATCGTTAGATTAATCTAATTAATCTTGGTTTGTAACTTTTCTGTAAGGAAATGCATTAAAGATATGTCTTTTAGCAAATCTTGCAGGAGAATCAGCATTTACCATTTTTACGTAAGTTGCTTTAGGAACACTAATGTATTCATAAACACTACCGTTAGAAAAATTAATAATCAATCTACCTTCAACAAATTTATAATCTGTAACAGTTGCAGTAGCAATAGTTTCGTTATATTCAGGTAAATTAGCTTTAATAGTTTCAGGATTGATACTTACTAAAAAGTGGTAAGCTTCAATGATTTTTTTACTGTTTTCTTCAGCTTCTTTTAAACCAGCTTCGTCTCCTTGAAATTTATCAGGATGCGCTTCTTTCATCGCATTACGGTAAATGGTTTTTAAATCTTTTAGCTGTGCAGTTTTATCTACATTTAAGAGCTTGCGGTATTCAACTATTTTTTTCATAAATTAAGGTAACTACTTGTCTTTTAATGTAAAACAGATGTTGTTCTGTTTTAGAATTCGACAATTTTTTTGCAAAGGTACACTTTTTTTTAAGTTTTTACTTTATCAATAAAAAAAAAGAAAAAAAGATTTTTTTAGTTCTAAAACTCAGATCCTCAGGGGTTATTGTTCTGGTTTGTTGTTCGCCTTATCAAAGTTTTTAGACTTTTTAGGGTACTTGTTGTAGCTTATATCACTTGGGTTTTCAATTACTGATTTTATGGTAATCCAATCGCCAACAGCGTGTTTAGCCTGAACCATTTTATAATCTAGTAAGTATTCTCCACAAAAAAAGTTGTTATTTTCATCTTTTTCAATAATTCCTGTAAATACTCCTTTTTGTAACATCTTTCCTTCTGAAGATTTTGTCATGGTATTTTATTTAAAAATTCTGCTGCAAAGTTAATCAATTATTCTTGGCTTTAGGCTGTTTTGTGGTTTCTAAGTATATTTGCGCCTATGCAAAAAAACTTTAAACCTCATCCTAATTCTTTTAAAAATACATTTTGTGTTTTTCACGAAGTCCTTCCAGATGCTGTTCAAGGATTAAAAGTCCAGTTTGAAAGCAAGGCGGGAAGTAGTTATTATTATACTTTAGAAGGTATGTATCGTGTTTCGAATCATTGGGGAAGATTAGCGAATAGCAAGTGGCGTCTGGTAGCCATGGAGCCCGAAACAACTTCTAAATATAAAATAGGTTTTGCAAAATGGGATTGCTTTTATCCTGATAATGCTTTCGAAAAGTTGTATTATTTAGAAATGGATTATGATAAAAATACAGTGAATTATCAGCATAAAAATAATCCGGATTACAATAAAAAGGCGGTGCTTCGTAACAGTTTAGAAACCACTAAAAGAATCAAACAAATTAGAAATTTAATTCAGCTGACTTCCTGGGCTAAACATTTTGATTGTGACGATATTAGCCTTTTACGTTCCTTAATTATTGAAGAGTTAATTAATACCGATAGATCTTTGGAAGAAATAAAAATTGAAGTGGCTAAAAAATGTTCTTCTTAACAAGAGGCTATTTTTATTAAATCATCCAGAGTTACTGGTTTTGACATATATCCTAAAATTCCGGGATTGTTTTTAGCTCTTTCTTTGTCTTCAATAGCTATAGAAGAACTGGAAATGTATATTTTGATTTCGGCATTAATTTGTGGTTTTAAAAGTGTAAATTCTTCCATAAATCCCCATCCATCCAGTATAGGCATTTCAATATCCAATAAGATAATATCTGGAAATTTTTCATTTTTCAATAGGATTTTTTTTAACGAATCAATCGCTTCTTTTCCATCTGAAAAAGAAAAATTTGATGAAAAAATATCCGATTTAACAATGATTTTTTTCATTATGATTTGATAAATAGGATCATCGTCTATAACCCAAATCGTTTTTTCCTTCATGATATATAAACTTTAAAAGTAGTTCCTAAATTGGGTTCGCTTTCTACTGTAATACTGCCGCCCATAGCATCAATTTGGTTTTTAGTAATAAACAATCCAATGCCTTTAGAATCCTTATGAGTGCTGAATTTTTTATACATTCCAAATATTTTATGACCGTTTTTATTAAGGTCAATTCCTATGCCATTATCTGATATCTGAACTACTGTTTTTTTGTTTTCAATATAACAATCAATATTAATGACGGGATTTCTGTCCTGATGACTGTAACGAATAGCATTTGAAATTAGATTGTATAAAACACTTTGTAAATATGCAGGATTGTAGTTCACTTCGATAGCATCATTAATTGAAGAAACTACAGTAACACCTTTCAATTCAATTTGGTCCGAAAGAATATTTAAGGTATTGTCCAGGTATTGTTTTAAATTTAAGTTTTCTGTTACAATGCCAACATTGGTTTGGATATTGACAATTTCGTTAAGATTTAGCATCGTTTCATTTAAAGAATCAGAAACAGATTTTAGTAATTGTACCATTTCTTCTTTTTCCTCTTCCGATTCTGAGGTTTCAATTAAATCAACAATCGAAGAGATATTACTAGTATGTGATCTTAAATTATGGGAAACAATATAAGAAAAGTTTAAAAGTCTTTTATTTTGCTCACTTACCAGATTGAAGGAATTGTTGAGTTCTTTTTCAATTTCTTTGGTTTTAGTAACATCAATCATAATTCCTCTTAGGCTTTTGGCTTCATTATTTTCGACAATTACATTTACAATATCTCTCATCCAAACAATGGTTCCATCTTTGGCTATCATTCGATATTCAAAATCATGATTTAGTTTAAGAGCGGTTTGTTCTTCACAATATTTCAGCGTAGATTCTTTGTCTTCAGCTAAAATATGATTGCTCCAAAAATCAGGAGTAGTAATCCATTCTTCAGAAGTATACCCTAAAATATCTTTAACTTTTTTACTAATAAAACTAAATTCCAAGGTTTTGGCATCACATTCCCAAACAATTCCATCAACAGTATTAATAAGTGATTCAATCCTTTTTTGAGAATCAAAAATAATTTTGTCTGCTTTTTTTCTTTTAGAAATGTCTTCTATAATTACAATGTGATTAGAAGGTGTTTCCCCTTTTTTCCATAATGGAGAAACTGTAAT
>Ga0247805_1000611_pt1 | contig 18175 bp, 14 predicted proteins | sample UWRJL044104R1_FD_180930 | JGI IMG/M metagenome (GOLD analysis project Ga0247805, IMG submission 180930) | Plant litter microbial communities from Arlington Agricultural Research Station in Wisconsin, United States - UWRJ-L044-104R-1 | ecosystem: Environmental > Terrestrial > Plant litter >... | reverse complement strand
TTCATCTCCTCTTCCTTCTTATCAATCTCCTCTTCAGAAACTCCTTGTTTTTTCATCAATTGCAAACTCGCATTAACTACACTACGCTGTATTTTTGAGGACATATCTTTCTCAATCAACTTGTTGAAAACAAAGTTTCCGCCAACCGATATGACATAAGAAAACAGGAACATGATAAAGATGCCAGAAGTAGCCTGCCTTAAATTCCAGTATCCACCAATCTTTTTACGCAGATCTCTCGCAAAAAAGATAGCAATAACAATGGGAATGATGATACTAATTACAATTGGTGAAACAAACACTACCGCCATCGAAGTCGTACTCACCAGTATATAAGATGAAATGATACCCAAAATCAGGGCGATTAACCCAAATCCAATCCCGTTTTTTGCGGCTTCTGGCTTTAAGTTTTCTAAACTTTGCAATTGATCTGTTTTCATGAGCAGCGAAATTAAGCAATATTAAATGCAGCAATTAATACATAAACCGCAATGTCAAATTCCTTATTGGCACTGTAAGTTTCCAATTCTTTGATGATCTGATCACTTGCTTTAGGCTGGTGAAAAAAGGTCATGAAAGGGACAAACAACTCTTCCATTTCTTCACTCAGGTCGATCATACCAGCATGACTGCAAATATCCTCTACACTGCTGTCTACCAGGTTCTGATTCGTAATCAAATCCTCATAAATATGGAACTCATCCTGGAATTCATCTTCCTCTACCAATAAAAACTCTTTCAGGAAATCTTCCAGATCTGGCTCAATCTGCTCATCGTGGCATTCGTTGATGTACAACAACAAGTTTAACAATTCTGTACCTCTGTCTATGGTTTCTTCTTCAATGTTAGACCATTCATCAGATTCCAGGTAATCCTCTTCCAGTTTGTACACATCACTGGCAAAGAAATTGATCATCAAAAGATCAAAAAATACTTCTCTCAACTCTTCAAAAGCCGGATACTCGTCAAAAGCTTCGTCAAATTCCTCCAGCTTCTCCATAAAGCCCAGGTCTTTACTAAACACTTCAATCAGCGTCTCTTCCAGTTTAATTGAATTTTGTCCTGAGGCCTCCGCAAACTTATCTAAAGATGCGATGAGGGCCGTTTTTACGTGATTATCCATACGTTTGTAATTGTTTGTTGTTATATACCAGTTTTACCTGGCCTGTCAGTTTTTTATTTAATAAAGGTGAGTTGGCAGATTTAGAATAATTGCTTGTGGCAGTATAATCCCATACTTTAGCAGGGTCATATACCGTAAAATTCGCCTCTGCACCTACTTCGATCACCGGCGGATATATGCCAAGTACCAGACGTGGGTTGATGGACAGTTTTTCTGCAATCTGTTCAGCATCCAGTCCTGCTTTGATCAACAAAGGCAATACGGTTTGTAAAGAAATGATGCCATAAGCAGCGATCTCGAATTCTACATCTTTAAATTCTATCTCATGCGGACGGTGTTGTGAACTTACCGCATCGACCACCCCTTCTTTCAATCCATTGATTAAGGCTTTCACATCAGTTTTACTACGCAAAGGAGGTTTTATCTTGTAATTGCTGTCAAAATCGCTAAGCAATTCTTCTGTGAAGACCAGGTAATGTACAGCAACGTCGCAGGTAACTTTTAAACCATCCTTTTTTGCTTTCTTGATCAGCGCCACTGAACCCGCAGTTGAAATGTTGCTGAAATGAATTTTAGCATCATGGTAGGTTGCCAGGAAAATATCACGGCTAATGTGCATTTCTTCTGCCAGCGCAGGCAGGCCTTTCATGCCAAGCAGCACACTATTTTTACTTTCGTTAATTTGTGATTTTCCAGCGATAGACTTGTTTTCCGGATAAACCATCAGCAAACCTTTAAAACCTTTGGCATATTGTAACGCGCGACTCATAAATCCGTCATCTACTATCGGTTTATGGCCATCTGAGAAGGCAATAGCTCCAGCCTCCTGCATATCGTATAATTCGGCCAGTTCCTTACCTTCCAGATCCCTGCTAATGGCCCCTACCGGCAATACATCAACCAGGTTACCTTTTGCTTTGTTAATCAGGTAAGCGACCTCACCTTTGGAATGCACCACAGGTTTACTATTTGGTAATACTGCCAATCCGGTAAAACCTCCTGCCGCCGCAGCAGCAGTAGCGGTATACACATCTTCTTTAGTTTCAAATCCAGGATCTCCGATTGAACAGTTCAGATCAAAAAAACCAGGCGAAAGTACTGATCCCGTCCCATCAACAACGGTTTCCCCCTGATCAGCTTTAAAGGTATCCAATGTCGTGTTTATAGCGGTTATTTTACCCTGTTCTACACGTACATCACATTTCTGTTTGTTAAACTTACTGTTGGGATCGGCTATCGTTACGCCCCTGAGGAGAAGATTCATGTCGTTGTTCTATTTTTTGGATTATTAAAAAATCGGATCAGTAGTATTTCTATTGCGATGAAAATGATTGACAAAATTAGGCAAAGTTTCCATAATTCGCTGCCGCTGTTTTTGAGCTGCAGGTTTAAAGCATTGATATCAGTTGTCTTTAATTCTTTTTCAGCCGCATAACGTAAATCAGATTCTGCACGATTGTCATTAAACGCGACAACAGCGATCAGGTCGTTTCCATTTTTCAATTCGTAAAAGCCGGATTTACGAACCTGGTCTGCCACATATAACAAAGTTTTACCTGGTGTTTGCCTCACTTCCGGAATTACCTCAAACTGCTCGGATACCAGTTTTAAATGTTGATTGGCCATCAGCCTGATCTGGTCACTCTCCAGCAAAGTGCTCTTACCCACCGTATAATACAGCGGCTGCTCCTGTTTACTTGAAAAAGCGAAATTAAACATCAGGGGTACAAATACAGGGTGCCTGGCCAGGTTGCCATTTTTCTCGTTGAGATCACTGGCGGATAGATAAATGCGACCCGCACCTACATGATATTGTGCAATAAGGAACCGGTTTAATGGCAAAGACAACACATTTTCTTTATGGTCTGAGCGCTTTTCTGCATAACTAAAATAACGGCTTACCTGGGGCAGATCAATGTTTTTAGGGATGTCCTCAAAAGCATCTTTAAAAAACGGACTTTTCAGGTCCATGCTACTGGCAATTGCCGGCCCGCTAAGCAGTTCTTTAACCACTGGCAGCGACAATGCCTTTAAAAATGGACTATATACATTTGCCCCAGCTTCCAGGTCAGGAAAAACAACGACCGAACCTCCAGCCTCAACATAAGCTTTTAACTGTTGTGCAAGGCCCGAAGCAGGATTCGTTAATCCAGTGAGCACAATCAGGCTGTAATTGGAAAACTCAGTGTACCGGATATTGGATTCGGGCATTTCGCTGAGCTTAAAATAAGCATCCGCAGCAAACAACGACCTCACAAAACGCCCCGAAGCATTCCCCGTAATACTTAAAACCTTCAACTCCGGATCTACTTTAAAACTAAAATTCAAAGCATCATCAAAAGTTAAAGGAAAATCTTTAATACGCAATACGCCCTGTTGCCAGCCGGCAGTTAAACCACTAAATGAAAGGGTATCTTTCACTGCTTTTCCTGCAGGAATTTTAACATTTGCGACAGCCTTCTGCTGGCCGTTTACCGTTAATTTTAAAGGAATATCAGCCGCATCGGTTTCACCATAATTTCGAAGCTGAACTACAAACTGTTCTGGCTGACCCGGCCTGTGTACAGGCGATAAAGACCAGACGCTATCAACAGATACGTTGGGAATGCTGTTTGCTTTTAAACGCACATAGGAATAAGCTACCTGTTTATCGGCTTGAACCGGTTTATCACCCACAAAGTTTTGTTGAAAGTCTGACAGTATATAAGCTTTTTCATTTCTATTGGCAGAAAGATCGGACTGCAGGCGGTTAACTACCTGCTGTAAATCCGGGCTATTGGCTGAAATCTTAACTTCATCCAGCAATCGGATGAACTCTTCTTTATTGACCAGACGCTGATGTTTACCTTCAAAATCATTGGTCAGCAACTTAAACTGGTCCGTAATGGGATAAGCGGCAGCAATTTCCTTCGCCTTACGTTTCGCCTCATCCAGCAGCGTGCCCTCTTTATTGAGCATCCCCATACTGTAAGAATTGTCGATATACACCCGGATCAGATTATTCAGACCTGCCTTCTGTTCCCCGCCTTGCTGTAAGTAGGGCTGTGCAAAGGCCAGTACCAGGAATACAATGGCCAGGATACGGCTGATCAATACCAGCACATGCTTTAATTTTTCGCGGGAAGAATTCTGTTCTTTGGCTTCTTTAAGAAATTGGACATTGCTGAAGTAAACCTTCTTGAATTTCCTGAAATTAAACAGGTGAATTGCAATAGGAATGGCTATTGCCAGCAGTGCAAAAAGAAAACCTGGGTATAGGAAATTCATTAAAAACCAAAGGTAGAACTTTTACATGAATTTCTTCATAGCTGTCCACAAAGTTTCATCTAATCCGTAAACATCTGGTCTGAACTGCATAGCACCATGATCTGACCAGGCTGTCACATAATTGATAATCAGCGGAATTGGCTTTTTAACACCAAACCATTTCGGCTTCAGTTGAAATACATTCACTGTATCTGATTTTTTGGCCAGCTTTTTACGGAATACCTCCATTTTGGTAGTGTCAAGCGGTGGTAGGTTCACTTCCATGCGCAGCTGGTCAAATTGATATTTATCTTTCACCATCGTCTGCGCAAATTCCAAAGGCTTCTCTACACGCACACAACCGTGACTAATGGCACGATTGGCTCTTGCAAATCCACTTTTATTATTCGTATCGTGCAGGTAAATACTGGATCCATTATCGAATATAAATTTAAATTTCCCCAGCGCATTACCTTCCCCAGAACCTTGTTTAAATTGAAAAGGCAATTTCTCCCGGGGGTATTTATTCCATTGTATGGTATCCGGATCCCTGACTTCCTTACCTTTGTAATAGACTTTGATGTTGTTGTTGGACAGGTAATATGGATCTTTAACCGCCTGCCAGTAAATCTCGCTCTGGGCAATGCTCACCGGGATGTTCCATACGGGATTGACCTGGATGGAATTCAGTTTACTATACAAAATCGGGGTTTCATGGTTTTTAGGTTTGTCATCCAGACGCCCACTTTTAGCATAAGCTTTCAGTTTTTCGGCATAATCCTTCTCGCGGGCGCCGCCTACACATACCTTCATATGGGTTAGTGTATCCTGATTACTAAACCAGGTTAAAGAAAAATCAGGAATATTCACTTCTACGTATTCTTCACCCAATTCAGGAATTTTCCAGCGCAAACGCTCCATATTAACCCGGATGGTCTTTGCCTCAGCGCCATTTCTATCCGGACCTTCACTGGCAAGCACCTGTTGCAAAGCGATGTATTGCTCAGATTTGGGCTGGATATCCTCCAGTAGCTTACGCAGGTTATCTGTATTTAGAACTTTGTTGATGGAAGCACTATCCGGCCGCTGAACAGGTACATAATAACGTGAAAACACTTTCCTTGGGTTAACTACCCCGTAATAAAGATAGTTGTTGTATTTAATCAGACTTTCTGCAGCATTCAACTCCAGATCAGCAATTACAGGATATACCTCCTCAATGGATTTGAACTTATTGGCATTCAAGGTTTCCAATAAAGCGGAAAGTTGCTTATACCGGAAATTAGCCGGATTAAAGCCGTGTTCTTCGCTTCTGCTGACATAATCCTTCAAGGTATCTAAACCACCTGTGGGAAAATACCTGTTGACCAGTTTCGGCTCCAGGTTATGCACCAAATAAAAATGAGTCAGCAATTTGGGATTTGAAAATTTACCGGCCAAAGAATCCAGATGCTTTTTAAAAACCACATTGTAAACGGCAGTATCAAACTTGTTGTAGAGTTTATTATTGAAATGGGTAGCAAGCATGGTACCTACTTCCGGTACTTCCTTAAACCAGTTACAAGAGCTTATTAATAATAAAAAAGGGAATAAAATGGGTAGTAATTTTTTCAAAACGGTGTTAATTAGCGGCAAATTTAGCTGTTATTAATAACAATACTTTGCTTAACTCAAATTAAATGCCAGTTTGAAACCTAATCAGCCGGAGACTCCATTCCGAGGCAAAAGAATTAAAACCAAATTTTATTTGGATTTGCAATTTCAATGTATATATTTGCAATCCCCAAGCATTGCTAGCCATTGTTGATAAGGGACTTAAATAACATTATGAACACAGCTTTGAACCATCATTTACATTTGCACCATCGCCAATTGGCGATGTATATGTAATGTTTTGTACTTCAAAACTTGTTTCCGAAAAATTATTTCTTGTCCAATACAACAATCTTAAATTAGCAATTTGAAAACACTTAAAATAGCTATCCAGAAATCGGGTAGATTAAACGAAAAATCAGTAGAAATTCTTAAAAATTGTGGTTTATCTTTTGAAAACTACAAAAGCTCACTCATCTCAAGTGTAACTAACTTTCCTTTGGAAATCCTCTTTTTAAGGGATGACGATATTCCGGAATATGTACAGGATGGCATCGCCGATCTGGGTATAGTTGGTGAAAATGTAATCGTAGAGGCCGGAGCAGAAGTAACCTATTTACAAAAGCTGGGCTTCGGAAAGTGTACTTTAAAAATTGCCATTCCCAACGAAAGCCGGATTACTGAAATTGCACAACTGGAAGGCCAGGCGATTGCCACTTCTTATCCCGTTATTCTCGAAAAATACCTGAAAGAAAATCATGTAAATGCGGACATTCGTACCATTTCCGGTTCAGTAGAGATTGGCCCGGGTCTGGGTTTGAGTGATGCGATTTGCGATATCGTTTCTACGGGTGGGACCTTAAAAAGCAACGGACTGAAACCTTTTGCCGAAGTGATGAAATCTGAAGCGATCCTGATTGGAAAAGCAGGTTCAGAATTGTTACCTGAAGTGCAGGAATTGCTGCAAAGGATTCGCTCTGTACTGCGTGCAAAAGAAACCAAATATGTGGTACTGAACGTGGCTAAAACCAATCTGAAAAAAGTAGTGGATTTGTTACCGGGCGTGAAAAGTCCGACGGTCGTGCCTTTATTTGATGAAGAATGGGTAGCGGTTCACTCGGTCATAGCAGAGCACGATTTCTGGGAAAAAATCAACAGCCTGAAAGCTGCGGGTGCCCAGGGCATTGTGGTAATGCCGATCGAAAAGATCATCGCTTAAGGCTGTTTACAGAAAAACAGCCCTTAACCATTAGTTAAACATAAAACATAACAACTTGAAAATCTACAGTTATAATAACTTATCTAAACAGGAAATTGAATCAATCTGTTTACGACAGCTGGAAGATGACACGACCATACAGGAGCGGGTAAAAAGCATTGTGGCTGAGGTAAAAGCTCAGGGCGATCAGGCCCTTTTCAATTATGCACTGGCATTTGACCAGGTACAACTGACTCAATTGTTCATCACCGGCGAAGAGATTGTCAGCCTCGCAGCATCAATTCCTTTAGCTGCAAAAAATGCAATTGATACTGCTTACCATAACATCAGCGCTTTTCATGCCGCACAAGCTGTTAAAGAAGCAAAAATTGAGACCATGCCAGGGGTAACCTGTTGGAGGGAAAGCCGGGCCATTGAAAGTGTAGGACTTTACATTCCGGGCGGAACGGCAGTTTTACCAAGTACCTTCCTCATGCTGGGCATCCCGGCAGTATTGGCCGGCTGCAAAGAAATAGTAGTGTGTTCGCCCCCTCAAAAAGATGGAAAAACCAATTGCTACCTGGCCTATTGTGCGCAGTTATTGGGCATAGAAAAGATTTACCTGGTAGGCGGAGCACAGGCTGTAGCGGCCATGGCTTACGGAACAGAAAGCGTTCCTAAAGTTTCTAAAATATTTGGTCCGGGTAACCGGTATGTAACCCAGGCCAAGCAGTTGATCCAATCGGCTACCATGACGGCAATCGATATGCCTGCTGGCCCATCAGAGGTTTTGGTGCTTGCCGATGAGACTGCCAATCCGTCATATGTTGCCTCAGACCTATTGGCCCAGGCCGAACATGGTACTGATAGTCAGACGATTTTAGTGGCTACTTCCAGGGAAATCATCACTCAGGTAGTTGAACAGATCGACCTTCAAATTAAAGCTTTACCCAGACAGGACATCGCGGCGGCAGCCATAGCCAACTCTTACGCGGTATTGGTTGATGATCTGCAGCAGGGAATAGCCTTCAGTAACATTTATGCGCCTGAACACCTCATCCTTTCAACAGAACATTTTGAAAAACTCATCCCCGAAATTGAAAATGCAGGTTCTGTATTTTTAGGAAACCTGACGCCGGAAAGCGCTGGTGATTACGCCTCAGGAACCAACCATACCCTGCCAACCAGTGGTTTTGCCAAAGCATATTCCGGTGTTTCACTGGATTCTTTTGTAAAAAAGATCACCTTTCAACACATCAACAATGTCGGATTGAAAAACATTGGCAATACGGTTGAAGTACTTGCCGCAGCAGAAGGATTGGATGCACACAAAAATGCAGTGCGCATTCGTTTAGAATCATTAGAGGAGTTATAGTCATGATAGATATCAACAAATTACAAAGAGAAAACATTAAAAATCTTCGCCCTTACTCTACTGCGAGGGATGAATATAAAGGACAAGCCAGTGTATTTTTAGACGCAAACGAAAATAGTTACGGCTCCCCATTGGAAGAAAACTACAACCGTTATCCAGATCCTTTACAACTGGATCTTAAAGATGCTATCGGCAAAATCAAAGGTGTTCCAATTGAAAATACTTTCCTTGGAAACGGAAGTGATGAAGCCATAGATCTGTTGTTCCGGGCGTTTTGTGAACCGGGAAAAGACAATGTCGTTATCCTGCCCCCAACTTACGGTATGTACGAAGTTTCAGCAAACATCAACAACGTAGAAATCCGCAAGGTAAACCTATTGCCCAATTATCAGCTTGACCTGGATAAAATTGCCGAAGCGATCGATGAAAACACCAAACTGATCTTCATCTGCTCACCGAATAATCCAACGGGAAATTCAATCATCAGAACAGATATAGAAACCATTTTAGCCAATTTTAATGGCCTGGTCGTGATTGATGAAGCCTATATCAATTATGCCAGACAAAGGACTTTCATCCAGGAACTCACCGAATATCCTAATCTGGTAATCTTGCAAACCTTTTCTAAGGCATGGGGACTAGCTGCCTTACGCCTGGGCATGGCCTTTGCCGCCCGGCCTGTAATAGATGTACTCAATAAAGTGAAACCGCCTTATAACATCAACCAGGCTACACAAGACATTGCATTAAAAGCACTCGCCAATATTGAACAGGTCAATGAATGGATCAAAATTACCGTAGCTGAAAGAGACAGCCTGAGCAAACAGCTGGAAGCTTTGCCTATGGTGAAAAAAGTACATCCTTCTGATGCCAACTTCATCCTGGTTGAGGTTGCCGAAGCACTTAAAACTTATGATGCACTGGTAGCACAGGGAATCATTGTCAGGGACCGCTCAAAAGTGACACTTTGCGAAGGGTGCCTGCGCATTACAATTGGAACAAAAACCGAAAACGAAACGCTTTTAAATGCGCTTAAATCAATTTAAAAGCTAAACTCAGAACCAAAACAATGAAAAAAGTATTATTTATCGACAGGGACGGAACGTTAATCATCGAACCAGAAGATCAGCAGATAGATTCCTTCGCCAAACTTGATTTTTATCCAAAAGCGCTATACTATCTTTCTAAAATCGCAACAGAACTGGACTATGAGCTTGTTATGGTGACCAACCAGGATGGCCTGGGTACCAATTCTCATCCAGAAGAGAACTTCTGGCCGGTACATAACTTCATCATGAAAACTTTAGCCGGTGAAGGTATTGAATTTAAAGAGGTGATCATCGACAAAACTTTTGCACATGATAACGCCCCTACACGCAAACCAAATACCGGATTGCTGCAGCACTTTTTTAATGAAGGTTATGACCTGGCGAATTCCTTTGTGATCGGCGACCGCATCAATGATGTGATCCTGGCCAAAAATCTCGGTGCAAAAGCCATCTGGTTGCGCAATAACGATCTGTTGGGTGCCAACGAAGTATTGGAAAAAGCTGAAAATCTAGCCAGCTTCATTGCTTTGGAAACACAATCCTGGGTAGATATTTATACCATGTTAAGAGCCGGAACCCGCACCGTACATCATGAAAGGAACACCAACGAAACGAAGATCAGCATTGATATCGATCTGGATGGAACTGGTAAAGCCGAAATCCATACCGGACTGAACTTCTTTGACCACATGCTGGACCAGATTGCACGCCACGGCAGTATCGATCTGAAAATCAAAACTAATGGTGATTTACACATTGATGAACACCATACGATAGAAGATACTGGCATTGCTTTGGGCGAAGCTTTCAGCAAAGCAATTGGCAATAAACTGGGTCTGGAACGTTATGGATTTTGCCTGCCCATGGACGATTGTCTGGCCCAGGCAGCGATTGATTTTGGTGGTCGTGCATGGATTGTTTGGGATGCAGATTTTAAACGTGAAAAAGTAGGTGATATGCCGACAGAGATGTTCTATCATTTCTTTAAGTCTTTTACTGATGCAGCAAAGTGTAATCTGAATATTAAAGCTGAAGGCGATAACGAACACCATAAAATTGAAGCGATTTTTAAAGCTTTTGCCAAAGCAATTAAAGTAGCGATTAAACGCGACCCCGATAAATTAGTCTTACCAAGTACAAAGGGAATCTTATAATGATTGGAATTGTAAACTATGGAGCCGGCAATATCTTTTCTCTGACCGCAGCCTTAGAAAGACTGGATATTCCTTTCGGCATGGTCAATACGGCCGCAGATCTTGACCTGTATACCCACATCATCATTCCAGGTGTAGGACATGCCGGTACGGCCATGAATAAACTTCTGCATACCGGATTGGTAGCTCCAATTAAAGCGCTAACCAAACCTGTACTCGGTATTTGTGTAGGCATGCAATTGCTTACCCAGCATTCTGAAGAAGGTGATGCCGATCTGATGAACATTGTACCCATCAAAACGCGGTTATTCAATAAGGATCAAGGCATTAAAATTCCGCACATGGGTTGGAATAATATCGAACACCAAAACAATTCTTTATTTGAAGGTGTTGAAAACGGTACACAATTTTATTTTGTGCATTCGTACTTTATTGAATATAACGCTACTTTTGACATCGCGACTGCAAACTATGGGATGCCATTTTCAGCAGCCGTAAAAAAAGACAACTTCTACGGCGTACAGTTCCACCCAGAGAAATCTGGAATCGCCGGAGAAAGGTTATTAAAAAATTTTTCAAACTTAAAACAATAAAATGTACATTATTCCAGCAATTGATATCTTAGATGGAAAAGTGGTTCGCTTAAGAGAAGGCGACTATGACCAGAAAACAGTATACGATGTTTCCATCGCCGAAATGATAGAGACCTACCGGTCTAACGGTACAGAATTCATACATATTATTGACTTAAACGGCGCCAAAGGTGATTTCAGCAATCAAAAAGCGCTGTTTGACATCATCAAAAAAACGGATATGCGTGTGCAATATGGTGGCGGAATCCGCACCATAGAGCAGGTAACCAATTTACTTGATGCCGGTATACACCGCGTAATTGTGGGTACACAAGCCATTACCAACCCTGATTTTTTAAAAGAACTGAGTACCGAAGTAGGCAAAAAATACGATTATGCCAACCGCATTGTCATTGCGATTGATGTGCTTGACGAAGTGATTAAATATTCAGGATGGATGGAAAGTTCTCCAATCAAACTGATGGACTACGTGGATAAATGTTTACAACTGGGTTTTTTCAGATTTCTTTGCACAGACATCAACAAAGACGGAAAATTGGGTGGCGCAGCGGTTGATCTGTACAAAAAACTATTGGAGCACAGTCCTTTCATCAAATTGATCGCTTCTGGTGGTGTAAGCTCAATGAAAGATATTGAGGAACTGGATAAATATGACATCCGCTCTGTAGTAGTAGGAAAAGCCATTTACGAGAACCGGATTACGATTGAAGAGATTAAAGAATGGAATTTGAAGCAAATGACTTCTTTATAGCCCATGCTCAGTAAACGCATTATCCCCTGCCTGGATGTAAAAGATGGCAGAACGGTTAAAGGAGTGAATTTTGTAGACCTGAAAGATGCCGGCGATCCGGTAGAGCTGGCCTGGCAATACGCGCAACAGGGTGCTGATGAACTCGTATTTCTGGATATTACAGCTACGCATGAGCGCAGGGGAACAACAATTGAAATGGTCAAGGCAGTTGCCCGGCAACTCAATATCCCCTTTACCATCGGTGGCGGCATTACCTCGGTAGCAGATGCTGAAGCCCTGTTAAACTCAGGTGCTGATAAGATCAGCATCAACTCTGCCGCAGTCAGGAACCCGCAATTGATCGAAGATTTAGCTAAAGCTTTTGGTGTACAGTTTGTGGTGCTTGCTGTAGATACCAAACTGGTAAATGGCCGCAATATGGTTCACCTGAATGGCGGCAGACTGATCACAGAACTGGAAACGGAAGATTGGATTTTGAAAGCGGAAAGTCTTGGGGCTGGTGAAATTTTATTAACCTCTATGGACCATGATGGTACTAAAAATGGTTTTGACTGTTCATTGCTCGATAAAGTAGCCCGTTCCATCAACATTCCGGTGATTGCCTCTGGCGGCGCAGGAACAATGGCTCATTTTACAGATGTATTTTTACAAACTGGTGTAGATGCAGCATTGGCCGCTTCGGTATTCCATTTTGGTGAAATTCCGATCCCCGACTTAAAAGAAGAATTAAAGAAACACAACATACCGGTAAGGTCATGAAAATAGATTTTGAAAAAACACAGGGTTTAGTACCTGTCATTATACAGGATGTACAAACCCTGGAGGTTTTAATGCTGGGCTACATGAACCAGGAAGCCTGGGAAAAAACACAGGCAGAAGGTAAAGTAACCTTCTTTTCCAGGTCCAAAAGCCGGCTCTGGACTAAAGGAGAAGAAAGTGGAAACTTCCTTTTTGTAAAGGAAACACACATCGACTGCGACAACGATACCATCTTGATTAAAGCCAGTCCGGTTGGGCCAACCTGCCATACCGGCTCACGCAGCTGTTTTAAAACCGATTACAACCAGAATTTTATTTTTGAGCTGGAACAGATCATTAAAGACAGGTATGATAACCCTTCAGACGAATCTTACGTCAATAAGTTGCGTAGTAAAGGATTGAACAAAATTGCCCAAAAGGTTGGTGAGGAAGGTGTAGAAACCGTAATTGCTGCTTTAAATGAAACCGATGTTGATTTTGTCAATGAAAGTTCTGACCTGATTTTTCATTTACTGGTATTGTTGAGGGAAAAAGGAAAAACCCTGGCAGATATTGGTATAAACCTGGAAGGCAGACATAAGAAATAAACCCATGCTTAAACACGTCCATACCCTTAGCGGGCACCAAAATCCAATATATGCCTTAGCCTCTGCTGAAGATCCTACCCGATTTTATAGTGCAGGTAACGATAAAGGTGTGGTAGAATGGTCGCTAACCGATATGGCTTTTGTGAAGATTATTGTACCTGTGCAAAGTTCCGTGTATGCTTTACACAGGTACAACAACCTGCTTTTCATCGCGCAAAGAAGTGACCTCATCCTGGTGTTTGATTTAAAAACACAAAAAACCCTGGCTACGCTAAGCCACCATCAAAAAGGAGTTTTTGATTTAAAAACCATTGCGCACAAAGACGAACTGATCAGCACAGGAGAAGATGGCACTATTGCCATTTGGTCGCTAAAAGACTTCAGTTTACTGTATCATTTCCCGGTGATCCAGAACACCATCCGTGTGATTGCGGTAAGCCTGGATGAACAACAAATAGCCATTGGCGCAAAAGACGGCATCATCAGAATATACCGTACTGAAGACTACAGTCTGGTTAACGAATTGCAGGAACATACGTTGCCCATCACTGCCCTGCAATATGCCCCAAATGGCGATTACCTGATTTCAGGCAGCAGAGATGCCCAGCTCAAAGTTTGGAGCTTACCAGAATACATCCTGATCAATAGCATTCCTGCACACATGTTTAGCATTTATGCCATCGTCTTTCACCCCAGTTTACCTTATTTTGCCACCTGCAGTCAGGACAAGAGCATTAAACTATGGAGCAGTACAGATTTTAAGCTATACAAGATTTTAAGCATTGAAAAAGGCACCGAAGGTCACTTCCACTCCATTAACAAAATGATATGGAGTCAGGACGGCCGTCAGCTGATCTCAACAGGAGACGACCGCCAGGTGATGGTCTGGGATGTTATTGCTTAGGCAAAACCTGCCAAAACTCAGTTAACCTGCACCCGTTTCATCCCTTCCCTGCCATAAAATACAGGAAAATACATCATTTCTGCTTTTGCAGGATTCAATACATAACTTCCTGAGTACCTTGGCATCAACTCCACATCAAAAGTGTACTTTCCTTTTTTCAGCTTGGTACAAAATATGGATGTTTTTTGCTTAAAATATTCCCTGTGGGTTTCTACACCCCAAAAACTTTGCATTTTATTCTCGTAAGAACAGCCTGCCGGAACCGGGATCTCAATCATCACATAATCTGCATCAGCCCGAACTTCTACTTCAGTCCTCAATACGACCAATGTGCCGGCTTTCAGTTTTTTAACCACGTCGCCTTGTTGTACAAAGGAAGTTTTAACTGTAAAATCTTTACTTACTTTTTCCGGATCCGGATTATGAAACTGTTGGTAAGCTGTAAAATAAACCGGCGCATTCCCTTTTTGTTTCACCTGTACTTCCCCTGCTTCAATTACTTTATGGAAAGGAAATTTGGTAATCGTTTCCGTTTGGTTCAAAACCAATGATGCCGGTTCTGGTTTTTTACCCTCCACAATCAGATCTGGCAAAATGGTCTCCAGGATGAGTGAAGATTCATAAGTATTCCGCCATTGACCATCTCTGCGCTGCTCTAAAAAATAGCGTTGAATATGGTCCAGCTGTTTTGGATAACCACCATTCCTTTTCAAAATCTGGTAAGCCAGCAAGGAGTTCTGGATGCTGTTGTCCCAGAACCGGTTACTTTCCTCGCCCCAATAAATGTTACCAAACATCGTTTCCTTCTTCAGGTCCAGCATCCATTTCAGGTCGACAGGGATTCCAGCCAACTGCTTCAATTGCACCAGTTGCAACCTTTCATACAAAGGTTGTTTGGCCAGTTCCGGCATGTCCGGATGTTTTCTGCGTTCCAACGCATAACTGGCCTCCAGATCTGTCCTTTGCTTTTCAAGCGCTAACACCCAGTCCTTCAGGTAATATTTATCATCCAGCAGGTGCAGCATTTTAATGCCATAAACCAGGTCAAATCCAGCACCATTAGCCATTTTATCCACCAGATAACGATACAACCGATCTTTATCAAAACTGACGGTATAACCTTGTTTCTGTGCTTCCAGTAAAGATTCTACTACATGCAGACTGATCCACAATTCTTCGTTACTATTTTGCCACCAGCCCCAGGTACCTTGTGGCGTACGGCTGTCCAACAGCTTTTTCAGCAATTTTTGAATGTTCTTTTCCTCTTTAAATTCCTCGCCAAGGTATTTGCGGATCTTTTTCTCCAGCAGCAGCGCTTTCAACTTAGAAGCCGTTTGCTCATTACACAAGTACTCATAACGGTTTACCTTTTCAATCTCATCCAGCAAAGTCGGAAAAACAGAAGCTTCGGCATTGAGCGTTACTTTGCCCAGTTTCGCATCAAATTGATAAACAGCAGCAGTATCTCTCGACAATACATCGAAATAACCTTTAGTCTCCAGAACGCCCTTTTGGAATAAAGGAATTTTACGCAGTTCCCCATCAAAATAGCCGCTTTTTTGTGTCATGGTATAGGTAAAACTTAAGCTATCCAGTATGCCAACATGTTCCGGACTAACCTTCATTCCAGCACCTTTGGCTACAATTGAAATGGTATCAATTTTAGCGTTTTTAAATTTTACAGCAGTATTGAGCAATTCGGCACCATTGTAACTAAATTTACGGATCACTTCCTCTTCCGAAGGACCATAATTCATCAGTTTACCGATCACCCTGATGCTATCTCCTGCCAAAGCAAACTGCGGCGAAACAAAATTGGCGCTCAACATTTTAAAGGACTTGATATTGCTTTCTGCCTGTCCACTTTGTTTGCGTCCGTTCATCGCCACAACCCGGGTATTCCAATTGGTGATGTCATCTGGAAACCTGACGGTAAACGTAGCATTTCCAGCAGCATCAGTTAACAATTTAGGTTGCCAGATGGCATAATCAGAAAAATTAGTCCGCATGCTACCCTGTTGTTGTACCAATTCTCCAGCTGCATTTGCCATCGCGTTTCCACCCTTGGTTTTAATAATGATCACACCTGCCGCTGCACTGCTACCATAAATGGCAGTGGCCGCGGCATCTTTTAATACATCGATGGAACTGAGAGTAGCCGGATCCAGAGCCTCCATGTCGCCGCTAAATGGCACCCCATCAACGATAATCAAGGGCTTCTGACCGCCTACCGGGGCCATCCCACGAATCATTATTTTTTTATCAGCATTGGAAATTGCAACACCAGCTACCCTACCGGCGAGTGCATTTCCTATCGACATTTCTGAAACAGAGCCTGTTAATGATTGTTTGCGTTGTGTACCATAGCCAACCACCACAACTTCGCTTAATGACTCATGGCTTTCAGCAATGATGATGTCTCCTGCATCTGCATTTGTTAAAGGAACTTCTTTACGTTCATAACCAATATATGAAATAACCAGCATGCCGCGTTCAGGTATCTTGATTGTAAAATAACCCTGAGCATCTGTAGTTACGTTATTTTTTGTTCCTTTTATGATCACCACAGCACCCAATATCGGCTTCTTGTCAGATTCAGCAAGCACGCGGCCCCGCATCACGCCTTTAAGCGTAGCCGGATCAAAATAAACCGCATTGATGTCTTCGACAATATTATCCCTGGCAGTATATTGACCATACGGGTTACTGCCAATATTTACACTTTTGATCTGAAGGTCTATTTTACGGCTCAGTTGATCTGCAGGATGGATCTTTAAACCTTCCCATTTCACATAATTCACACCGGCTGATCTGATCTCCAGCTGCTCAGCCACTACATACCTGTTGTCTTTAAACAAGTAAATAACCCGGTATTTGCCCTTTTCCAAAGGATTAAACTGATTTGTATTTCCCGGATAGATCTCTAAAAAGTCTGGCTGATCATAGCGATAGATGAGTATATTTTTAAGGTAAGGAAGTTGTTTCAGTATGGTGGTATCCAGGTTCATGACCAATCGGCCATATTGCTTATCGTAACTACGGGAATTGGAGAAGAGCGTTGTGGTACTGCTTCTCAAATCCAGATATTCATTCCAGATGCGGTCTATTTCTCCCCGGCTTACCGGATATGCCTTGTAATCTACACCAGGATTTGAACCCGACGTCAGCTGCCTGTTGAAACCATATTTGCCAGCGTAGGATTTCTGTTTAAGCAATCCCGGCAAGAATGTATATGTATAACCTGGTTCCTTTACAAAATTCATATTCAAAATACCAGAACTGAAAGACAACAGATTTTGACGAACCGGCCCAACCAATAAGGTATTTTGATCGCCTTGCGGATTACGGTAAAGACTTTGCAAGCTACTCATCCGCTCAGTTAGCGGCGGGTTTAACAACAGCGTATCGCCCTCCATAGCGAGCAAACTCTTATCGCCATGAAAATTATCGGCGATACGTATCATGTACTGGCTCAGAGCATTCGCTTCCTGCTCACTCAGCTCACTTTTCTCTTTAATTACCCTGGCCACGGTATTTTTAACATCGGCCAATACACTGATGATTGTCTTTTTACCCTGCGGAAATGAATAGTCATCCAGGAAAACAGAATGGCTGGCTGTACGCAGCTGAATGCTATGGCTCCCGGGACTAACCTCAAAGGCGTAACGTTGTAATTGGTTGGCCTGACTAAAATAAACCGGAAGCCCGTCAATGTATAAAATATGCACCGGTTCAATGGCACCATCTTTTATAACAAAAGGGGCCACGACTGCTTTGAGTCGATCATTTCCATCTTCCTGTAACGCATAAACGCTCTTCGTTTGCGTAAACTTATAATATTCA
>Ga0247805_1000610_pt1 | contig 18182 bp, 9 predicted proteins | sample UWRJL044104R1_FD_180930 | JGI IMG/M metagenome (GOLD analysis project Ga0247805, IMG submission 180930) | Plant litter microbial communities from Arlington Agricultural Research Station in Wisconsin, United States - UWRJ-L044-104R-1 | ecosystem: Environmental > Terrestrial > Plant litter >... | reverse complement strand
ACGCCTTTGGCGATGCTGTCATAACGCAGCAGGCCAACTTTCTGCGTGGTTTGCGATTGCAGCACGCGCACCAGATTGGCATCGGTCATCGGCGTAAGCGGGTGGTTTTGCATGCCACATTCGCTGAGCAGTTGGTCCTGCACAAACAGATGGCCACGGAAAATCGTGCGACCGTTCTCCGGGAACGCCGGGCAAGCCAGGGTGAAGTCGCTGTTCAGCGCCTTGAGCAGCGCTTCGCTGACCTGGCCGATGTTGCCTTTGGCGGTGGAATCGAACGTCGAGCAGTATTTGAAGAAGATCTGCTCGCAGCCCTGCTCACGCAGCCACTGCAGCGCGGCGAGGGATTCCTCAACCGCTTCTGCAGCCGGCGTGGTGCGCGATTTCAGCGCGATAACGATGGCGTCGGCGTCCAGTTCGGCCAGGCTTTCGGCGCTCGGGATGCCAATGCTTTGCACGGTGCGCATGCCGCCCCGCACCAGCATGTTGGCCAAATCGGTGGCGCCGGTGAAGTCATCGGCGATGCAGCCCAACAGAGGGCGCGGAGTCGTAGTGCTCATCAGCGTCATCTCAGTTGTTTTCAGGCTTGGCGGTCGGCAGTTCGATGCCCGGGAAAATCTTGATCACGGCAGAATCATCCTCGCGACCAAAGCCAGCGGTAGAGGCTTGCATGAACATCTGGTGGGCGGTGGACGACAGCGGCAGCGGGAATTTGCTGGCGCGGGCGGTATCGAGTACCAGACCCAAGTCTTTGACGAAGATGTCCACGGCCGACAACGGCGTGTAGTCCGCCTTGAGAATGTGCGGCACGCGGTTCTCGAACATCCACGAGTTACCGGCGCTGTTGGTGATCACTTCGTACAGCGCATCGGCATCGACGCCTTCGCGCAGGCCCAGTGCCATGGCTTCGGCGCTGGCGGCGATATGTACGCCCGCCAGCAACTGATTGATGATTTTGACTTTCGAGCCCAAGCCGTGGACGTCGCCCAGGCGATAGACCTTGCCCGCCATGCCGTTGAGGATCGCGTCGGCCTTGGCGTAAGAATCAGCCGGGCCGGAGGTCATCATCGTCATCTCGCCAGCAGCTGCCTTGGCCGCGCCGCCGGAGATCGGCGCGTCGAGGTAGAGCAGGCCTTTTTCGGTGAGGCGTTGACCCAGTTCGATAGCGAAGGTCGGTGCAACCGTGGCGCAACCGATGATCAGGCTGCCCGGACGCAGGGCGGCGACTGCTCCGCTGTCGCCGAACAATACGGTTTCGGTCTGCTCGGCGTTGACCACGACGGTGAGGATCACGTCGCAGGCAGCGGCCATGCTCGCAGGAGATTCACAGGCAACGCCGCCTTCGCTGGCAAATTGCTCGGTGACGGCCGCGCGCACGTCACAGGCATGAACGTTGAAGCCGCTGCGCAGCAGGGAGCGGGCTATGCCCAGTCCCATTGCACCCAGCCCAATGACGCCGACATTCTTGTTATCCATGAATCTCTCCTCGGGTGAGCGCCGAAGTTCATCAGCACTCGAACGGTGTTTGTTCTGATCTGTTAAAGATAGTGAACCTGTGATCGGATAATGTGAAGTGCTTTTTTTAGTTAACAAAAATTAACATCAATGTGGTCGCACATAAAAAAGCCCTGGCTGGCTGCCAAGGCTTGGGTGCACGGTTTATGGGGTGGGATGTATCTGTCGGTACACAACTGTGGGAGCGAGCTTGCTCGCGAAGCAGCAGGCGCATCCACCGCATCCACCGCATCCACCGCATCCGCCGCATCTTCAGCGGCTGAAATACCGCTTTCGCGAGCAAGCTCACTCCCACAGCAGGGATGTCAGCGTCGGGAGAGCTCGGCCTTACCCACCGACGCCAACATCAACTCAACCCCCAGCCCGCGAATGCTGTCCGCTGCGCCGTGGGCGAGGCGGTCGTCGCTGATGATCGTGTCGAACTGCTCCAGGCCGGCGACTTTGTACATGCCGAACGTGCCGTATTTCGTACTGGTCGTCAGCAAAACCGTGCGCGACGCTGACTGCATCGCCGCCTGCTTGACCTCAACCTTTAGCGCGGACGGCGTCGTGGTACCCCGCTGCAGATCCCACGAACTGGTCGACATGAACGCCACGTCGGTTGCCAATTGCCGCAGCGTCGCCGCTGCCAGCCCGCCGACACAGGATCGGTTCGGGTGATCCAGCAGCCCGCCGGTGTGAATCACATCCACATGGGTCGCATCGGCGAGGGCGTTGACCACGCCAAAATCGTTGGTGACCACGGTCATGCCCGCCAGTGCGACGATGTACGGGACGATTTCCAGCGTGCTGGTACCGGCGTCCAGGTACACGGTCATCTCGGGGTGCAGCAGACTGGCGGCCAGTATCGCCATCGCCTGCTTGTGGGGCAGCTCGACCACCGCCTTGGACTGGTGGCTGGGCTCGCTGTGCACCTGGCTGGCGATGCGCACCCCGCCGGTCACCGAATAGGCACGGCCACTTTGCTCAAGCAGCGCAATGTCGCGGCGAACGGTCATGTGCGAGCAGTCGAACATTTCCATGAGCTGATGCACGCTCAGCACCTGATGCTTGCGCAACTGACGCAGCATCAACTCCCGACGCTGATCGGGAATCATCGGCGCTGCGCCACTGAGGGTGGCGTCTTCTTCGCTGGACATGCAGGCTCCTGGGCAACGAGATACAGCCGAGGTCGGCCGCGTGGCTGGCATCTTAGCCAATCGGGATGGCGGTGGCAGTAACGGCGAACAAACTGCGCGCAGGTTGTTCTCTGTAGGACCCGCTTTAGCCGGGAAGGGGCCGGTGTGTGCGCTATCAAATTTGTGGTGTGGCGGGCGACGCCTTCCCGGCTGAAGCCGGTCCTACGATTGCATGCGTTACCTGTAAGAACCTTTCGGCGGGCCGTGGCTCTTAGCCTGTAGACAGTGTTGGCCGGGATGCTTCTGATGAAGCTCAAATTCTAAAAAGGATGCAGGTATGACCGTAGCGTTTTGGTGTGTGTTGATCGTGATTCTGTTGCCGATAGGGTGCGCTGGCATTGCCAAGTTCAGCAGCGGCAAATTCAGTGCACGGCACAATCATGATCCCCGGGACTTTCTCGACCGCCTCGAAGGCCTCCCGCGCCGCGCCCACAACGCGCAGCTCAATAGTTTTGAAGCGATTCCCGGGTTTGCCGCTGGCGTGATCATCGCCCACGTCGCCGGTGTGGCGCAGTTGGTGACGATCGACGTACTCGCCGTGCTGTTCGTGACGAGTCGCCTGCTCTACATCATCTTCTATCTGGCGGATCTTGCGGCGTTGCGTTCGCTGGCCTGGATCGTCGGGATGGGGTTGGTGATCGCGCTGTTTGGCGTCTCTGTCTGACCGCTCATTATTTCTAAGTTGACGCGATGTGGCAGCAAACACGCGACCTGTGGGAGTGAGCTTGCTCACGAAGAGGCCAGTACAGTCGCTGAATATTTGGGACTGAACGCCACTTCCCGGGCAGCTCGCTCCTCCAGAAAGCAGTAATTGCGCTTAATCGTCATCCTCGTCCGGCTTGACGTTTTCCAGCTTCTCCTGCTCTTCCTGCAACTCCTTGCGGGACTCGGCCAGCTTGTCTTTACGCTTGTCGATTTTCTCGGGATCGCCCTTGCTCATCGCCTTGTTCAAATCCGCCTGACGACGGCTGACTTCGCGCTTGGCATCCAGCACCTTCTGCTCCTGCTGCTTGAGCAAGTCGGCGTCGGTGCAGTTCGCGTTCACTTCACTCAACGCTTTTTCCAGCCCTGCCTGCCGATTGGTATTGCCAGCAGCCTTGGCGTTTTCGAGCTGAGTGGTGATGTCCTGGCGCTTGGCGGCGCATCCGGACGGCTCCGGCGCCTGCTCGGCTGCAAACACCGGCGCGGCCAGAAATCCGCACGCAGTGAATGCAAAAAGGGATAACAGGAATTTCATGAATACTCCTTGAATACAAATAGCCATACGCTCGACACAATCATGTGGCCCTAAAAAGACTAAAAACCTTTGATGCCTTCGTCCCGCAATTGCTTGCTCAAAGCCTGCACCTGCGGGTCTCGGAAAAATGCATGCAGTTGCTGCGCACGTCCCGAGCCAATACCAGGTTCGATTTGCCATTCCTCCACACTTCGTGAGGCCAGGGCCGCCCAGGACTCACCCAGATCAACGCCTGTAGCCGGCGGCAAACCGATGGCCTTGAGCCAGACGACAAACGGCTTTTCTCGTGCGCCCTGGAAACTTGTCAGCAGTTTAGCGCTGGTGCGTTCGCCCAGACCGGGAATGTTAGCAAGCTGCGCACTGTCGAGGGTCATCCAGTCCAGTAAACCGTTTAATTGTCCTGCCTGAATCAACTTATCCCACGTGCCCGGTCCTACGCCGTTGAGCGCCAACCCCTTCTTCCCACTCAACCATTTCAACCGTTCACGGAACTGACTTTCGCAGCCCTCAACGGGCTGCCAGCAACTCAGCGAATGAAAATCCTCCGCTCGCGGCACATCCAGCGGCGCACGATCAACGCTGCGTGATATCACCTCATCCAGACGCGGAATCGTCAGGCCGGCGAGGCTGATCGCGACCTGATCGCCAGGCCGAATGTCCATTTCCTGCCAGCGCTTAAGCGAGCCCACGCTGATGCGGGCGATCATCCGGTCATCCAGGCGCACCGGTTCGATGTCCAGCACGGGCGTGATCTTGCCACTGCGCCCGACGTTGAAATGAACCTTGCGCACCTCGGCCAGCGCCTGCGCAAACGGGTACTTCCAGGCCGCGACCCAGTAAGGCGCTTTCGCCTGCCAGCGCTCAGCTGATGGACGCTCGCCCTGGCGAATGACTACGCCATCGGTGGCAAACGGGAGCGGCGAACGGTACCAGTGCTCGCGCCAGTTCTTTGCCTGAGTGAAGCCCTCCAACGGCTCACTGAAGCGCACGCTGTCCTCGAAACCCATGGCTCTCAGCCCTGCCAGTCGCTCGGTCATGGCCGCCGGACCTTCCGGCCAGTCCCAGACGAACAAGCCAATCTGCGCACCTTCCTCCTCACTGATCGCGTGACGCGCCAGCAACCCGGCCACTTTGCTTCGAGCGTTCAGACTGCCGGCGGCCGCCTGAACGTGATCTGTCAGTTTCCAATACAGCTCACCCTGGAGGATCACCGTCTTTTCCCACGCGAGATGGCGAGGGATCGCTTCGATCTGGTGGGCATGCCCCGTCCAATCCTGGCCGAAAACCCCGTCGCCCCGGCTGATGGCGCTCACCAGTTTGCCGTCGACATACACCAGCGTGACCGCCACGCCGTCTACCTTCGGCTGAATCCATAGATCGCTTCGGCCTTCAAGCCACGCCTGAACGGCGGCCTCACCCGGTAATTTGGTCAGGCCGGTGTGAGGGATGGGATGGGCAACGGGACCGCGCGCGGTTTTCAGCGGGTTCAAGGGCGAGGCTGGCGTCGCGGCGAAACAACCGCGCAGATCGGCGAGCCGCTGCACGGATTGGTCGTACAGCTCATCGGCCACCAGCGAGACGCCCTGGCGGTGATAACTATCGTCCCATTGGGTGATCTGGCTTTGCAGCGCGAGGATTTCGCTTCGGGCTTTGGCCGGTGGCCAGTCGGGGCAAGAGGTGGCCTTGGCTGTGATGGAAACGAGGGCGATCAAAGCGCAGGTCATCGCGCGGAGGAGGGGCAGCATCGGAGCGTCCTTGCCGGGGGAGGGACTGCAAGGCTAGGTTTTCTCGATGGGCGTTTCATCGCCCCTTGGTTACCGCGTTTGTCTCGCACCGGTACAGCCAGGCGCGGTTTCCCGGCCTAGCTGTGTCTTGAGCAGGCTGGTGACGAGTGCAAAATGATGTTTCACCTGGCTACTGGAAGAGACACCGCCATGGACCTGTCGACCCTCGCTCTGTTCATCCCCGCCTGTTTCGCCCTGAACATGGCGCCGGGCCCGAATAACCTGCTCTCGATCAGCAACGCGTCGCGTTATGGGTTTGGCCGCGCCTGCACCGGCGGGCTTGGTCGGTTGCTGGCATTCGCAATCATGATTGCGCTGGCCGCAGTCGGGCTTACAGCGGTGCTGCATACGTCCGAGTGGCTGTTTCATACGATCAAGATTGTGGGGGCGGCGTATCTGTTCTATCTGGCGTTACAACTGTGGCGAGCGCCATGCGAGGCGCACGATGTCGAAGCTGGCGAGCCGGCTGGCGTGACGAGGCTGGCACGTCAGGAGTTTCTGGTCGCCATCGGTAACCCCAAAGCCATTCTGTTGTTTACGGCGTTTCTGCCGCAATTCGTCGACCGCTCCGGCGTAGTCACTACTCAGTTCGCACAATTGGGGGCGATGTTTCTGGTGCTGGAATGTATCGCCATCGCGCTTTATTGCTGGATGGGGGTGCATGCGCGTCGGCTGTTTGCGCAGCCAAGTGGCAAGCGGCTGTTCAATCGTTTGTGCTCGGGATTGTTGGCGAGTGCGGCGTCGTTTTTGCTGGTGGCGCGGCGGGGTTAATACGTGTTCAGCCCACGGAGGTGGGCTGAATCCAGGTAATCGTCGAAGGCCATGAAATGATCATGACCCCGACGTGGCGCTTGTTGCGGTTACGGCTTGTCTCGCAGCGTTTTCACGGTGTCAGTGAATTCCTTGCCGCCGTCTACTGCGGTGTAGACCATATGAAGCTGGATGCTTTTGACGAGTGCTTTATCATCGTTGACCAATGACCTGACGAACTGTTCGTCAGGAAAGCTCAGCTGCCAGCGCGATATCGCACCCGTGCCTTCGAATGGCAAATACCGGCCATCGTGGAACATCAGTTCATACACCCAATCCCCGGGCCCGAAACCCAATCCGTCATCGGCAGTGCCTGACGATAGGGCAATTTGCTGTTGCGCTCGTAAATTACGTTTAACGCTGGCAGGTGGTTTGGTGGCTAGCCCGTAGAGATACTCAGCGCCATCTTTGACAGGCTCGATCAGCGTCGTGCTGTCGGTTTGGGTCAGAATCGCGCTGACCTCTTTCATGGTATCGCGAGCTTCGGTAGCCATTACGAACGAAACCGATACGTGCTTGAGCTGCCGCAGGTAATGGCCAGGATAGCTCCGATCGAAGTCGGCGGATTTAATGTCGCATGTCAGAGGGGTGCTCTTCAGCCCCTTAAGGATCTTGAGACCTGTATCAGTCTGCGCCTCCCAGATATTGATCGTTTTTCTGATCGTCAAGCGACGCTCATTGCTTTGCAGGTACGCATTTTCCATTTCCTGTAAATCGACCAGCAACGACTCGCCCGCCAGCATGCCTTTGTAGGAGTCGATCCATGCGCTGGTCTTGACAAACGCAGGTCGTTTGTAATCGCCGATCTCGTAACGCCAGGCGGCTTCGGCGCTCAGGCACAACGACAAAACGGCGTCATAGGCTGGTGCGTAGAGCAGTTCCTGACGGGCGACGAGCCAGTTGTAGATGGGGATGATGGTGAAGCCGGTTGTCATGGCCACGTGGGCTTCTTCGAGGTTTTTGCGATGGGTACGGGCCTCGTCCATAGATAAGGTGGCTGCGTTTAGTTCGATATTGGTCTCCTTCAGCTGCAGGTCGATGGATTTAATATCCAACGCTGCGAGGCCCTGTTCGAATGTCCATCCGTTAGCCCGGCGTTCGTAGCCCGCTTCAACAAGGAGTTTGTCTGCAAGATACTTGGAGGCTTTAGCACCGATTTCAGCCAACTCAGAGAACGTGTCAATGGTTTTTGAAGGTTCATTTCCGCCGACTGCCAAGCCATAGATGTTCGGCACCACGGCCTTGATTGCACTGGCAAGAAGCTTTGGCGGCATTGAAGTGTTTTCCAGTATTGCCGCCGTCCACTGCAGGCCTGTTGCCGCCTCCTCCCTTGCAGACCGCCCAACTTCAATCAGGTTGGTGTAGTGATTCTTCTTGAAAGTCGCTATCTGCTTGCTTATCAGTAACGTTTCCTTCTTGGCCTTGACCGAGCTGATTGCCTCCTGCTTAAGTCTTAATGTGAAATCAGAGATTCTGATCTCCTGCTGTTTTAGCAGCACGGAAAGGGAAGTGTTGAACTCATCCTCCATCAGCTTCATGTAATGCCGACCCATGTCCTGAAGTTGCTGCACCGCTGCACGGGCCATGGGGATCAACTGCCTGAACCGGTAGGCCGGTATTTGCATGCGGTCGCTGTTGTAGCTGCTGATGAGATGACCGATGCCTCGTTGGGCGAACCCGAAAGGGTCTGTGCCTTCTGTGCGCCAGTCCATGACCGGCAGCAGTTTTCCGTCCAGCGTCAGGCCGTGGCGTAGATTGAACAGGCGATGTTCGATTATTTTCCGCGTTTCTATAACCCGTTCATTGATCGGCGTACGGAATGCCGAGCCTTCCAGTTGGCTCAGTGCGGTAGGCACCCAACGCGACACCGCCGTGCGCTCTGGTAACGGCCCGATCAGCTTCAGCGCTTTTTGATAGCTTAGCCAAGCGTGATTGAGCGTGCTCGGGGTGAGTTGACGGTAAAAATGGTCGCCCTGCCGCTGCCAGTTTTCCACCATCGAAAGGAACACCGCTTGCCGGTTGTATCGCGACAGAATGAAAGCTCTGGTCGTGGGGCTCACCACCTTTTGCAACTCTGAGGTACCTGTCCCCACATCAGCGAGGGGACGGGTGTTCCAGAAGGGCGGACGTTGTTTTTCGTCCCGGAGCGTGCGGAACGGGTCGAACAAATAATCGGTGAACCAGCGTTCCGCTTCGTCGAACTGCTGTTGTTCACTCAGGCGCGTTGCAACAAGATTCGGCAAGTGGAGAAACAACTCCCGAAAATAGATGCCGTTGGCGCCGTGAAAATCAACCGACGGGTTGGGAATGGCGAGATCGATTGTGGGTTCTTTGATTAACTGCGCGTCCCACTCCAACGCCCGTTCCACACTGCGCGATGCACGGGCAACGAGTTGCTTACCGAACAGGGTGTTGAGCCGAATGGTGTTGGTAGGAAATGTTGGGGATTGATCGGCAACGGCGTTCAGATCGAGATATTGGGCCTGTTGCTCGTTCCGCTTGATTGAGATGTCCCATTTTTCGGAGGCTCTCATCTGTTCTAATGACCAAAAGAAGTGAGACTTGCTGACTTCTTGGTTACGTATCAGTGCACGAATCGCGAAGTCCCTCGGTCCCAGAGTTCCCAAATTGACGTCGCATGAAAGAATAACGTGCCCATTGGCATGGGCAGTCCTAGATTTAAGGTCTACCTCCAGCACCTCGGAATTAGATTTGGCGCGTTCCGTAAATACGAGATTTAGCGTTACGTCTGCATATGCCTCTGGATTAACAGTCAGCTGCAGGGGGGCTGAAATTGTTTGTTTGGCAAAGGCGCAGACTATTTTAAAACTGTCGTCAATTAAATTCTCGGCGTTGTCTATTTTAAGCGAATATGTCCATAGACCAGTCTTGCTGCTTTTTTGAGCTGCCTCTAGAAGCGAAATCTTTTCAACTCCATCGACGAGCAAGGAATATCCCAGCTTGGGAGGGGCTGTCTCACTAGAAACAATGGTCAGTGACACTACATGTGACGGCTTTGAAAAAGGCGAAATGTTGGACTCTTGATAATTGATTGAGGCGCGGGCGCCGCTCATAATCCCCTGCCAGGCTACGTTGCAGGAAAGTAATGTAGGGGTAATTTTTTTATCGAATATTTTTTTCCGATATTCGCTCGTGATCGTCATGCGGTCAGCGGTTTTTTTGTTGAAGCTCACCGTCATCGTGTTGGGAGGGGATGCTTGAAACCAATAATCATTTATTATCGCGCTCAACGGTCCTTCAAGCTTTGTAGTGTAATCGTATTGTCCCTCAAAAATATCCGGTAATTTGGCTGCGTGGTGGTCAGCAGTGTTCCAATGCGCATTTGCTATATAGTCTATCTCACTTGTTCTTGTGGATTTTATGATGATGCGCTCAATGCCGTAGGGATACTGAATCGCCCTGATGTCGCGATTACAGGAATAAATATCAAGGCTGACTCTCTCTAGGTCTGCTGTGAGGAAGGTTTTTTTATCTATGAGTAACAGGTCTCGCGACTGAATGAAGTAGTCGCTATCAAGCTTTCCGGGACTCATCGCCGTTTCAGAGGGCCTCGCGCAGTCGTACAGCATCACTGTTAACCACGGATCTTTAGCCCGCTCTCCTTCCACGTTAACCAGCGCAATCAGCCCTGGCTCGTATGTGTCATCTTTGAGGTATGGGTTTGGGATTTTTGGTTTGTTTTTCGCTGAGCTCGATTCGTCGTCCACCATGTCATCAAGCCGCTTGCCATCTTTTGTTCCATCTAGGCTCATCAACTCATTAGGCGGTGACCAAAAACCATCGCTTTGTTTGTAAATGTACTGAACAGTCAGCTTCTTGAACTTGGTAGGCGTCTGGTTTTTCTCATCGGCGCTGGGAAGGCCTACCGTCCCGCGCTCGACCCAAAACACATAAGGCCGCCCCTCGATCATCACCGGGCGGATCGTGTCACAAGTGTGTTTGATGGTCTTCTTGTCGCTTGTTGTCTCTCTGTAGCTGCTTTGTGTGATTTGGCCACCAGGTGCGACGCTAATCTTTTCCCACTCCGTCCAGGCCAGCGGGCTCAAGCGTTCTTTGTCATCACGCAGGCCCATGTCTACCGAACGCCAGTAGTACTCAGGGGGCGACGTGTTGGTTTTGCCAATAAAATGATAAGTGTCGTTTTTAGGATCTACACCGTCCAGATACCCGCTAACAACCTGCAGGTTGCTGGTCTGTTCAAACTTAGTCAGGTAGCTGGTAATGGCAGTTTGCAGTAGTGCAGGATCAAGCTTGCCTTGGTTGAGCTCGACTTCCAGGGATTGGAATGCGGCGGTTTTATTTGGCCGGTTTGCGTAATAAATCAAATTTTCCGGGTGGTTGATCTGAGTTTTCCAGATTTTCCATAGTCCATATTCACTCATGTACTCTCGCCACACCGTCGAGGCGGCTTCCGGAATAGCGCCATTCACATAGCCGGGTTCCAGACGGGCAAACAGCCTGTGCAAATAATGCTGCAGACTGGCAATATGCTTAATGGCAACGCGGGTAGTGGCAGCTGAGCTGACCAAGATATCTGTCAGAAAATAGTTGGACAGGTCATCGAACGAATTAATGCGCTTTTTAGTAGCCTCAGTGGAGGGCGCCCAATGTCCTAGCAGGTAACCCGCCAATGCATCACGCCACTTTTCCTGCAAAAGTGACTGGACCGACGCTGACTCCTTCTCGCTACATGCACCCAGTAACAGTTGTGCGGTATTTCGATACGCATCAAATGCCGAGCTCCTGTCAAGCCTGTACATGTTCAGAACTGAACGGAACGGCAGTTTCGTCAAATTGCAAAGGCGCTGTGATCTCAGCACGTAATCAATGTCGCTTAAGGTGCTTTTCAGACCTGATGCCACTTGAGGCTCAAGCTTTCCTAACCCAGGCTCCAAACTTTCCGGGTCATATTTCTTCAAGGTCAGCGGAGATTTATTTCTTTGATATAGCTCCATTTCTTTCCACAGGGTAGGATTCGTTTCTGGCAGATATTGGCTCGCAAACACTCGCAGAGGCGCCGGGTTATCGCTCATGAATGTTTTGAATTTGTCGTACATTCCGCGTTCAATGTCAGCCTCTGTGCCTCCGCTCGATGTTCTGTTTTCCAACATGTACAAATTAAGCAATTCGGCCATTGCGCCTCTGGGCCTTTGCTCCCAGCGATCGTAGAGCGCTTTCTCAGCAGGTTTGAGCAATTTCAGGAAGTCATCAAATGTGGCGACGGCCTTCACTGGCTGTTCTGACGATAGACTTGCTTCCAACGGATGTTCTTTCACTTTTTGCAACGAAGACATCAGCGACAAGGCTTCTCTCTGGGACCAGCCCGTCAATTTTCCTAATCGCTGGGACGAAGCGACGATTGCCTCGGTATCGTCGGCGGCTGGAATGTTGCCGAAGAAGGCCAGCGCATCTTTCTCTTCAAAACCATTTTCTTCACATTTGGACACCCAGTCGTGGTAATGCCCGATCTGGTAGCACAGATCGAGATTCAACACAGGCAGCACTGTTGATGGCGCCGTGTTATCCCGCGTGGTTTGTTCAAGCGAAAACCATTCGGGTTTATTCAGCAGCGCGCTCAAGCCTGCGGCGCTCAACTTGAAATGCTTGATCACCTGCGCATGGCGAGCGAGATTGCTCCATAGCGCGACATCAAGGCCATTTGCTGTCGCACCGGATTGCTCTGGTGGACCGGGTTCTGCTTTGAGGATTCCAGCGAGGAGCTCAAGGCGCGAGACGCTCACCCACTGCAACAATGGCAGAGCATGTTCAGGCTTCAGGGCCAGGACATCGTTCGATTTACCAAACGCTGTGCCAATGATGTGCTTTACCGCATCTTCTTGGGCGATCACTGCGTTTTGTATAAGCGACCCAAGACTATCAGCTATCTCCACCAAATTGGCTTTGGCTATGAGCAGGCCGGAAGTACTAGCAACTTTGCCTACCATCGCCTCGGTCAACTGACTGGCAAGGGCCGCGGAGGTCTCCAGGGCAAACGATTTAATAAGGCCGCTGCTGTCAATGTACGCGGACAGCGTGTCCAGCCATGAACCCGATATGAGCATTACGCCCGCCCCAGCGGTCTGAGCGAGGCCCGACTCGGTGACCAGTGACGATTTGATTCGCGGGACAGCGTCAAGAACGGTGCGTTGGATGCGCGCATCCAAACCGAAATACGATTTAAGGCTGGCGGGTATGTTGGTGGGGTAGGGGGTGAGCCAACTCAAAAGCGCGGTCGGCTTGATGCTGTGGTCGCGCAGCCAGTTATCGAGATTCGCAAGGCCAATCAATACATCGAGGACGTCGGTCGTCTTTTCATCGCTGGCAATCACCGGTTTGCCAGCCAGTTGTGCCATGACCTGAGGGTTAGCGGCGTCGAGCAGCGCGATCAGGCTGGCGCCTTCGTTCATGCCCAGGCGCAGAAGTCGCGGCAATCGAGTAAGACGGTATAACGAAGAAAAGACCCCAAGCGTCAGGGCATGCTGTTTCACGCCCAACGTCCGTTTGATCTGATTCAGATATAGAATTGCCACGTTCTCTTCAAGCGCCAACGCTCTGCAGAGTTCAGCGATCACCGGATTTGGCGCAGCATTCTCGGCGCCCGTGGTCGTGGGTAGTTCAAACACCCGTGCATCGAGGACCAGCGGCGTATCGATTTCTGCCAGCGTGCCTGCCCCTGGGCCATCAAGAACTCTATTGAGAAACGGCTCGGTTTCACCTACGGCATAAGGCGTCACCTCATCTATCAGCGCCGCGAATTGCTCGGCAGTAATCTGATATTCATTTCGCAGGTGTTTGAATACGCCCAATGCCCTGAGGGTGTTTTCCGTAATGGTGAAGTCTTTGGTCTGACCTTCCGCGCGCAGCGCGGCCATGACCAAAAGATCTACTTCCGAGTAGGGCAACTGCAGGGCGTGTTGCAGGTGAATGATTTTGTGGATGCGGCCGAGGTGGTCCGCATTGGCGCCTTTGACTCGCAGTGAGATACCTGCTCCGCTTAACGTGTCTTGCAGCGTAAGGGCGGGGGCAGTGGCGTTATTGATAAACGCTGCGCCGAAAATGTGTCCCGCGATCGGCGCCGTGTTCTTACCGGCTGGCAAGTAGGCGCGTGACTTTTTAACAGCGGTAAATGCCTCCTGGCCCTCGTCTGCTACGCCGGACACAGCGAGCAAATCAACAATGTCTTCCGGCTTCAACCCTGTTTGCCGCGCAAGAAATTCGACATCACTCAATCGTTCCAGCGCGTGCTCCCCAGTGCCTGTCACGCCGTAGCGCTTTAGCAAAAAGTCGGCAACCGTGCTGTCGTTTTTTTCCAGCAATAACGCTTGCAGTGAGGGACTGAATCCGGTGGCTTTGCGCATGATATTACGCAGTTGATCGGTTCGTAGGTTTCCGTAAACGAAGTTGGGGTAGGCGTAATCAGTCTGCTGTAACAGATTGAACAGGGAGGACTGTCTAACGCTAAGTACGGCGTTGATTTGATCAAGGGGATAATGAAAGGGTAACTGCACAGGGTACTGTGCGTTGGCGATTCTCTCTGACAGGACGGTTTTGTCCCCTACGTGGAGTTTTGCCTCACGTGTCATCGCCTCAATGACCAGGGTCAGCTCGGGTATGTGGGTTTCAAGACTGCCTTCATCAAGTACCCGCTCGCCTATATCCGGGCGCCGTGTGGCGAGCCTGATCTGAGTAGCGGCGTCGCCAAGCTTTTCAAGCTCTAGTGCCTGGTGGTAAAGCGCGTGAAGATAGGCAAGCGGGCTGTTATTGGCCTCTAATGCATCGGAGGAGCATTTATCGGCGACTTGTTCGGGAAAGAGCTCTCTGAACACGGCTGTAGTGGTTGTGTCGTCCATGATCGTATTCCTGTACACGCGGGATTGGATTGCGGGATCGCAACTAATACTCAGGGTAGACGCGGGTGACGCGATCTGTAGAAATGCCAGACGAAGTGCTATTTGCTAAAGGCTATATAAAGCAGTGGATTAGCTACGGCTATCGCCTGTCGCTATAACAGTAATCGCGAATGTGTCTAACTATAGAACTTTCTTGACTCCCAGGTTGCTGGAGTGGAGGGCAGCTTCACTCCGCTATAAAGTTATAAATTTCCTGTGATAGAAATCCCCCAGCAAGTTTCGTTTGGGGGATTTCATAGGTCTTCCAGCTAACAGCTGCTTTAAGTCGCTGATGCCAACTGTCAGGTTGGCATAATGGCTTTCACTTTTTCAGTGAATTCCTTGCCTCCATCTACAGCTGTATAAACAAGGTGAATCTGGATGTTTTTTACGAGAGCGGTTTTCTTGTCGGCGCTGATGAGTGACCTCGCAAATTCAGCGTCCGGAAAACTCAGTTCCCAGCGGGAAATGGCACCCGTACCTTCAAATGGTAAGTAACGGCCGTCATGGAACACCAGCTCATACATCCAGCCATCCTTGCCTAGTCCCAATCCATCATCAGCGACTTGAGACGACAATGCGATTTGCTGGTTAGCGCGCAAATCGCGCTTGATTTCCGGCGGCGCTTTTGTCGCGTTGTAGAGATAACCCAGCCCCTCTTCAGTGGGTTCGACCAGCGTTGTGCTGTGTACTTGAGTCAGAATGGCACTGATGTTTTCCACGTCCATGCCACTACTCGACGTCATGACGAAAGAGATAGAAACGTGCTTGAGTTGACGCTGATAATGACCTGGGTAGTTTTTGTCGAAATCGACAGCCTTGAGCTCCAGGGTAATAGGCGTGGCGGCCAAGCCGCTTATCGTGGCGAGCCATGCAGCATCCGTTTGCTTGCCTTTCATGTCGATGGTCTTTTTGATCGTCAGGCGGCGCTCCCGACTATGCAGATAGGCATTCTCCATTTCCACTGGAGCTCGATCATTGTTGGAGGTGCTCATCACATGATCGACGTTGCGCTGGGTGATGCTGAGACCATCTGTGCCTTCGGTTTGCCAGTCGATGGCGGGTAATATCCTGCCGTCAATGGTCAGCCCGTGGCGAAGATTGAACAGTCTTTGCTCCACCGTTTTTCGTGCATTAATAATCCGCTCGTTACTGCGCGTCCGAAATGACCAGCTTTGTATATTCTTGAGCGCGTCAGCAACCCATCGCGATACTGAAACCCGCTCTGGCAGCGAACCGATTAGCTTGAGTGCTTTTTGATAACTCAGCCATGCGTGATTGAGACTGCTGGGCGTAAGCCGCCGATAAAAGGCTGCCTTGATCAAGCACTCGCTCACCGATATCCGGCCTCCTCCCGGCGAGAGTAATCCTGCTTTGGGGATCGCCATTCGCTTCAACACCTAACGCCATCTGATACAGCGCGTGCAGGTAGGCAATGGGACCGTTATTGGCCTCAAGTGCATCGGAGGAGCATCTGTCGGAGACTTGGTCAGGAAATAGCTTTCCGTAAACCGCTGAAGTAGTGGTGTCTTCCATGATCGAATTCCTTCTTACGCTGAATGAGATTGCGGGGTAACGCAGTCAGTAATCAGCGTAGAGACAAATGCAGGGGTCGACCGAAATTGCAGATAAGGTGTCCTTGGATAAATAACAGGTTAATCAGAGGGTTGAAGATCTTTATCGCCAGTTGCGATAACACTGATCGCCAATCGGTTTAGGCCAGTGCCCGTTAATCAGCTTGCCAGTTACACCGGCTGGCCCTGGTTGATTGGGCAAGAAGCAAAAAGCCCCTGACGACTCACATCGCCAGGGGCTTTTCTCTTACCGGGTGCCGCTAAGCGCAATGCACCCGTCGGGTATTACAAACCGGCAGCGGCGCGCAAGGCGTCGGCGCGGTCGGTTTTTTCCCAGGTGAACGTGGTGAAGGTGTCGTCGCCCACGGTCTTGGTCTGCGGCGTGCGGCCGAAGTGGCCGTAGGCTGCGGTTTCCTGATACATCGGGTGCAGCAGGTCGAGCATGGTGGTGATCGCGTACGGACGCAGGTCGAAGTGCTCGCGGACCAGTTGGACGATCTTGTCGTCGCTGATCTTGCCGGTGCCGAAGGTATTCAGCGAGATGGACGTCGGCTGTGCAACGCCAATCGCGTAGGAAACCTGAATTTCGCAGCGCTCGGCCAGGCCGGCGGCGACGATGTTCTTGGCAACGTAACGGCCAGCGTACGCAGCCGAACGGTCAACCTTGGATGGATCTTTACCGGAGAACGCGCCGCCTCCGTGACGGGCCATGCCGCCGTAGCTGTCGACGATGATCTTGCGACCGGTCAGGCCGCAGTCGCCCACGGGGCCGCCGATGATGAACTGGCCAGTCGGGTTGATGTGGAACTGGGTGTCTTTGTGCAGCAGGTCGGCCGGCAGCACGTGCTTGACGATCAGTTCCATTACGCCTTCGCGCAGATCTTTGTACGACACTTCCGGGTTGTGCTGGGTCGACAGAACAACGGCGTCGATGCCAACCACGATGCCGTTTTCATAGCGGCAAGTGACTTGGGATTTCGCGTCCGGGCGCAACCACGGCAGCAGGCCGGATTTACGAGCTTCGGCCTGGCGGTGCACCAGCTGGTGGGAGAATGCGATCGGCGCAGGCATCAGCTCGGCGGTTTCGTTGCTGGCGTAGCCGAACATCAGGCCCTGATCGCCAGCGCCTTGATCTTCAGGTTTCGCGCGGTCGACGCCCTGATTGATGTCAGGGGACTGCTTGCCGATGATGTTCATCACGCTGCAGGTGGCACCGTCGAAACCGACGTTGGAGCTGGTGTAGCCGATCTCGCAGATCACGTCACGAACGATCTGCTCCAGGTCGACCCACGCGGTCGTGGTGACTTCGCCGGCAACAATGGCCACACCGGTCTTGACCAGGGTTTCCACGGCGACGCGCGCCTGCTTGTCCTGGGCAATGATGGCGTCCAGCACCGCATCGGAGATCTGGTCGGCGATTTTGTCCGGATGTCCTTCAGACACGGACTCGGAGGTGAAAAGGGAGTATTCGCTCATCTCGACGGATTTCCTGATTAGTACCGATGGTGAGTGTCGCCAGCCGGTCGCTGAAAATGGCGGACCTGGATCTGGAAACCATTACGTAAGCCTATGTACAGGCTTTCCCCGGGGACCAGCCCCGCAGCGATGGCCCAACGGGCCAGATCTTCCTGTTCGAAGCCTAACCAGAGATCGCCACAGGCCTCCTTGGCCCAGCTCTGGTCATGGCTGCACAACTCTGTCACCAGCAGGCTACCGCCCGGTTGCAACAGGTTGGCCAATTGTTTGAGCGCTTCGGCGGGCGCGGCGAAATGGTGCAACACCATATTCAACACCACGCAGTTGCCGGAGATATTAGCGTTGGTCAGTGCATCGGCCAGTTTCAGCTCAACGTTACCCAACGCCCTTTGCGTGCAGATCTTGCGCGCCAGATCGAGCATTTCCGGGCTGTTGTCCAGCCCCGTAACGTGCCGAAAACGCCGCGCCAGATCCGGAAGAAAACCACCATCCCCGGGCCCGACTTCTATTGCCGTGGCATCGGCGGGAAAGCTCAGTTTGTCCAGCAACGACAGCAGGCTGTCGCGGTATTGCGGCAGTCCTGCGATCAGGTCCTGCTGGGCCCGAAATTTCTCCGCAGTGCGTGCGAAGAAATCCTGACTGGCATTGGCCCGCTGCCGATGCACCAGCCCGATCCGGGTCTGTACGTCATCGGGCAGGCG
>Ga0247805_1000609_pt1 | contig 18196 bp, 14 predicted proteins | sample UWRJL044104R1_FD_180930 | JGI IMG/M metagenome (GOLD analysis project Ga0247805, IMG submission 180930) | Plant litter microbial communities from Arlington Agricultural Research Station in Wisconsin, United States - UWRJ-L044-104R-1 | ecosystem: Environmental > Terrestrial > Plant litter >... | reverse complement strand
GTCGATGATGTCCTCGACGATGAGAACGTGTCGGCCGTGCAGGTCGGTGTCGAGGTCCTTGAGGATGCGCACGACGCCGGAGGACTGCGTGCCGGAGCCGTAGGACGACACGGCCATCCAGTCCATCTCGATCGGGATCGTCAGCTCGCGGGCGAGGTCGGCCATGACCATCACCGCGCCGCGCAGCACGCCGACGAGAAGCACGGGCTCGCCCGCGTAGTCCACCTCGATGCGGCGGGAGAGCTCGGCGATCTTCGCGTGGATCTGCTCCTCGGTGTAGAGGATCTCGGCCAGATCGTTCTCGACGTCACTGAATTCCATGGGGTTCCGCTCCTTGTTCGCTGTCGCGGCTCGCGCTGAAAACCAGCAGTGCGCCCCGACGTTCAACCCTAACGCCCGGGAGGTCCAGCCCTGCCTGCCCGTGCCAGTCGGTCACCAGCCGCGCGACCTCCAGGGTCTGGCTCCGGCTGAGGTTCACATGGAACTCGCTGGACACCGCGAGCCGGATCAGCCGCTGGCGCAGGGCCGCCGGGTTGGCGGCCAGGGCGGCCACGGGCAGCGAGATGCCGGCCTCGGCGATGTCGGCCAGCTCCTCGGCAATCTCCTCGGCGAAGTGGTCGAGCGCCTCCGAGTCCTCGCGCAGCTGGTCGGCGGTGCGCACCAGCGCCTCCGCGATCCCCGGGCCGAGCTCGCGCTCGAGCAGCGGCAGCACGGTGCTGCGCACCCGCACGCGGGTGAACACCGGGTCGAGGTTCTGCGGGTCGGCCCAGGGCGCGAGCTCCGAGTCCGCGCAGAACTGCTCGGTCTGCGAGCGGCGGATGCCGAGCAGCGGGCGGGCGTAGATCCCCGAGCGCGGGGCCATGCCCTGCAGGCTCGTCGCCCCGCTTCCCCGGGCGAGCCCGAGCAGCACGGTCTCCGCCTGGTCGTCGAGCGTGTGGCCGAGCAGCACGGTGTGCGCACCGGTGTCCGCGGCCGCCCCGGCGAGGGCCGCGTAGCGCGCGGTGCGGGCGGCCGACTCGGGGCCGCCCGCGGTTCCGACGCTCACGCGCTGCACGATGACCGGGTCCATTCCGAGGGCCCTGGCGTGGGACGCGGCGGCAGCCGCGACATCCGCTGAGCCCTCTTGCAGCCCGTGGTCGACGACGACCGCGCCGGCGCGCAGCCCCGCCCGCGGCGCCTCGAAGGCGGTGGCGGCGGCCAGCGCGAGCGAGTCGGGCCCGCCGCTGAGGGCCACGAGCACGAGCGGACTGCCGAATGAAGGAGAAACCGCGTCGTCGCGACGAGCGCTCGCGGATGCGACGCCCTCCCGCCCGAGATCTCCTTCATTCGGCAGCGAGGGGAGGGGGAGCGCCGAGCGCACCGCGCGCCGGATGTCGGCGATGGCAGGGGTGAGTCTCGGGCGTGTTGGCTGCATCCGATAACGTTATTGCAGCATTCATCAATCCAAGGAGCTCACAACCATGGCCGCCTACGACGCGATCATCGAAATTCCCAAGGGAAGCCGCAACAAGTACGAGGTGGACCACAAGACGGGACGCGTCTACCTCGACCGGGTCCTGTTCACCGGATTCGTCTACCCCACCGACTACGGGTTCTTCGAGAACACCCTCGGCCTCGACGGCGACCCCGTCGACGTGCTGGTGCTGCTCGACTACCCGCTCTTCCCCGGCGTGGGCGTCTCGGTACGCCCCGTGGCCGTCTTCAATATGACGGACGACGGCGGCTCGGACGCCAAGGTCATCGCGGTTCCTGCAACCGACCCGCGCTGGACCCACATCCAGGACATCAATGACATCCCGGAGTACACCCGCAAGGAGATCGAGCACTTCTTCGAGCACTACAAGGACCTCGAGCCGGGCAAGTGGGTGCGCACCGAGGGCTGGGGCGACGCCGCCGAGGCCACCGAGATCATCGAGGCCGGCATCGTGAAGCTGGCCGCCGAGGGGCACTGACCCTCTCGCAGCACTGAAGGGCCCGTCGGACGCGTTCCGGCGGGCCCTTCGGCGTTCCGGGGGGGGTGGCGGTGGCGGGGGTTCGGGTCGAGGTCGGGGCGCGGTTCGGGTCGGGGTTCGGGTCGCGGTCGCGGGCGCGGTTCGGGCGGGGTCGCGGATCGGGAACCCGAACTGCAGTCCCGCGTGGGGCGTACTGGGCCCCAGGTACCGGCGCATCCGCTCACCCGACGAACCGACCGAGCCAGGTGGCCACTTCGGCACCCCTCGCCGCGCGCGAACGGTGCCCAACTGGCCACCCAGGTCGGCGCGGCGGGTGTCCGGGCGGGCGAGAGTGCAGCTGTGGTGGGTGCGTGCGACAGGACACCCGCCACGTGCACGCTCAGGGCAGGGCGGGCGGATGCGCGAGCAGCCTCCGCGAGCCGCACCCCCGCGCGGGAGTGCGGCAGCCCGGGCGCGGCACGAGCGCGGCGGACGCGCGACGGCACAGCGCCGGGCGACCCGGCGCATCCGCTCGACACGACGACGCGGCGAGGCGACGTCGCGTCCGCCGCGACCGAGCCAGGTGGCCATTTCGGCACCCCTCGCGGCGGTCGAACGGTGCCCAACTGGCCACCCAGCCCTCGCCGGCGCCGGGAGTCCGGCCGCCGCGAGTGCGCGACCGGGTCGAGGGCGGATGCGCGAGCAGCCTCCGCGAACTGCACCCCCGCGCGGGAGTGCGGCAGCCCGGGCGCGGCACGAGCGCGGCGGACGCGCGACGGCACAGCGCCGGGCGTGCCGGCGCATCCGCTCGACCCGACGACGACGCGACCAGGCCAGGTGGCCAGTTCGGCACCCCTCGCCGAGCGCGAACGGTGCCCTATTGGCCATCCAGGTCGGCGTGGCGGGTGTACGGGCGGGACGGACGACGAAGGGCGGGACGACGAAGGGCCCGCCGGGTTGCTCCGGCGGGCCCTTCGGTGGTGCGTGGTGCGGTCGGGGCTAGCCCAGGGTGACGCCTCGTGCGCGCATGTAGGGCACGGGGTCGACCTGGGTGCCGTTCACGCGCACCTCGTAGTGCAGGTGGCAGCCGGTGGAGCCGCCGGTCGTTCCGATGCGGGCGATGTTCTGGCCCGCGCCGACCCGCGTGCCCACACCGACGAGCAGGCCGCCGTTGACGATGTGGCCGTAGGCGGTCGAGGTTCCGTCGCCGTTGTTGATCAGGATGAAGTTGCCGTAGTCGCCGTACCAGCCGGAGTAGGCGACGGTGCCGGCGTGCGCGGCGTAGATGGGCGAGCCGCAGCCGCCCGCGATGTCGGTGCCGCCGTGCAGGCGCCAGACGTGACTGTAGGGGTTCAGGCGGTTGCCGAAGCCGCTGGAGATTCCTCCGCCGGCCGGCTTGGCCCACTCGCCGACGACAACTCCGCCGCCTCCGCCGCCACCGCCACCGCCGCCGCCTCCACCACCGGATGCTGCCGCGGCAGCCGCTGCTGCGGCAGCTGCCGCAGCGGCCAGGCGCTGACGCTCGCGCTCCGCTGCCGCACGCGCCTCGACACCGGCCTGGTAGTCGGCCTCCGTCGCCACGCGGCGCTCGGTGAGAACGGCGAGCTGTGCGGCGAGGTTGGCGGAGTTGTTCTCCTGCTCGAGCACAGCGGCGGCGGCGGCCTCCGCCGCAACGGTGGCCTCCTGAAGCGCGACCTCGGCCTGCTCGTTCAGTTCTTCGAGCAGCCCCTCGGCCACATCGGCCTGGTCGGTGAGCGCCTGCGCGGTGTTGCTGTCCTGCACAGCCTTCTCGTAGATGCCGGCCGTCTGCTCCGAGAACTTGTCGGCCATGCCGTAGCTGTAGAGCAGGTCGTCGGCCTTGCCGGCGTTCACGAAGAGGTTGGTGCTCACGTCGCCGTTGCCGGAGCGGTACTGCTGCGCGACGATCTCGCCGGCCCGGTTCTTGGACTGTGTCGCGAGCTCGGAGGCGGCATCCGCTTGACCGCGGAGCTTCTCGGACTTCTGCGCGGCCTCCTGAAACTTCTGGTTGGCCTCCTGGGCGGCGTTGCCCTTCGCGACAGCATCGGCCTGGGTGCGTTCGACCTCGGCGCGCAGCGAGTCGAGCAGACCCTGGATGCGCTTGATCTCCGTCTGGGTGGCGGCCTCGCTGGCGCGGGCGTTGCTCACGTCGTCCCAGCTCGGGTAGTCGACGGCGGAGGCCGACTGGCTGTTGGAGCCGACGATGCTGCCACCGGCGACGAGGGCGATGGCAACGGCGATCGCCACGAATCGCCGGGAGCGCGGGCGAAGACGCGGCGCGCTCGCGGAACCGTCACGGTGTAGCCAAGAAGTCATTTTTCCCCGAATCGTGTGTCGGCGCGGCCGCTGAGCGAGCAAGATCACGCCAGTCACACTGTCAACTTCACCAACAGTAACAACAGGGCCGCTCGCGGACCAAGGAGTTTCACCGGCGCATCCGCCTCGTTCGACGCAGAACCGAAACTACGCCGGATTCCGACACGCGGGCGGCTGCCCCGCCGTTGCGCGGAATTTGCCCCCTTCCGGCACCTCGATCCAGCCTGCTTTTGGTGTTTGGCCGAAGTATCCGTATGCTTATCCCTCGGTAGCTATTGCGGTTTGTTTCGCATGGCCCCATCGTTTAGTGGCCTAGGACGGCGCCCTTTCACGGCGTTAACACGGGTTCGAATCCCGTTGGGGTCACAAACACAAAACTAAATAGCATGGCCCTGTAGCGCAGTTGGTTAGCGCGCCGCCCTGTCACGGCGGAGGTCGCCGGTTCAAGTCCGGTCAGGGTCGCAAGTTGAATAGCCCATCCGAAAGGGTGGGCTATTTCACCTAGAGGACTCAGGGTCTCGATGGCCCTGTAGCTCAGTTGGTAGAGCGCACGACTGAAAATCGTGAGGTCACCGGATCGACGCCGGTCGGGGCCACCATTTCATCCGCTCATCCCTCGCCTCGGCGGGGGTTTTTGCATTAAGGGACGAGCGCATCGCCGCACCCCTGCACACCTTGGCTGAGAAATCACGGGGGTGGTGTACCCCGTATGCGGGGGTCTAGCCTCGAACCACGCTGACGGCGATGACCGCCGTCGATCATCGCGCACACTGCCAAAGGAGGGAGACACGTAGATGAGCATCATCACGCATCACAAGAGCGAGACCCGCACGATTTCATGGCTCGCAGAGCAGGCTGGACTCTGGGTGGCCCGTCGAGACGGTGACTTCGTCGGAATGGTGGAGGCCCGCTGGGGTAGCGGATTCGCCGCAACGACGAGGCTCGCCAAGCCGCTCGGCGTATTCGAGACCGTAGAGGAAGCACAGCACGTACTCGAGGAGTCCGTGAGCGACTGACCCGATGTCCCCTCCATAACGTAGGCCCCCGGCACATGCCGGGGGCCTTCGCTATGCCGCCCGCTGTCAGTTGAAGTCGCCGGCCGGCGCGGCGAAGGTATCGCAGCCGGCGGCCCCCTCGTTGTACCCCGTCGCGAACCACCGCTGGCGCTGCTCGCTCGAGCCGTGGGTCCACGAGTCCGAATCGACCTGCCCGGTCGTGGCCTGCTGGATGCGGTCGTCACCCACCGCGGACGCGGCGCTGAGCGCATCGGCGAGTTGCGCATCCGTCGGCTGCTTGAGCAGCGGCACCCCGGAATTGTCGGCCTCGGTGGAGGCGGCGCCCACCCACGCGCCGGCGAAGCAGTCCGCCTGCAGCTCCAGCCGCACCCCGTCGGACGACGGCCCGGTGGCTGTGCGGTCGATCTGGTCCATCGTGCCGCGCAGGTTCTGGATGTGGTGGCCCCACTCGTGGGCGAGAACGTACATCTCGGCGAGCGGCCCGCCCGAGGAGCCGTAGCGGTCGCGCAGCTCCGCGAAGAAGGTCGGGTCGATGTACACGGTCGAGTCCGGCGGGCAGTAGAACGGGCCGGTCGCGCTCGACGCGGCACCGCACGCCGTGTTCGTCTGCGCGTCGAACAGGATCACCCCTGGATCGACGTAGCCGGCTCCGAGGGCCGGCAGCTCGTCGGTCCAGTAGCCGCTGATCGAGTCGGCGGCCGCGGCGAGTCGGCAGTCCTGGTCGGCGTTCGCGTTCTCGCCGAAGTCGCAGCCCACGATCGCCTCGTCCGTGCCGGCCTGCCCGCCGCCGCCGCCCACCAGTCCGCTGATGTCGACCCCGAGCAACTGGCTGATCAGGAAGATCGCCACAACGCCGACGAGACCCCCACCGCCGGCGATCGCGGTTGTGCGGCCGCGGCGCTTCACCTTGCTGGAGTCGATCCGCGCGTTGTCATTGAAAGTCATGCGCTCGACCGTACAGAATGATCGTCACCGCGGCCACGGCCGCCCCCGCGCTTGCACACGTCGCGATGTGGGGGATGTCCCCTAAAGAGGGGGTATTGACCCCCGTGCACCCCTAATAATCTCATGACCGTCGGCCCCCTTTCGCGGGGGTCGCGCTACCCGAATTGTCGACAGCTCGCGCTCACCCGAATCGCAACCCGATCGCGGCAGTCGTCCCGCCCGTACGAAAGCGCCGCGACCCACGGCGCTCTCAGTTGTACCTGTTTTCAGAATTGCAGGATCCCCCGATGGTTGAATTCGCGCTTACCCGAGGCCGTTCCCGACGAGTGACGCCGCCGCATCCCCGCGGCAACTCCCCGGTGCGACAGCAGCGGACGCACACCGACCCCACCGCGACCCCCGTGTCCGGCGCCTCCTGGGCGAACAGCTACCGCACCAAGCTGCGGATCAGCGATGCGACGATCATCGTGATCGCGGTCGCCGCCGCGTTCCTGGTGCGCTTCGCCACCTCCGAGACCGCCGTGCAGACGGGTCCGGTCGCCACGCGGTACGCGATCATGTCGCTGCTCGTGGTGGCCGTGTGGAGCGCGAGCCTCTGGGCCTTCCGCAGCCGCGACCCCCGCGTGATCGGCGTCGGCGCCGGCGAGTACCGCCGCGTCGCGCACGCCAGCACCACCACCTTCGGGCTGCTCGCGATCGCCTTCCTGGTGTTCGGCGCAGAGACCGCCCGCTGGTTCTTCACCGTGGCACTGCCGGTCGGGCTGTTCCTGCTGCTGCTCAGCCGCTGGCTCTGGCGGCAGTGGCTCACCACCCAGCGCACCTACGGGCACTTCCTCTCCCGCGTGATCGTGGTCGGCCGCCGCAAGGACGTGGAGAAGGTGGTGCGTCAGATTCGCACCACCTCGGGGGCCGCGTACACGGTGGTGGCGGCCGTGGTCGGCGAGAACGACACCGGCATCGCCCAGGGCACCCTCGGCGACCTGATGGTGCTCGACGACCTCGACCGGGTGGCGGAGTTCTCCCGCACCCTCGCCGTCGACGGGGTGGTCGTCGCCGGCAATCCCGACCACAGCAGCGACTACATCCGCGACCTGGCCTGGCGACTCGAGGGCGGAACGGCCGAGCTGATCCTCGCGACGAGCCTCGCCAACGTCGCCGGTCCGCGGGTGCACTTCCGACCGGTCGACGGCCTGCCGCTCATCCACGTCGAGATCCCGCAGTTCGACGGCGCGAAGCACGTGGCCAAGCGCGCCATGGACATCACGCTGGCCGGACTGGCGCTGCTCGTGCTCGCGCCGGTATTCGCGGTGATCGCCGTGCTCATCCGCCTCGACAGCGAGGGCACGGCGCTCTTCTCCCAAGAGCGAGTCGGGCGGGGCGGCCGCATCTTCCGTATCTACAAGTTCCGCTCCATGAACTCCGCGGCGCCCGAGCAGCTCGCCGCGCTGATCGCGAAGAACGAGGGCAGCGGCGCGCTCTTCAAGATGAAGGACGACCCGCGGGTCACACGGCTGGGCCGCGTCCTGCGCAAGTACTCCCTCGACGAGCTGCCGCAGTTCTGGAACGTGCTCACCGGCGACATGAGTCTCGTCGGCCCGCGGCCGCCGCTTCCGGGGGAGGTGAGCACCTACGAGGACCACGTGCACCGCCGGCTCTACATCAAGCCGGGCCTCACCGGCATGTGGCAGGTGAACGGCAGGTCGAACCTCAGTTGGGAGGAGAGCGTGCGTCTCGACCTCTACTACGTGGAGAACTGGTCGCTGTTCGGCGACCTGATCATTCTGTGGCGAACCTTCAAGGTCGTCGCCCAGCCGGTCGGAGCCTATTGATGAACGGCCAGCTGGACGAGCTCGCAGCTCCCGCGCACATCTCCCTCACCGCCGACGTCGATGCGCGGTCGAATGTCGGTCCGGGAAGTCACATCTGGCACCTCGCGCAGATTCGCGAGTACGTGCAGATAGGCAGCGGATGCAGCATCGGGCGCGGCGCATACATCGGACCGGGCGTCATCATCGGACGCAACTGCAAGATTCAGAACTACGCGCTCGTCTACGAGCCAGCGCTGCTCGAGGACGGCGTGTTCGTGGGTCCCGGTGTCGTCTTCACCAACGACAGCTACCCGCGGGCCACCACCCCCGACGGCCGGGTGAAGACCAACGACGACTGGACCGCGGTGGGCGTGACAGTGCGCACGGGCGCCTCGATCGGCGCTCGTGCCGTGTGCGTCGCACCGATCACCATCGGCCGGTGGGCACTCGTGGCGGCGGGCGCCGTCGTCACGAAGAACGTGCCCGACTACGCCATAGTCGCCGGGGTGCCCGCGCGCCGCAGCGGCTGGGTCGGCCGGAGCGGCCATCCCCTGCGCCCGGAGGGGGACGGCATATTCGTCTGCCCCGTATCGGGCGACCGCTTCCACGAGTTCGAAGGGTTGTTGTCTCTACTATGACGTCCACACACCGCTCACGCCCGGTACTCGTCGGGGCGACGACCCTGCTCGCCGCTCTCAGTGCCGCCACCCTCACGTTCTCGCTTCCGCCCGGACCCGCGGTGGGCAGCGAGGCGCGCGCCGTGTCGTCCCCCGTCGACGACATGCCGGTTCCGGTGCTGATCACACCGAAGGAGGTGCCCCGCGACAGCGACGTCGCCGAGCCGACGGTGCCGCCCGAGACGCCGCTCAAGCCCGTGCTCGTCGGCAAACCGCCCGCCTCGGTAATCGGCAAGCAGCAGCTCGTGCGCGGATTCCCCTCCGTGATCCCCGTGGCCGGGGGCTCGAGCATCGTGACCTCGACTGTCACGTCGAGCGCGGGCATCGTGCAGGCCACCCTGGAGGCGACCTCGAAGTCCTCGTGCACGCAGGTCGAGACCTTCTACCAGGGGCGGTTCGCCGACACCGGGCTGGCGTCGGCGCCCCTCGACGCCGTGGCCAGGGCCAACTCCGTCTCCTTCGTGCGCGGCGACGACAGCGCCACCCTCACGCTGAAGCCGCAGTCCGATGGAACGTGCCGGTACTCGGTCTTCAGCGTGCTGAAGACCCTCGGCTGAGCCCTTCGGATCCTCCGTGTACATCTCCTTCGACCGCACGTCGTCCGCTGCCCCGGCGCGCTCGGGGGCTGTCTCCCGCGTATCCTCGACGGTCGTCATCCTCGGCATCGTGAGCCTGCTGACCGATGTCTCCTCCGAATCGGTCGCCGCGATCCTGCCGCTGTACATCACGAGCGCACTGGGGCTCTCGACGATCGCGTTCGGCTTCATCGACGGCCTCTACCAGGGGGTCAGCGCCATCGTGCGCATCGGCGGGGGATGGGCGTCCGACCGCACCGACCAGCCGAAATGGGTGGCCCTGCTCGGCTACGGCGTCTCGGCTCTCGCGCGGGTGTGGCTGCTGGTGGCGACCGGGTTCGCCGCCGTTGCCGCGGTCATCACGGTCGACCGCCTCGGCAAGGGCCTGCGCACGGCCCCGCGCGACGCCCTCATCACCGCGTCGTCCGACGGCAGCAACCTCGCCCGCTCCTTCGGCGTGCACCGCATGCTCGACACGATCGGCGCCGCGTTCGGCCCCCTGCTCGCCTTCCTCATCCTCTCGATGCTTCCCACCGGCTACGACGTGATCTTCGTCGTCTCCCTGTGCTTCGCCGTGCTCGGGGTGGTGCTGCTCGCCCTATTGGTGCCGGCGCGCCGACCGCGCGCCGAACGACTGCCCGCCGGGGCAGCCCGCCCGACCTTCCGCTGGCGCAACCTCGCCGACCCGCGTCTGCGCCGCCTGATGCTCCTGGCGGGAGTGCTCGCCGTGCTCACCGTGGGAGACGGCTTCATCTACCTCGTTCTGCAGGACCGAAGCTCCTTCGCCGCCCAGTGGTTCCCGCTGCTATACGTGGGCACGAACGTCGCGTTCTTCGTCTTCGCGATCCCGCTCGGACGCGTCGCCGACCGCTTCGGCCGCGCACGGGTCTTCGTCATCGGGCACATCGCACTACTCGGTGCCTACGCCGTCGCGGCCCTCCCGACGGGTGGCATCGTCGTCACGATCACGTGCCTGGTTCTGCTCGGCGCCTTCTACGCCGCGACCGACGGCGTGCTCGCCGCCCTCGCTGGGGAGTTCACGCCCGCCGGCAACACCGCCAGCGGAATCGCGGCGGCCCAGACGGTCGTGGCCGTCGGCCGCCTGATCGGGGCGACCGGATTCGGCTTCCTGTGGTTCGCCGCGGGGCGCGAGGCCGCCGTCGTCATCGTCGCGGCGGCACTCGCGGTGGCGATCGCCGCCGCCCTGGTTCTCGTGCGGCCGCTCGTCGCGCCGAAGGTCGTCGCATGAACGGGCGGATGCGGGCGATCACAGCGCTCATCGCAACGGTCCTGCTTCTCGGCGGAGCCGCCACCTACGGCGTCACGGCTGTCGTCGGCGCGATCTCCCAGCGTTCCGCCGCGAGCGCGCTGCCCGCCGGCATCGGTGAGCACAACGCGGAGCGCGTGGTGTTCCGCAACACTGCGGCCGGGGCGGACTACGGGCTCGTCGCCAGCGTCCCCGCCGAGCGCCCCGCGGCGCAGCGGGACGTCACCGGCGTGCCCTGCGACCGGGTGGCTGCCGCCGACCATGCCCTGCTCTGCCTCCGGATCGACCGGGGGATTCTCACGACGTTCAGCGCCAGCGTCATCGACGACGCCGGCACGGTCGTCGCCACCTGGCCGCTGCCCGGGCTGCCCAGCCGCGCCCGCATCTCTGCCGACGGCGAGCTCTTCGGCTTCACCTCCTTCGTCACCGGCGAGGCCTATGCAACCATCGGCTTCTCCACCGCCGCCCGGATCGTCGGGGCGGACGGCGCGGACCACGGCAACCTCGAGTCCTTCACCCTGCTCATCGACGGCCAGGAGAGCATGGCCGCCGACCGCAATTACTGGGGCGTCACGTTCACCGACGACGACAACATCTTCTACGCGACCGCCGCCACCGGCGGGCGCACCTGGCTGGTGCGCGGCGACATCTCCGCGCGCACCCTCACCACCGTGCGGCAGACCGCGGAGTGCCCATCGGTCTCCCCGGACGGATCACGGATCGCTTACAAGAAGAACATCTCGACGACGGCGTCGGCTCACTGGTCGATCGCCGTCCTCGACCTCACAGAAGGAGTTGAAACGGTGCTTCCCGACACCCGCAACATCGACGACCAAGTGGAATGGCTCGACGAGTCGACCCTGCTCTACGCCGTCCCCCGCACCGACGCGGTGGGCGACAGCGACGTCTGGTCACTCGACGCCGACGGCTCGGCGCCCTCCGAGCTGTTCATCGAGCACGCCTCCTCGCCCACGGTGGTGCGGCCATGACCGCCCTCGACGCCCCGCCGCTCTCCGCGACGCGGCTCGTGATCGGGGGCTGCCCGATCGACCTCCGCCAGCACGACGACGCCGTCGATGCGATCAGGCTCAGGGCGGCCACAGCGCACGGGCCGCAGCTCGCGGTCGTGTCGGTGAACCTCGACCACGTGCACCACTTCGGTGCCGGGTCGCAGTGGGAAGGCACCCTCGACGAGTCCGCGGCCTCGTTCGCCCCGCAGCTCGAGTGGCTCAACCTCATCGACGGCGCCCCACTGGCTTCGCAGGCCGAGCGCCTCACGGGCAGCGCCTGGCCGCGCCTCGCCGGCAGCGACCTCATCGCCGACATCCTGCGGAACGCCGAGCGCGACGGCCGCAGCGTCGGAGTGGTCGGCGGCAACAGCGAGACCCACGCCCTCCTGCGCACCGAACTCGCCCTGCACCACCCCCGGCTCCGCATCGCCGGACTCTGGGCGCCCGCCCGGGAGGAGATCAGCGACCCGGTGATGGCGCGCCAGCTCGCGGCGCGAATCTCCGAGTCGCAGCCGGACATCCTCGTGGTCTGCCTCGGCAAGCCCCGGCAGGAGCTGTGGATCGCGGAGCACGGGGCGGCGACCGGCGCGCGCGTGATGCTCGCGTTCGGCGCCGTCGTCGACTTCCTCGCCGGCCGCATCGGCCGGGCCCCGCGCTGGGTCGCCGACGCCGGGCTCGAATGGGCGTGGCGGCTCGCGAAGGAGCCGCGCCGCCTCGCCTCGCGGTACCTCGTCGACGGCCCGCCCGCCTACGCGGCCGTGCGCCGCGCCCGGCCGGCGAAGGCATCCGCCCCGCGCCTCGTCGTGACATCACCGCTCGTCGAGCCGCGACCCGGGCCAGTGCCCGGACGGTTCGCGGGCCCGGACGAGCCAGCGTCGGTCAGCGTCGTTGTGGTCGCCTACAACAGCGCCGACCACCTGCCCGCCCTGATCGACAGCCTCCGCGCGGAGACCGCCGATATGGGCATCCGGGTCGTGGTCGCCGACAACGGGTCGATCGACTCCACACTCGACATCCTCGCGAGCAATCCCGACATCATCAGCGTGCCGGCGCAGGGCAACCGCGGCTACGCGGGCGGCATCAACCTCGCGCTGAGCCGCACCCGACGCAACGACGCGATCCTGATCCTCAACCCGGATCTGGTTGTGCAACGCGGGGCCATCGCGACCATGCTGAGGCGCCTGGCGGCCTCCGGTGCCGGGGCGGTCGTGCCGCGGATCCTCGACTCGGACGGTCTCACCTACCCCTCGCTCCGCCACGAGCCGTCCATCCCCCGCGCTGTCGGCGACGCCCTGCTCGGCAGCCGCTACCCGAAGCGGTCGCCGCAGACCACCGAGCAGCATCACGGGGGCGAGGGCTACAGCCACACCCACCGGGCGGAGTGGGCGACCGGCGCCGCACTGCTCGTGCACCCCGAGGCGGTGCAGGCGGTAGGCGACTGGGATCCGCAGTTCTTCCTCTACTCGGAGGAGACCGACTTCTTCCGCCGACTGCGCCAGCGAGGCTACACACTCTGGTACGAGCCGTCCGCGGCCGTGAGGCACGAACAGGGCGGGTCGGGCTCCTCCACAGAACTCGCCACCCTCATGGCGGTGAACCGGGTGCGCTACGTGCGCAAGCACCACACCCGCCGCTACGCCCGGGTCTTCCACGCCGCCGTCGTGCTGCACGAGGTCATGCGCTCCTACGACCCGGCGCACCGCGCAGCCCTGCGCGTGCTGGTCGACCGGTCGACGTGGAGCCGGCTGCCCCAGGCCACGGAATGGGCGCCGATACCCGCAGAGCTCGGCGGCGCCATCATCATCCCCGCCCACAACGAGGAGGCCGTGATCGCCCGCACCCTGCGTTCGATCGCACCGCTGGCGAGACGGCACGGCGTCGAGATCATCGTCGTCTGCAACGGATGCACCGACGACACAGCGAGCATCGCGGGCGGGTTCCGCGGAGTCCGTGTCATCGACATCCCTACACCGTCGAAGGCCGCCGCCCTCAATGCCGGCGACGCTGCCGCCCGCGCCTGGCCGCGGCTCTACCTCGATGCCGACATCGAGGCGCACCCCGCCGCCGTGGCCGCGGCCTTCGAGGCGATCGACTCGGGCAGGGCACTCGCTGCCCGACCCGAGTTCCGCTACTCGATCTCCTCGGGCTCATCGCTGGTGCGCGCCTACTACCGGGCACGCGACCGTATGGCCTCCACGCACAACTCGCTGTGGGGTGCCGGCGCCTACGCGCTGAGCGAGGAGGGCCACGCCCGCCTCGGGATGTTCGCCGAACTGACCGCCGACGACCTGCTGGTCGACTCGGCCTTCGGCCGGGGCGAGAAGTCGGTCGTGGCGACTGAGCCGCTGCGCGTGCACACCCCGCGCGACACCTCCGGCCTCCTCGCGGTCCTCACGAGGCAGCGCCGCGGCAACACCGAGGCGGGCGTCGGGTCGACCACGTCGAGCACGCTGCGCGAACTGATCGGGTCGGTGCGGGGTCCGCTCAGTCTCGCCGACGCGACCGTCTATGCCGCGTTCACTCTCCGCTCGCGCACGACCGCGCGCAGGTCTGGTGCCGCGAACGGCTGGGAACGGGACGAGTCCAGCCGCGAGAAGGTCGGGTAGAGAGCGGATGGCCGACCTCGGCTGCGCCATAGTCACCACGTCGTACGCACCGGATTTCGACCGGTTCGCGCGGCTGCACGCCTCGGTGCGCGAGTACAGCGACCTCCGGCACTACGTTCTGGTTCCGGAGGCCGACAGGGAGCGTTTTGCGGCGCTGCCCGATTCCGGGCGCCTCACGGTCGTGCCGACGCGCGACCTGCTCCCCGACGGCTTCGTCACCACGGAATGGCTCAACCGTGCTGTCGCCCGGGTCCCTGGTGCGCCCGGCGCGTTCCGCATCGCGGCGGTCAACCGGCGACGGCCCTGGCCGCCCGTGCGGGGCTGGATCCTCCAGCAGATCGTCAAGCTGGCGGCGGCGGAGCGGGTGGACGCCGATACGCTCGTCTTCGTCGACTCGGAGATCGAGTTCGTGCGGCCGGTCGAAACGTCGATGTTCCGCCGCGACGGCGTCAGTCGGCTGTTCCGACGCCCGGACGGCATCGGCGCGGAGATGACCCGCCACGCGGGCTGGCACGCGGTCAGTCGGCGGCTGATCGGCGCGCCCCCGGACGGGCCGCCTCCCTACGACGACTTCATCGCCGGCATAACCCCGTGGGACGCCACACTCGCCAGGGCGTGCACCGCGCGGATCGCGGAGGTGTCCGGCACTCAGTGGCAGACGACCATGGGCGCCGAACTGGACTTCTCGGAATACGTGCTCTACGGGGAGTACCTGTCGGAGTTCGGTACGGAGCGCCAGCGCTCCTTCACCTCGAGCAGGTCGCTCTGCCACAGCTACTGGGACCAGACACCCCTCGACCGTGACGGCGCGCGCCGCTTCATCGACGCAATGAGCGACGACGACGTGGCCGTGCACGTGCAGTCGAACTCGCACACGAGCAAGGAAATCGAGCACTATATCCGGTCGGCTGTGAAGTGACAAACCAGACAGCCCCGTTCGGGGGTCTTGACACGCAACGGTTGTAGCGAGTCTGCATGACCGATACGTTGACCGTCTGATCTATTCCCGAAGATACAATCAGGAGCGATTCCGTGCGCCAAGAACCCGAACTTGCCATCCGAACCGACCGTCGCCGTAAGCGTCGACGAACCCTCGCCATCCTCGTGGCGGGTGGGACGATACTCTCAACGGCCCTGTCTCTGGGCACCGCAGCATCCGCCGCCCCCGACGACGAGGTCTCCCTCTTCCCGTCGACCGTGTCGCCGTCGACACCGACCGACTCCGACCGCGACGCCGTTCAACTGGGCCTGAGATTCAGCTCCGACGTCGACGGCGCGGTCTCGGGCGTCAAGTTCTACAAGGGCGCTCAGAACACCGGCACCCACACTGCGACGCTCTGGGCCTCCGACGGCAGCGAGCTCGCCACGGCCGAATTCGAGGCCGAGACCTCGTCGGGCTGGCAAACAGCCCGGTTCGACGCCCCCGTGCCGGTCGAGGCCGGAGAGGAGTATGTGGCCTCCTACCTCGCCCCGAACGGGAGCTACGCGGTCACGACCGAGGGCTTCGACTCCGCCGTCACCCGCGGAGACCTCACCGCCCCCGAGTCGGCCGGCGTCTACTCCTACGGCACCGAGGGGTTCCCAGACGAGACCTACCGCAATTCCAACTACTTCGTCGACGTGGTGTTCACTGCGCGACCGGTTCCCTCCGCTCCGACACCCTCGCCAGTGCCGACGCCGACCGTGCCCGACCCGGGGCCCCAGACCCCTGCCGAGCCCTCGGACTCCGTCGTCTCCGCGACGCTGCGCCAGGTGGATGGCGGCACCGACTACTACGGTCGCTTCACCAACGGACTGCCGACCTCGGCCGACTACTTCCCGAGCGCGGTCTGGTTCGAGAGCGTCACCTCGAGCGCCGACACCGCGATCGACAAGCGCGCCGGCATCAACACCTACGTCGCCCTGACCAACAACTCCTCCTTCGCCGCGGTGGAGCGGGCGGGGATGTACTCCATACCCGAGGTCTCCGAGCTCGACTCGCCACTCAAGCACGGCGCGCTGCTCAACGACGAGGTCGACATGATCGACGGGCCGGGAGCCGGTTACGAGGTCATGGAGGAGGCGATTCGCAACTCCCCGCCGGGCGTCATGACCTACGCCAACTTCGGCAAGGGCGTCAGCTTCTGGGAGACCGACGCCGAGGCCGCGCAGTTCCTGTCGTACCCCGACCTGGTCTCGGTCGACAACTACTGGTTCTCCGACCCGAACATCTGCGGCCAGTGGGAGGGCGGCTCCGGCCCGGGCGACGGCGAGTCCGACCTGACCGAGGCCGAGTGCCGGCTGGCGGCGAACTACGGCTGGACCGTCGACCGCGCGCGCGAACTGATCAGCCCCCAGGGCAGCAAGCCGGTGTGGAACTTCGTCGAACTGGGACACCCGTTCAGCGAGGACTACGCCCCGACCATCACCGCCCCGGAGATCAGGGCGGCCGTGTGGAGCGGGATCATCCACGGCGCTCGCGGCACGATCTACTTCAACCACAACTTCGGCGGCTCGTGCCTCACCCAGCACATTCTGCGCGACGACTGCGGCGATGAGATCCGGCCCACCGTCACGGCGGTCAACAGGCAGGTCGCCGAGCTCGCACCCGTGCTCAACGCGCCCTTCGTCGACGGCCTGGTGACCAGCACCGGCCGGGTCGACTCGGCTGTGAAGGCCTACGACGGATCGTTCTACGTGCTCGCCGGATCCGCACAGCAGGAGAGCCAGTCGGCAACCTTCACGAGCGAGTGCACCAGCGCCACCACGGCCACGGTGCTCGGCGAGAACCGCACACTCCCGGTGGTCAACGGCTCGTTCACCGACACCTTCGCCGACGGGAACGCGGTACACCTCTACCAGCTGAACGGGGGGACTTGCGGGGTCGCGTCGTAGAGCACGGCGTACCCCGACAAGCACCCGGAAGTACAGATCTATTCCGATCGGATTCCACCGTTTACGTTGAGCATCACGGGGGCCGGTCTGACGAGTGCTCCCTTCTGATCTGTGGGAGGCAATGGTGGCTGACGAGGTGAGACGCGCGCGGTCGCTGCCGATCATCCCGATCGTCGCGAGGAGGGTGCCCACCCGGGATCCGGGTGGGCCACCCCCGCTCCTGCTGCGGGTGACCGCGTTCAGCGTCTTCTTCTTCCCCGCCTCGATGATTCTGGATCCGCTGGGCGCCGCGGGCACGGTGCCGATGATCCTCGCCCTGGTGCTGCTGGTCTTCTGGCTGGTCTCGAGTGTGCTCGGCCTGCACGACCCGGTGCCGGTGCGGCACCCCGGCCGGCTCGCCATCGGAGTGCTGCTGTTCGCTACTCTCCTGTCGTACGCGGCGCTGATGGCGGGCTGGACGGGCGGAAGCACCGTGGCGACGCGGGCGTCGGCGGATCGCTGGCTGCTGCTGCTCGCGGCGAGCGCCGCGATCATCCTCGTCGCGGGCGAGACGATCCGCAGCCTCGACGACGCCATGCGCTACGTGCGCGCGATCCTCGCCGGGGCGCTGTTCTGCTGCCTGGTGGCGGTCGTGCAGTTCTACGCGCACATCAACCCCATGGACTGGATCGCCTCGGCGATGCCCGGCTTCAGCTACAACGGCGGTGACACCACCTTCCAGCTGCGCGGGGCGCTCGTACGCGTGGCCGGCAGCACCTTCACCCCCATCGAGCTGGGCGTCGTGTGCTCCATGCTCCTCCCGTTCTCGATCTGGCGCCTGCTGTTCGACACGACGGGCCGCAAGTGGCTGCACGTGCTCGGCACCGTGCTGCTGGTCTTCGGCATCGCGACGACGATCTCCCGCTCGGGGATCCTCGGTCTCGTGGTGGCGATGGTGGTCTGCATCCCCTTCCTCCCCTCTGTCGCCCGGCAGTGGGCGTTCGTGGCGGTGCCCTTCGCCGTGGTCGCCCTGTTCCTCGGGGTGCCCGGCCTCATCAGCACCCTCGCCGGAGCGCTCTCGCCCAGCGCGAGCGACCTCTCGATCACGACCCGCACCGACAACTACCCGCGCGTGATCGCGATGCTCTACGAGCGTCCGTGGTTGGGCGCGGGT
>Ga0247805_1000608_pt1 | contig 18197 bp, 8 predicted proteins | sample UWRJL044104R1_FD_180930 | JGI IMG/M metagenome (GOLD analysis project Ga0247805, IMG submission 180930) | Plant litter microbial communities from Arlington Agricultural Research Station in Wisconsin, United States - UWRJ-L044-104R-1 | ecosystem: Environmental > Terrestrial > Plant litter >... | reverse complement strand
AAAATCGGTAATCCCGTAGCACAATTGAAACTACTGGCAGTCATATAGTAATCATCTCCCACCCGAATCACATCTGGATCTGAATAATCGGCATGCAGAATCGGATTGATAAAAGTTCCATCACCCTGATCCGATTTCCAAACCTCTGAAACGTATTGTTCTGTTTTATTTTCTGAATGAATACTAGCACTGTTCTTTTTATCAATAGAACTGCATCCATTAATAATTAAAATACCAACAACCAGAAAAAGAATTTTATTTCTCATTATCAGCTTATTATTTGATTGAAACCAACAATGGATTCTGAATAATTTGTGCTTGTTTTTCCAACATCGTATCCCACTCCTGAACCGATTGTATCTGAGCACTTCCTGTCCAAGCAAAACCTGCATAATAAGTCAACTTATTATCTTTGGGTATAGTGACCACCAAAATCTGGCTTTGATCCACTGCCTTTGAGTGATGATCCATTGCTGATTTTACAGATTTAGGATCAATCACAATTCCTTCTCCAACAAAAGAATCATCGATAGGTTCCCAATGGCGAAAGATTCCTTTTTGAGCATCAATATTTACCGTTCCTTTTTCCTGATGTAATGTAATTCCAATAGTATAATTAGGGATTGGATTTGCTGAACTGATTGTATTTTCAAGTTTTGAAAAATTAGAACCTAAATCAAGAGAAATTCTTTTGGTTTCAGTAACTTGATATTTACTCCAAGGAGCATAATCCAATTCGAAAATAGTACGCAAAGGCCCTGTTGCAATTACTCTATATTTAGTATAGTTTTTAGAAATGTGTAAACTATCCTTTTCCCAGATTCCTGTTCCTCCGGTACCGCGACTGCTTCCCACATGATACGGATCATAACCTTCACCGTGTTCGATATGATAATAGCCTGGCGCAGTAACATTTTTAGTATACCAGGAATCAATAATGGAATAATTTACTTTTTTTAGCCAAAGATCAATTCCGCTTGAAAGTGTTCCGCCTTCTTTGCTTTCTTCTACTAAACGTTGGGCTTCTGGTCCATACGTACGAAAAGCTACCTTATCATTTTCCCATGCAAAATCATCAATACGTTCCGGAACAAAACGAGCATAGGTTGTAACATTACTTTTTGGAGATGAAAGACTTGAGTCTGAAAAAAGCGTATAAACTACTTTAGAATTGGCAGGAACAGTCGCCTGAAACAATAATTCATCCGGAGTTCCGTCAGTATTATTATCGATTAGCTGAGTAACTAATATTTTCCCTTTTTCATCTTTAACCAATAAAGTATTAAAATCTTTAATTTTAGAAAGCTTTTTATTAGCATTCAAATCAATACTTACTACTTCATTTCTGTCAAAATCTAGTTTGTTTTCGACAACTATCTTTTTAATTCCTTTATTTTCGCTGGAAAAACTGGATAGTAAAACGATGCTTCCTAAAAGACAAATGCTATATTTTAAATTTAATTTCATGTTTTTCTATTCTTCTTATTTTTAATTTTTAGCTTTCAAAACAATCTCTCGTACCATTGTAGCCATTATAGGGCTTGATAAAAAAGAAGAAAATCCATCTTTATTAGCAACCTCAGGAATTACGTGTGTAAGCAAAAAACCATATACTTTATTTTCTTTGTCAATCCAAGGATAAGCTCCTGCCCAACTGGGGCTACTGATTAAAATAGCCTCTCCATTTTTATTCAGTTCTTCTCTCCATTCGCCCAAGCCATAAATACTTTTATGAGTCAAGCCACGGACATTTTCAACATATTCCCCTTTTTTCACCAAAGCATTTTTAACTTGATCAGCTTGCATTTCCTGAACTGATGTTTTTTTTAATACTCTCACTCTTTTGTACATTCCATCATTAGCAATCATTTCTAAAAAATGGGTGTAATCCTGAAGCGTATTTCTGGCACCACCACCTAACATGGGGCTATGACCGCCACCTAAATCGACTGGAGTAAAATGAGTGTTTTTCATTTCTAAAGGCTGTGCTATTTTTTCCTGAAAAATGTTTTCAAAATCTTTCTCTGTAGCCAATTCTGCCATTCTTCCTGCCACTTGCATTGCCAATCCTCCGTAATGAAATTCAGTTCCTGGAACCGTATCTGCTGGTAACGAAACTATATGTTGAACGGATTCTACCAATGTTTGATAATCATCACGATGATTGCCCTTTGGTTGATAATCTGGATAACCTGAAGTATGCGAGAACAACTGTCTTAACGTTGCCTGTCCTTTGATATCCTTAAACTCAGGAAGCCATTTAACCACTTTATCATCCCATGATAATTTTCCTTCTTCGACAACTGCCGCAACTGTAGCTGCAGCCAGCCATTTTCCAGCCGAGGCTATAAAGACAACCGTTTCTGGTTTATAATTTCCAAAATAGGCTTCATAAATATTTTTATTGTCTTTAAAAACACTAATACCTGCTCCTGGGTAATAGCCTTTGTCAACCCATGAATTTATTTTTTTATCCATTGGAGAAAAATCATAGGTCGATTTTTTCTTGCTACTATTCTGGTTCGATTTACAACCAACATTTAGGAAAAATAAAATTCCAAATACAATTATTATGATCTTTCTAAAATGATTCATTCTTGCTTATTTGGTATATTATTTTATTTCAGTAATCCAAATTGCTGCTCCTCCAGATGGTTTTAAATCTAATTTTAGTTTTGATCCTTTTTTTATTACCACATCTTTTAAGGCAACTTTTGTTTTGGTATTCACCTTTTCATCGTCCTGATAGATTCTGGCTTTGTAACTTTTTTTGGCATCCAAAAAATCAAAATTCAATTCCAGATTTCGTGCATCATTATTAGTAATACTTCCAATAAACCAATCGTTACCCGATTTTCTTGCGGTAGTAATGTATTTTCCAATTTCTCCGTTTAGCACTTTGGTTTCATCCCAAACTGTTGGCACTTTATCAAAAAATTCTATTTCGGGTTCGCCCTGATAAGCCGAAGGTTGGTCGTACCAGTACATAAACTGAATAGGGCTATAATAAACTACTGCTAATGCCAGTTGATGTGCATGCGTATTTTTAATCGCTTTAGAATAATAGGCAATTGTATAATCTGCCGGACCGGCTAAAAATCGAGTGAAAGGCAAAATGGTATTATGGTTAGCATCAGGCATTTCTTCGTTGCCACGAATTCCTTCCTGAGTCATCAAATTAGGATAAGTACGACTGAAACCTGTTGGCCTATACTCATCGTGAATGTCTACCATCATGCCATATTCGGCACATTTTTTAACTGCTTCATGCAGCCATGTTGTCCAACGCTGGTTTCCAACTTGTACAAAACCGAATTTTATTCCTTTGATTCCCCATTTTTTATACAATGGTAAAATCGTATCTAATTGCTGAATCAGTGCACGCTGATTAACGTATACCCAAAGTCCTATTCCTTTAGAAGCAGCGTAGGCCGTTAGTTCTGGAATATTAAAATCTTTTGTTTCTGAAACAGTAGTTGCATCTGAACTCATTTTCATTTCAGGTCCATACCAACTAGCATCTAAATGAATGTATTGTAAGCCTCTTTCGGCAGCAAAATCAACGCATTTTTTAGCATCAACCTGAGTTAGTTTTGACACTCGAATCACTTTACCGGGCTTAATCCAAGACACGTCTTTTAATTGATTTTCTGGATTTAAATTCAAAATAATACTGTTATTGGCAATTAAGTCAGTTGCTTTATCTGCAGCCATAATGACACGCCAGGGAGTTGAATAAGCAGGAATTACATCCACACTACTATAAAGTGTAGCCTGAAGTGTATTGGGCTTAGTGCTATTCAAACTAAATTTCATTCTGGCATAATCGGTCATTTGTGCTTCGGCAAGAACTACCGTTAATCCGTTGGTAAGTTGCATCGTTAGCGGACGTTCGCTTTGTCCTTCCCAATCTTTTAAAGGCAACAAAGAATATGGTCCTTGTGCCCAAGGCTCGTAATAAGCCAAAGTACCTTCGGGCATTGTAAATTGAGTTTGTTCCCCTACTATATGAAGAAACAAACCATTTGTTGGCTCAGGAAAATGATAACGAATAGCAATACCTTCATTGTAAGCACGAATTACTACATTCATAAAGTATCCCTTGCTTTTATCATAACCATCTGTAGTTGTTTTTTTTGTCTCGTCACCTTTGCTAAAAGACAAAATCATTTCGTTATAATTATTATGAATCAATTTATTTTCCCCATATACAGGTTTCCATGTTTGATTCAAACTATTGATTTGAACATCTTTAAATTTCAAATTTTCTCCCCATACTTTACAAGTATCATTGGGTACGGCAAGAGCAGATTCAAGGATTTTATTTTCTATCAAAACACCCAATTCGGACTCCAACACAACTATTTTTCCTTTAAAATTCAAACTGTAAGTCAAACCATTTGCCCCTGAAACATCCTGTTTTTGTTGGATAACAAACTCATAATTTTTATCAGGGGAAGACAGTTTTTTTTCAACTAGAATTTTATTTTCAGTAGTTTGAGCTAAACTTGTAAAAAAGAAAAAAAGGAAACAAAAATTTAAAATTGATTTATTGAATTGATTCATTATTATTGCTTTTAAATTTTATAAAAAAATTATTCTGTTAAGTATTGAAGAAAAATATTAGGTAAACAGCATCATAAAAACTCTTAACGTTCATAGCAATGAAGTTTACCTAATATTTTATACCCTAACTACTCTAAGCTATACAATAGGGTTCCAAAACCTAAATCATCATATCCTCCACTATTAGGGTTTAAATCTCCACTCCCTCCTTCTGGATAACCAACATCTTTAGCTGTTTTTATGTATCGAGCTTTAATCCCTTTACCTTTTGTATAATGATTATAAATTCTTTCCCAAACAGGTCTAATATCTCCTCTGGATGCATCATCGGCTGCAGTTGTATGAGTAACATTAGCACAATTAGTATATGTTGTAAAGGGTACGCTTAATCTTGCAGCATTGTATTTAGCCACATATTCTGCACCTTTCAATATCATATTGTCATTATAGCCATAGATATCTAAACCTTGTGTTTTTCCCATTTGAGCTATTGAACCTAGTAAACCAACAACCATTAATGTATGCCCCTGATCACGACCACTTTCTTGAATTTGTCCTAAATCAATATCATCATTTGCTGTTTTAGTGTGAATATGATTAATAGCTTTTAACAATTGTCCATTGCCAACTCCTTTCATCAAATAATTAATAACATAGGTGTATTTTGGTACATCATCTGTCAATACAGCTATAGACATCATCGAAGCCAAATTACATAGATCCCAGTTAGCCCAATAATGAGTATTACAAGTGTTCCAATGGGTATCCAAAAATTCTTTATTTACTGGATAAAATACATCCAACATCCATTTTTTAAATTTGGCTAAATTATTAGCATTCCAACCTGAATAATCACGCATAATTTCAGCCGCATTTGCAAACTGGTAACCATAAATTCCTGCTCCAAGTGCCTTATTAGAATCACCACTGATAGTAGTACAAGTGGCTGCCCAGGCATTTAAAATTTGTATAGATTTATTAGCATAAGCTACATCTCCAGTAATTTTCCAACGAATAGCTGTTAAATAAGCGGCATGTGCATCATTCATAGCTGTTGAGTAATTATCGGGTAATGGTTCTTCTCTTGAACCTCCTCCTCTAATCAAAGTAACTACTGGACCTTTCATTACGTAAGTAGCTGAAGCATGACTATTAGAAATCATCTTATTGTACCCTGAAATCCATGGATCTACCTGATTGGTTACTTTAGTTTTCATTCTATCAAAATCAGCTTGAGAATGTAATAATCCAGGATGAGCAAAAACTTTATTTGCAGGTACTGTAATATCTTCTATTACAACAACTTCAGCTACCTCCTTTTCTGGTATTCCATATTCGTAAGTGCAGGCAATAAAAGACAACGAACTAATTATTGCGATTGCTATTTTTGTATGTATCATTTTTATATTTTTTAGTAGTGTTTTCTATTTCTAATAATAGACCAAGAATATAGATACTGTTCTTAGTCTATAAATTACTTGTAATTACAAACCAAGGAATGCTTTAAGTTCAGCTGTATTTTTGAATGTACGTATCCAATCTACTTCATATCCTGTTTCTCCCCCTACTATATCAGCTATTTTGAACTGTCTTGTTGCTAATTCAGTATCTATTAAATAATCAGCTGATAAATCATAGTAAATAACATTTTGAGCTAAATAGTCTGACTTATATTTATTGTTACCTGCATTAATTCCTCCTGCAACAGCAGGATCTAAACTAACATTTCCAACACCTGGTTTTGGCGCGCCAGTACCTGTAAAAGCAATTTTCATTGCAAGAATAGGATAAGCAGGAGATTGCACCCATTTTGTTTTTGCTGCTCCACCAGGAGAAGGGAAAACACTATTAATAATATAGTATAAATCGGCACGACGTTTACTCGCGGTAGTCCCTAATTGAACAGGATCAAAAGTTACTTTTAATTTTCCATCTTCAATTTTAGAAGTTGCATTTTGAGCTGGTAACCATTGTGAATCTGTTGAGTCATCAAATTCAAAAACATACTTCCCTTTTGGTGGAGCTATCACTTTAAGTTCAGGCCCTGTAATAATTTGATTTTCTAACCACACTCTTACTTTTCCAGTAACTGCTCCTTTGGGAATTAATACAGCAATTTGTGTATTAGAAACGGAAACAACAGTCCCTGTGAATGCATCTTTAACTAATCCATCAGAGAATTTAACACTCACTTTTGATGCATTAGTACCAAAACCTTGTCCAGTAATCAATATTTGATCACCTACATTTCCAGAAGTGGGTGAAACAGCAGTAATAGTACCACCGACTGAATATTCGAAATCAGCAGTTGTGATTGTATTTGTCCAAACTTTTACCTTAATAGGTCCTGTTCCTGCATTTTGAGGCACTCTAACTGTAACAGAAGTATCTGTATAACTTAAAATTTCATCCGCAAGAACACCATTAAAATAGATTTTAGAAGCTTGAGGATATACTCCGAAATTTGTCCCTGTTAAAGTAATTATATTTCCAGAAGTTCCTGTTGAAGGTGAAACAGAAGTCACTGTTACAGCTGGATAAGTAACCAGAGGTTCTCCGGAAAAATCTTTTTCCTGATCACTACAAGAAGCTATAAGCGCCATACTAAATAGTACTATTACAGCTTTTATTTTATTTTTTAAAATATGATTCATTTTAATATAAGTTTAAAGAGTTACTAATTAATAACCTGGATTTTGCAATAACTTAGTATTTAATTGCTGTTGTGTTGTTGATAGAGGAAATAAATAATGTTTACGTTGAAAATTTCTATTTGCTGCCGGATCTAGTAATAAAGCATTTAAATTTCCTTTTCCTGTAGCAACAGAAAGTTCTCCATAAGGATAAGAAGCAGGCTTATAGATAGCTGCGTTACCCTGATAATCTGTTCCTTGAATAACTGATCCCAAAACAGGCTCGTTTAATACTTGCTCAGCAATACCCCATCTTTTTAAATCATCATAACGGCTATTTTCACCAAACAATTCAATCGCTCTTTCTCTTCTAATTTCGTCTAGCATGTTCAAATTGTTAGCCGCAACAAAAGCATTAGTCAAAGCCGGAAGTCCTGCTCTTACTCTAATTAAATTGATTGACTCGTTCAATTGAGCATCCGTAATAGTTCCATTCAATTCATACAAAGCTTCTGCATATATAAGATATACTTCAGCCAATCTAATTTGGGGATAATCTGCTGATTCTGTATTAGCAGCTCTGTAAGTACCGTATTTATAGGCTCTAAACTTTCTGTTTGCATAACCAGAACCACTATCTCCTCCTGGACCAAATAATTTTATAGCTCCTGAAACCGGAATTGCATCTGTAGCTAAATCAACAAAATAAGAGGTCAATCTATAATCACGATTTCTATACTCGTCTCCAACTTTTACATAACCTTGAAATAAAGGTGATTTATTGACTGGCAAACCATCAGTACAAAGAAACATGTCCATAAATTTTCTAGAAGGAGCTAATCTTGAACCAACGGTATGGCTCAAATTTGTTCCTGCTTGCAACAAACCAAAATCGTATTTATTGTAAAGAATAAACTCTTTGTTCGTTGATTTATCTAAACCTGCAGGATTAGAACCCGCATCCTCAAGGTTAAATAAATAATACATACTATAATTATTCAATTGTGAATTGTAATTCCATAATTGATAACCACCATTACTCATTACATCTTTAGCTAATGCAATTGCCTCTTGTAAATAAGCAGTACTATTTGATACAGCTCCCGCACTACCTGCTCCTTCAGTCACTCCATCTCCATCAGTAGTAGTCCCTACATATTTTTCCCAAGTAGACTCATATAACAATACTCTGGCTTTAAAAGCTTCGGCTGCCCATTTGCTAACATGTCCTTTATCTGCAGCTGCAATATTTTGTTCTATTGGTAAATCAGGAATGGCTTCTGATAAATCTTTTAAAATTTGATTCATCACTTCATAACGACTGTTTCGTTTTCCATACAATACCTCATCATTAATATCTACTACAGTGGTTACAATAGGTACTCCACCGTATCTTTTTAACAAAAAGAAATGATGCCAGGCTCTAAAGAATTTTGCTGCTGCTACATACTGAGCTATTGGAGCTTTATCTCCTTGATATTGGGCTGCTGCATTTAATAGAATATTATTTGCTCTAATATATTTATATGGATTTCTCCAATATATATCAGATACGGGGGCTACAGTATTTCCTCTCCCTTCTTCCTGACTTAAAGAAGTTAAATCAGTACCAAAATCCATGAAGTTGAATACATTACTATTATCAACGGCTCTCCAGCTCACCATTTTATTATAAAAATCATTAGATGCTGCCTTAAATTCGGCTGGTGTTTTAAAATAAGAAGCTTCTGTTTGTGCATCCAGAGGATCTAAATCTAAATAATCACTCTGACAACTAGAAAATAATAATACTGAAGACAGTACTAATGTTGTTACTATATTTTTCATATGTTTAAATTTTATTTTTTAGAGGTAACATATGGTATCGCCGTTTTATTCATTAGTGTTTGCTTACGCAAACTTGTTGTTAATGGCGATTTCATATTAGTTTTTTTAATAATTAAAAGGAAACATTCAATCCTAAAGAAAAGGTTCTTGTAAATGGGTAGATATTATTTGAACTATCTCCAAATTCAGGATCGTATCCATCTTTAACTTTTGAGAATTCAAACAAATCATTTCCTGAAAAATAAACTCTAAACTTATCAACCCCAAAATTGCCAATTTTCAAATCATTTAAAGTGTACCCCACTATTAGAGATTTCAATCTTATGTATTGATTATCTTGTAGAGCAAAATCGTTATTTTGCCAGTTCCATGCCGCTCTTGTTATGTTAGAGGTCATTCTTGGATAAGCTGCATCAATATTTGTAGGTGTCCAGGTTTTTCCAATAAAAGCAGTGGTCTGACTACCGTACAATGTATTAAATGGATAAGATAAGAAACCTGTTCTAAGCACATTTTGCTCTAAAACTCCTTGAAAAAAGGTTGAAATATCAAAATTACCATAAGTAGCGCTCAGGTTAATACCATACACATAATGTGCTGCTGTATCTCCTATAAATTTAACATCTTTAACATCTACTTTTCCATCATTATTTATATCTGCTCTTTTAGTATCTCCCGGGCGTAATACATTTAGTCCTGTAGGAAGTGTAGCATTGTCATTAGCGGCATAATAAGCATCAACTTCAGCCTGTGTTTGGAAAAGTCCGTCGGTTTGATATAAGAAAATCGAATTCAAAGGATGACCTATAACATGAGACTTAAGAGCACTTCCATCTGTCACTCCTGGATTAATTGCTTCAGCATTTTCTTTTTTAAGTAAAATATTTCTACTATCTCCCATATTAGCCGAAATGCTGTATTTTAATTTCCCTACTTCTCCTCTGTACCCCAAGGAAACTTCCCAGCCTTTAGTTTCAAGTTCACCTGCATTGGTTTTTGGAGCAGTACCTCCTAATAGATCTGGATAAATTATATCGGTCAACATTCCAACATTCTTTTTAGTAAAAAAATCATACGTACCAAATAATTTTTTGTTAAAGAAACTAAAATCAGCACCGTAAGTTTTCATCACTACACGTTCCCAAGTGTTAGTATTTGATGTAATTCCATTAACCCAGCTAGAAGCTTGCTGTGCTGCTGTAGTTCCAAAAACAGCACTACCGTTACTAATGTTAGAAATATAACTATAATTACTAATCCCAGATTGAGAGCCCATTTCTCCATAAGTATATCTCAGTTTCAAATTACTTAATGGTTTAATATTTTTTAGAAAACTCTCTTCGCTAATAACCCATCCTGCTTGTGCTCCTCCGAAATTATTCCATTTATTCCCTGGACCAAACTGAGAAGAACCATCTCGTCTGCCACTGACTTCAAATAAGTATTTATTTTTATACGAATAATTAAAACGTGCTAAATAAGAATACAATCCTTTATGTCCTCTACCTCCTGTTGCTTCAACTTTATTTTCGATAGAACCCATATTAATATCATACACTCCATTATCAATGAAGCCTAATCTATAACCATATAATCTAGTATCTTCTGTTTTTTCAGCGGTCATTCCTAAAAGAGCTGAAAAATTATGATTCCCAAATTCTTTATCATAATTTAAAAATCCACCATAATTTTGATACGTAATTTGTTTATTTTCCTGTCTTATTGAAGAAACTGAATTAACCGATTCAGGAGCTAATTCGCCATACCAATTGTATTGAGGAACTGTTATGATGTAATTAAGATTATTGAAAAAATCTTTATTATAAGCTACCTTCGTTTGAAATGTTAAACCATCATATAATTTAAAAGTAGCTGCCAGATTCATCATGATTTGATCTCGGGTAGTATTATCTCTACCGCCATCAACTGTAGCAGCAACGTGATTTCTATTTCCTGCTATATTAAAGTTAGCATACCATTGCCCATAAGGATTTCTTGAAGGGAAAAAAGGCGGGTCCTGTGATACTGAACCATCTAAACCAGAAGAAGGTGAAGAAAGATCATACTTTAAATACGACATATTCGTTTCTAATTTAAGCCAATTATTAACTGTATAATCATAATTTAATCGTACGTTATATTGTTGTTTTCCATCATAAGCAGTTTGAAGTGCACCAAGATCTTCCGAGTATCCGTAAGAAACTCGATAATTTGTTTTATCAGTACCTCCAGAAATACTTCCTGTATGAAATGTTGAAACCGAGTTACCAAACATCTCATCATATCTTGGAGAGTTAGATATATATACATTACCCCAAAATTGTGTTGAATATATTCCTGCATATCCCGTCTTCATCAATTCTAAATTTTCTTTCGATTGCCATCCCCAATAGTTTGCTTGTGCACCATCTTGTTCTGCAGCCTCTAACCATACTGTTGCATATTGTTGCATAGTAGGGGTTTGAGGTCTAATTCCTAAAGTATTTATTCTTGTTGTAGTAGCAAGTTCTACTCTCATTTTTCCTGACTTCCCTTTTTTAGTAGTTACCATAATAACTCCATTTGAAGCTCTCGATCCATAAATTGCAGCTGAAGCATCTTTTAGCACAGTTACAGACTGAATATCATCTGGATTCATGTTATAAAAGGCTTCGTTGTTTATTGCTGGATTTCCGTCAATAACAATAAGTGGAGAACCACCATTAATAGAAGTAGCTCCTCTAATTTGTAAATTAATACCTTCTCTTCCTGGTCTGGATGAATTTCTTGTTACTACAAGTCCAGGAGTTTGTCCTTGCAAAGCCAAAGCTGGATTTGTAACTGCTCTATCTTGAAATGATTTAGCCGTAACAGTTTCGATAGACCCTGTTGAAGTCATTTTCTTTTGAGTTCCATAAGCCACAACCACCACTTCTTCTAAAGATGATACATCAGCTCCCATAATCACATTAATCGCTTTTTGAGAACCCACTCTAATTTCCTGAGTTTTGAAACCAATTCCAGTAAAAACAAGTACTGCATCAGTAGAGGAAACACTAATACTATAATTTCCATCAATATCAGTACTCACGCCTGCTGTTCCGCCTTTTACATTTACATTTACTCCAGGAATTCCTAATTTATCTTCGGCAGAGGTAACTTTCCCTGTTATTGTAATATTCTGTTGAACAGATTCTTTTCCAGATGCATTTAAACTTAAATTGAAAACCTTATTAGAGTCAGCAGCATACACATCGCCTACCACGCTTCCTCCTAATAAAAGCATCAATAAAGTTGGTTTTGATAAAAATTTCAGCTTATGCTGAATGATTTTTGGTTTGTTCATAACAACAATTCATTTTGGTTAATAATATTAATTTAGTTTTCGTTTAAAATACTATTGTAATAGCGCAATAGCATCATTTTTTTAGAGCTAAAACATTATAATGATTTTCTAATAATCACTTTTAATGGATTAAGAACTTGCTTTTTTTCTTTGTTCAAAATAATATCAGCAGCCTGATATCCAATTTTTTCAAAAATTCGGGTTATAACTGTAATTCCACCTGCCAACAATTCTTTTAATGGATTATCATCATAGGATAGTAAACCAATATCTTTTCCGAGAACAAAATCAGTTTTTCTAATTTTCTTGATTAGATTGACCAAACTCTCATCATCATCAAAATCTACATATACTGTGTTTTTTTCTAACTTTTCATTATTCAAATCTTCCACTATTCCAAAATTATAATCGTATTGATGACAAAAATTTTTGAAAGATTCCGTGATTTCATTTGGTATCTTGTTATTTTTTGGCAAAATCAATTTAATCCCTTTGTATTTTTTCCAATGCTTTTCTAATACTTCTAAAATTTCGAAAAAATCAGATTTCAGATTTTGATAAACACAAGCCACTTCTTCTCTTAATTGTTGCGGATTTCCGTTAAGCAATATCAACTTATCAACTGGGATTTCATTTTTAATAAAATTGATATAATTCTCATCTTCGAAATTGGTAGCCAAAACATAATGAGTATATTCTTTTGAATTATTATCTAAAATGTGATTTTTAAATTGCTCATAATCGTTTTGATAGATGTAAAAATCAATACTTGCTTTATCCTGTAATGCTTCTGCAAAAGCATCATAAATTTTTTTCATTTGTGGACTCAAACTATTGAACAACAAAAAAACTTTTGCCTTATACTTATTAGTTATAGACTTTATGTAATAACCTTTTCCTGGAACCGAATCTATAATGTCATTCTCTTTCAAAAAAGCATAAGCTCTTACCACGGTATCTCTCGAAATATTATAATCAATAGACAATTCATTTACCGAAGGTAATTTGTCATTCAACTTTAATGAACCAATTGTTGTAGCACTTAAAACAGAATTAATAATCTGTCTGTGTTTACGAACTCTGGAATAATCGCTTATGGATAAGATATCTTTAAAACTGTTATAATTTTCCATCTGAATGATATATTAAATTACTACTCCTTGAATTTTTAAATCTTAATTATTGTTTTCAAAAATGCTTTCAGAAGCTGACTTTTTTAATAAAACAGTTGCCGATAAAATCCAATCAACAACTATTTTTGAAAAACTACAAACTAACCATTTTTGCGTTTCCTAACTAAGTCAACCATTCAAACTACACACTGTTAATAGTAAATAATAAATTAACCTTAGATTAATATTTTATCCGATTATCAACATACCAAAATTAGTCAGAATGCCTTTTTTTGATGATAAATTATAATCCATTCTCTATAAATTATCATCCATTTTTAACTTAAACACATAAAAATCAATGTATTTTTTATTATAATGTATTTTTAATCAGAAATAAATTCATTTTACACATTATAAAGCTTCAATAATTAAAATGCACCTTTTCATAAATTAGATTACTCTAAAATCTTAAAATTTAAGTTAATTTTTAAGATTTTGAATTAATTAAATTGAAAATAAAAAAGCTTATCATTTTATTTTTCAATAAATAAAATGATAAGCCTTTGTCTAAAAATAGAGTTGTAATTAAGTTGGCTTTTAGACCCAATCAAATCTCTTATTTCTCTCCCTGATTCTGTTCTACAAATTGAGTCGGTGTCATTCCAAAAAGTTCTTTGAAGGTTTTAGTAAAATAAGCCGAAGAATTAAATCCACACAAATGCGTTAATTCTTTAACTGAATATTTTTGAGTTAATAACATTTCAGATGCATATTTTAATCGAATGGTTCGAATAAAGTTGCTTGGGTTTTGTCCTGTAATGGAGCTTATTTTTCTGTAAAATTGTGATCGTCCAATTCCTAATAATTTGATAATATCTTCCAGAGTAAAATCGGGATCTGAAATGTTGTCCATTACAATTTTAGTGGTTTTATCTAAAAAGGCTTCATCTATCGAGTTGGTTGTAATTTCGCTCGAAGGCAAAATTGTTCCTATGGAAGCAAATCGCTCTTTTGCTCTTTTTCGGGCTTCCAGAAGATTCTTGATTCGGGCTTTTAAAACATTAATATTAAAGGGTTTTGACAAATATTCATCTGCTCCGGTGTCATAACCTTCAATTCGATCTTCTTCCAGGCTTCTTGCCGTTAATAAAATAATAGGGATATGACTGGTTTCAATATCATTTTTAGCCTGACGACACATTTCGAAACCATCCATTTCTGGCATCATCACATCGCTGATAACAATATCTGGATAAAATTTCTTAATCATTTTTAAACCAAGTAGTCCATTCGCAGCTTCTTTCACTTGGAATTGATGGCTTAACTCGCTTTTTAAATGATTCCGCAACTCTTTATTGTCTTCTACAATAAGTACTACTGGACGATTTTTATTAGCTGGAACTGCTTCATTATCGACTTCGTCATTAGAAATTGCAATTTCATATTCGGCTGAAGTAATCGAAATTTTATCTATTTCGTAAGTGCTTGATTCATTTAAATGCGACGATAGGTTTTTCTCTGGAACAAGATCAGCTGGCAATCTTACTATAAAAGTAGAACCAACCTCATATTCACTTTCGACTAAAATTTCTCCCTGATGCAATTCGACCAAACTTTTGATAAAATTCAATCCTATTCCCGTTCCCGATTTGGAACTGTCAGCATGAAAAAAGCGTTGAAAAACTTCATTCAATTGTTCTTTCTTTAACCCTATTCCGGTATCAGTTACTTTAATTTCGACTTCTCGTTCTATTTCTTTTTTAGTAAAAAACCATAAAAAAGTTCTATTTTTTTCTGCTTTGATTTCCGAAATTGATAAACATACTTTTCCGCCACTATCAGTAAATTTAAGCGCATTAGAAAGTAGGTTAGTCAATATCTTTTCAATTTTATCTGGATCAAACATACCGTATAGTTGTTTTTTTGGCGCATCAAAAACAAAGTCTATTCCTTTTGCTTTAGCCAAATCTTCAAAAAGCAAAAAGATGTCTTTACTAAATTTCACAATATTCATTTGGGAAATTTCTAAAGGTTTTTTACCCAAATCCATTTTTCTCAAATCTAATAACTGATTGACAAGATGCAAAAGTCGGCGGCTGCTTCTTTGAATAATCAATGCCGATTTTTTAACTTCTTCAGGATCATTAAAAGATGATAAAATTTTATCTACTGGATTTAAAATCAAAGTTAAAGGTGTTCTGAATTCATGAGAAACATTAATAAAGAAATTCAGTTTCATTTGATCCAACTCCTGCTCTTTCTCTTCTCTAACTTTCTTGGTATAAAAATAAATAGCATATGACAAAGCAGATACAAATGCTAAAAAATACAAGGTATAAGCCCACCAGGTTTTCCAAGGCGGTGACTGAACATGAATTAAAAGAGTCGATTTTTTTGCCTGATCCCATTGCCCATCAACTGATGCGATAACTTCAAATGTATAAGATCCAGGTTCTAAGTTCGAATAATTAGCTACACGGCTAATATCAGCATTGATGAAACTTTCATCTAAGCCGTCCATTCTGTAAGCATACTTTACTCGTTCCGGATTTTGATAATGCAAGGCTACAAAACCAAATGAAATGTAACCTTCATTATATTTTAAATTAATTTCTTTAGTTGCAGAAATCGATTCACTCAACAAAATTCTTCCGTTAATCGTATCTCCAGCATTAATCTTCTTATTAAATAATCGAATTTCAGAAACAACTGGTGAAACAATATTGGATTTTAAAGAAATATCATTAGGATTGAAAATATTAAATCCATTAATTCCTCCCACTATAATGCGTCCGTCCCAGGTTTTAGCAATCGACTTACTCTGAAATTCTGTTCCTTGTAAGCCATCATGCAAATTGAAGTTTTTAAAAGTCTGCTCTTTAGGATTTAGTAAAGACAATCCACTTTTTGTACTAATCCATAAATTATGATTGTTGTCTTCCTGAATTCCAACAACCAAATTATTAGGTAATCCATTCAATGAAGAATAGGATTTTTTCAATTTCAAATTAGAATCCAGTTCATACAAACCAATATCAGATCCAATCCATATATTTCCTTTATAATCTTCAATGATGTAATTGATTCGGTTCCCCTGAATGTTTTTAATTTTAATTTCTGAGAAATTAATCTTTTCAGGAATTGTTCCCTTAACTGCATTTAGAGAAGTAACACATAAACCTTGTGAAGTCCCTACAAACAAACGATTTTTAGAATCTATAAAAAGAGAAAACACAAAATTGCTAATCAAACTACGAGCATCACCAAGAATGTTCTTGTACTGATAAAACTTTTCGGTAACTGGGTCAAACAAATTCAAACCAGCGGTAGAAGTTCCTAACCACAATCTGTTATTTGAGTCTTTTTCGGCACACCAAACCGTATTTTGTCCAATAGAAAAAGGATTGTTTCGATTGTATTGGTAGGATTTTGAAGTTCCAGTATTTGTATTAAATTTATTCAAACCTCCATCCCAGGTACAAACCCACAATACATCATTATTTCCTTCTAAGAGGTAAACAATTTTATCAGAACTTAAAGAATTGGCATCCCCTGATTTTGCTCTAAAATGCTTAAAAGTAGCTGTTTTTTCATCAAAAAGATTCAATCCTCCACCATCAGTTCCTAACCAGATTCTTTTTTTACTATCCTCTAAAACCGATTGAGCAATTTTAGCACTCAAACCTGTTAGACTTCCTGGTTGGTAAAAATAATGTCCAAAAGAAGCTTTGGCTACAGCCAATTTACTCACACCAGCATTATAAGACGCAATCCAAAAAATACCGTTATTATCTTCTAAAACTTTTGAAGGTTGATTGTTGGACAACGAAAAAGGATCGCTCGGATTTTGTTTTAAGTGTTGTATTAATCCTTTCTTTTTATCCAATAAATAAATTCCGTCACCATCTGTAGAAACCCAAATGATTCCTTTTTTATCCTGATACAAATCAAAAATCGGAATACTTTTGTTTACAACTGAAATCTTCTTAAATGTATTTTGACGTTTATTATATAAAAACAAATGGGATAAATCATTCCCAATCCAAAAATCGCCATCAGTATCAATCAGGAATTGTTTAGGCAAATGATTTAAGTATTGATTGTTTTCAAAATCGATAGAAAATCGAGAAAAATCATTGGTTTTATGATTATATCGATGTAAATTATTAGACTTTGTTCCTAGCCAAATATTTCCTTGTACATCTTTTAAAACACTTGTAACATCATTATTATCTAATGATTTATTGTCTTTAGAATTGTGAGTGTATTGAACTGACTTTAGCTTCGAATAATTAGAATCATTATTATCCAAAAACAATTTGATAGCTCCATTTTTAGAAGCTACCCACAACGAATTTGTTTTTTTATCGAATAATAGTCCGTTGATTACTTCTCTAAAAGTTCCATCAGCTGACTTGGTTTGGTATAAATTTATCTTATAGAATTTATCTGTGTTTTTATCAAAAACATTCAAGCCATTATCTGTTCCTACCCATAAATTGCCTTTACTGTCTTCGGTAATAGCATTAATTCTATTGTTACTTATTGAATGGGGATTATTAAGAATAGTACGGTAAATCTGGAATTCATAACCATTGTACTTATTTAAACCATCAATAGTTCCTAGCCAGACAAAACCTTCCCTATCCTGAAAAATATCAAGACAAGTACTACTGGAAAGTCCTTTTGAGGTATCAAAATTTTCAAATTTTAAATTGGAATATTGTGCCT
>Ga0247805_1000607_pt1 | contig 18200 bp, 17 predicted proteins | sample UWRJL044104R1_FD_180930 | JGI IMG/M metagenome (GOLD analysis project Ga0247805, IMG submission 180930) | Plant litter microbial communities from Arlington Agricultural Research Station in Wisconsin, United States - UWRJ-L044-104R-1 | ecosystem: Environmental > Terrestrial > Plant litter >... | reverse complement strand
CAAGGCGGACATCGTTGACCACGAGCAACAGGCCGAAGAGCTGCACGAAGTATTGAGTCTGGTCAGCCGAAACGCGGCGCTTCGCCGTCACGACGAGGTTGGCCAAGCCTTAGCGGCCCAACAGTAGAAGAAATCTTTTGCTCGCGCGTAATGTGGTGCAAGGGTCACGTCACATAGACCAAGTGCGGAAGCCCTTGTAACTCAGGCACGTAATTCGTTTTAGCTGCGCAATGCATCTATGTGACCAATCGACAGGGAGTGAAACATGGCGGGACGTGGCGGCTACGAGAACGTGGGCATCGAAATGGGGCATTTGGTGGATCCCGCGCACACCCCGCATTTTCTCGAATTGGCAGAACCCTATCCAGATCAGCTAGAGTTACTCCTAAATCAAAGCAATGTAGCGTTGAAAGGCATTACCGACGACCAGCAATTTTGGCGAGATAATGGGTATTTAATAAAAAAGAACTTTATTCCGCACAACCTTATCGACGAATATAACGTCATCCGCGAAAGAATGAACTTAGCGGATGGCCCCTTTCCCTCGATTACGCCTTATTTAAACCATTGCACTATAAGAGACATTTGTTGCTCACGTGAACTGCATCACGCACTTGTCGATGTAATTGGAGAAGAAATGGGGTTGCACTTCATTCTGGCTGATTACGTATCGACGACACGCGGATGGCACCAAGATGATTATCTGAACCCTCAGGACACCTATGCAAGGTACTGCGCGGTATGGATGGCAATGGATGATATTGATCCCGATTCAGGCCCTTTCCAACTCGTACCTGGCTCTCACAAATGGGCGTGTCTGCGCCAGCACCTCGTGAAACAGCTCATCATTCCCGAGCAGAGGGATACAGGAGGGCACCATTGGGCTGTGGCGGCCGAATACCATGTAAACAAGGCCGTCGAGCGCTATATCGAAGAAACGTCATCCCAGATCGAAACCTTCCACGCTAAAAAAGGAGACATCCTGATTTGGCATGGCAAATTAATGCATCGCGGTTCAATTCCTAACAACAAGGACCTTACACGTCCTGCAATGATTGCCCACTACAGCAACATAAGAAACCGTCGTGACTTTAGCAATGAAATAACACGCCACGGAAATGGGGCTTATTATTTTGAATTCAGCGCGCATGGGAGGCCTCTAACTGAGGACGTATTCGACCGAAGCGGCTTGCTCCCCTCGGCAATTCAGTTAGATGGTCCAAATGATGAGGCAGCAGAGCCGCCCGGAAAAATTCGGAGCAAGCTGAACAAACTTTTCGGGGAGCTATTTGCTTAAGAAACCAGGTGGGCACACGTCGCGAGTCATTATGGAGAGACGAGAATGGACCACCCAGATTTCCTGGAAGTTAAATTTGCTGATGGCAAATTCAGATTAAGCACAGCCGAACGTGTCGATTTGGTCGCTCACAAGATCCAAGAAGGATCTTACGAAAGCCCGTTGCCGATGGTTTTTGCCGCCACGGTTTCACGAAATCCAGGTGTGGTGCTCGATGTAGGTGCAAATAACGGCGTATACTCACTGATCGCTTCCGTGGCGCGGCCCGGCGTACAGATTATTGCGTTTGAACCATATCCGCCGGTTTTAAGCCTGCTTCGGCGGAATATTGAACTGAACAATTTGGAAGACCAGGTTCACCTGTTCGAAGTCGCCTTGAGCGATGAAGAGTGCATGTTACCGATTTATCTCCCGGACCAAAGCCATGGGATGGTCGAAACCAGCGCATCTCTGCAAATGGATTTTATTGCCAACGCGCAACCCGCCATGATGGTCCAAACCAGGAGACTCGATGACATCAGCCTCGATGGACCCGTAAGCGTAATTAAAGTCGATATTGAAGGGTATGAGCTGGAGTTTCTCCGTGGAGCGCTCGCAACGATCCAGAGTGATCGACCATTCATCTTCGCTGAGATGCTTAGTGCAGTAGAGCGGAAATTTCCGGAAATCACTGCAATTCTTGTGCAGCTCGACTACATGATGTTCAGGCTGAGACCTGAATTTGCGATACTAACGCATGGGATCGTATTCGATCAGCAGGCTTGGAACTACGCGTTGGTCCCAAAGGAAAAACTTCCCTCTTTTCGTGAAGTTTGCCTCCACCACGGCCTGGAAATTCTAGCACCTGTCTGACGGAATTTCGCCAAACAAAATCAGTTTCTTCAGGCCTTGCCCTGCGGCCCCCCAAACACCTCGCTCGCCCTGTCGAGCGCCGGATGGTGCCACGGGTCAACCACGCGGGTCGTGTCCCAGCGCTGCTGGAACACGGCCAGTTCGCGCAAATAGCGTTCTAGATGCTCGGGCGCGAAGTCCAGCCCGCGAGACTTGCTCTCATGGTGGATCAGCGTGGCGGCCGGGGTGTAGATATTGGCAAGGCCGAGTTCGCGTAGTTTCAGGCACAAGTCGACATCATTATAGGCGACGGCAAGGTCCTGCTCGTCCAGACCGCCAACCGCGTCGAAATAGTGCTTGGCCACCAGCAGGCAAGCGCCCGTAACCGCACTGGCTCCTCGCGCGATCAGCGCCTGCGCAAAATAGCCGGGCTCGCCTTCAGGCAAGCCGCGATGCGCGTGGCCTGCGGCATTCCCTACGCCAATAACCACCCCGGCGTGCTGGATCGAACGATCGGGATAGAGCAGCCGCGCACCGACTGCGCCAACCCCTGGCTGTACAGCTTCGCGCACCATTGCGGTCAGCCAGTCGGCATGCAGAATCTCGATGTCGTTGTTGAGCAGGCATATGAATTGCCCGGTAGCGAAACCGGCGGCGAAGTTGTTGATGGCTGAATAGTTGAATCGATGCGGCCAGCGAACCACGCGGACGCGCGGGTCGGCAGTGACTTCCGCGAGATATTCCAGCGCCTCGGCCTCGCGGCTGTCATTGTCGGCAATGATGATCTCGAAATCAGGGTAGTCGGTCGCGTTTAGCAAGCCTTCGACACAGGTCCGCAACAGTTCCGCCCGGTCGCGAGTGGCAACCACAATGCTCACCTTGGGCGCAGGCTCGGGCAGCGGCCAATGCACCGAAGTGGTGCCGCTTGGTCCGGGACGAGTCTGCGCACGGGGGTCAATTATGCGGGCAATTGCGTCGGTGTTGCCTGGTTCGCTGCGCTGCCAGTGGTCGGCCGCCGTGCTTGCCGTAATGCGGTGCACATGGCTAACCGGCACCTCAGCCTTGCCGAGCGAAAGCCGCAAAATGAGTTCGTAGAGGCTCTGCACCGAGGGGTGATCGGTATCGTCAAGACAGCGCAATGCCGCGGCGACCGGAAGCGCGCAGGCCGCGCCCACATAGTCCTGCGAAAGGATCATGCGTGCATCCCAGTCAGGCTTCAGCCAAGGCCTATTGCCCTCAGCCCCGCCCGCAGCCTCGTCCTGATCGCCGTACAGGATAGGGAGCATGTCATCAGGCGAAAGTGAGCGCACACAATGTGCCGCGTAGGCAGCAAGCGCATGATGCGGAAGCGACGCGTCAGCCGCCAGCGGTACGAGATACGCCGCATCCGCGCTACGCGCGCGAGACAGGGCCTGGTGCAGACCAGCGATCCGCCCTCCTTCCGCCCCCGCCACTATTTCGATCTCGGGCCTGCTGACCCAAGCCTCGGGCGCACCGGCTGTCGCCACAAACACCTTCACTGGCATTATGCTTTGGCGCAGCGCGGAAGCTGCCGCGCGCTTTGCTGCGGCGGGCTCGTCATCAAGCGCAATGTGCAAGTAAACGCAGATCGCGGTGCTGGGCTTTCCGCCCGGCCAGTCCGCACAGGACGCGCTCCGGATGGTGGCCAGATCATCCGCTCCGGCCATCTGGATGCCGCGTTCGTAAGCGAATGGCAGTTTGGCGATGGCGCGTTGTAGGTAGTTACGCGCACGAACCCGCTTGCCGCAAAGGTGCCACCAAAATGCGGCGGCGAGCCGATGCGGCTGACAGATGAGCAGAAGCAGGATTTCGCGCAGTTGGAATGTCATCACCCGCACATTCAGTTCACAGCTCCAGCGCGTCCCGGTAGTGGCATGCAGACTTACCCCTCGATCGAAACCAGACGCCTTAACCTATCGCGACTATCCGGAATAATGGATTCCTTCGCACTAGGCCTCGGCCTGGTATTCGGATAGGACAACCTCCTCCGGATCGAATTTGGTACGCACTCACGTATGTCTATGAAATTTATGATAATGTTGGTGGCCTTTGGCTCACTTGGGGCTTGCGCTACGCTTCCCTCCAGTGGGCCAACCGGCGATCAGATTGAAAATTCGGCGCGTGAAGCGGCCGAAAGCGAGGGCGGATTGCAAATCGCCGTCATCGCGGTCGACAATCTCGCCGCCGTGCCGCCCGCCGCTGGCCAATTCCTGTGGAATCTGCCCGATCTGGGGTCGCCGCCAACCGACATGCTCGGGCCGGGCGATGTCCTGTCGATCAGCATCTTCGAAGCGGGTGTAACGCTGTTCGGCGGCGATAGCCCGGCTGGCGGCATGGCGGAGGGCGGGTTCGACCCTTCGGTGAAGGTACAGACGCTGCCTCCCGCCCGAGTGGACGACAACGGCGATATCATGGTCCCCTATGCGGGCCGCCTGCGTGTTTTGGGCAAGACGGTGATGGAGTTGCAGGAGCAGATTCGAAATTCGCTTCGCAATCTCTCGCAGAACCCGCAGGTGCTGATCAGCCGCGAACATATCATCAGCAATTCCATAATCGTCGGTGGCGAAGTTGGGCGGCCTGGGCGTTTGGTGCTCGAAACCAATCGCGAAAGCATGGCCGATGTCATCGCGCTGTCTGGCGGCTACAGGGGCGAACCCAAGGATCTCGTGCTGCGCGTGGAGCGTGGGCAGAATGAAGCAAGGGCGCGGCTGAGTGATGTTTTGGCGGGCGTAAACAGAGACTTACAGGCCTATCCCGGAGATCGGGTGACGATCCTCAGAAAACCGCTTATGTATGCGATCCTCGGTGCATCAGGTCGCACCCAGCAAGCGGCGTTTACCCGCGATAACATGAGCGTACTTGACGCCATCGCAGTAGCTGGTGGACCGGAGCCGAACTCGGCCGACCCGGGTGCGGTGTTCGTGTTCCGCTATTCAGATCCGGAGCGCACCAGCCCGGTGGTGTATCATTTTAACATGCTGGATACGCAAACCTATTTCCTCGCGCAGCAATTCGCGCTGCGCGATGACGATATCCTGTACTTCGGGAATGCGGCTGCCAATCAGCCGAGCAAATTGATCCAACTGGTCAGTCAACTGTTTGCGCCTGTCGTCACGGCTACGAGTGTTGCAAACACTCTTGGCAATTGAGCATTCAGTGAGCCGCCCTTCCCTCAAATGTTTGAAGTAGACTATGCAGGTCCAAACCTACCCCATTCCAGACGTGAAGCTGCTCACACCCAAACACATTGGCGATGAGCGCGGCTATTTCGCCGAAACGTTCCGAGCTGACGTGTTCGCCGAACACTGCGGTGACTACGTCTTCGTGCAAGACAACGAATCGCTCAGCTCAAAGGTTGGCACGATCCGCGGGCTACACTTCCAAAGCGAGCCGCACGCACAGGGGAAGCTGGTGCGATGCACTGCCGGTGCGTTGTTCGACGTGGCCGTGGACATCCGCGTCGGATCGCCGACTTATGGCGAATGGGTGGCGGAAATGCTGACTCCCGGCAACGGCAAGCAATTGTGGGTGCCGCCCGGCTTTGCGCACGGGTTCTGTACACTCGAACCGGAAACAGTAATCTCGTACAAGGTGACAGGATACTACAGCGGCGAGTGCGATAAGGGGTTGGCGTTCGATGATCGCCGAATTGCAATAACTTGGCCCGATGTCGCCAATCGGGAGACGCTGTCGGCCAAGGACCAAAGGCAACCGACTCTGGACGAGCTGCCATACTATTTCCGTTACGAGGGGCAATAATCCGATGCGCGTGATCGTGACCGGCGGGGCCGGCTTCATCGGGTCGGCGCTAGTGCGCTATCTCGTTCTCGAACGGGGTTATGACGTGCTGACGATCGACGCGCTGACCTATGCTGGTTGCGAAGCGTCACTCAAGGCGGTCGGCGGCAAAGCGAACCACAGCTTTACCAAGGCCAATATCTGCGACCGGGCGGCAATGGACAAGGCGTTTGCAGAATTCGCGCCGGACCGGGTTATGCATCTCGCGGCTGAAAGCCATGTGGACCGTTCGATAACCGGCGCAGCCGATTTCATTCAGACCAATGTGGTCGGTACATTCACGCTGCTCGAAGCCGCACGCGCATACTGGAACGGCTTGGTCGATAGTGCGAAAGACGCTTTCCGTTTTCTCCATGTGTCGACCGATGAAGTCTACGGCTCGCTGGGCGAAGATGGGTTGTTCGAGGAAACGACCCCCTATGATCCCAGTTCGCCCTATTCGGCGTCCAAGGCTGCGTCCGATCACCTCGCCAAGGCCTGGATGCGTACCTATGGCTTTCCAGTGGTGGTTTCGAACTGTTCGAACAATTACGGGCCCTACCATTTTCCGGAAAAGCTAATCCCGCTCACGATCCTCAACGCGCTCGCAGGGCGGACATTGCCAGTTTACGGCAAGGGTGAGAACGTGCGCGATTGGCTGTATGTCGACGATCACGCCCGCGCGCTGGACCTCATCGCCAAAAAAGGCCGCGTGGGCGAAACTTACAACGTGGGTGGGCGCAACGAGCGGCGCAATATCGACGTCGTTCGCAGGATCTGCGCTGTTCTTGATGAACTGGTGCCGACAGACCAGCCGCGCGAAGGACTGATCGAACACGTTACCGATCGCCCCGGCCATGACGCCCGCTATGCCATCGATGCCACGAAGCTGGAAACCGAACTCGGCTGGAAGGCCCAGGACGACTTTGACACCGGCATCGAGAAGACCGTCCGCTGGTATCTCGAGAATGAATGGTGGTGGCAGCCGTTGCGCGATCGTTATGATGGGCAGAGGCTCGGCCTTTCGGTCGGTGCTGCAGTCCCGGCTGCCGTATGAGGATCGTTGTTACCGGCAAGAACGGCCAAGTTGTAACCAGCCTCGTTGAGCGCGGCACGGCTGCCGGGCACGAAGTTATCGCGTTGGGCCGTCCCGAACTGGACCTTGCCGACCCGGAGTCGATCCACAGGGCAGTTGCTACTGCGAAACCCGATGTCATCGTATCCGCAGCGGCCTATACTGCGGTGGACAAGGCGGAGAGCGAGGAGGAACTTGCACACGCCATCAACGCGCGCGGCGCGGGCGCGGTCGCAGCCGTCGCCGCCCGGCTGAATGTGCCGCTGATCCACCTCTCCACCGACTATGTTTTTGACGGGGCGCTAGACCGGCCCTGGACTGAAAGTGATCCAACCCGTCCCATCGGTGTATATGGCTTGTCCAAACTCGCCGGGGAGGAAGCGGTCCTGACCGCCGGTGGCAATTGCGCGATCCTGCGCACCTCGTGGGTCTACAGCCCGTTTGGCGGCAACTTCGTGAAGACGATGCTTCGCGTTGCCAGGGACCGGGACGAAGTCTCGGTCGTGGCAGACCAGATCGGCAATCCGACCAGCGCGCTCAACATCGCCGATGGAGTGCTCAAGGTAGCCGAGAACCTCGTTACCAACGCCGATCCTGCATTGCGCGGGGTGTTCCACATGACTGCGCAGGGCGAAGCAAGTTGGGCCGATTTTGCGCAACGCATATTCGCCGAGTCAGCCGTACAAGGCGGGCCTTCGGCGAGCGTCAAGGCGATCACCACGGCGGACTATCCCACGCCAGCGGCCCGCCCGGCCAATTCACGCCTCGACTGTGCCAAGCTGGCAGGAACACACGGCGTTACCCTGCCAGACTGGCGCGCCGCCCTGCCGCCGATAATTGCCCGGCTACTTGCCTCCGCAGCCTGAATAACACCGTACAACGATTACTAGGAAAGAGCGCAAAATGAAGGGGATCATTCTTGCCGGGGGCAGCGGCACCCGCCTCTATCCGATGACACTGGCATCATCCAAACAGATCATGCCGGTGTATGATAAACCGATGATCTATTACCCGCTCAGCACGCTGATGCTGGCTGGCATACGCGAGGTGCTGATCATCTCCACCCCGCGCGATCTTCCTTCTTTCCGCGAATTGTTAGGCGATGGTTCGCAATGGGGCATGTCGCTGGAATATGCAGAACAGCCAACGCCTGATGGGCTCGCGCAAGCATACATCATCGGCGCGGACTTCGTGGCCGGGCAGCGTTCGGCGCTGATTTTGGGCGACAATATCTTCTACGGCCACGGCCTGCCCGAACTGATGGCGGGTGCCCGCGCGCAAGCTTCCGGAGCCACCGTTTTCGCCTATCACGTGGCCGACCCGGACCGCTACGGCGTGGTCGATTTCAACGCGGAAATGAAAGCTCTCTCAATCGAAGAGAAGCCCACCGCACCTAAATCGAACTGGGCCGTAACCGGGCTGTATTTTTACGATGAGGAAGTGGTCGATATAGCGGCCAATCTAAAGCCGTCGCCGCGTGGTGAACTGGAAATTACCGATGTGAACCGGGTTTACCTTGAGCGCGGGGAACTCAGTGTCGAGATCATGGGGCGCGGTTACGCCTGGCTGGACACCGGGACGCCGGACAGCTTGCTCGACGCCGCCGAGTTCGTGCGTGTGATTGAGAAGCGGCAGGGCTTCAAAGTTGCGAGCCCTGAAGAGATCGCCTTCAACCAAGGCTTTATCGATGCCGCAGGGCTGGAAGGGCTTATTATCAGGCTCGGCAGTTCCGATTACGGACGGTATCTCAAGCGGTTGCTCGCCTAGCCTTGGCGAGACGGGCCGGGGCGAGTTGGGGCCCGAACCGCCTTTCGAGGATTGCATATGTCACTGTTCGAACATGCTATTGTTGCCCTTGCGATCCAGATCGCGGTCGGGCTTTGCACCCGCAATTGGTGGGCCGGGGCCGCGTTGGCATGCGGGTATTTTATCGGGCGCGAATTTGCGCAGGCCGAGTATCGCTGGATCGAGCAATTCGGGCACGGTTTGCGCGGCAATATGCCGTGGTGGGGAGCATTCGATGCGCGCGTATGGCCCAAGATGGATCAGTGGGCGGACTTGTTAGGGCCGCTATGCACAACTTTGGCGCTGGCCGCCGTGATCCACAGACGTGCACGGATCAAGCATACAGGCTAAGCGCAAGATTCAGCCGTTCGGTGAGCGGGCGATAAGGTCAATCAGCGGCCTTAACGATCCCATCAATAGCCTGAAGGCGCCTCAATAGCGGCTCGAAATCGTCGAGCGGGAGGGCGTTCGGGCCATCCGAAAGTGCCGCATCGGGGTCAGGATGGGTTTCGATGAACAGCCCCGAAACGCCCGCCGCGACTGCCGCGCGGGCCAGCAGAGGGACATATTCGCGTTGCCCGCCCGACCGCGTGCCGAGCCCTCCGGGCTGCTGCACCGAATGGGTGGCGTCGAACACCACCGGACAGCCGGTTTCCGCCATGATCGACAGGCTGCGCATGTCAGACACGAGCGTATTGTAGCCGAATGATGCGCCGCGTTCGCACAGCAGGAAGTTATCCGGGTTCTGTCCAGCCGCCAACGCCGCGTTGCGGGCCTTCGCTACCACCTGTTTCATGTCCGCAGGGGCCATGAACTGGGCTTTCTTTATGTTCACTGGCTTGCCAACGGATGCCACGGCGGTGATGAAATCGGTTTGCCGAGCCAGGAAAGCCGGGGTTTGCAACACGTCTACTACTTCGGCCACGGGTACTGCCTGCGCAGGCTCATGCACGTCCGTCAGCACCGGCAAGCCCGTTTCCCTGCGCACCTTTTCCAAGATACGCAGCCCTTCATACAGCCCCGGGCCGCGGAAGGATTCGTCCGAACTGCGGTTGGCTTTGTCGAACGAGCTCTTGAAGATCACCAATAGCCCCAGCCTCCGGGCAACACCCGCAAGTGTCTCTGCCACAGCCAGAGTATGACTTTCGCTCTCGATAACGCATGGTCCGGCGATGACGAATATTGGGCTGTTTTTAGTAACTTCTTCACCACACAAGAACATTTTCAGGCTTTCCGTTTCTAATGCACCTCGCAAGATTTGACGCAGTCGCATAGGCAGCAACCCTCTACCCCATAATGCAAAGGGTAGCCATTGAGCACGTTCCAGCCGAAGATCGAGCAGCGCAGCAGCCCAAAAATGCCCCGGTTCGTGGACGCAGGGTAGCGTCAAACCAGTTTCAAGAGTTCAAACGACCTATGAAAATTGAAGTCGCATCGAAAAGCCACACTTCGTCCGCAGTGAAAACCTTGGACATCGAAATCGAAGGGCTGAAGGCGCTCAAGGCGGCGCTGGAAGGTTCAGAACTGAGCGGCGCGTTCGAAGCTGCCGTCCATATCTTTGCCGCCACCAAGGGCCGCATCGTCGTGACCGGTATGGGGAAAAGTGGCCATGTCGCCCGCAAGATCGCCTCTACGATGCGCTCTACCGGCACCTCGGCCTTGTACCTTCATCCCGGGGAGGCGAGTCACGGTGATTTGGGGATCATTTCAAAGGGGGACGTCGTTCTTGCTTTCACCTGGTCGGGTGAAACCAGCGAGTTGAGCGATATTTTCCATTTTTGCCGCCATTACGGCGTCCCCCTCGTGGTGGCGACGGCTTATGAGGACAGTACGGCGTCCAAGGCAGCGGATGTGTGCCTCAAATTGCCGCTCGTGCGAGAGGCCTGCCCGAACGAACTCGCCCCCACCTCCTCGACCACGTTGCAAGTGGTGCTGGGCGATGCCCTCGCCGTAGCCCTCATCGAAGCGCGCGGCTTTTCATCGGGAGACTTCCACATCTTCCATCCCGGCGGCAGTCTTGGCGCACAATTGGCTACCGTGGGCGACGTGATGGGAACGGGGGAGGCGGTTCCGCGCGTGCCCGATGATGCAACGTTGATCAACGCCACAATCGAAATGAACCGCAAACGCTATGGCTGCACCGGGGTGGTAGACGCAGACGGGCGGCTCGTGGGCGCATTTACCGATGGTGATCTTCGTCGCTGCATCGCCTTGTACGACCTGAGCGATCTGATCGGACTGCATATGTCGCCCAACCCTGTCACCGTCGATGCCGGGATGCTGTGCCGCGAGGCACTCGCCATCATGAACGGGAATGCTGTCTCGGTTCTGTTTGTGACCGAATTTGAGAAGCTGGTGGGCATCATTCACATGCACGATATCGTCAGGCTCGGCGTTAAATGATCCTGCGGTGCGGTTGCCGCCCGCCTCGCTCGCCGCGGTAATGCAGGCCCTCGATCTAATCGTGATACCAGCGCGCTTTGGCTCTACCCGCCTGCCGGGGAAGCCATTGCTGTTAATTGCCGGACGGCCCCTTCTCGAGCGGGTGTGGGCCAACGCTCGTGTCGCGGCGGAGCTTGTCGGTGACTGCGCAGTGGTAATTGCGACGGACGACGAACGCATCGCCGATCATGCCCGGGCGCTGGGGGCGCAGGTTGCGCTGACCAGTCCAGAATTGGATTCCGGATCTGCGAGAGCCTGCGCGGCTGCGCATCAGCGTGCGCAGAAGCCCGCCCGTGTTATCTGCCTGCAAGGCGATGCGCCGTTCATATCGCCTAATGTCGTGGCCGGGTTGATCGAGCACCAGCGGAAGTCCGAAGCAGACGTAACCACGCCCGTCTACCAACTCGACTGGGCCCGGCTCGACCGGCTGCGTAAGCATAAGCAAGTGGCCCCATTCAGCGGCACGACTTGCGTGCGCGGCGCGGATGGCCAAGCCTTGTGGTTCTCCAAAACAATCCTACCCGCGATCCGGAATGAAGCCGAGTTGCGCAAGTCGCCTCAATCACCCGTTTGGCAGCATCTGGGCCTGTACGCCTACACGATGGAAGCGCTGGACTGGTTTACCGGTGCCCCTCAAGGAATTTACGAGGCGTTGGAGGGGCTTGAACAACTTCGCTTTCTGGAAAACGGTTGGACTGTCGCCACAGTGCCGGTTGATCCACCGCAGCACGCCTTGTCCGGTATCGACAGCCCCGCAGATATCGTTCTCGCCGAAGAAGCGATTGCGCGGCTCGGCGATCCCTTTCCGCACATCTGATGCATTGCGGCATACGGGGGAGCCGCTAAGCACAAAGTGCATGTTTATCGTCGTTCGCCATGGAAACACATTCGAGGCCGGAGAGGCACCTCGGCGTATCGGCGCGCGCACCGACCTGCCGCTGACTGCGCACGGAGTTGAGCAGGCGCAGGCGTTGGGCCGTCACTTCGCGGATCAGGGATGGCGCTTTGCGCGCGCGTTTGTTTCGCCTTTGCTGCGCACGCGCCAAACTGCGCAGGAGATCCTTGCCGCGCAGGAGGGAGCCCCGCCGTCTCCCGAACCAGCCGATTTCCTGTGCGAGATCGATCACGGACCTGACGAGAACGCGACCGAGCCTGAAGTTGTTGGCCGAATAGGCGACGAGGCTTTGGCGGCGTGGGACAACCGCGCGGTGCCGCCGCAAGGGTGGACCGTCGAGGCAGGCCCGCGCATTGCAGCATGGCGCGAGTTGTTCGCGGGCGTCGATACGGCTGAAGGCCCGGTCCTGCTTGTAACCAGCAACGGGGCAGGCCGCTTCGCCCTACTGGCCGACCCGGCACTGGAAGCCGCGGTTGCCGAACTGCCATCATTAAAGCTCCCGACCGGGGGCTACGGCATCATTGCCCGCCGGAGTGACGGCTCGCTTTGGGTGCCGGTGTGGAGGGCGCGGCCTTGAAATCGGTGCCATCTTCCCTGAACCATGCGGTTTTGCGTGCCCCGCCATTTCCTGGGCTGAAAGAGGCGCAAACCGCTGTCTTGCCGCCGGCCCTGCCTTTTCCCGATGGAGACGCGCGCGCAGCACTTTTCGAAAACCTGCGCGACGCCCGCGTCGGCGGCCGGTTCTGGGCAGAGCCCGCAAACCTCACCCAACCGCCGGAGATCATCCTGCGCCCGCGCACCATAACAGACATGTCGGAGCTTGCGCCGGACAGCAGAGGGAGGGCGCTGTGGGTTTCGCGCGATCCTGCGCTTCACCCTGCACTTGCGCTCGAAAGCGCGGCCGACTGGCTGGCAGATGTCGATCCGTGGTCGGTCTTGTCTGGAGCGGGCAGTCTCCTCGCACATGGTGATGATGAATGGGTCGCACTTGCCCGCGTCGCCGGGGTGCCGGTTCGCGTGCTTTCCCCGGGCCAATTCGGAGCACCCGGCGACGATGATGAAGCGCTCGATGCCAAGGCGGCACAAGCGCTGAGTATCCCCATGCGCGACCCGTTCGGAGATGGCTGGCTTTCCCCGCATGATGCCATCGCACTTCTAGCCGAGTGGCGCCGCGTGATCGATGCCAATAGGGGCGGGAACGGTGAGGCGATAGTCGCCGTTTGCGGCATGGCCTGGTGGAAACGTTCCGAGATTCGCCGCTTCCTTTGGCTGCCCGGCAAACAGGTGCAGATTATATCCAGCCCTCGAAAAGCGTTGGCCCTCGCCGCAGCGAAAGGCGGAGCAGTCGCCGTCTGGCCCTCGCGCGTGTCGCCCGCGTTGATCTCCGAAGCGCAAGCCAGAGGCGTGCCGCTGGTGCGGATCGAAGATGGATTCGTACGTTCAGTTGGCCTCGGCAGTAATCTGGTACCGCCGTCGTCCATCGTGGTGGACCGGCAAGGTATCCATTTCGATCCCCGCGCGCCAAGCGACCTTGAGACGATCCTAGCGCAAACTGAATTCACGCCGGAACTTTGCGCCCGCGCCCGGCGGCTTGGCGAAACGATTGTCGCGGCCGGGATCAGCAAATACGCAGCCAGCGGAAGCTTGCACGAAGCTCCGACCGAACGTCCATCCGATCGCCGCGTAATTCTGGTTCCGGGGCAGGTGGAAGATGACATGTCTGTGCTGGCGGGCGGCGGCGGGCTGACGTCCAACCTCGAACTCCTGCGCCGAGCACGCGGGCTTGAGCCGGATGCCGAAATTTGGTGGCGTTCGCACCCCGATGTCGATGCCGGGCACCGGAATGGCGCAGTGCCGGATGAAGCCGCGCTGAAATATGCGGACCGGATCGTGCGCGGCGGCGGCATGGCGCCGCTACTCGATGTTGTCGACGCGGTGCATGTCCTGACCTCGCTCACCGGGTTCGAGGCGCTGATGCGTGGGTGCGAGGTCACGTGCCACGGCGCCCCGTTCTATTCGGGATGGGGCCTAACCCGTGATCTGGCGCAGGTGCCCGACCGGCGCGGGCGCAAGCTGTCGCTGGAAGAGCTGATCGCGGGCGTTCTTATCCTCTATCCGCGCTATCTGGACCCCATAACGGGGCTTCCCTGCCCGCCTGAGGTGTTGGTGGCGCGAATGGCTCAGAACCGCATGGTCAACCGTCAGGGCTGGATCGGGCCGGTGCGCCGGGTTCAGGGCCGACTGATGGCCTACCTTCGCTCGCATGGGGGCAAGAATACGTCGCCTGACATTGCAGCGCCAACATGACCAAAGTTATTCTCGATATCTCGCGCCTCATTTCGCGGTTGCGCCATGCCACGCCGTCCGGGGTCGACCGGGTGGAAATGGCCTATGCACGCGGGCTGTTAGCGCATTACGGCAGCGATCTCGACTTTGCGGCGGTACATCCGTTTGGCATCTACGGGCGGCTTCCGCGAACGGTGGCGCTGGCGTTTCTGGACGAGATGGAGCTTAGCTGGGCCCACAAGGATGAGCGGGCGACCTCCCGCTCGCTCGTTTCAGTTGCGCGCTGGCTGGCGGCTTTGCGGCCCATCCGTGCCGGGATCGGTTCGGGCGAGGTCTATGTACAGGTTTCGCCTCATCATCTGACCCGCGCCGGTCAGATGCGCCGAATTCTGGCACACGAAAAAGCACGCTTCGTGTGCATGGTCCACGACCTCGTCCCAATCGAGTATCCCGAATACGCTCGCCCGGGCGGGGCCGAACTCCATGCGCGCCGGATGGCAACGGTGGCGGAACTGGCTGATGCTGTGATCGTGAACTCCGCAGCAACGGGCGCCTCGCTGCGCCGATGGATCGAAGGGCAAGGCGGATCGGTCCCACCGATCCATGTCGCGCTGCTGGGGAGCGAGCCAGTCGCCCCAGCTTTCCCGGCTTCGTCTATCGACGGTCGGCCGTTTTTCCTGTGCCTAGGCACCATAGAGCCGCGCAAGAACCACCTGCTGCTTCTGCACCTGTGGCGGCGCATGGCCGAAAGCCTGCCACCGGAAGCCGTCCCGCGCCTGACAATTGTTGGACGCAGGGGATGGGAGAACGAGCAGATCCTCGATCTTCTGGACCGCTGCCCGGCCTTGAAGCCGCATGTGGAAGAAGTGAACAATTGTTCTGATCTGGAGCTTGCCGGGCTGCTACGCGGTGCGCGCGCGCTGCTCATGCCGTCGTTTGCCGAAGGTTACGGAATGCCCGTGGCAGAGGCGCTTTCGGTTGGCACCCCGGTGATTGTCAGCGATATTGCCGCGCATCGTGAAGTCGGCGGCGAGGTTCCCGACTACCGTGATGCTCTCGACGGCCCCGCTTGGGAGGCGGCCATCCTCGATCACGCCGGGCGAGGCCCCTTACACATGGACCAGCTCGCGCGCTTACCACAGTGGCATGCACCGGGTTGGGCAGAGCATATTACGATTGCAGTGAACGTAATCGAGGATTTGGGTAGCGGTCTGCCGATCACAGGCGGAGAAAGCTTCTAAATCGTCCGCACTTTACCGCCGAAGCGAAGTGATCCGGCTGCTGAAGATGCGATCCCAGAATATCCCGGTAATAGCATAGTTCATTTCCTCATCGACATGGTGGTGCCGCATGTGATGCCGCTTGAGCGCTAAGCCCAAAGCTCCGCGCATTGGCCATTGATGGCAGGCGTAATGCACCAAGTCATACGCCACGTATCCCACGATAAAGCCCAGGAATAACCAAGTGCCCGCCGGACCGATTACGGCGACGAACATAGCCCAGATGGACAACGCAATCGGAATACTCAGGATCGGAGGCATGAGATTGCGCAGACGGTCATCCGACTGCGCATGATGGTTCCCGTGGAGCAAAAAGATCAGGCGTTTTGCCCAAAGCCGCTGTGTGTTCCAATGGAACAAATACCGGTGCACTGCATATTCGAACAGGCTCCACGCAACGAGGCCCACAGCTGCTAATCCCAAGCCTGTCAGCGGAGCTACAGCACCCCAGCCGGCGATGGCTACGAGGGGCAGCATAACGCTCCACGTGACCACAAACCAGAATGCGGACACGACAGTCAGCTTCTCGAGCCAAGTGCTCTCAAACAGAACAAGGCGTTGGTCAGGGGCTTGGGGAGCTAGCATATCGTACATGCGTGGACAGGCATCAGGCGTGACTGTCAAGCGTCAACCAGCCGGAAGAAGACGAGCTGTGCCAGGAAATGCTACAAATTAAAGAATGGGTATCGTCACTTTAAGATCCCGGGAGGCGGAGATTAATCTGATCAACGTGGCAGAAGCGCTGTTCCCGCCGTGATTCGCCGGTCATGACACGCACCACGGCTCAGAGGGCCACCTCTTTATCAGCGACCGGTTCGCCGCGCACGGCTTCAAGAATGGCGTGATGCAAGCGCGCAGGTGTGATGTCGATCCGCCTATCGTCACCCTTAACTATTTGCCCGCCGCCGTCGAAGCGCAGCACAACATATGGAGTGTGGCGTGCGCCGCCGGGTTCGCAGGCACCAGGAATACTCGGACGGTGATCACCAAAAAACACCAGCAGGGCTGGCCTCCTCAGCCCGGCGAGGCCTTCCCTAAGCCGCGTCAACATGATGTCGCCTTCCCGGACGAGCTGGTTGTAGTTGCGCACTAGCTGGTCTGGTTTGTTGCCTCGCGCTGTGGACCACGGGCCGTGATTCTCGATAGTTACCGCGTAAATGAAGGTTGGGCGGCTTGCCGCCTCAGCCAAGGTCAGGATTTTGCCCGTGATTGCCGCATCCTTGACGTAGCGGCCTGCGCTAGGCGGATCGAACTGTTCTTCTCCTACCAACTCGGCAAAGCCCGCGGCGGGCAAGATCTGATCGCGCCCGTAAAAACGCATGTCATGCGGGTGGACGAACAAACTGCGCCAGCGTTCAGTGCCCAACCGGTGCGGCAGGGCGTAGGATGCCTCGCCGCGCGCAGTGAGGAAGGGGTCATATTGGCGAAAGCCGAGCACTTCTTCCTCGCGTCCGAAGAGCACCCCGTATTCGGTGCGCATGGTATAGGCCCCGAAGCCGCTGACCAGCAGATTGCCCCATTGCCAAGCTTCGGCGCGGGCAGATTCGAGCCCGCTCAACTTGAAAGCCGGATCGCGGAACAGCTCGGCAGGATCGGCGAAGGATTCGCACTGGACCGCTACAATCAGTTCAGGCTCTGAAAACTTCGGCGAAGGGCGGACGGAGGCGGTGAGGTGAGCAGTTTCGGCAAACGGCGGGGGATCGGCGCTTTCACGCCATCTCAGCCAATAGATCAAGATTGCAGGCAGAAGACCCAGCTGAGCCACGGCGGCTTCGGCGCCCGGCGTTGCAACCAGCCTGCGCGTAGGCATGACTTTCAAGCTCAGCATCAACAGAAAAAGGGCAATTAAGCAGGTTGCCGCCCCGTCGATATGCGGCGCAGGTGAGGGGACGAAGAACCACGCCAAACAAGCAACAAGCGCAGCTGCCGTCAAAACCGCGCAGGCCTTTTGCCAGCCCTTCAGCGCGGATAAGTAAAACTGCGGGTGGCGAAATACGCTGCTAATAAGTGCAAAGTCGGAGAAAAGCAGCGCTTCCCCCAGCACCGCGCGCTTGGCGTTGGAGGCCCAGACGAACAGCGATTGCATGGCCAGCGTCAACATCGCTGCCAGCGCAGGACTGCCGCTCAATGCCAGGAAGCCGCCGTGAAGGACGAGGGTGATCAGCATCAGAATCCATGATCCGGCAATGCCGCGCCAAGGCCGGAAAGGCGGAGCCCGCCTGGGGCGGGCAATTCCGTCGAGCAGGAAAGCACCAGCCAGCACTATCCAGGGTGTCAAAGCGATATCAGTCACGCTGATGCTGTCTGTCTCTGAACCGCTGTCATCGCGGCAAGTGTTGCGTTCAGAAGCCGACTTTCGTCAAGCTGCTACAGGATGTTTGGCGGTGATCGGGACGGCTGGGTTGTTTGCGCCCTTGGTTTCCAGACCAACCCTGTATAACGCTCGATCCGAGATGGTTGAACTTTATGCAACTTGTAGCGGACGAGCGAGGCACGCACGTCGTCCTTCAG
>Ga0247805_1000606_pt1 | contig 18245 bp, 13 predicted proteins | sample UWRJL044104R1_FD_180930 | JGI IMG/M metagenome (GOLD analysis project Ga0247805, IMG submission 180930) | Plant litter microbial communities from Arlington Agricultural Research Station in Wisconsin, United States - UWRJ-L044-104R-1 | ecosystem: Environmental > Terrestrial > Plant litter >... | reverse complement strand
TAAACAAATTCAGGCTAGTGTTGAAATCCAATCCTAAATCTACATTTTTTTCAATATTAGTAAAATGATAAATAACCGTACTGGTTTCATAATCCTGATAGGAAATTTCGATTGAAGGATTTTTTTCATTTCTGTAATACAATTCAAAATTATATTTTTCTTTTAAAGTATAAGTAAGGTTTAAATTATGAATGATGGCAGGCTGCAATTCCGGATCTCCCACAAAATAGGAATAAGCATTATAATAAGACCTGAAAGGATTGAGCCAGCTGTATTGTGGTCTGCTGATTCGTTTTCCATAAGAAAAACCAATTTGATGATTTTCATTGGCCTTGTAAAGCGTATAAAAAGTCGGGAAAAGTTTAAAGTAATTTTGTTGATTGATTTCTGTAGTTGTGATAGAATTGCCTTCCAATTGTGTGTATTCACCTCTCAAACCGGCTTTAAGAGTCCACTTATTGATTTCTTTGCTGTAACTTGTGTAGCCTGCAAAAACAATCTCATCATATAGAAACTGGTTTGTCCTGTCCGGATTTTCAACCAGTTCGTCATTGATCTCATCTTCAAAAATAAGATTGCTTTTTGATTTTACTTTACCGAACTTTATGCCCATTTCTAATCCCTTTTCTTCATTAGTATAATCGGATTGGACTGAAAAAAGCTTAATCTTTTGTGTGTTGTCACTAACAAACCGCGTCTCCCGATACGGATTGTTGTTAGGCAAAGAAAAGGAAGAAAAAATATCCTGATTCTCATTGCTGTAATATTGCGTATAATCAGAAGCAAAAGAAATTTTTTGCTTTTCCCTGAATTTATGGTCATAAGAGAAATTATAAGCATTGTTTCGGGATGTCTTTTTTCTTTGATTTTGGGTTATGTACAAAGAGTCCAATTGTCCGTTGCGGTCATAAATATAGGTGGGAACATCATAAAAGCCATTTACATTGGGAGTCAGTGATCCCGTAACACCAAAAGATACTGTGTTAAGCGTGTCAATTTGATATTCTGAATCCAATCGATATGAATTTTGGGATGCTGATTTATTTTTTCTCCTTAAAACACTTTTCCATACAGCATCAGTTTTGCCTGAATCGTCTAAATAGTGTACAAAATCTTCTCCTTCCCTGACATATGTTCCTGATCCTAACGAATATCTTCCGGAAAGAGAAAGTTTTTCGCCTTTGTAAATATGGTTTGTCGAGACTATGCCTTTTGGATAAATGGATTGTATATAAGAACCTGAAACAGTTCCTTTATAACCTAATTTAATATTTTTCTTCAATTTTATATTCAGTACTGTGGCTCCCTGGGCTTCATATTTAGCCGGTGGATTCGTGATTACTTCAATCGATTTGACATCTTCTCCATTTGTGTTTTCTAAAAATTGTTTGAGTTCATCTCCTGTCAGGTAGACTTTTTTGTCGTTGATAGTAACAAGTATGCTCGTGCTTCGTCTTACTGTCAGGCCACCGTTGCCCATTGTGGTTACACTGGGAGTTTTGCCCAGGATTTCCCAGGCATTATTATTGGAAAGTGAAGAATTTTCGACTGTGAATTCTAATCCGTCAATTTTTCTTTTAATAATGGGTTTTGATTTGATTATGGTGACATCATTCAGCATTTGCGGTGTTTCTTCCAAAATAATCGGAGAAAGTTCAGTATTGGTTTGCACATCAATATTGATGTATTTTTCTGAATGGCCCAATGCCATAATTTTCAAAAGATATTTTCCGTTTTCAATTCCCGTTATTTCAAAAAAACCTTTTTCATCTGTTTGGGTATTTTTATAAAGTAATGAATCCTGCGGTTTCAATAAGTTGACTGCTGCAAATTCAACAGGATTTTTTTCTGCGTCCAAAATTGTTCCTGAAATTCTTTGCTGTCCGGTTCCAATAAAAGGAAATAGTAAGAGTAAAAAAAGGTACTGTTTCATGATGATGATTTGTTTGCTGCAAATCTCTGAAACCTGTTCGGGGTATTGGGTTAATGGACGGTTAACGATGGGTTAAAGCTGTTTTGAAAAACTATGCTGTTTATTAAAAATAATAATGATCTGCCGGTTTTTAGGACAATGATTTCAGAATTGGGTTAATGAAGGGTTAATCCGGTAGATTTTTAAAAGTAAAATCATTTATTAAAGTAGATTTGTCATGTTAATTCTTCACATCATGCAAAAAAGAAAGAAAATTGCGTATTTAATCGGGGCCTGTATTTTTACGGTAATGGCATTAGCAGTCATTCAGGGCTATTTTATTTACAATACGTATAAACTGACAGAGAGGGAAGTTAATACTAAAATTAAAAAGCAATTAACAGAGCTTGAAGATCATCCTAAATTTGAGATGATAAAAGACAGCTGGATGGAAAACTCAGCAAAGTTTGCCAAAGAATATATCGATGAAAAAATATCAAAAAAAGAATACTTCAAACTGATTCAGAAAAGTCAGGATTCACTTTCTAATGCTTTGAAAAAATACATGGATAAGAATAAGAAACCAGAAGATTATGATATTGGTTACAGCGATTATCTGACCTCATTGGTCATTATTAAAAACAATAAAATTGACACTATTTATGAAGGTAAAGCATTAATTTTTGATAATAAGATTAAAAGCAATAATGAGATTTATTCTTCGGGAGGGAAGTGGGAAAACAGCAATCAGATTGATAGTCCTGATTCAGAAAAAACAGCGTATACCATATTGTTGAAAACCCAGCAATTTTACAGTTTTGCAAGCTGGCAAAAAATAATTTTGACCCAGATGGCTGGATTACTTTTGTTCTCACTGGTTCTGATGTTTTTCGTGGTATATCTCTATTATCTCTCTATTAAAAATTTAATCAGTCAAAAACGTATTGCAGATATAAAAACAGATTTTGTCAATAATATTACGCATGAGTTTCAAACACCTCTGGCAACAATGGATATTGCCATTAAGACATTGCAGCGTAAAGAAGATGAAATGTCCGGTGAAGATTATAAAACCACATTGTCATTACTGGAAAGACAAAATAAAAGGCTGCAGAAGTTGTTTGTACAGGTAGCCGCTGTTTCCCTTACTCCGGTTGCGGATACAAGTTCGTCAATAGATATCGGCTGTCGGGAAATTAAGGAAATCATAGAAGATTTCAGACTTTCCAAGCCAGATATTGCAATTTTATGTCATCAGTTAAACGAGACGATTAATGTAAAGATGGATCGTTTTCATCTCAACACTATTTTAGTAAATCTTCTGGATAATGCTTTAAAGTATGGCGCCTCACAAATCGATATTGAATTGAATAGTGTTGATAATGATTTTTTACTGAGTATAAAAGACAACGGAAAGGGAATTGCACAAAAAGAACATAAAGCCATTTTTGATAAATTTTACAGAGTAGAAAAAGGAAATCTTCACAACACAAAAGGCCTCGGTTTGGGATTGTTTTATGTAAAACAGCTGGTGGAAGTTTACAAAGGAGACTTAAAAGTGATTAGTGAAGAAAATAAAGGAGCGCTCTTTATAATATCCATTCCGTCATGATGAAACATATTTTGTTAGTAGAAGATGATTTTGATTATGCTTCTATTCTGAAACAGTATTTGGAGTTTTCAGGATTTAAAGTTACATGGGCAAAAAATGGCAAGGAAGCTTTATTGTCACTTCCTGCTGCTAAACCAGATATCTGTATTTTGGATGTTATGATGCCGGAAATGGATGGTTTTACGCTGGCCGAAAAAATGGTTGACAATTATTCGGAAACGCCATTTGTTTTTTTAACGGCAAAATCACTTCAGGAAGATAAAATCAAAGGATTGAAGCTAGGAGCAGATGATTATATCGTAAAACCTTTTGAAGTTGAAGAACTGATTTTAAGGATAGGCAATATTTTAAAGCGATCCCAGAAAATAGAAGATAAAGGGGTCTTGGAAAAGAAAATCGAAATAGGAACGTATACTTTTGATAGTGAAAATTATTTGCTCAAACATCAGAACATAACCCATCGGATTACTGAAAAAGAAGCCCATTTGATTGTTTTTTTACACGCCAACCAAAATAAACTGATCAGAAGGGAAGAAATTCTAAGGAAAGTATGGGGAAATGAAGATTTCTTCTCAGGAAGGAGTATGGATGTTTTTATCAGCCGGTTACGGAAATATTTTAAGGAAGATTCCAATATCTCTATTTCAAGTGTGAGAGGGTTGGGTTTTGAATTTACCATTAACAACTAAATCAATTAATTATGAAAATTATAATAGTACTTATTTTTATGACGATTAGCTTTTTAGCGAATTGCCAAAGCAGGCCTGCAGTGCCCAATACCCCAAAAACAACAACTAAAAGTTCCAGCAGCTCGGTTTCGATTCATAATTCAGATTCCTCTTATAGCTTAAAAGCAAATTTTGATTCTGGTAAAAATGAAAAGGTAAAAACAATTTTAATCAATAATCTGGAAGCAAAATACCTGGTATCAAAAGGAGAAACTTTAATTTGGCGCAAATCAGATGCTGATGAAACTGTTTATACGGTAACTTTTAAAAAAGGAAGTTTAAAAATAAATGTCGATAAAGAACTGAATTCAGGAAATGCCATTAAGAAATTTGAAATACTCGGAGATGAACTCAGAGAGACGATTTCAAATTAAAATAAAAAATGCTTTTGACTCAATTGTCAAAAGCATTTTTTTATGAATTAAGGATTTTCTTTATACTTTTAATTTTCCTGATGCTTCAAGATTTCTTTCAATTGTATGCCCTGGTCTTGACCATTTTGGTTTTTCTCCAAGAGGAGCAAATTGAGAATCTTCTGCCTCAACAGTTTTAGGTTGTGATACTTTTGTGAAAGGTTTTTGAGGATTTAATCCTAACATTTCAAACATTTTCATGTCTTCGTGTACATCCGGGTTTGGAGTAGTAAGCAATTTATCTCCTGCAAAAATAGAATTGGCACCTGCAAAAAAGCACATGGCCTGACCTTCACGGCTCATATTGGTTCTTCCTGCTGATAAACGTACCTGAGTATCAGGCATCACAATTCTGGTAGTGGCTACCATACGAATCATTTCCCAGATTTCAACTGGTTTTTCATCTTCCATCGGAGTTCCTTCAACGGCTACCAAAGCATTAATCGGCACTGATTCCGGTTGTGGATTTAAAGTAGAAAGCGCTACAAGCATTCCGGCTCTGTCTTCAATGCTTTCTCCCATTCCGATAATTCCTCCGCTGCAAACCGTAACATTGGTTTTACGAACGTTTTCGATCGTTTCTAAACGGTCTTCAAAAGCACGTGTCGAAATTACATCTTTATAATAATCTTCAGAAGTATCTAAATTGTGGTTGTAAGCATATAAACCTGCTTCTGCTAAACGCTGTGCCTGGTTTTCGGTAATCATACCCAAAGTACAGCAAACTTCCATATCCAGTTTGTTGATGGTACGTACCATTTCCAATACCTGGTCAAATTCTTCACCATCTTTTACGTTTCTCCAGGCTGCTCCCATACATACACGGGATGATCCGCTGGATTTGGCACGCAAAGCCTGTGCTTTTACCTGACTCACACTCATTAAATCATTTCCTTCAACGCCTGTGTTGTAACGTGCTGCCTGTGGGCAGTAACCGCAATCTTCAGGACAGCCTCCGGTTTTGATAGATAGTAAGGTTGATACCTGAACTACGTTCGGATCGTGTTTTTGTCTGTGAATTGTTGCTGCTTCATACAGCAGGTCCATCATAGGTTTGTTATATATGGCGATTATTTCGTCTTTGGTCCAGTTGTGTTTTGTAATGCTCATCGATGCAATTTTTTGATGCTTCAAAAGTAGTTAAATAGTTCTAATCAACCAATGCTGATTTCCTTAAATGAGTATTTGGCAGTTATTTTCAAAAAAGAAACACCCTAAAATCATAGAATTGTATTTTTTAATGATTTTAGAGTGTGTAATTTCGTGTTTCTTTTCAAGAAATTAATCGGCTGCATATTTGTTATTCCACAATAACATCATCATTAATGTAACAATGATACAGGAAGCACTTCCTTCAAAAAGAAGAGATACAGAATACGCCATTACAGATGGTTCGCCTCCAAACATAAAAGCCTGAGACAATGAGGTTACATAAGTGTCTCCGCCTTTTGCATAACTATACATAATTAAGGCTACAATACTGATTACAACTCCGGTAAATGATGTAACCGTTGCAGATATTGCGTTAGTTACAAAACCATTTTTACCTTCTGCAAGGTTCATTTTTAAGGTTCTGTTGACACCATAAAAAATAAAAAGTACATTCAATAAGCGCAGGTAAAATAAGTGGGAAAGATTTAAAAGTTCCATTAAAGCGAAAAAAACAGCAATCCCAACGAATATAAGAAAACCGTTAATTATTTCTTTAGGTATTTTCATAATGGTTATTTTTAAGTTAATACTAAATAATTGATAAACAGTGTTCTATCAAATTTACTAAAAATAACTAAGATGTTTTTAAAAATTTACAAAAAGTAGTGGTAAGGTTTTTTAAAACTGGCTGATAAAAGCAAGAGCTGCTTTTTTGTCTGAATTCAATTGCTCCTTTAGCAAGTCAACCGAACCGAATTTTTGTTCTTCACGAAGGTATTTCAACAGGGAAATTTCAAGTTTTTGGCTATAAATATCAGCATCAAAATCAAAAAGATTTACTTCGATAGTTTGCTTTTGACCATTTACAGTTGGGTTGAAACCAATATTCATCATACCAAAAACTTCCTTTTGGTCAATAAAAGTACTTACAACATATACACCGGTTTTTGGAATAAGTTTGTAATCTTCCTCAATTTGGATATTGGCCGTTGGAAAACCGATTGTTCTTCCTAACTGTTTGCCTTTTACGACTTCGCCCGTCAAAAAGTAGGTGTAACCCAAATACTCATTGGCTAAAGCCATATTGCCGTCCTGAAGTGCTTTTCTGATTTTAGTAGAACTCACGGAAACATCCTGTATTTCCTGAGCCGAGATCTGCTCTACTTCAAAACCATATTCGGCACCAAAAGCAATTAAATTATCAATATTGGCCGTTCTGTTTCTTCCAAAACGGTGATCGTGTCCAATAATTATTTTGTGGATATGAAACTGATCAACTAAAATGGAATGTACAAATTCTTCGGCAGTTAATCTGGAGAAACTTTCATTAAAAGGATGAATAACAAGGTTTTCAATTCCTGTTGCTTCCAATAGTTTTGATTTTTCAGGAATGGTATTCAACAGTTTTATTTCTGATTTTTCCTGTAAAACCATTCTAGGATGTGGAAAAAAGGTAAGTACTAAACTTTCGTATTCTCCCTTTTTAGTATTCTGAGTAATTCGTTCTAAGATTTTTTTATGGCCAATGTGTACGCCATCAAAGGTGCCAAGAGTCAAAATAGTTTTCTTGGTGGAATGAAAATCGTTTATAGAATGAAAGAGCTTCAAAGCAAATAATTTAAGATGATGCAAATTTATACTATCTATTTTAAATCTGATACTAACCTGAATTGATTTTTAAATAGAATACGTGAGATTTTTGTGAAAAAGAGCCAGCTCGTCTCTTTAAAAGAAATATCTGCCGATTAAAGATAAGAATTTGACTTAATTAATTTAATTTTGATTTATATATAATATTACCGGTTATGAAAAAACAGCTACTTTTTTTATTCATTATTTTTTGTTGTATTGAAGTTCAGGCACAAAGCGATGAATTGTGGAATAAAGTCAATTCCGTTTCCATAACAGGTAAGCCTAATGATAATCATGCAGTTCAGCAGAAAACGTATTATACCTTAAATGAAGTTTTTTTAAAACAAAAACTATCCAAAACAACCGGTAAATCTTCTGCGAACAACACTTCAGAAATTACGATACCCAATTCTGATGGTACTTTGGAAAGATTCGTAATTTGGGAATCTTCTAATTTTGAACCGGAATTACAAGCAAAGTTTCCTGATATCAGGGCTTACAAAGGGTATGGTTTAGATGACAGGACGGCAAAAATACACTTTAGTTTTTCTCCAACAGGAATACAGACAATGATATTGCGCCCCAATAAGGTTTCGGAATTTATTGAAAAAAACATTGAAAATAAATCACAATATGTTTTGTTTACTTCGAAAAGCAGCAATCAGCTAAATGCACCATTGTTGTGTAAAACAACTGCTTCAGGCAATCAGAAAAACACAGGCAAAACAGCAAAATCAGCAGCAAATGATAAGGTTTTAAAAACATTTCGCCTGGCTTTATCCTGCACAGGTGAATATGCTGCCTATTTTGGAGGAACAATAGCCGGAGCATTGACCGGTATGAATGCTACCATGACCAGAGTGAATGCCGTATTTGAGAATGATCTTGCAGTGAGATTAACAATTATTGCTGGCAATGATGCCGTAATCTATACTAACGCAGCGACAGATCCTTATTCTAATTCAGGTCCCGGCGCTGATGGTGCCTGGAATGCAGAGGTTCAGAATACGTTGACTACAGTAATCGGAAACAGTGCTTACGATATTGGACATTTATTCGGAGGTTCCGGCGGAGGAGGGGATGCAGGCTGTATTGGCTGTGTATGTGAAAATCCTACTTCATCAACCGATGGTAGTGCAAAAGGAAGTGCCTTTACTTCTCCCTCAGATGCTATTCCAGAAGGAGATACTTTTGATATTGATTATGTGGCGCACGAAATGGGACATCAGTTGGGTGCAAACCATACTTTCTCTTATGATATAGAAGGTACAAATGTAAATGTTGAACCGGGAAGCGGTTCCACCATTATGGGATATGCAGGTGTAACAGACGATTATGATATACAGGATAATTCAGATGACTATTTTGCTTATGCCAGTATTTTACAAATCCAGAACAATCTTGCTACAAAATCATGTCCTGTAAGTACGCCTGTACTCAATAATCCTCCTATAATTAGTGCAGGTGAAAATTATACCATTCCTTTTAGTACCCCTTTTATTCTGACAGGAACAGGTTCAGATGCAGATGGAGATGCTATTACCTATTGTTGGGAACAAAATGATAGTGCCACATCCACTTCATTAAGCAAAAGTTTTGCTTATCCGGAAAAACCTGACGGGCCAATGTTCCGTTCACTAGTTCCATCAGAATCTCCAATACGTTACATGCCAAGTTTGAGTACTGTGGTTCAAAACAGGCTGACAACCAAATGGGAGTCGGTATCATCCGTTGCAAGAACGCTTCATTTTACATTAACAGGCCGGGATAATAATGCTACCTTGAATAATACGCCTCAAACCAATACAGATGAGATGACAGTTGTTGTAAGTTCTACAGTTGGTCCCTTTCTGTTAAGTTCTCAAAATACTACTGATATTGGCTGGCAGAATGGCTCCGGTCAGACGATAACATGGAATGTAAATAATACGAATTCACTTCCAGGTTCATCAAATGTTGATATTAGGCTGTCAACAGACGGAGGCCTGACTTTTCCTGTTACTTTGGCTTCCAACACTCCAAATGACGGATCACATACAATTACAGTTCCCGCAGATATTACTGCTACCAATTGCAGGATTTTGATACAGCCAACAGGCAATATTTTTTATGCTGTAAATAAAAATCCGTTTGCCATAGGATACACCGCTAAAACTACCTGCGATTCCTATAGTTTTGGAAATTCATTTTCAATTCCTTTTGGAAATGCTTTTACAACCAAAACAGTAAATGTTCCCGCTTCAACAGGAACGGTTTCTGATGTTAATGTATCTTTGAGTGTTACACATTCCCGTATGTCTGATATTGAGATCGAGATCCAGAGCCCTAATGGAACAATCGTAAAATTATTCGATAAGGATTGCGGATCTAATACGACCCTATTACTGCAATATGATGATGCAGGCGCAGCGTCGTTGGATTGTTCATTAGCCACCAGTCAGATTGCGTTGCCTTCCGGATTGTTAAGTGCTTTTAATGGGGAGAATGCTCAGGGGAATTGGGTTCTGAGAGTTCGTGATGCAGTTTCGGGAAGTTTTGGCACCATCAATTCCGCATCAGTTGCTATTTGTAATCAGACTTTTACTCTGGGTGTTCCTGATACAGAGACAACTTCAGATTTAATTTTGTATCCAAATCCTAATCAGGGAAGCTTCACTGTTCAGTTTGAAAGTGATTCAATTCATGCTGTTGAAGTTATGGTGCATAATGTTTTAGGAAAAAAGGTTTACGAAAAGAGTTTTGAAAAAACATACAATTTTAATCAAAACATACAATTGGAAAACCCTTCTTCCGGTCTTTATTTTTTAACTGTTACGGATGGAAATCGAAAGTTTGTCAAAAAAATAGCGGTGAATTAAGTTTAAGAATGTGCCATGGCCATGCATACAATACTTATTTTGGCTCCGGGGATTTTTAATAATGCCCGGGAGCAGGCTTCAAGTGTAGCGCCAGTCGTGAGTACATCATCGACGATTAAAAAATGCTTGTTTTGATTTTCTTCTGAATTTGTGACATCAAAATTATTTTCAATGTTTTCCGATCTTCCCAAAAGATTTTTCTTGGACTGGGTCTTTGAGTATTTTTTACGATACAAAATTGAATCGTCATAAGAAATATTTAAACCTTGACTTAAAGTTTTTCCAAAAGTGGTTACCTGATTATAGCCTCGTTCCTTAAATTTCTTTTTATGTAGCGGAACAGGAATCACAATGTCAAAAGGTGTTTTTAAGTCTAGCTCTTTTAAATCCTCGGCATACCAGTTTCCTAAAACAACACCAATTTCTTCCTGTCCTTTGTACTTTAAATTGTGAATGAGTTCCTGAACAATTCCTTTTTTATTAAAGTACAAAAGTGCAGATGCATGCTCAATCTCAATTTTACCGTAAAATTTCTTGACAGCTTCATTTTTTGGATCCAGGTGATATTGGGTTAGGGGCAATTCATGTCTGCAGTTGGTGCATAAAACAGTTTCATTAGTCATTAATAAACTGCGGCAGCCTGCACAGACTTTTGGGAAAAAGAGATTGATAAGATGTTTAAGCACAGTTGAATAAGTTTTTAAAAATAGAATAATATCATTTAAAGAAGAGAGTCTGGTTTTAGCGATAAAATACTATCGTGTTTTGAATAAATATAATCAAAATATTCATTTTAATCATATTATTTTTACAAGAAAATGCTTTTTTAGTTTCGGTTTTTTAAAAACGGAACAAAAAATCAAATCATCGAATTAATCTTTTATATGAAAAATAGCTACCCAAAGTACTGTGTAATTCTAGCAGCAATCGTTTTTTTAGTTTTTCAAAATCAAATTACAGCCCAAAAGGGTGGAAGCGTAAACAAAGTGTTTTTTAAAAACGGGCTGGTTGCAAAAGAGTTTTACTTACGTGCTGATCAAAAAATAGATAGTGTAAAAACCTATCATAAAGAGGGAGGCCTGAATGAAAAGTTTTATTATGATGATAATAATCAATTTCATGGAATCTGTGAGCAATTTACAACTGAAGGAAAACTAAAATCTACCTGGGTTTTTGTTCATGGAAATTTGATTCGTACCACGCATCATATAAAGGAGTCTAATCTTAAAAATAAAAAAACTGTCGAATTTAATTATGACAATATTGATAAAATGGATATGATCCTGAAAGCAAATCCAAATGATATGCAGGCGATCTACAGCCGTGCAGCAAGCAGGGAATATCTTCAGAATAATGTTCTGGCAGAAATTGATTATTTAATCCTTAAAGCAGATTTAGAAAATATAAAAGCGACTTCTGTTATAAAAGACAAAATACAGTTAGAAAATTTCAATAAAACATTATCTGAAGTTTATAGCAGGCTTGGTTCAATATATTCAGGTTGGAATTATGCCAATATTGCTGTAGATTATAAGTTAAAAGCCATCAATACTGATCCAAAAGAAATCAGATTTATTTATAATTTAGGAAGTTATCTGGTTACGGAAGAAGAAGATTTTCGATTGGGAATTTATTTTCTGAATGAAGTTACAAAAGCTTTTCCTAATCATAATTTCGCACATTGGGTATTAGGATATAGTTATCTGGAACTCGAACAATATGACAAAGCGATCCAAAATATTAATATTGCTTTTGAAAATGAAGCAAATCTATATGAATATGGTTATGGAACCGCTGAGAGTGATTTAAGAACCATAAGAGGTCTGGCTTACCATAAATCAGGAAAAACGGATTTAGGAATTAAGGATTTAAACGAAGCTTTACGTATCAATGATAAGAATTCTGTAGCCAATAAATATATGGGTATTGTTTATCAGGATTTGGGAGAATCTCAAAAAGCCTGTGAATTTTTTCAAAAAGCAAGAACTTTAGGCTATGAAAAAAAATATTACAATAAGGAGCTGGAAAGTTTTATTAAAAAAACCTGTAATGCAAGCCAAAAGGCAATTGTTGAAACTGTTTACACCGGAACAAAAGACTTGCCTTTTATAGCACCCAATCCGGCAGAAAATATGGTTGAGGTTTTTAATTATGCCTATTCTGATTTTAATTACGAAATATACAATGCCCAATCTCAAAAATTGCGTCAGGGAATTTCAAATGATAAAATAATTCAGGTGTCAGGATTGTCTGCCGGATTTTATATTCTTATTATTAACCATCAGGGAAAATCGGAAACTTTTAAATTGATTAAGAAGTAGAAAATTTAAAATAAATGGGCAGCGAAATTTTATTTTCAGAAAAACAAAGATTTAAACAATGGTGGCTTTGGTTAATTCTGTTAAGCATTACGGGACTTCTTCTTTTTGGAGTAGTAAAGCAGGTTGTTTACGGAGAGCATTTTGGTGATAAACCCATGAGTAATTCAGGACTTTTAATTTTGACCAGTATTTTTTTGTTATTCACCTTTTTATTTGTCGTTTACCGACTTGATACTATTATTAAAAAAGAGGGGATTTATGTTCGCTTTTTTCCTTTTCATATAAAGTTTAAATATTATTCCTGGAATATATTGACTAAATCATATATTAGAAAATATTCAGCCGTGAATGAGTATGGCGGCTGGGGCCTAACGTTTGGTATATATGGTAATGGACCTGCATTTAATGTTTCCGGAGATATGGGTTTACAGCTTGAATTTGCAAATAATAAAAAATTGCTAATAGGTACCAATAAACCTGATGAATTAAAATTAATTCTAAATGAAATGGGTCAACTAAAACAATAATATTGACTTATCCAAGCGAATATTAGTTTCGCAAAATTCTTTTTCACTCTTTAAATAAAGGAAAACTTCTCAAACACGGAACGATTTAAAGAAAATCAGGATTTATTTATAAAAATTTAGTAATCAAGGGTCAATCTTCAACTATTTTTCTTTTTTTTAAATTCACTTTTTATATTTTTGCACCACTATGGCAAAACAAGAAGATATATTTAAGAATGTGGTTTCGCACGCAAAAGAGTACGGATTTATTTTCCCGTCAAGCGAAGTATACGATGGATTGAGTGCAGTGTATGATTATGCACAAAACGGCGTCGAGTTAAAAAAGAATATCCGTGAATATTGGTGGAAATCAATGGTTCAGATGAACGAGAATATTGTCGGCCTTGATGCTGCAATTTTAATGCATCCCACAACATGGAAAGCTTCAGGACACGTTGATGCTTTCAACGATCCTTTAATTGATAATAAAGATTCTAAAAAAAGATACAGAGCAGACGTTTTAGTTGAAGATTATGCTGAAAAGCTTAATGTAAAAGCTAAAAAAGAAATTGAAAAAGCAAAAGCTCGTTTTGGTGATGCATTCAACGAACAGGAATTTATTACGACAAATCCCCGTGTAGTTGAATATTTGGCTAAAGAAAGAGAAATTTTGGCAAGGCTTGCAAAAGGGATGAGCGAAGATCTTCAGGATGTAAAAGCGCTTATTGATGAACTGGAAATTGCTGACCCGGAAACCGGTTCAAGAAACTGGACAGATGTTAAGCAATTCAACTTAATGTTCGGAACCAAATTAGGAGCTTCTGCAGATTCTGCAATGGACTTATATTTACGTCCGGAAACTGCTCAGGGTATTTTTGTGAATTTTCTGAATGTGCAGAAATCTGGTCGTATGAAAGTTCCTTTTGGAATTGCCCAAACCGGTAAAGCGTTTAGAAACGAGATTGTGGCAAGACAATTCATTTTCCGTATGCGTGAATTCGAACAAATGGAAATGCAGTTTTTTGTACGTCCGGGAGAAGAAATGAAATCATACGAATACTGGAAAGAAACGCGTTTAAAATGGCATTTATCTTTAGGATTAGGAAAAGAGAATTACCGTTTTCACGATCATGAAAAATTAGCGCACTATGCCAATGCTGCTGCTGATATTGAATTCAATTTCCCATTTGGTTTTAAAGAATTAGAAGGAATTCACTCCCGTACGGATTTCGACTTAAAAGCACACGAACAATATTCTGGTAGAAAATTACAATATTTTGATCCGGAACTGAATGAAAACTATGTACCGTATGTGGTAGAAACCTCAGTAGGTTTAGATCGTATGTTCCTGGCCGTTTTTGCCACTTCATTAAAAGAAGAAACATTAGAAGATGGTTCAACAAGAACAGTGTTAAAATTACCATCTGTTTTGGCACCAACAAAGGCTGCTATTTTGCCATTAGTTAAAAAAGACGGATTACCGGAAATTGCCAGAAAAATTATCGATGAATTAAAATGGGATTTCAGTGTAGCTTACGATGAAAAAGATGCCGTTGGTCGTCGTTACAGAAGACAGGATGCTCTTGGAACTCCGTTTTGTATTACAGTAGATCATCAGACTATCGAAGATCAAACCGTAACCATTCGCCATAGAGATACCATGAAACAAGATCGTGTTGCTATAGCCGATTTGAAATCAATTATTGAAAATGAAGTTTCAATGAAAAACTGGTTGATGAAAATGTAAGTTTTTAAGTTTCAATATATAAATCCCAAATTCCAATTTACGGAGTTTGGGATTTTTTTTTCCAACTACATTTTTATTAATATTGTAAGTAGTTTGTCAATTTTTTATAAATTTATATGTTTTTTTTTAAAGAAATCTCACCAGAATTAATTAAGTAATCCCAAATATTTAATATTTCAAAAATGAATTATACCTACATTATTTTAGATGATGATCCCGAAAGTATTGCCAATACAAAGAAAATTGCAAATGAATTTTCTGAACTCAATTTTATAGCTTCAGCACATAATGGTACTGATGGACTAAATCTGGTTTTAAAACACACCCCGGATTTAATTTTTCTGGAAATAGACCCGATAGATAAGGCCAGTGAATTATCTCTAAACCTTTTGAATGGATTATTAATGTATTTAAAAGAAATGCCAAAAATTGTTATCACAACAAAGAGTAAGGATTTGGCGTTTGACTGTATTCAGTATAAAGTAACGGATTACATACTGAAACCCATGGCAACAATCGACTTTGTGAAATTAATTCATAAATTGAATAAATCTAACATAGACGATGAGGTGCTCCTGGTGCAAAATATTAAACCGAAAGAAAAACAGGAGGATGATGCAACTTTCGCGGCTAAAAATAGAAGGTCATTTATCTTATGTGTAAAATCATATGGAGATCACCGGTATATTGATTCGAATGAAATATGCTATTTTCAGGCAGACAATAATTCCACCGATATACATTTAAAAAATGGCGAGATGATAACGGCTTTTAAAACCTTAAAACATTTCGAAACTGTTTTGTCCAATCCTTTTATCAGGATTCATAACAGCTATATTGTAAATCGAAATTACATTTCCAGAATCCATACTGGAAATTCATTATGTTATATAAAAAAAACGACCATCAAATTGCCTTTTTCAAAATCCTACAAGGCCAATATTGACTTTATAATTAGCGAATTTGCTAATGAAAATTACATAGAAACTTAAAAATAACCGTTCGCCCTGATTTGCTATCCATTCACTCATGAACGGATAGCATTGACCATAAACGCCTTTTTTTTAAGTTGTTGTTGAGGATAACTGTTTAGTTTTACAAAAGAATTCCAATAGAAATGGAATAAAAAAAAGTAAAAAAATAACAAAAATAAAAATCCCACAACATGAAAAAATCAATCGCAACAATCGCATTATTTACTTTAGCATTAGTAACAACTTCTTTTACTACAATGGAAACTTCAGCAGATCTATCAAATACAGTAAGTATGGATCCTCCAACTGGAGGTCAGAATAGTGGTGGTGTTGGAGGAGGTGTGAGAAAGCAGGATTTCTCTTCAGCTAATAATGCAGTAACAGTTAAAAGTATCCAATTAAATAATACTTCAACTGATAGTCAGTCAACAATCAGTAATAGAAAAGTGGACTAATACAATCCAAATAAAAAATTATTTAAGCTGTCAATTTTTGGCAGCTTTTTTTATGTCTATAGTTTTAGTATTTTTGATTAAAACTCCAGCTTCGATTGAAAAATAATTACCCTATATTATTTCTGTTGTTTATTGTTTTTTTTGCCTGTAGCAAAAAAGATGAACTGAACAAAAATACTGAGTCGTCAATTGATAGTCTTCCTATCTATTTGTCGCTGGCAAATGATGTCAATTTACCATTCCAATACAAACAGCAATATAACAAAAAGGCATTTTCTATTATAATAAACCAAAAGGATGATTCACTCAACAAAGTAAATTTATTCAAAATTGCCAATCGGTATTATAATATGAGTGATTGGGAAGGTTATCAAAATACAACAAATTTAATTCTGGAAAGGTCAAAAAAAAGTAATGATTCCGCTCATATGGCTAAAGCTTATGTTTATTTAGGGGATTATTATAATTCTAAAGCAATTTCAGATAGTGCGTTTAAAAATTACTACAGGGCAGAAAAAATATACCAACAGATCAACGACCAATATAATCTTGCTAAAACTTTCTTTAGTAAAGCGAATCTCCAATTTGGGGAAGGAGACCTTTTTGAAAGTGAAATTACCGTTTTTAAAGGATTAAAGATTTTAAAAGGACTTAATAATGTAAATGATCTTCTTTATAATTCGTATAATCTTTTAGGAATACTATATAACGAAAGAGAAGAGTATAATAAAGCACTTGAATTTCACAACAAAGCATTGAATATCCTTAATGATAATTCTATACCTCTCGAACTGCAGTTAAAAGCGATGTCATTAAATAATATTGGATTTGTTTATGTCAATATGAATAATTATGATCAGGCAAAAATATATTTTCAAAGGGGTTTGGAAGAAAAAAACCTGTTTAAGGAAAACCCCGTACAATATGCTATGCTTCTTGATAACTTAGCGTATTCGAAATTTAAATTAAGAGAATTCCAAGACCTTCCGAAACAATTTTATCAGGCTTTGAAAATTAGGGACAGTCTAAATCTTACTTCGGGTATCATACTCAATAAGATTCATTTATCAGAATATTTTGCACATACTAGGGATACTTTCAAAGCTGTTCAATATTCGAAACAAGCTCTTATTTTATCCAGAAATTCTAATAAATTTCGGAATACTTTATTGTCACTTAAGCAAATAGCTTTGGTTGATCCTAAAAAAGCATCGACGTATTCAAAAGAATATATTGAAATAAATGAAAAGTTACAAAAAGCAGAAAGAAAAATGGGGGAAAAATTTTCCCGTATAGAATATGAAACTAACGAGATAAAAGATAAGAATGTAATCTTAAATACTCAGAACAGAACATTGATTTATGTATTTAGTATCTTAGGTTTGTTGGGAATCTTTTTTTTCGTTTATAAAACGCAGAAAGCAAGACACAGGGAGCTTCTTTTCAAGCAGCAGCAGCAGGTAGCGAATGAAGATATCTATAATTTGATGATTTCACAGCAGAATGCGATTGAAGCTATCAGGATTCAGGATAAAAAACGTGTCTCACAGGATTTACATGATGGAATTTTAGGCAGAATGTTTGGTGTCAGAATCAGTCTGGACAGCCTGGATAAACTGGATGAGGCAACAGCAGTTGTAAAACGTAAAAAATATTTATCTGAATTAAAGGAAATTGAGCAGGATATCCGCGAAATTTCTCATGATTTAAATAAGGAAAAATCAGAGGTAATCAATAATTTTGTGGCCATAATTGAAAAATTATTGGATAATCAACGAGCAACATTTGATTCAGAATTGATTTCGAATATAGATTCAAGTATAAAATGGGATTTGGTAGGAAATTCAATTAAAATAAATCTGTATCGGATAGTCCAGGAAGCATTACAAAACTGTAATAAATATTCAAAAGCTAACACGATAAAAATTGAATTTA
>Ga0247805_1000603_pt1 | contig 18273 bp, 12 predicted proteins | sample UWRJL044104R1_FD_180930 | JGI IMG/M metagenome (GOLD analysis project Ga0247805, IMG submission 180930) | Plant litter microbial communities from Arlington Agricultural Research Station in Wisconsin, United States - UWRJ-L044-104R-1 | ecosystem: Environmental > Terrestrial > Plant litter >... | reverse complement strand
CGAAGAAAACTTAGAGTCATTAGACGAGGTTAAAGTAGTTTCTTTTGGTTATGGTACTATAAAAAAAGAGAATTTATTAGGATCTGTTGCTTCAATCGGTGCAAAAGAATTATCTAAAATTCCAGTTACTAATGTAGCTGAAGCTATGGCAGGTAGGCTTGCAGGAGTTAGTGTACAGTCTGTAGATGGTGCCCCAGGCTCAGACATTATGATTCGTGTTAGAGGAGGAGGTTCCATTACTCAGGATAATTCACCATTATATGTTGTGGATGGTTTTATTGTAAGTAATATTAATGATATTCCTCCTGGAGATATCTTAAGTATTGACATTTTAAAAGATGCTGCAACAACAGCAATATATGGTGCTCAAGGAGCAAATGGGGTAGTGATTATTACAACTAAAAAGCCTAAGGCAGGAAAAACAACAGTAACTTTTAATCACTATACACAATTTTTACAGTTGCCAGGGAATAGAAAAATGGATGTTCTATCACCTTATGAATATGTTACGATGCAGTATGAAACTGCTCGAATGAAATCAGATGCTGATGTAAGAAATTTTGAAAAATTTTATGGAAAATTTGATGATTTAGAGTTGTATAAAAGCAAAAAAGCGAATGATTGGCAAGAGGAAGTTTTAGGAAAATCTACAATTTCTTATTATAATAATATTAGTATTTCTGGAGGAACAGAGTCAACTAAATTATCTTTAAGTTATACTAATAATAATGATGAAGGTTTAATGGTGGGATCTGGTTTAAAACGTGATGTTATTAATTTTAAAATAAACCATGAGATTACTAAAAAATTAAAATTAGACGCATCTGCTAGGATCACTAATTTAGAAGTTGATGGAGCAGGAACTTCAGGTGGAGCTCAGGTTAGGGTTAAAAATTTAATTACTTCAAGACCAACTAATGGTATCGCAGATGAATTGGAATTTGATATTGCAAATGTTGATAATGATGACGATTATCAGTCTTTTGTGTTGAATTTAATAAATCCAGTAGAATTAGCTAAACAAGATTGGAGAAAAAGAACAACAAAGTCGTATGTTATAAATGCAGGATTGACTTGGGATATTTTAGATAATCTAACTGCTAAATCCGTTTTTACTTCAAGTAGAACATATGGGGAGAATCTTAGATTTTTTGGACCATTAACTGGAACATCAAAACAAGAAGGGAATAGTTTACCCTTAGGAACAAAAGATGATTCGGAAGGATTATCTTATAGATTATCAAATACTATAAATTATGATTTTAAAAACATAGGAGATCATCAATTAGGAATTTTGGTAGGTCAGGAAGTTCTTTCTAGGGGAGGTAAAGCGCAATCAGTTAGAGTAGAGAATTTTAGAGCTTCAATAACTCCGGAAGAAATGTTTGCTGCAATGGCATTAGGTGATGTTGTTGAACATAAAACTGAAAATTATACAGATGAAAACTGGTTTTCATTTTTTGGTAGAGCTAATTATTCATATAAAGACAAGTACTTGTTTACAGCGACTATACGTCGTGATGCATCTAGTAAGTTTTCAGGAGAAAATAACATAGGTATTTTTCCAGCATTTGCAGCTGGTTGGAAAATCTCTAGTGAACCGTTCTTGAAAGATTCTAAAATTGTAGACGAATTGAAATTGAGAGTAAGTTATGGTGAGACGGGTAATGATAGAATTCCAGCAAATTCAACCAGATTTTTATTTCAAGCAGAAACTAATAATGGTCCAGGTTTTGGAACAAATGCTTACAATGTTTATTATGGTATAGCAGGAAGTACTTTGTTTAATCCTGATTTGATTTGGGAGACAACGATCAATAGAAATTTAGGATTAGATTTTAGATTTTTCAATTCTGCGATAAATGGTAGTTTCGATGTATATAAGAATACTACTAAGGATTTATTATTACAATCGGCGATTTCGCAAACTTCAGGGTTTAGTACTCAGTGGGAAAATATAGGAAGTACCCAAAATGAGGGAATTGAGTTGGCTTTGAATGCAGCTTTGATTAATAAAAAGGATTTCTCATTAAATCTGAATTTAAACTTTGGAATTAATAAGACTAAAATTGTAGAATTAGATGGAACTAACAGCCGCTTTTTTCAATCTAACTGGGCTAGTACTGATTTAAAAGATAGAGATGATTATTATTTAGAAGTAGGCAGATCTATAGGTTTAATTTATGGTTATGTAAATGATGGTATGTATACTGTAGATGATTTTAATAGTTACAATGAAACTTCTCGTAGTTATGTTTTAAAAGATGGTGTTGTAGATAATAAAGGAATCTTAGGTGTGGCAAATGTGAAACCAGGATATATGAAATTAAAAGATTTAAACGGAGATGGTAAAATTGATACTAATGACAGAAAAGTTATTGGTAATGCTTTACCAAAGGCACAAGGAGGTTTTGGTTTGACAGGAAATCTTAAAGGTTTTGACTTTACAGCTTTCTTTAACTGGTCAGTAGGAAATGATGTTTACAATACTGGTAAAATTGATTACAATCAATTGTATCGTACTTCTTATGGAAACATGCTGAATACCATGAATTCATCAAATCGTTTTACATATATCGATATGGACGGTTCTTACACAGGAGTAGCTGGTGGCATAGTAACAGATTTAGCTCAACTAGCTGATATGAATCAAGGTAAAACAATTTGGAGTGGTAATAACTCATTTGGAGGCGCTACTGCAGTTGTTAGTGATTGGGCTATTGAAGATGGATCTTATTTAAGATTGAACAACGTAACTATAGGATATTCAGTACCATCTGAAAGTATTAAAAAAATAGGAATGTCTAGTTTACGCTTCTTCGTAACAGGAACTAATTTAGCTTTGTGGACTAAATATTCTGGATTTGATCCAGATGTAAATTCTTCCAGAAATAGTACAACTGCGGCTCTGGCACCAGGGTTAGATTATTCTTCTTATCCAAAAAGCAGAACATTTACTTTCGGTGTTAATGTTAATTTTTAATCTAACTGAAGCTAAATTAATACCAATTAAAATAATATAAAATACAATATTATGAAGATAATAAAAAACATATTAATTCTAGGATTAGCATTCTTTATGAATAGCTGCTCTGATTTCTTAGAACCAGATTCTTTGTCAACATTTGATACTCAATATGTGTTCTCTAATGTCGATGATGCGAGAAAAGCAACTAGTGCTATTTACGCACACTTTAGTGAAGATGCATTTAGGTCGAGATTGTCTAATAATATGACAGGAAACACTGATATTGAGCAAAATTCAGGTACAGGAAGTACTGCCCGTTATGAAATTTGGCGTCTTGAACCTCAGGCGAATAACGGTGATTTGAAAATTGTTTGGGAAGTAGCTTACAGAGCTATTAGAGATGCTAATATTGTTATTGAAGGGGTTTTAAGCAGTTCTGCTTTAAACTCTACTGATGTGGCAATACAAAATGATATGAAACAATTTTTAGGAGAAGCTTATACACTAAGAGCTTATTGGTATAGCATGCTGATTTACCATTTTGGTGATGTGCCTTTTTCGGATAAGGCACCTAAACCAGGGGTTGAATTTAATTTACCGAAAGAAGATAGAAACGTAATCCTATCAACACTTATTCAGGATTTAATTAATGCAGAGGCTGGTATGAAATGGGCTGAAGATTTACCATTTGGAATTGAACAGGTTAGTAGAGAATATACTTTAGGTATGATTTCTAGATTAGCTTTGCAAAGAGGAGGTTATTTCTTAAAACCAGATATGACTATGGAGAGAAAAGCAGATTACTTGGATTATTATACCATTGCAAGAGATTATTCTAAAAAATTAATCGATTTAAAAGATAGAGCATTACCTAAAGATTTTAGGCAAGTTTTCTTAAATCAATCTAAATTTATTGTTGCAAGTAACAGTGATATGTTATTTGAAGTGCCATTTGCAATAGGAGAAGGTGATGTAGGATGGAATATTGGTATTAAAGTAGATTCAGGTTCACATCCTTATGGAGCGGGAAGTAATTATATGAATGTACCTCCAACTTATTATTATTCTTTTGATAAAAAAGATATTAGAAGAGATGTAACTTGTGGATTGTATTTTAGAGATAAAGATTTTAAACAACAAATGGTAGCAGTTGGATCTATTTCTCAAGGAAAATGGAGTAGAGAATTTTTGAATCCTCCTCCAGGTCCATCTACTGATAAAGGTACAGGAATAAACTGGCCAATGATGCGTTATGCCGATGTGTTATTAATGTTTGCAGAGTCTGAAAACGAATTAAATAATGGGCCAACACCAGCAGCAAAAGAGGCATTGAAAAGAGTAAGACAAAGAGCCTTTGATGAAGCTGACTGGGCAGAAAAAGTAGATCAATACATTGGTGCTAATTCTACGAAACAAACATTTTTTGATGCTATAGTAGACGAAAGAGCTTGGGAATTTGGAGGAGAGATGATTCGTAAATATGAATTAATTAGATGGAATCTATACGATACTAAAATCAATGAAACAGTTGAAGGCTTGAAAAAATTAGCCGATGATGCTTTTTTAGGATTTGGAAATTTACCAGATTATTTATATTGGAAATATGATACTTCTGGAAAATTGATAATATTAAATCCAGATACTAAAGTTGCTGCTGCGCCAGACGATACATGGAAAAGAGCCAATTGGTTAATTAGTTTACACCGAACTCCAAATGCGGCTGATCCATCTCCTTATCAAACATGGATTACAACAAACTGGGCCAATTATACTAAAGCACCGGTAAGATATATTATGCCAATTCCTAGTGTTGCGGTAACTAATAGTTTAGGGTTGTTACAAAATGATGGTTATCAATTCAATTTTTAAGTGTTTAACTCAATTAAAATCACTCAGATGAAAAATGTAAAATTAAATATATATAAAGCACTGTTGTTGATAGTAGGTGTTTTGTTCTTTGTTTCTTGTAGTGAAAATGAAGATGCTTTGAAACAAACCAGGCTTTTCAGACCAGTTTTAAATAAAGATTTAAGTTCTATAGACAATACAATTATTGTCGATATGGGAAAAATGAAAGAAGCTATTCGCTATAAAGTTGAAATTAGTAGAGATACTTTTAAAACCATAGTCAAAACTATTGAAGGACCTGAAAATAGTGTGGTTTTTAAAGAATTAGTATGGAATGCATTATATCAAGTAAGAGCGACTGCTTTTGCAGCTGATGAACAATTTAATAGCAAGATATCCGATTTAGGAGAAATTAAAACGCAGCGTTTTCCATCTATTATGGCTATTCCTGCTAGTTCTGATGTTATTGATACAGGTGCAAAAGTGCATTGGACTACTGCAGGTGCTGCGGTTACAGAAGTAAAAGTATTTGCTTTTGCTGATGAATTATTAGAAACTCCTTTAGCAAGTTATACTGTGTCTGATGCAGAGAGATTGACAGGAGAGAAAATTATTTATGGCTTGACTCCAGGCACAAAATATCAAATAGCAATCTACAGTAATGCTGATGCTAGAGGTTGGGAAGTATATGCAACAAAACCACCACTAGTTGTTGGTCCAAACGATGTTGATTTAAGAGGTGTTAATGACCCAAACATTTTAAGTACAACCATAGCTACTGCTGTTGATGGAAGTGTTATTTTATTAAACGGAAATAATACTTATAATATAAATTCAGCTTACAGTTTTAATAAATCTATCACTATAAAGAGTGGTTATAGTTTTAATCCAGCTGGAGCTACTTTAAATATGGTGGCTAATTTTAATTTGGCAGCAGCAAGCAATGTAGCTTCACTTGTTTTCGATGGATTAACTTTAACCTCTACAGATGTGGCAGCAGCAGCTAAATATGTTTTTAATGTGAATCAATCTGCTACTATTGGTGAAATAGCATTTAACAACTGTAAGATAAATAATTTTAGAGGTATAGCTAGATTCCAAGCCAGCACAGGAACAATAGGTAAGTTTACAATTAATAATTCGATAGTAAATAATATTGGAGGTTATGGAATTTTCAATCTGGATGTAGCTACTTGGACAGCTGGAGATGTTTTGTTAAAAAGCTCAACTATTTATCGTTCTAATGTCTTTTTAGCAAGTAAAAGTACAACCCCTACAAAAAGTGTTATAATTGAAGATTGTACTTTAAATGATTTTGTAGCAAAAACACGAGCGATTTTTGCATGGACAAATGAAGTTACCAACGGAATTACAATCAAAAATACGATAATGGGACGCGGTTGGGATACAACTGCAGGAGGAACTGATTACGCCATTTCAGGATATTCAGGTTTGGCTACTTCAAATTTCATAGTTGTTAATTCTTATGCTACAGCTGATTTTAAATATACAGCTGCTGCAAAAACAATTCCAGGCTTCCCTAGTTTTACTTACGCTAAAAAAGTAGAAGATCTTTGGAAAGATCCAGTAAATGGAGATTTTACATTTAAAGATTCTGGTTTTGGTGGCTTAAAAGATTCAGGAGATCCACGCTGGAGATTATAATAATAGTTAGTTTGTTTGTTAGTTTTTTTATTGAGGCATGCTTAATTCATTTTTGCATGCCTCTTTATATATGATATGTCCAAGTTTTAAAATTTGATATATACAATAGAAAACGGCTTGTTCTAATAAATACAAAATAATATGGATTAATCAATTTTAATAAACACATTTAAAAAATTAAAACAAATGAAAAATAGTATCATTTTAATAGGTTTAGTATTCTTCTTTTTGTTTTCCTGCTCAAAAGACGACATGGGAAAAGAAGTACAAGTAAAAACAATTGTTATTAATGGAGATGCTTTACTAAGTAGTACACCTAAACAATTAACAGCAGCTGTACTTCCCAGTGATGCTAATAAAAAAGAAGTAAGCTGGAGTGTTTCAGACACTGAAATTGCTGTAATTACCGAAACAGGACTGTTAACAGGAATAAAAAACGGAACGGTAAAAGTTACCGCTACAGCCACAGATGGTTCGGGAGTTAAAGGCGATAAAACCTATACAGTTTCCGGGATAACGGAGCCAACAGTATTTGTAGAAAGTGTAACTATCACTTCAGCTACAATTATAAATGGTCAACCACTGCAATTAACCACTCAAATTGCTCCTGCAAATGCTACTAATAAAACAATCAGTTGGACAGTTTCAAGTCAGGCTATAGCGACTATTAGTGCAGAAGGATTACTAACTCCTAAAACTAATGGAACGGTTACTGTAACAGCAACAACTACAGATGGAAGTGGAAAAAGTGGACAACTTCAAATAACTATTTCTGGAGTTACAACTGTTTATCCAACGACAATTAGAGGCGAAAGTATCTTGCTATGGCAAAGAAATAATGGCGGATGGGGAAAAGCCATTGCTGATTTGAATGATTACAATGTGGCACCAACAGCCCAAGAAAAAACTACTGCATTAGCTTCAAAAAATAATACTGATACCACAATTGATAACGGACATGTGGTAACCGAATTACGATGGTTACTAGCCGACTACAAAACAACTCAGAATCCGAATTATTTAGCAGCTGCCGAAAAAGCAATTGATTGGTTGTTTTTAGCCCAATATGCAAATGGCGGTTGGCCACAATATTATCCTGATAAAAGTGGGTACAGACACCAAATAACTTATAATGATAATGCCATTGCCAATGTGATGAATTTGATGTGGGACATTATTAAAAGTAAAAATAATCTGGATCTTGTAAACTCAGCTTACAAAGATAAAGCTACAGTAGCATTCGATAAAGGCATCGATATTATACTAAAAACTCAAATAACCTATAAGGGCAAAAAAACAGTTTGGTGTGCACAACATGACGAGGTGACTTTACAACCGGCATTAGCCAGAGCTTATGAATTACCTTCTTTTAGCGGCTCAGAATCTGTAGCTATCGTTCGTGTGTTAATGTTGGTAGAACAGCCATCTGCAGCAGTAAAACAAGCGGTAAAAGATGCAGTTGACTGGTTTAATGGTGCTAAAATTACTGGAATTAAAACAGAAAAAATCAACGATGCTTCTCAGTCTTCAGGTCAGGATGTTGTGGTGGTTGCAGCACCTGGAAATATAATCTGGGCTAGATTTTACGATTTAGTAAATAATGAGCCTTTCTTTTGTGGTCGTGACGGAATTGCTAAAAAAACACTGGCAGAAATAGAAAACGAAAGAAGAGTAGGGTATTCTTGGTATGGGAATTGGCCTTCAGCTTTAATTGGTTCAGAATATACCAATTGGAAAGCAAAACACGGTTTATAGATAATCAAAAATTAATTCTAATTTTGAATCTATCAAGGGTTGAAATGTTTTGATTTCTAAAGTCAAATTTCAATCCTTGATTTGTATTAAGTATAAAAATCCAATTTTGGGGTTTTTAAATTTTAAGTGCAAATTAAGAAGAGTACTAATGATAAATAAAAATAAAATAATGATTTTAAATTTTTTACTGGCTTCTGTTTTTTTTCTAAACTGTTCTTCAAATGATATTTCTAACGAAATGTCGAAAGAAGAAATCAAAACCTATGATATTGTTGTAGATTCAAAAGGAACAGGCGATTTTACTACGGTTCAGGCAGCGCTTAATTCGGTTGCTTTTTCGAAAAACACAGAGACTAAAATTTTTGTCAAAAACGGAACTTACAAAGAAAAACTTGAAGTGCCTTTGAACAAGAATAATATCAGTTTGATAGGAGAAAGCAAGGAAAAAGTGATTCTTACTTATGATGATTATGCTTCCAAGAAAAATAGTGAAGGTGCAAATATAGGAACATCAGGATCGGCTAGTTTTATTGTTACCGGAGATAATTTTAAAGCTCAAAATATTACTTTCGAAAACTCCTCAGGTCCTGTAGGGCAAGCGGTAACCGTTAGGGTAGATGGAGATAAAATAATTTTTGATAATTGTAAATTTCTAGGTTTTCAGGATACACTCTATCCGCGCAGCACCACAAGCAGACAATACTATAAAAACTGTTACATAGAAGGAACTGTTGATTTTATTTTTGGAGCTTCAACTGCTGTTTTTGATCAATGCGAAATTTTTGCAAAAGCAGGAGGCGGTTATCTTACTGCCGCAAGTACAGACGAAAAAAATCCGTATGGATTGGTGTTTTTAAATTGCAAATTGACTACAAACTCAGCAAATGGCAGCTATTATCTGGGAAGACCTTGGAGAAATTTTGCTAAAACCGTATTTATTAAATGCGAAATTGGAGCACACATAAAACCTGAAGGTTGGCATAACTGGAGCAAGCCAGAAGCAGAAGGGACTACTTTTTATGCCGAATATTTATCGACTGGTTCAGGAGCGAATGCAGCTTCTCGTGTAAGTTGGTCGCATGCATTAACATTGGAACAGGTTACAAATCAATATACTTTAAAAGCTATTTTTAAAGACTGGATTCCAGCTTTGTAAGCTTAAATTATAAATGAAATTACATAATAAATAAGGATGAATAGAATTAAAATTATTGCCAGTTGTTTATTAGTTTCGATAGCAATTTTTCAGGGAAATGCCCAACAAAAATTAAAATTGCACTACGATAAACCATCAACCAATTGGAATGAGGCATTGCCAATAGGAAATGGTCGTTTGGGAGCAATGGTTTTTGGGAATCCTCAAAAAGAAGAATTACAATTAAACGAAGAAACTGTTTGGGCTGGTGAACCGGGCAATAACGTTCCTAAAAATGTCTATTCGAATATTGAAGAAATCAGAAAATTACTTTTCGAAAATAAAAATAAAGAGGCTCAGGACTTAGCCAATAAAACTTTTCCGAGACAGGCTCCAAAAGATTTAAACTACGGAATGCCCTATCAAACCGTTGGAAGTTTGTGGATTGAATTTCCAGGTCACGAAAATTATTCTGATTACAAAAGAGATTTGGATATAGAAAAAGCAGTTTCATCTGTGAGTTATAAAGTAAACGGAGTAACGTACAAAAGAGAAATATTTGCTTCTTTTTCGGATGATGTTATTTTGGTGAAATTAAGTGCTGATAAGAAAAAAAGTATTAGTTTCTCTTTGTCAGCAACAAGTCCGCAAGTGGTTAGTAATTTTAAAACACAGAATGATAAATTATTTTTTGAAGGAACAACCGGAGATTCGGATAATAAAAAAGGAAAAATAAAATTTGTAGGAGAAGCAGCCTGTACTTTAAAAGGAGGAAAATTGACTGCTACAACAGACAAACTTACCATCACAAACGCCGATGAGGTTGTTATTCGAATTTCGATAGCTACTAATTTTAAAAATTACAAAGATCTTTCGGTTAATCTATTAGAAAAAGCAAATATTATTTTAGAAAAAGCTTCGAAAAAAAGCTATGAAGAATCTCTTCAAAATCACGTTGCAGCATATCAAAAATATTTTAATAGAGTGTCTTTGTATTTAGGAGATTCTTCTCAATCCAATAAAACTACTGATGTAAGAATTAAAGAATTTGCTACCTCTTATGACCCTCAATTGGTGGGACTTTATTTCCAATTTGGAAGATATTTGTTGATTTCGAGTTCACAGCCTGGAAATCAGCCAGCGAATCTTCAGGGAATTTGGAATCATAAATTAAATCCTGCCTGGGATAGTAAATACACGGTAAATATTAATACCGAAATGAATTATTGGCCTGCCGAAATAACAAATTTGAGTGAAATGCATCAGCCGTTATTTAGTATGCTGAAAGATTTAGCCGAAACTGGAAAAGAAAGTGCTTCCGAAATGTATCATGCCAAAGGCTGGAATATGCACCACAATACCGATTTATGGCGCATGACAGGAGTGGTAGATGGTGGATTTTATGGGCTTTGGCCAATGGGAGGAGCATGGTTGACTCAACATTTATGGCAACATTATTTGTACACTGGTGATAAAGCTTTTTTAAAAGAATATTATCCGGTTTTAAAAGGTGCGGCTCAATTTTATCTGGACGTGCTTCAGGAAGAGCCGGAACACAAGTGGTTGGTGGTTTCACCGTCAATGTCTCCTGAAAACACGTATGAGAATAGTGTTGGAGTTTCTGCAGGAACCACAATGGACAATCAGTTGGTTTTTGATGTTTTCCATAATATTATTGATGCGTCTAAAATTTTAGAAACCGATAGTCGTTTTGCTGATTCGGTTGCTGTTGCTCTAAAAAGGCTGCCTCCAATGCAAATAGGACAATATTCGCAATTGCAAGAATGGCTTCATGATTGGGACAAACCAAATGACAAACACCGTCATATTTCTCATTTGTATGGTTTGTTTCCATCAGGACAATTATCGCCTTTTAGAACGCCACAATTGGTAGAAGCAGCCAAAAACACATTAATATCAAGAGGAGATGTTTCTACAGGTTGGTCGATGGGTTGGAAAGTAAATTGGTGGTCCCGATTATTGGATGGAAACAGAGCTTTTAAACTGATAAAAGATCAGTTGAGTCCAGCACCGCTAGAAAGTAAAGTACAACAAGGAGGAACATATCCAAATCTTTTAGATGCACACCCGCCTTTTCAAATTGATGGCAATTTTGGATGTACAGCAGGAATTACTGATATGCTATTGCAAAGTTATGATGGAGTTATTTATGTACTTCCAGCCTTACCAGATGATTTTAAAAGCGGAAAAGTTACGGGTTTAAAAGCCAGAGGTGGTTTTGAAATTGACATCGAATGGGAAAATGGAAAACTAAAACAATTATTAGTAAAATCGAGTTTAGGTGGAAATTGCCGATTGCGTTTGGCTTCAGATGTTGTAATAACTGGAGACGTTTCATTAATTGACGCCAAAGGAGAAAATTCAAATTCTTTCTATCAGGTACCAACAATCAAAGAACCATTAATTTCAGGAAAAGCAGCTTTAAAAGGTTTTAAAATTCCTGAAACTAAGGAGTATGATTTTAATACAGCGGCTGGAAAAAACTATAGTTTTAAAGTGAAATAAATTTCGAATTGTTAAATAGATAACTAATATTTATAGGTTTGTACTGAAAAATAATATTTGCCAGTCAAAGTTTAAAACTTAACATAGGATTAATTTTAAAAACAATATGAGAAAAATGAGGTTGTGTTACAGAAACAAAAACTTAAAAACAATATCGTTTTTGCTTTTTGTTATTTTCTTTCAAAATCTAAATGCCCAATATCTAAAAGGTTTAACTCAGCTTAGGGATACTTCTTTTGCAACAGCGAGTGCTTTTAAAAAGACATTGAAATACCATCCTAATACTAAGATGGTTCCTGAAATGCATTTTGATTTTGTTAAACAAAAAAACAATGTCGTTTATTGTAGTTATGGTAAACGCAAAATGAAATTGGATGTTTTTTTTGATAAAAATGCTAAGCAAAAACAAACAGCAATCATCATCATTCACGGTGGTGGTTGGCGTTCAGGAAGCAGAGAACAACACCATCCGATGGCGCAAAAGTTAGCGAGTTTGGGTTATGTGTGTTTCACTCCTGAATACCGACTTTCAACCGAAGCGCTTTTTCCAGCGGCTATTTATGATGTAAAAGCCGCTATTCGTTGGGTTCGAAAAAATGCTAATCAATACAATGTTGATCCCAATCAAATTGTGGCGCTAGGATTTTCAGCGGGTGGAGAAATGGCAGCATTTATGGGTACAACAGCAAATATGCCACTTTTTGAAGGCGTGGTGACCAATTCTAATTCGCAATCTCAGGTAAATGCTGTGGTGGATATTGACGGAACTTTATCCTTTGTACATCCAGAAGGAGGTGAAGGTGATGACAGCAAAAATATTTCGGCAGGAACCTATTGGTTTGGTTATTCGAAAAAAGACAATCCTAAACTTTGGGAAGCAGCTTCGCCTTTGAGTTATGTAGGTGCGAATACGCCGCCAACTTTATTCATTAATAGTTCGGTAGCCCGAATGCACGCCGGACGCGACGATTACAGAAAGGTTTTAGATAAAAACGGAATCTATTCAGAAGTGCATGAATTTGAAAATTCACCACATACTTTTTGTCTTTTTAATCCTTGGTTTGAACCAACCATTCAATATATTGATGGTTTTTTGAAAAAAGTGTGTAAGAAATAAAAGTAGTTTAAACGTTTGTCCTTAGCTTCCGCAGTCGAGAGTCAAATGTTTGAAGAATATGCAAAAAGAAAATGTGTTTGAGCGTAGCGAGTTATTTTCTTTTAGACTCGAGCCAAAAGCGAATAGAGCGAAGCTAATTCAAAAACTAATTTGACCGATGAGGAAGTGCAAGACTTGATTTTTTTTGCTTCTTTTTTGATCAAGCAAAAAAGAAAATTGATAATCTAATTTTTTTCGTTTAGTGTAAAAATTATTCGTAGTATTTTCGCATAATAAAATGAGAAAAAAAGCCGCAGGAATTTCTTCTTGCGGCTTTATTATTTTTAATTTTTGTGCTAGCACGGGCGGAGGGATTCGAACCCCCATCAACGGTTTTGGAGACCGCTATTCTACCCTTGAACTACGCCCGTAGAAAGAAGCAGTGAACTGCCTTGAGGGCGCAAATATAGGTTTATTTGGGAAAATAACTAATTAGAAAAGTAAGTATTGTAATGAAATTTTGGTTTCTTTTTCTAATGTATTTTTATGGAATGTTTATTTGTCTGTGCTACAGATGTTTTCAAAATAAATAGATTAAACTTATTCTTTTGATTTATTACCAGAGCGATAGCGAACAGGCAAAGCAAATCATCCCAAATATAAAACTTCACCTTAAGCCTATTGCCTAAATCCGTTGTACTAGCCGTTATGTAATGTTCTTATTTGATATACATTCCTGAAAACAACTTGTTTTCGTCAAAATTCAAGGTTACTTTGTAAAGTCCATTTTTTATTTCGATGTAGTTTGCAAATTTTAAATCGTCATAGTCAATTATTGATTTTTTGTCGAATAATTGGACCACATCATCGAATTTCATACCAACTTTCAAATCATTTTCAAATGAAATTTCAACTTTTTTGAAGTTGTTAATGGCATATCCATTGATAACATTTTCTTTTTTATTTTGAGGATTTTTTTTGCTAGCGGATAAGTAAATATAGAAATCATGATATTCATTTTGGTAGAAAATTGCTGTAATATTTCCGGTACTTCCATTAATTTCTTCAATTCTTTCAAAATTTTTATTAATTTCTGATTTCAAAAAATCCTCTTCGTTTGTTTTTCCAACAACTAAACCATTTATATTCCAATTTTTGTCAATTTTAATAATAGGCTTACTTTTAACATCTTCGGGTTTTGTCGAATTTTTAACTAATTCCTGTGTGTATTTTTCGTTATCACAACCGCCAAAATCTATCAAACCGTTAAACGTGTCCCAATAACAAGTTTTAGATAAGTTTATATTGTTTAGAATGATAAGCCTGTCATGATCCGGGGCAAAGAAAATATATTTGTTTTCCTTTTTTATATTCCAATACAAGCCGTTATCGGTATTAGGGTTTTTTATTCCTTTCCCATATCTTGATTCAATTTTTTTTAAAAGATCTGATTTTAAAGTTGGGTTTTTCATTTCAATTCTAACTCCGTAGATGTTATTTTCAGCATTAAATGATTTTAAAATAGTATTCAATTCCTTATCATTTTTTAGGGGTTTCAAATCGATATGTCCACCACCAAAACGTGTAATACTATCCGTTTTGAGTTTCTCTGAATTTATTTGAAAAATAATTTTTTGTCCTTTTAAATCGATACCATCAAAACTATATTTTTCAGATTCTTTAACCTCTAATAATAAGCTGAATGGATATTCAATAGTTTCAATTCCAACAAACAACTTGTCATCAAAATTTATTATTTTTTCTATAGGTTCGTTGAGATTTAATTTTGATAAATCTGTTTTTTCCTGTCCGTTACAAGATAGTATAAGGAGTGAAATTGTAAGTAGCAATAAAATTTTTTTCATTTTGGGTGTATTTCAGTTCTCAATATATTACCATCCTAATTTTGGTGAAGTAAATGATTTCCATTTGTCATTAACTTTAAACATCTCTCCTAATTTACATCTAATGGTATCTCCATCTGATTCCAATAAAATAAAAGTTTCAGTGACATAAATTTTTAATTTTTCATTGTAAAGTTCTTCACCTTTTCTTTCTCTACCAATATATTTCAAGTTATTTAATCTATTGTTGCTTATTAATTGTTCTTTAAAAGCAAGAACATATTCATAATATTTATCTCCAATATAGGAAGGTTCAATTTTATTTTTTTCCAATTCTTCGGGAATTCCTCTATATGAAAAATTATTCTTTTTCATATAATCAATCGTTTCCTGGTCAGGTGTAATTTTGTGGCAATAGTTTTTAAGATTTTCGGTATTTGAATCTTTTAAATATACTACAAAGTCAGCATACAATTTATCCAGATCTGAATATCCTTTTTTTGAATCACAACTAATAAGTAAAATGCTTCCTAATAAAAGGAGAAATTTAAATTTAATCATTTTAGTTTTTAAATTATAGTTAAAACATTATTGAATTTCCGGTTTAAAACAATGATTTTGGACTAATTAAGCCCTATTTTCGGATTTAGCAAATCATACCAAATACAAGACCATTTTTCTATTAAGCCTAATACCCAAATTGCTTGTAGCGTGTGTTAGTAGCTGTTTATTTATCGATATAACCTGCTATAATATTTTTACGAAACTTTGCCCAATTTGATTCGCCTTCCCAATAATAGCATTCTGACATTCGATAATAATTAAGATTTAATTGGTGAAATTCATTTTGTTTATTGATAACTTCAACACCTAATTTTTTTAACATTAAATTGATTTGGCCTTCATCTACTTTAAGAGTATTCTTATATAATTCTCCATAGTAACAATCTGATAGATAAGTAATTATATATTCCTCAAGCTCAATTTCTTTAGCAAAGAAGTGAACTAATTCACCATCAAAATTTAAATTGTAACTATCAGACATATAACTTAAATTTAGTTTGCGATGCAAATGTAAAAGATGATCTTCGGCAAGAAAGATAATAGCATAGTCGTTCTCAAATGCTACTGCCAAACCATAAAATTTTATCTTTTCAAGATTAATGGGCATTCGTGCAATCAAAGCATCTGTATTATGTCCCATTTTTAAATGTTTTATTCAAATTTTGTTAACCTAATGAGTGTCGATTTCGGGTAAATAGCTACTAACGTCCTGTGGCTTTGCGACTGTTGCGGAAATTGGAACTGAGTTCGCTCGGCTGGACTGAACGAAGTTAGGAAATTATAATTTAATTCTGTAACTTATTGAGCAATAGCGCAAAACCGCTGTTATAAGCTGGCCGTTTCTCCACTAATATTTGACCAATTATTTAATAGCGTTACATATCTTTTCGTTGAGTTTCCAGCTTCGCCTTCTTCGGTTAAACTTCCAACTTCTAAATCTAAAAAAAGATCTGTGATTACTTCCAACTCTTCTTCTGTTAAATTTACTCTGTAATAACTTGTTGTTTTATCTTTCTTTCTATTATGTAACTTTGGCTTTTCCACTTCATTATTCTCCAAAATATTTTCAAGCTTGGTAACAATTTCTTTTTGTCCAATCTTTGATAATTCGGTTATGGCTTCAGATATAGAATTGTAGTCTATTGTATTCATAGTTTCTATTTTAACGTTTCGCCGACGGCTTGCTTATAACGTCCTGTGGCTTTGCGATGGTTGCGGAAATTGGAACTGAGTTCACTCGGCCGGACTAAACGAAAATATGAAAAACTAAACGTTCTTGCAAGCACAAAAACAGCAATCACGCAAAACCGCTGTTATGTGTTGTTTTTTAATTACTTATATGTTTTTTGAATACTATCTAACCAATCCGTATTAAAACCTTCTTTCCAAACAATTTTTTTAATGTCATAATCGATTTTGTTTAGTTTCGAATATAATGAGTATTGTTCTTCCTCAGTAAATTTTCGAACGCAATAATTAGAAACTTTATTTTTATTTAAATAATCAACAATTATTTTAAAGCCTCTATTTTTTATAGTATCGGAAGATGTTGAAATCGAAGAGAATAAATAAAAATCTTTTTTAATTGTATCCGGTATTTTTTCTAGATATTCTTTAAGATCATTAATTGGAATATTCTGTAAATCTTTTGGACTTAAATTAATTAACGAAGGTTTCGAAGTATCTAATCCTGTTGCACACCAAAAAAATCTGTATTTATTGTGAACAAATATTTTTGCAGTATCGATAAGTATAAAGTTATAATAACCATAAAAACCTCCATGCCCATTTTTCTTATCAACTTCCTTTTCTGTTAGAATATGATAAACTTTTGGATTTTGTTCATGAGCGCAACTCAATAAAACCAAACAAAAAATCAGCAATAAGTATTTTTTCATAATTAGCAGGATTTTCTATAAAATAACACATAACGTTTCGGGGCTTTGCGATGGTGGGTAATCGAAGCACAAATCTTCAATTTTGCACAAAAGTTGAACCGAAGAACTACCGTTGAACTTTGCAGTTTCGCCCCACTATTGCAAAACCCCTGTTGTGCGTTCGTTTTTTCTATTTTGGTATTGGATAAACAAAATTTAAATTTGGATAATTTCTCAAATCTTCATAATCGTGAAAAATTTGGTTTTCGTCTAAATCGCCTACGAATGCTCCTCTTCTTCCGAAACCAAAATACCATTCATCAGTTTTTATTAATCTAACTAATTTATCATTCTCTTTTTCATCTGTGAAGAAATTTTTGGTTAGTGTTTCCCAATATAATGTAAAGTCACCAATAGCACTTTCTACGTGAAATTGGGCACTCTCGAAATCAATGTTTCTGAGGATATTTTCAATTTTTAGAATAAATTTGTTCCAGTCGCTTAAGTCAAGACCAAAATACTTATGTGATGAAGCGAACCCCAAAAATATATTTTCATAATAGTATGGAATTTCATAGTCTCCAAAACTAAACATATTAGTATTGACGAAAGGATATTCGGCATCCTTTCCAATAGATTTTATAAAATTGACAGTCTTTTCATACTCTCTGTCAACTTTTATGTAACCGTAAATTGAAGTGTATTCTGACATTGATTTTATTTGATGATAGTTGGATTTAAAATGACGCACAACTAGTATATACTACTGACGCTATCAGACTTATCACCCCAAAATCGGGTAGATATGTCTGACAAACGTCAGACTTTATTTTTTTTCAAATATATACCTTTTCTCTTATAAATCATCAAAAGGACTTTTTATTTGTTGAATACTTTTCGTACTTCTATAAAACAAAAAAAGTACAGCTTGCACTGTACTTTTAGAGTATAAAAAATGAAATAGTATTATTTCTTTTCAGCAACAATAGTAAGTG
>Ga0247805_1000601_pt1 | contig 18288 bp, 8 predicted proteins | sample UWRJL044104R1_FD_180930 | JGI IMG/M metagenome (GOLD analysis project Ga0247805, IMG submission 180930) | Plant litter microbial communities from Arlington Agricultural Research Station in Wisconsin, United States - UWRJ-L044-104R-1 | ecosystem: Environmental > Terrestrial > Plant litter >... | reverse complement strand
GATACTTATATTTTGCCTCAGTACCCGGTTTTAAATGGTGGTTCGGCAGTGAACCAGCAGGCTAATGGAAGTGCGGAGGAATGGGCTTTACAATCCTTATTCAGCAGGCTCAATTACACGTGGAAAGGTAAATACCTGTTAGAGGTGAATGCCCGCTACGATGGCTCTTCTCGTTTTTCTGAAGGGAATAAGTATGGCTTTTTTCCTTCCGCTTCTGCAGGATGGCGGATTTCTGAAGAAAGTTTTATGTCTGGTTTAAAAGGAACGATCAATGATGCCAAAATACGGGTGTCATGGGGTAGGTTGGGCAACCAGCAGATTGTCGGTACCTATCCCTCTGTTACGACCTTGTTATTGGAGTCTACTGCTATGGGTAAGCAAATTGTCAATACAGCGGCGCTCAATTCACTTGCCAATAAGAACATTTCCTGGGAAACCACAGAAGAAAAAAACATCGGTATAGATTTAACACTGTTCAAAAACTTTAGTGTAACAGCAGATTATTACCGTCGCCGTACCCGTGATATCCTTCTGGAACTAGACGTACCACTGATTATTGGGCTAAACAAACCTTTCCAAAATGCGGGCACTGTTGACAATAATGGCTGGGAACTCGGCCTTGCGTATAAAGGAAATCTAAAAGATTTCAACTACAACCTTAGCTTCAACCTGTCCGATGTGAAGAATACGGTTGTCGACCTTAAGGGTATCAATCTTTCCAATTTAACTGTAAACCGGGAAGGTTATTCGATTTCTTCTCTGTTTGGCTATGAGGCTCAAGGCTATTTTGCCTCTGACGCAGAGGTGGCTGCCCATGCCACACAATTTGGCGCGGTGAAGGCCGGCGACATCAGGTATAAGGATCAAAATGGCGATGGCCTGATCAATGAAAGTGACAAGGTCATCATTGGCAGTACCATCCCAAGGCTTACTTTCGGGGCTAACCTGGCTGCCGCTTACAAAGGTTTCGACCTTTCTGTCCTTTTGCAGGGTGTGGGCAAAGCCAATGGTTATCTCAATGGCCCTGGCATTTTGCCATTCAACGTCGGCGGTGCGCTAGGAGGAACGATTCGTGAAGAAAATAAGAACCGCTGGTCGCCGGAAAACCCAAATGCAAAATATCCAAGGCTGGCTTTTGGAGAATCGAATAATGAACAGGCTTCCAGCTTTTGGTTGCGGGATGCTTCTTACCTGCGCATCAAAAACATACAGTTGGGTTACGCATTGCCAGCGGCACTTGCGGCAAAACTAAGTATCAAAAGATTGCGGGTATTTGCCAATGGATCTAATATTGCCTCATTCGACCGCTTCCTAGCCGGTTATGATGTAGAAGCTCCTGTGGGTGCTGGAACCAGCTATCCCCAGGTCAAATTATACAGTTTCGGTGTGGAAGTAGGATTTTAAAGAAAAACAGATGAAAACAAATATATACCTCGTTATAATCTTGGCCTTTGGGGTCATACTTGGCGCATCATGTAAAAAAGGATACCTGGATAAAAGCCCTTTATCCGGACCTTCAGATGAAACATTTTTTACCAATCAGGATGAACTGGTCCTTGCGGTCAACGGCCTGTATAAATATGCAGGCTATGCACCTTTGGATAACATGCCCGTCAATCTATCGATAGACAATGGAACAGATATCGGTTGGGATCGTAATAATAGTGCACTGCAAAGCATTGGCAAGGGCAATCACGATAGTAACAATACCTATGCAAGAGACATCTGGCGTGAGGCCTATAGGGTGATCGCCAAATGTAATTTCGTGCTCGATAACCTCCATAAGGTTCAGGATAAGGCCAGTCCTGCAATATTTAACCGCTCCAGATCGGAGGCGCGATTCATCCGGGCTTATACCTACAATTACCTCACGGATTACTTTGGGGATGTACCATTAGTCACGAAAATGCTGAAGCTGGAAGAGGCGCAGATCGCAAAAACGGCAAAGGCGGCTGTGGTCGACTTTGTGTTGAAGGAGTTGACTGAATGTGCTGCGGACCTTTCTTTAAGTTATACAGGTGCAGATGTAGGCAGGGCCAGTCGTGGTGCCGCTTTAGCCATTAAAGCCCGTACTGCATTGAACAATGAGCGTTGGGCAGATGCTGCTGAGGCAGCCAAAGCAGTGATGGATTTAAAAGTATACGGCTTGCACAATAATTTTGGTGCGTTGTTCAGTTATGCCGGTCAAAACTCAAGCGAGATCATCTGGGCCTTCCAATACCTCCGGGCTTCTAAGACCAAGACCCATTCCACGCCTAACAATTTATTGTCCAGGAATGGACAGGGCTTTTCCAATAAAGTGCCTTCCCAATCGCTGGTGGATGTTTATCCTTGTACGGATGGCTTAAATATCGACGAGTCGCCCTTGTTTGATCCCCAGAATCCTTATAAAAACAGGGATCCAAGATTGGGCTTTACCGTCGTTTTGCCAGGCTCTACCTTTTTCAATTACCAGTTTGAAACGCATCGCGATAGCCTGAAGTGCTGGAATTACAATACCACGCCTGCTACACGGGTTGATAATCAGGACGCGATCAATGCATTTGCTACATTTACCGGATACTGCTGGAGAAAGTACGTTGACCTGGAGGACAAGATCGATAGGACCAATTCTGAACTCAACGTCATTCAGATCAGGTATGCTGAGGTACTGCTGATCTATGCTGAAGCGAAAAATGAACTGAACCAACTAGATCAGTCGGCATACGATGCCATTAACCTGGTTAGGCAGCGGCCGAGTGTAGCCATGCCGGCGATCTTGTCAGGAAAAACCAATATTGAGTTCCGTAACCTCGTCCGCAAGGAACGGCTATATGAACTGGCCATGGAAGGCTTCAGGCAGTCGGACCTGCGTAGGTGGAAGGTCGCTGAAAAGGCCATGACGGGAAATTTCTACGGGAGGGTTCAAAGGGGATTGGTAGCTGCGGCCCCACAAATTGATGACAATGGTTTGGCCGACTATTCGGCTGTTCCAAACCGGGCAGACATGCGTGTGATCGAAGTCCGGGCATTCAACAAAAACCGCGACTATCTGTGGCCTATTCCAAACCTGGAGACCGTAACCAATAAATTATTGATCCAAAATCCCAACTACTAATGAAATACCTATTTAAAGTAATCCTGCTGCTGCTTGTAGCAACAGGATTGCATATCGGCCAAAGCTACGGGCAACAGCAACCAGCGCACAGCAGTTACGATATTTGTATTTATGGCGGGACTTCCGCGGGTGTAATTGCAGCTTATACTGCGGCAAAGCTGGGAAAAGAAGTTTTACTGATTGAACCTGGAAAAACTTTGGGCGGCATGAGTTCCGGTGGCCTCGGCCTTACCGATATCGGAAACAAATACGCCATCAGTGGACTAGCTTTGGATTTCTACCGCAGAATTGGTCAGCATTATGGGAAATTTGAGCAGTGGGTATTTGAGCCCCATGTGGCAGAAAACATCTTTCAGGATTACGTCAGGAGGGCAAAGGTGGAAGTACTGTATGAAAATCGACTCATCGATGTAAAAAAACAGGGCAAGCTCATCAGGGAATTGGTACTAGAGCACAGCACCGGAGCAGGCAGTAATGTCAGGGTATCGGCCAAGATGTTTATCGATTGCTCCTATGAAGGGGACCTGATGGCGAAGGCCGGTGTTTCCTATGCGGCAGGACGAGAAGCCAACAGCGACTATAAAGAGACTTTCAATGGCGTGCAATTGATGAACGGACATCAGTTGCCGGACGGGATAGATCCTTATCGCACACCCGGAGACCCCGGGAGTGGATTGCTCTGGGGGATCAGCAACGGTCAGTTGGCTGCAAATGGTACGGGCGACCGTAAGGTGCAGGCCTATAATTTCAGGATTTGTCTAAGCAGTGACCCGAACAATCAGGTGCCGATTACACAGCCAACGAATTATCAGCCAGAGCGCTATGAACTGTTGCTAAGGCAGATGGCAAAACGGGACTGGAAGTCTTTGCAGGATGTATTCATCTGGAGCGGAATGCCCAATGGTAAAACCGACATTAACAACAGAAATGGCTTTTCTACGGATATGATCGGTATGAACTGGGAATATCCGGAGGCGGATTATACCAAAAGGGCAGAAATCTGGAACGCACATACGGATTATACGAAAGGCCTGCTGTACTTTGTTGGCAATGACAAAAGGGTGCCTGATCACATCCGGGCTGAAATGAAAAAATGGGGTTATCCAAAAGACGAATACGTTGGGAATAACCATTGGTCACATCAGCTTTACATCAGGGAAGCCAGGCGTATGGTTGGAGCTTTGGTGATGACCCAGCACCATTGTCAGGGTAAGGAGCGGGTTACAGATGGGGTAGGTACGGCGGCTTACACCATGGATTCGCACAATTGCGACCGCCTAATCGTAAATGGCCAGGTAAAGAATGAAGGCAATGTAGAAGAAGGTGGCTTTGGGCCTTATCCGATTTCTTACAGGGCGATCATCCCTAAAGCTTCGGAAGTAGAAAATCTGAGCGTACCTGTATGTCTTTCAGCCACGCATATAGCTTACGGCTCCATACGGATGGAGCCTGTATTTATGGTACTCGCACAATCGGCGGCCACTGCAGCCGTTCAGGCCATCGAAAAACGTCAATCGATGCAACGTATCGACGTAAAGCAATTACAGGCGACATTAAAGGGCAATCCCCTGGTAAATGGAAATAAGCCGGAAATTCTGCTGGACAACAGTGATCTGCAGGCTGTTCAAAAAAACGGCACATGGCGCGTGGAAACTCATGGCGGTTATGGACCAGATTTTTATGTGGCTTCGCCTGCTGCGGGACTGAGCAGCCTGAAATATCAGCCTTCATTGACGCTAAGCGGGAAATATGACTTGTATACTTATTACCCGAAACAAAAGGACAGGGCCTCAGCTACCCGGGTCGATATTCATGATGGCAAGCAGTTGTACGAATTGTCTATCAAGGATGCCGAGGTTACGGTACTTGGTCAGACCTCGGGTGAATGGGTGAATTTGGGGCGCTACACTTTTACCGCAGGAAAGCAAAGCTATGTGGAAATCTCCAATCAGGGCGCCAACGCAGATGTAATTGCCGACGCTGTATTGCTGGTTCCCATAGAGGGCTTTAAAGAATAGGTTTTTCTCTTATTCGTACGCATCTATTCATGACATTTTAAAGATATGATCAACCGCAATCGGTCGTAGTTGAAAAGACCGATTGCGACTGTTAAAGAGGTAGAATTGATACGCTACATTTTATCTAATATCTTCTCTAGTGCAGCAATACTCAAATCTCTGCCAACAATTCTTCCATTGGCATCAACCAATACTGTTGTTGGGTATTTGACCACTGCAAATTGACCCAGGGAAACACTTTTATTACCTTGTTCATCTATAACATGCAGCCATGGTAATTTCTCCTTTTCAAGATCTTTGAGCCATGCTGTTTTGCTGTTTTCTGTAGCGATACCTAAAATTTCAAATCCCTTACCATGGTATTTGGCATGTAATGTTCTCAAATCCTTGAAAGCGGTATGGCATGGCCCGCACCAGCTCCCCCAGAAATCGATCAGCAGGTATTTGTTTTTCAATGAGGAAAACTTTAGCGGCTGATCTTTTGGATCATTTAAGGTGAAATCCTCCACGAGATTACCAGTGACTGATTTTTTTCGACCTTTGATTTGCTGTAGTACATTGCGGCCAAAAAAGTTATTCATGATGGATGGCGCAAGTTGCTTACTCAAACTTTCCGCAGTCTCCAGATCCAGATTTTCAGCGAAATTTTGAAGTAGGAGCACAGAGGCAAATGATTTTGGATGCTCATTTACGGTTTTAATCAGCTGTTGTTTCAGCAATTCATTGTAAGCAGCTTTGCCCTTGTTGTATTCCCTGATCATGTCCTTAAACTTCTGTGCCGTAGTATCGCGTTTCATATCATATAGATAGGCTTTGCCATATTTATCCCCCAGTTCATTGATCATTTTTTCGTAAACCGGATTTGTAGTCCTGAAAAAAGCATTGTAGAACTGAAAACCAGCAGCACCTTTGACTTTAGAATTTTCAAGAAGCTCCATATCTGCTTCGATGATAATTTCAGCGGGGCCTTCGAAGGGAATACTCAGTATAGAATAATCTCCTTTTGTTTTCTTCTCATAGCCGCTATAAAAGCCGAAGTCGCCCATTTCTGTAAAAGGTTGGGAAAAGGTAAATGTTCCATTTACAATCTTTGCGCTATCGCGAATTGATTTTGGAAGATTGGAAAACAGGTAAACATATTGGCCATTGTACTTGGCTGCTGCTGTTCCCTTAAAAACAACCTTCTTTTCAGAACTGGGTTTTTGTGCGACGCTAGCTCCTGCTGTTGTCAAAACTAAAAGTAACGTATATATTGATTTACACATAAAATTTATATTAATCTTAAAAAATTAATCCACCGGATTTTGTTCAATTAAATCATTCGCATTGATCTCAGCGATAGGAATAGGAAGTGTTAGCGAAAAAACAGACTTGATATTCGGTCTTAACAATTGCAACGTTTTAAAAGGAAGTCTGCGCATGGCAAACCAATCCAGGCCACTTTCCGCTAAGAAATTCTTCCGTACTTCCTGTACTACCAACAATTGCATGGCCTCTGGCGTAGTTGCATCATCCACAGCCGAAAAATCAGTGATCCCTGCACAGGACAGTATGGTTTTTAAACGCGCTTTGGCTCCACTAAGGTCAGAACCCAATAAAGCGATGGCTTCGGCTTGCATCAAATAAGCTTCAGTTAAACGGAAGGCATAACTGTTACATGCTAAAGCGGTTTTTACAGGCTTTATTGCAGGTCCCGAATAGTACTTGGTTACTGAAGGTAAGATCCCGTTTATATTTGCTGCATCTTTATACATCCAGGTTTGTCTTGGATCTTTTGCTAGCAAATCTTTTAAGCTGGGCGTAACGTAATAGTCTACGCTTGTATTATTCAGGTAAAATTTCCAATTGTCAACGGGAAAAGGCTGTAGTGATAACATCACTTCCTTACTTGTAAAACCTTTTACATGGAATAGGTCTTTTAAATTCGGCTCCAGCAGGAAATTGCTGTTTTGAATGATGTCCTCTGTTAAATTTACAACCTGGGTATAATCTCCCGCTGATCCTCTGTTAATCAGTACCCTTGCCTTAAGCATTTTTGCTACCCAAACATTCGCATAATGGATTTGAGTATTTAAAAGTGGCAAAGCAGCAATAGCATCATCCAGATCCTTAAGTATGGCATCATAGGCGGCGGCAACAGTACTTCTCGGTAACTTTACATTTTCCGCAGAAACAAATTCATCTCTTAATATAATTCCATATTTGCTATTCACATCATAATAATGGCCAAAATAAAGTAGCAGATCAGTATTGGCAAAAGCACGTAGAAACTTAGCTTCACCAATCATTTGTTTTTTCCGCTCTGCTGGAATATTGCTTACTGGTTCCACATTCTTTAGAAAACCATTAGCTGCATTCACCATATTGTAACCGTATCTCCATTTACTTGCAAGTACCTGGTTAGAATTACGATAAACCATGTTCATGAATCCATCCTGACCATAAGAATAAGCCAATGATCCGGAAAGTTCTGAGGGCAAAATTTCATTTACTGAAACCCATCTAACAGACTCCAGGCTACTATAATCCAACCCTACGTTTGCAAAATTATAGTATACCCCATTTAATACGGTCTCAGCACTTTTAAGGTCAATGATTACATTGCCATCTACTAATTTATTGGTAGGAAAAACGTTCAATTGCTTTTCACATGAAAAAAATGTACATGTTAACAATAACAGTAGTAGTAATTTGAATTGTATATATTTCATCTCAATATTTTATGTTAAAACCCAAGTTTAAAGCCTAGTGAAAATGTACGCACCACCGGATAATTGCTTACATCAAAATATCCTCCACCTACACTAAAGGTGTCATTGCTGGTTTCAGGGTCATTGCCTGGATATTTGGTAATGGTGAAAAGGTTTGTGGCTGAGAAAAAGACAGAAGTGTTCTGTAATCCTGCACGTTGCATCCACTTGGCCTGGTTAAATTTATAGTTCATGTTTAAGGTCCTTAGTTTGATATAAGAAGAACTGAACACATCAATACTTGAAGGCATAGGCATCGTACCTTCCAATACCAGACGTTCACGGTTGGTTTCTGTGTTTCCAGGATGGTAACGGTCTAACATCAATGCATGCGAGTTTGAAGTCCCATTGAACTGTCTGCTGCTGATGTGATCACCCCATAACAATTTGCCACCCTGGGAAAAAGTGAAGAACAGTTGGAGATCCAGGTTTTTATAGCCAAAACCTTGTGTAAAGCCTCCATAATACTTGGGGGCAGCATTGGCGATGATCGTCTTTGCATCTGCAATCGCAGATTTACTCGATTTGTAGTACTCATAATCTAGCTGATACATTGGATCTCCAATACCAAGAAATGGATAGAGTATGGGTTGTGCTGGCCCAATCTCTTTTTTATAAGCATCCAGTTGTTCCTGAGTTTTAATGATGCCGGTATGGGTATAACCTAAAATCATTCCCAAAGGCATCCCTTCTGCAATCCGGGTATTTTGCCATTCCAGACCAGTCATTCCTCCCGACTGACCCAAATTGGCTTTTGGATCCAACTTGGTAACAATGGTTTTGTTCCAGGTCACATTCAATGAAGCATTCCATCTGAAATCTTTATTTTTTATGATATCACCTTGCAAGGAGAATTCAAAACCCTGGTTTTTCAGATCTGCAGCATTGCTGAGCAGGAAAGCATAAGAACTACTTGCAGGAACGGGTAAATAAAGTAAGGCCCCGTTTGTTCGCTTATCATAATAATCTGCTGTAAGTTGTAATCTGTTGTTAAATAAGGAAACGTCTAATCCCAAATCAGTAGATTTTGTACTTTCCCATTTGATGCTTTCATTCCCCAGTTGAGTGGGAATTAAGGCATTCGCGCCAGCATAAGCCTTGGGGCTATATAATGTGCGGTACATTTGGTCGCCAATGTTCTGACTTCCGGTTAATCCATAACTACCTCTTACTTTAAAGTCATCGATCCACTTTACATCTTTCAGAAAGTTCTCTTTGGAGATTCTCCATCCCAGGGCTGCCGATGGGAAATAGCCAAATTTGTTGTTCGGACCAAACTTCGACGAACCGTCTGTTCTACCCGTAAAAGTAAACAGGTATTTATCCATTAAAGTATAATTTGCCCGTAAATAAAATGATAATAAATAGCTCTGCGGCCCTGCAGGCTCGTCACCGCGAGTAAACAATGGGGTGATTGCCGAAGAAAGGTTATTGAGCGAATGATCATTTGGGTATCCTGAAGCGGTAGCACTAAAGAAACTGTTTTTCCTGGTCTCGTAAGAAGTACCGGCCAAAACATTGATGTCGTGAATGTCCGCTATATTTTTAGTATAGGTAAGTGTATTTTCCAAAAACCAGTTGGCCATTCTGCTGTTGGAATTGCTTCCAATACCTGATTTTTCTGAAGCTGTGCCAAAATAGCTACCCGTCTGAATAAAGCTGGGCATATAAATGCGCTGGTTATAAGTTTGCATATTTACAGAGACCGTACTCTTGAACTGTAGTGCTTTTGTAATGTCGTATAGCGCCGATAGTGATCCCAGGAGACTAAACGTCTTGGCATTGTTCGTCGCTTGCAATAATCCAACCGGATTTTGAAAGCCCTGATAATCCTCACCACCTTGTCCAACAAAACTCGTAGGCATACCGTTTTCATCATAAGGAGCTAAATCGGGGCGTGCCCTTAAGGCTTGTCCATAAGCCCCGTCGCCAATATTCTGATCCGTATAGCCTAAATTTAAATTGGTGATAAACCTGAACTTACGTCCAATCTCGTTCTCTAAATTTAACTTACCTGCAATGCGCTGATAATTTGTGGCCTTCACCACGCCGGGTGTTTGATTAAAAGAAATAGAACTGAAGTACTTAGAAGCAGCACCACCACCTTGCACGGAAAGATCTGCATTGTGAGATACGGTATTTCGAGTAATCTCCTTCAGCCAGTCGGTATTCGCTTTACCAAAGAAAGTATCCGAATGGTTTAAAATGGCATCTATATTTTCCGGTATATAATCTTCGTCTGGATCTGCTTCATTCATTAGATTTTGAGCAGATTCTGTGAGTAACATTTTGTACTCATCAGCATTTAATAATTTAGGTAGTTTGGGCGTAGTAACCGTCGTATAATAATTTGCATTAATTTGCGGTTTCATGTCCTTTTTACCTCTTTTTGTGGTGATCATAACCACACCATTTGCCGCTTTTGAACCATAGATTGCAGTAGAAGAGGCATCCTTAAGAATACTGATCGATTCGATATCATCTACATTTAAACCACCCAGGCTATTCAAACCATTCGTAAATGCAGTAGATAGTCCAGTGTTCATGCTGCCCATACCATTAATTTCATTTCCAATCGGACTACCTACATCAAATCCTGGATTGATATAGTTATTCGACACCTGAACTGGTACGCCATCAATAATATATAAGGGGTCATTTCCTCCCAGTAAAGAGCTGGAACCCCTAATCCGTATGCGCACTGCACCTCCAGGAGAACCATCGGCTTTGGTAACTTGTACTCCGGCAGCTTTACCTGCTAATGCATTGTCTATTGTGGCAAAAGGAGCATCTTTTAAGTCTGCAGCGTTCACAATGGCAACGGATCCGGTCAGGTCTTTTTTCTTGGTATTTCCGTAGCCCACTACGACCACCTGATCCAGACTGGAGGTTTCAGGCTCCAGGGATATATTTATGGTCTGCTCAGTGCCCACAGTTATCTTTCTGGATTGGTAACCAATATAACTAAATGCCAGTTGGTCGCCTTTCTCTGCGGCAATGCTATATAATCCGGCATTGTTTGCTATAGCACCTTTTCCGTTGGTTTTATTTAGGATTGTTACTCCAGGAATCGGTTTCCCGGTTTCGTCAGTTATTTTACCTTTAATTGGTTCCTGCTGGTTAAATAGCTTCAAAACCTTGTTCGCAAGGGATTCTGGCTTGTCTTTAACCACAATGTTGTTGCCGTTAACAAAGCTAAAGGTTAATGGGAGGGTATTGAAGTGGTTATTGATGATTTCCTCAATACTGGCATTTTTAACGTTGATACTGATGTTTTGTTTATACAGGCTATTGTCGTACAGGAAGACATAGCCTGTTTGCTTTTCAATGGCCTGAAAGATTTTGGCTATCGGTACATTTCGTTCCGTTAAAGATACCTTTTGGCTATATCCTGTTGCGCTTGCCTGTATTAAGCCTACAATCAACAGCAGGGTGGTCAGTTTCATAATTCGTAATAATTTTTTTGGAAACCAGACATTAGGCATGGCTCCGCTAATCGCATTTAATTTCATTACTTTTGTAAAGTTTGGATTAATACAGAAATGGTTTAGTTGAATCGTTTTTTACACCAATTAAGGGGTTAGTCCGGATTTTAGGCAGGGGTGCTCGTAACACCTCTGCTTTTTCCTCTCCCCCTTGTGGTGTGGTTAGGCTAGTGTTTTGATCATGTTTAGTATTGGTTTTAAGGTTTAATAATGATTTTTAGTGGTTGCTGAGGTTGAGTTTTTTCTAAACTGTAGTCAAGGCCCAGTAATTTAAGTACTTGTAGTGCCTGGTAGGCATTTACATTTCGGTAAAGTTTACCTGAAAATGTTCTGTCGCTGATCTTACCCGTTGTGACAATATCGATGTTATACCAACGTGAAAAGCAGCGTAGTATGGTTGTCAGATCTGCATCTTTAAACTGGAATAAACCATTTTTCCAGGCTACTGCAAGTTCTGTGTCTGTTTCCTGAACGGAGAAGGCGGGACGATGGGGGTTCCACACAGCCATTTGTCCTGGATGAAGTATTTTGTTTGTGCCAGGCTGATTGGAAGCTGATACTTTGACCATGCCCTGCAGTAGCGCTGTTTTAACAAAGGGTTCATCGGCATAGGCGTTTACGTTAAAATGGGTACCAAGAACCTCAACAGTCTGCTGCCTGGATAATACCAAAAATGGCTTATTTTTCATCGTCATAACCTCAAAGTAAGCTTCACCGACCAACTCCACTTTACGTTCTGTTTTGCCAAAATGCAGCGGGTATTTTAATTCGCTTTTAGCATTTAACCAAATGTTTGTTCCATCTGGAAGGTTTACTTTATAGGTTCCGCCATTTGGTGTGATGATGGTGTTAAATTCCTGATGATCAGGTTTATTGTTTTGTTCAGCATCAATTTTATAAAGGATTGTTCCATCTTTGGCTTTGGTGATGCTCAGGTTTTGCTGTTTCAAAACGGTCCCATTCTGAAGCTTATTTAAGGCAATTTCCTGGCCATTGGCCAATCTTAGAATGGCACTGTTTCCTCCAGGTTTTACTTTGCTTAGGCGATTTTTCGTGTCGGCTGTTATGTGCTGTTGGTAAGCCAGATATCCCAGGCTACCGGAGATGATGAGCAACACTGCCGCTGCGGCCGACCAGTACCAGATCTTCATGCTGCGTTTCTGTATTTTTGCGCTTTTAGCAATTCGTTTTTGGAGGGCATCTTTCTGCGCGTCAAGTGACTGCTGACCGGTTTCAAAAGCCATCAAAACAATCAGCTTTTTTAATTCCAGAATCTCAGCCCGGTTTTCAGGGTCAGTTTTAAGTTTTTCTTCCCAATAGTTAACCGCTGTTGCATCTTTTTGGAAACAATAGCTTAAAAATAGCTCATCTTGAATCAGTTTGCTGATTTCCTCTCTTGACATCATACGTATTGATGGTGATTTTATGAATAGAGTATGTACTTGCTATAATTCACTACTCTTTTTATAAAAAAATAAAATAAATTATTTTATGAGCCATGAAGTTTAGAAAAGAATAGGAGCAGGCCCAGTAAAACTGCCAGTGAAATCAAGAGTATTTCATCTTTTCCGATTTGGCGCTTCAGTTTTTCTACTGCCTTATAGGTGGTGTTATACACTGTATTTATAGAAATATTATTGGCTTGTGCAATTTCCTGATAGGAGAGGTCCAGATAAAACTTTTGGTAAAGTAAATCCCTTTGCTTTGGTGCAAGCTGGGTCATGTATTTCTTCAGTAAAGCCTGCAGCCCGGCATTTTTTTGTTGTTCGATGTGCAGTTCTTCAAGAGAGGGGCTTAGCCCAAATTCCGCTACATCAAACTCATCCAGGGATTCATGATTGTCTGCACGATTGCTTTTATATAACGCTCTTAAAAAAGATGTGACGATATAATTGTGGGGCGTGTTGATGTGATCCAGTTTTGTGCGTTGTTCCCAAATGTAAAAGAAAACGTCACTGATGGCATCTTTAACTTTGTCCCCGGGAAAACTCCTTTTAAGTCCGATAAAATTCAAATAATGGCAGTAGTGAGTATATAACTTATAAAAGGACTGTTCATTGCCATCTGAAACGAATGTAGCCCAGTCTTCATTCATATTCTGCCTTTGGATCATACCTGTATTCCTGCTAAATTGACCATTTGAATCGGAGTTGGAAAATTAGCTTATTTTTCTATGAAGTACAAGCGCGTTTGTCGTACTGGGTATACCTCGGGATAATTAAAAAAAAACAGACTTTTTATCCTGAATGTTTTTTGGATAAAAAGCCTGTTTAATGTATTTATTTCTGATGGGTGAAATTAGTTAAGTGGCAATATTTGATAAATGCTTTTATTTCCTTTTGTAATTTCTTTACTCAGATCTTCAAATGCTTTATCACCGCTTGGATCTCCGGCCCAAACTTTTCTGCCGGCATTAAAATCTGTATAATAATCATCCCAGGTTTTAAATTCTTTTTGCGCCAGTGGCAGGGTCGAGGTAACGAATTTCTCCACTTCGTCTTTGGATAAATATCCTGCAGCGTATCCCATGCAGGCATTGTTTACCAGACGGGCATAGTCCCAGGCTTTATGTGGATTTTTTGTATCTCCTGTTTTTAGCTTTTCCAGAACCTTTTCCAATCCAGCTTTATCATTAATATCCCACCAGTTCTTTAGCGTACGTTTGGCATCGGCCGATCCGTCTTCAGGTTTAAAAGGAAATTCCAGTAATTCTTTGTAATTGTCTACAATTTCTTTTGGGTCATCAGTTTTTATCATGTCATTAACAGCAGTCTGCCCGCCATAACCCTGAATAAAATAAATACCACCCAGCATAAAGCTGCTTAGTTTTTCATCCTTGAGTTTGTCGGCATCTTGTTTAGCGCCATCAGATTCTTGTTTTGCACCATCTGAGGTGGTTTTACCGCCATTACAAGAGATTACGCCAAGGCAGATTACGATGGCAAGAGCAGAGAGAATTGATTTTTTCATAATTGATAGATTTGTTTTATGACAAAATCCTAACAATTACCGAGCCATTACATGTTTACTCTACTGTCCATTGCCTTACGCTAAAATCCATGGATATTCAGGTCTTTATCGACCAGAATACCATCCAAAACTTTAAGGTTAAATTTAAGATTTCGTTTCGCTCTCAATTTGATGTTAAACAATTCTACATTGCCATTTAAAGCTGGCTTATTGCCTAAGTTCACAAAAGTTGGATAAAGTGCTTTATCACCATTGGTATGTAGTCTGTCGTACGTCAGGTTCTCCATTTGCCTAGTATTTAAAATTTGTACACTCAAAAATTCATAATCTTGCGGAAGATATGGTACTGCAAAACTGAAAGCATTTACAGATTTAAGATCAATGCCTTGTACCTTAACTTCAATGATTTCATCTTTAGCATATTGTGCTTTTGCAGTACTGATTTCCAACTTTCCGCTAACCTTGTCAATTTTACCAGGAGCAACACCACCATCAATTTGCGTGGCTACAGAGGAAATGTCATAAGCGTCAATCAGATTGTTGCCGTTGATGTCACCATTGCTGATGTAACCTTCAAAATCAGCATCACCTTTTCGGAGACCGGTATAATTGGTATAGGAAGTGAGGTCATTTCTATCGATCAAACGGTCGTTATTGATGTCTCCTGGAAGATAGCTAAGCGTACCTGGAACTTTGAAAATATACAATTCCCTGCCTGAACCAAAACCTCCTGATCCTTCAGAAACTACTAATTTTACGTAACGGGCTGTGGGACGTGTCGGGAAATCGAATGTTTTCACCGCGTCGGTATAGGCCCAGTCGAATGTACCTGCATCTGTCCAGGTTTGCTGATCATTGCTGTAAAATACCTTACCCTTCATCAGGATCCCATTTCCTTTTCCTGAACGCGGCAGATACTGGAATTTGTCCAATTGATTGATGGTTTTCAGGTCGATAATCAGATCAAAAGGAATGGCATTGGTGCCCCATTTGGTATGCCACATATTGCTTTCATCAAAATCGAATAATTTGCTGATCTCTGATCCGCCCTGATCCTGAGCGCTAAGCGTTGCGCGGATGCCATGGATTGCAAATTGAAGTGGGTTTGCTTTCGTTGTGTTTTTAAATGTTGTCCAGTCAGAATGCCCATCTTTATTTACGGCCCGCAGTTTAAAAGCATACGGCGTTTCAGGGCTTAAGCCTTCAAATAGTAAGCTTGTATCTTTGACGGTTGTATAAAGCATACCGTTGAAATCTATTTCATAGAAATCGGCATGATCGACTTTTGACCAGGTTGGTTTTAGGGTATATGCTGCGCTATTCAGATTTGAAACACCGGCTTGGGTGGGTACGGTTAGCTTTCCTGACGAAATTCGTTGTTGATCTCTGGGTTCAAATATAAAGCCTTCAATTGTTGCGCTGACAGAATTGATCGCAGTATTGGTTGCGCCGAGTTTGATCAGTAGCTGCGGATTTTTCAATATCGCTATTTTCGCAAACTCCGTTCCCGGAGTTGCAAATTGATTCAGATTTGGAGCCGATTGGTAAAAGTAGACATCCTGCTTAGCCAGATAGTCTCTCATTGAATTTACTTCGGTCAGTTTAACGTCTTTGTTGCCTATTTTAGCTGATACCTTTTTAGGTTTTTGGGATACGTTGACCCTAAGCTCCGTTACTTTTTCTTTGACAAAACCATTGAAACCCCCTTTTGTAGGGTGAATGCTGAGTACAACTCGGTTATTTCTGTCAACCGTGGACTCAATCAGGCTATAGGTTCCCTTATTTAATTGGTATTGTTCCGAAGTTCCATCGTCATCATATTCCGTAAACGAACTTTTTCCTGACGGATAAAACTCATAGATGCGATGGTTTTTATTGACTTGGGCTACATTGTTGTTTGGATTTGTTAATGGAATGATCGCGCCATTTTTAACAAAAACTGGTAATTTCCATATGGGTGCTTCAAAGCTATTTAATATGCTGTTTCCCGTGTATTTTTCTCCCGAGAAATAATCAATCCATATGCCTTGCGGGAGGTAAATCCCATTTCGGATATCGTTGCCTTTTTCATCTGCTTTTGTGGCCTGGTAAATTGGGGCGACCAGGAAACTTGGTCCATATAGAAACTGGTATTGGGTAGCAGGACCTTGGGTATATGCATTTGGATACTCCAGAAACATCGCTCTGATGATGGGTAGGCCAGTCACTGCTTCTTTGGCAATGCTGTAAGTGTAAGGTAACAACTCGGATTTTAGCTTTAAGTAGTGGCGGTTAATCGAAGTGGTCGGCTCGCCTAAAGCCTGAGGATATTTTTCGTTAGCACCCCAGCCATCCATATTTAATTGCATTGGCGTAAAGGTTTTCCATTGATAGTCCCTGGTATTGACGATTGGGTTTTTACCGCCGAAAATTCCATCTACATCTGAAGTGATATTGGGTTGCCCGGATAAGCCTGAACCCAGGTAAGTAGGAATGTGGAAGCGAATATACTCCCAAACACCGCCGGTTTGGTCACCCGACCAGATTCCGGCATAACGTTGCGTTCCCGCCCATCCATCTAAGGAGATGATAAATGGTCGGCTGTCATTGCCATATTTTGTCATGATCTGGGCCACGTCTGCAACCCCATTAAGTCCAAAGGAGTAGCCCGCACCCACCCAGGCTACATCTGTTTTCAATACGCGAACTCCAGCGTCTTTAACTTCTTTCAGGATGTCCCGCTGTAACAAGGCGCTGACTTCTGGCTTAGGATGAAGGTCTGATTGCGTCCACAATCCGATTTCAATACCATTTTTCCTGGCGTATTCACCCAAGCGCTTCAGGTTTTCAACATTACCATCTAAAGTATTGGTTTGACCATAGCCAGCACCATAACCATCATTCGGAAGCAGCCAGCCAAAAGGCAGATCATTCTTTTTATACCTGTCAATCACCGCCCTGGCAGAAAACTGGTAATTGTTATGCTCCCCATTTAAGGATTCTTTGATCCCGCCATTGTCTTTCTGACTCTCTTTATAACGTTTACCGTTTTCAAATAAAATTCCTTTTTCATCTTCTTTCCAGTAATCGCGGTTATATGCATTTAAGTGCCCTTGATAGAAACCAAACTTAGGGAGCAATACCGGATTTCCTGTCAATTGATAAAAGTCTTTCAACAGGGCAGAGGGGCCATTGCTGATCATGAAAAAAACATCGAGGTAATTGGTTTCATGGCTTAGCTTTACCACGCCTTTTTCTCTGGCTCCAAAATCATATTTCCCTTTTTTAAAAGTATGCCATAATATTCCATACCCATTGGACGACCAAAAAAATGGGTTGGGAGAAGCCACTCCGCCATCTGTCCAGCTGTTTTGATTTTCAATAGCGATTGCATTGCCTTTGTGGGAAAAGCGTCCGTTTTGTACACCGCCACCATAATAATACTCCTGCGGATTTTCTTTTAATGTTAGACCTACTTCAGCTTTTTCAAAACGGATTGGCGCAAGCTCTTCCAAAACAATTGCATTTGTAGCCAGATTGATGATTTTTAATAAAGTGGTATTTTTGTTTATTTGAATGGATATTTTATTGGTACTTATGGTAATGGTGTTATCTTCATCAGTCAGAATTAATTTTTTAACAGGTGTTCTTGGATTTTGCACCAATATTCTGGCTTCAGGTTTCGAATCGGGGTCTCTCATAGATCCGCCTGAATTGTCCTGAAAAAGCCTGAAAATCTGATCGGCATAAAAATCAAATGTCAAATGCTGATTGTTCGATAGGGATACTTCAATGACGGTAGGGCTGATTTTTTTTGCAGCGATGACTTTCTGATCCTGTTGCCATACCTCTTGGAAGGTCATTGGTTTCTCTGCTGCACTAAGCTGAATATAAGAAGTTAGTGAGATAAAAGCCAGGGTTAACAAAGCGCTGTTTTGTGGTTTAGGAGTCCAAAATGGTTTCATGGTCTTTATGGTAACATAATAGTT
>Ga0247805_1000596_pt1 | contig 18361 bp, 21 predicted proteins | sample UWRJL044104R1_FD_180930 | JGI IMG/M metagenome (GOLD analysis project Ga0247805, IMG submission 180930) | Plant litter microbial communities from Arlington Agricultural Research Station in Wisconsin, United States - UWRJ-L044-104R-1 | ecosystem: Environmental > Terrestrial > Plant litter >... | reverse complement strand
ATCTTTGTTCAAAAATACATTTAGAGACAAAAGTTTGAAACTGGCACGATTGATGCAAAATGCCTATACAAACGACAACAACAGAGTAAACAGAGGGGTTAAAGAGCAAGGAATTCTAATTTTACAAAGATGCGGAATGCCTGCAGTGCTCACAGAAATCGGATTCATATCCAATCCGGATGAAGAAAGCTATATGAACTCTGCCAGTGGACAGGCTGAAATTGTAAATGCCATTTTCAAAGCTGTACACACTTATAAAAAAGAAACTGAAATAAATTAAGCATTCAAATTATTAGAAATATAACTGATCGTAAATGAAGATAGCAAACGAAACCAAAGTAGGTATAATGGCCGCCATATCTATTGCCTTATTAATTATTGGTTATAATTTCTTAAAAGGGAACGCCATTTTTTCAAATGAAACGGTACTTTATGCGAAGTATTCCCGGGTAGATGGACTGGGTGTTTCCAAACCCGTACTCATCAATGGATTTCAAATCGGTCGCGTAGACAAACTTCAATTGCAGGCTGATGGAAGTATCCTGGCCACTTTAAAAATTAAAGGGAAATATGAGATCCCTAAAAATAGTATTGCTAAACTGGAAGGTACAGATCTTTTGGGTAGTAAAGCCATAGTTATGGAATTGGGAACCGGACAGGATTTTGCACAAGATGGAGATACCTTAAACGCGAATGTAGCCAAAGGACTGTTGGAAACTGTACAACCGGTACAGAAAAAAGCAGAGCTGATCATTGGCAAAATGGATTCCATTTTAACCAGTGTAAATACGATCCTGAATCCGAACTTTCAGAAAAACGTGGATAAGAGCTTCAATAGCATTTCTGCAACATTGGCTTCATTAGAGTCGACTTCTAAAAAAGTAGACAACCTGGTAGGTTCTGAAGGATCCAGAATCGCATCCATCCTTTCTAATGTAGAAGCGATTACAATCAACCTCAAACAGAACAATCAAAAGATCAATAGCATTTTGGCGAATGTGAATACGATTACCGACCAGGTAGCTGCCGCAAACTTTAAACAAACGATAGAGAACGCGAATAAAGCTGTTGCTGATCTGCAAAGTATTGTATCTAAAGTGAACAACGGACAAGGTAGTTTAGGCATGTTGGTTAACGACAGCAAAATGTATGAAAACCTGACCAACGCTTCTAAAAATCTGGATAACCTCATGATCGATTTGAAACAAAATCCTAAACGTTATGTCCACTTCTCTGTATTTGGTGGTGGTAACAAGAAAAAAGACGATTAACTTTCATAAACTCCATAAAAAAATCCCCTGTTCAGAAATGAACAGGGGATTTTTTTATGGTATACCTTTGCAGTATCGCTGCACATGTATTAGGCTTAAAAAAGCTTTAAATCGTATAGGTACTTCCTTCAAGTGCCAGCTCGGTATCTTCAAATACTGATCTCGCTTCTTCTAACAAAGGCAATAAGGCTTTGTAACGCGATGAAAAGTGACCAATAAGCAACTTACCCGCGCCAGTCTCTTTAGCTACCTGAGCAGCCTGTAAAGCAGTGGTATGATGTGTATGGTTTGCCCTATCCAGCATTTCATGTAAAAATGTGGCTTCATGATACAAGGTATCACAATTGCGGATGCTATCAAAATACCGTTCATCCATCAATGTATCAGAACAGTAGCCATAAGATTTGGGCTGATCAGAATCTATCGTATAATCAGCATTCAACAAAACCCGGCCATCAGGCAATTCCAGATCTACTCCCCTTTTGAGCAAAGGATAATATTCCGGAGCAATGGATTCGGCAGTTAACTTATCTACCAATACCTTACGCAAACGCTTCTTTTGTGTAAATCTAAAGCCTGTACAAGGAATCCGATGGTTTAAAACAACAGTCTGAACCGTTAAATCTGCATTTTCAAAAATCACTGAAGATTCAATCGCTTCAATCGCTGTAAACTCGATCGGATACCGGATGATGGTTTCTGAATATTTAAACTGGATAGCCAGAATTTCTTCCAGCGCCGCAGGAGCAAAAATCCGGATCGGTTTTACACGACCATTTAAATGCAGGCTCGACAATAACCCGATCAGGCCAAAATAGTGATCTCCATGTAAATGACTGATAAAAACATAGTCAATTTTGCTCGCTTTGAAGCCGAACTTAATCAACTGTTGCTGGGTACCCTCGCCACAATCGATCAGGTAAAATTTCTCATTACAGTTTAACAACTGCGCGGTAGGATTCCTATTGTATACAGGTGTTGCAGAACTACTGCCTAAAATAGTAACCTCAAATTTCATTAACCTTTATCTACACTCCCCAACAATTCCTTTTCGATCTCTTCCATAAAAATCAGATCGGTAGCTTCAGCTACATTAGATACAATGATCAGGTGCTGATCCAGTTTAGACATTTCTAAAATTTCAGAAACCACTGGATTAACGCCGGTTAAAATAAATAAACCATTGTCTTTTTTACATAAACGGTGGCCGAACAGCAAGCTGCTCAAATCCTGAGAATCGTCACATTGTTTAATCGAAGATAAATCCAACACAATGTTACAATGTCCTTCTGCGTTCAATAAAATGAACTCAGATTTCAACTTCGGGGTATTGTCGTTTGTAAACTTACCTTCTTTAAGTTTCAACACAACATACTTTTCATGCTTATCTACTGAAAACTTCATGATATTGATATTTTAGTCTGAATACGAAAGTAATTAATTTAATCTGTATCTGGTACTATTTTTGCTAACACAATTCGGATTAAACAAAATTACTTCGCTAAAAGCCTTTCCAGCGCATTATTTACATTCTTTTCTATCCGTTCCACAACATTTGTCAGTTCATTTTTAACAAACTTATCGCCTGTAATCTGCTCATAAAGTTCAATATAACGATCTGAAATGGAAAGAATAATCTCTTCCGTCATCAAGGGAACAGACTGTCCGTCTTTACCCTGGAAACCATTTTCGATCAACCATTTACGAACAAACTCTTTAGACAGCTGTTTCTGCGCTTCATGATTGGCCTGACGTTCCGCATAACCTTCCGCATAAAAATAACGGGAAGAATCCGGTGTATGGATCTCATCAATTAAAAAGATCTCCTCACCTACCTTACCAAACTCGTACTTGGTATCCACCAGGATCAAGCCACGTTCTGCAGCCATTTCTGTACCACGGGCGTATAAAGCCAATGTATATTTCTCCAGTTGTTCGTAATCTTCAAGCGATACGATTCCCTTAGACAAGATATCGGCTTTAGAAATATCTTCATCATGGCCTACAGCAGCTTTCGTTGTTGGTGTAATGATCGGCTCAGGTAATTTGTCATTTTCTTTTAATCCTTCTGGCAGTTCCACACCACAAACACTCCTTCTTCCAGCACTATATTCCCTCCAGGCATGGCCGGCAAGATATCCCCGCACCACCATTTCTACTTTAAAAGGCTCACAAATCCGGCCAATGGTGACCATTTCGTCAGGCACATCAATTACCCAGTTTGGAACAATATCCCTGGTTGCATTTAAAAACTTAGCAGCAATCTGATTCAATACCTGTCCTTTAAATGGAATCGCCTCCGGTAAAACCACATCAAATGCAGATATCCGGTCTGTAACCACCATCGTCATGAACTGATTGTCAATGGTGTACACATCACGCACTTTTCCCTTATAAAAACTAGTCTGTTTTGGAAAGCTAAAATTTGTTTCTTTAATTGCTGTCATTTTAATATAGTAACTTATTGTATATCGCCGTAGGCTTTTAATATTCTCTTCACTAATTTGTGTCGTACCACATCTTCACCCGTCAGATAGATAATTTCAATTCCGGGAATACCATCCAGGATACGCAATGCATTGTGTAAGCCAGACATCTGTTTTTTAGGTAAATCGATCTGGGTCACGTCTCCGGTCACAATAAATTTTGCAGAAGGGCCCATACGGGTCAAAAACATTTTCAATTGTAAATCGGTCGAGTTTTGTGCCTCATCTAAGATCACAAAACAGTTGTCCAGCGTCCTGCCCCGCATAAAAGCCAGCGGTGCAATTTCAATGGTGCGGTTTTCCAGATAGGTTTTCAATTTCTCTGCCGGAATCATGTCATCCAGTGCATCATATAACGGACGCAGATAAGGATCTACTTTTTCTTTCAGGTCGCCCGGTAAAAAACCCAGACTTTCACCCGCTTCCACTGCCGGCCGTGTCAGAATAATTCTTTTGATCTCTTTATTTTTCAGGGCACGGACTGCCAATGCAACCGCCGTATAGGTTTTACCTGTACCGGCCGGACCAATCGCAAACAGGACATCATTCTTCACAATGCTGTCTACCATTCTCCGTTGGTTGGCTGTACGGGCCTTCACCATCAGTCCATTGGTACCAAATACAATCACTTCTCCGCCCCCACCGGTTGCAGCAGGTTTTTCAGTGCCGTTTTCTGCAGCCGATGCGGACCTTTTCGAAACTAAAATGGTCTCTACATCATTTGGTGTCAAATTGCTGTACTGCTCCAGGTGTTGCAACAGCTGATTGTACTTTTGCTCAAAAGCCTTAAGCTCCTGATCATCACCAAGTACCTTCACTTCATTTCCCCTTGCTACTACTTTTAACTTTGGAAAGGCGTTTTTAATCAGCTCGTAATGCTCATTATTTGTACCCCAAAATTGTACCGGATTTACCGATTCTAATGTTAATTTCAGTTCGTTCAAAATATTGTTTTTTAGATAGAGGTGTATATTTTGATATAAAAATTGAATATTTGTACGCGATTTGCCGCTTACGCAAGATTAAGAATAAATATTCAATTTTTAATGGCTATTATTACATTAACAACAGATTTAGGCTCTAAAGATTTCTATCAGGCTGCCCTTAAGGGAAGTATACTGAGTATCTTGCCTACAGCAAACATTGTTGATGTGACACATGAGGTTCCGTCCTTCAATATTTCCCATGCCGCTTTCGTATTAAAAAACGTTTACCCTTACTTTCCTAAAGGAACCGTTCACCTGATCGGGATCGATTCTGTATTTAGCGAAAACACCAAATACATTGCTTTAAAACACAAAGACCATTTCTTTGTAGGTGCGGATAACGGCATATTTTCATTGCTTTTTGAAGAAAAGCCTGAAGAAATTGTAGAACTAAACATCATGCAGGATTTAAAATACCTGCATTTTCCCCTGGTCGACATTTTTGTCAAAGCAGCCACGCAACTGGCTAAAGGTGCCAAACTGAAAGACATCGGGGTACCTACCGCAAATGTAGAGGAACGCATGCTGCTGAATCCGGTTATTGAACGGGATATCATCCGCGGAAGCGTCATTTACATCGATACTTTTTCAAACGTGATCACCAACATCACTAAGGAGCTGTTTACCAGGATCCAACGCAACAGGGACTTCACTTTATACTTCAGAAAAAGCGAAACCATCAGTCAGTTGAGCTGGCATTATAATGAAGTGCCCGAAGGTGAAAAATTATGCCTGTTCGGCATCAGCAATCACCTGGAAATCGCCATCAATAAAGGCAAGGCAAGCGGTTTGCTCGGACTACAGCTAAATGACATCATCCGAATTGAGTTTCATCCATAAGCTATGCTGACAAGGGTCGTCAAAATGCATCTATCGGCAGACTTCATTGCCGAGTTCAAAATTCTTTTTCAATCGTTGCAGGTTAAAATCGCGGCTTTTGAAGGTTGTCAGGGCGTCCAGCTTTTACAGGACGAGCATAATCCCGAAGTGTTTTTTACCATCAGCACATGGGATGATGCGACCACACTGGAAAACTACCGGAAGTCGCCCTTCTTCCAACAAACCTGGGCTGTGGTTAAACCCAATTTTAAAAGTAAAGCCGAGGCATGGAGTTTGCTTGTTCCCTAAGGAAAAAGCAAATCATGATTAGAAACTTCCTAATTTTCTCACTATTGTTTGTGGCTGTTTCCGCTCAGGCTGTCCAGCCCGACACCAGTGCTTATAACATCCAGCGCTTAAAGATTAATAAATTGCTGGCTGAACGGAGCCTCAAATTCGGACAATATGATGAAAGTCTGCATGCCAGAACCGGCATATTTGGCTTGCAGACCAAGAAAGACATCCGGAATTCCAATGAGATTTTAAGACAAATCACTTTAAACGACAACGACATTTTTAAAGAAATCAAAATATTGATGGACTACAAAGATCTCGAAGTAGAAAAAACAAAAACCGAAGTCAGCACTACCGGCAGTCGCGTACAAAACTACATGCTGAGCATCAAAAAGCTACAGGATCAACAAGAAAAATTAAAACAAGATGTCGCAGCCGCAGAAAAAAGTAAAAACTTTTATATGCTGATCATCGTTATTTTAACAGTCACCCTGATCGGATTACTGATCTATCTATTTAAAATGAAAAAGGTATGAAAAGGCTATTCTTCAAAACGCTGGTTAAAATAAACAACAAATTGTTGCCCAGTCTTTATAAAAAAGATCCAATGAAACTCAGCAATCTACAAAAAGCAATTTTAGGTTATAAGTACTGGACGCTAACCCATTCGCTCAATTGAAATAACTGGTCAGCAAACCGACTAAAAACTTAGGTTCTACCCAGGTCGACTTCGGTGGCATTACACCCCCGGCATCTGCCACGGCAATCACCTGCGCCACTGAGGTGGGATGCAATACAAAAGCGATGGCAAACAGGCCATTATCCACCTTAGCCTGCAAGTCGGCCACCGGCGTACGCCCGCCTTCAAAGCTTAATCTGGCATCAGTTCTCGGATCATGAATACCCAGAATTGGCCCCAGTATCAGATTCTGTAAAATACTCACATCCAGTACATCTACAGGATCATTAGCATTAAACGAGCCAGTTTTGGGAACAAGCCGATACCACTGCGCATTAAAATACATGCCAATTTCATGCAAGGCACCGGGCTTAACCACAACATCTGAAAGTGAGATTTGAAAAGCGTCCTCGACCGCAGTCATAAATTCAGCATTTGTAAGGCTGCCCATATCCCTAACCAGGCGGTTAAATTCCAATACCTTCACTTCGGAAGTATTCATGTACACGGTACTAAAGTAGTTGTAGGTTTCGGCACCTTGATGTTTTGACCGATTCAATTCTGCCTTTTGTAAGCCCATTTTTGCCATAGATGCTGCTCTGTGGTGTCCATCAGCAATGTACACACAAGGCATGCGTTCAAATGCCCGTACAAGCTTTTCCAGATCCTCAGCGTCGGTAATTGCCCAAATCTGATGCGATGTACCATCAGCAAAAGTAAAGTCCAGCTCCGGCCTTAAACCGACGTATTGATCAACCAGGCTCTCCACAATGGGTTCAGGGTGATAAGTCATGAGTACCGGGTTGGCATCAAGTCCAGTTTGCTGCAGATAATCTGCCAGCAGCTTTTCCCTGCGCTCCACAGTAGATTCGTGTTTCTTTATCCTTCCTTCGAGGTAATCGCGAATATGCGTTAAAGTCCAGATGCCGGTTTGAACCAAGCCATCATGTTGCGTACGGTAAATATAAATGGCCGGACACTCCGCTTTAACCAGGAATTTCTGTTCTATAAAACCCTCCAGATTTTCGCTGATCTTTTTAAAAATCAACTCCTGCCGGGTTCCACGCAAATATGGGTTGTCCAGCTCGGGATCAATCAGGTGCAAAAAGCTATGTTCATTTTCAGATGCAATTAACCTGGCTTCACCCGTACTGTAATTTTCGAGGGGACGGGTCACCACCTGTCCTTGCAAATTCACAGCAGGTTTAAGCGCACAAAAGGGCTTAATTGTAGGCATATATTTGGTTGTTAAAATCAAAAAAGGCTGTCTAAAAGGAAAAACCGAAAAGCAGACGCTCAGCTTATTTTACCTTTGGGACAGCCCCTTTTTCAGTTCTTACTTATTAAAATGCTCAATAATGAGCGTAGCCAGTTCCACACCAATGCGTTCCTGGGCTTCATTCGTAGCCGCACCAATATGCGGAGTTAATGAAATTTTAGCATGCTTTAAAATATCAGCAGAAGGAGTTGGTTCGTTGTCAAAAACATCTAATCCTGCAAAAGCAACCTGACCGCTGTCCAAAGCAGCAATTAATGCAGCTTCATCAATGGTACCACCTCTTGAGCAATTGACTACAGCAACGCCTTTTTTCATTTTAGCAAACTCTTCAGCACCCAAAATAGGTTTATCTGCAAAAGGTGTATGTAAACTGATGAAATCACTATTGGCAATCACTTCGTCAAGACTTACCGTTTTCACTGGAATAGGTACCTGGATACCACCCTGAAGATTTAAGGTCAGGTTACCCTCAAAAGGGAACAGATCATATGCCAGCACGTTCATTCCTAAGCCTAAAGCTACAGTTGCCGTTTCGCGACCGATACGGCCGAAACCAATGATACCAATGGTTTTGCCCCTCAACTCCACACCTTTTGCATAAGCCTTTTTCAGACCATTGAAATTGGTGTTTCCTTCTACCGGCATTTTACGGTTTGCATCCTGTAAAAAACGAACACCAGTAAATAAATGTGCAAATACCAGTTCTGCTACCGACAAAGAAGAAGCTGCCGGTGTATTCACTACGGCAACACCTTTACTACGTGCATAGTCAACATCAATATTGTCCATACCTACACCACCTCTACCAATTAATTTGATATTCGGACATTGGTCTATAAGTTCCTGACGTACTTTAGTTGCACTACGTACAGTGATACCGTCGTAGTTCTTTAAAGCTTCAGCTAATTGATCTTGTGGGACTGTTTCTGTATCAACTACAAAACCAGCTTGCTCTAACATGGATTTACCAATGGGATCAATCCCATCGTTTGCAAGTATTTTAATCATTAATTTGTTTTATATGTGGTTCTTGTTATTTATTTGTGTTTCTCTGCAAAGTTCTGCATCAATTCAACAAGGGTATGTACACTTGTAATCGGCAAAGCATTGTACATCGAAGCCCTGAATCCACCTACACTACGGTGTCCTTTGATGCCTTCAATTCCGTTTTCTTCTGCATACTTCAGGAATGGTTTTTCCAGTTCAGGATTTTCCATCACAAAGCAAACATTCATTCTTGAACGGTCTTCAACAGCACAAGTACCTTTAAACAACGGGTTTCTGTCGATCTCGGTATACAAAGCATTTGCTTTTGCAATGTTCTCTTTCTCAATTTCAGCAACCCCACCTTTGGCTTTTAACCACCTTAGGTTCAGCATCGCTACATAGATGGAAAATACCGGTGGCGTATTGTACATAGAACCGCCCTCGATGTGAACTTTATAGTCTAGCATAGATGGAAGTCCGCGACCAGATTTACCTAAAATATCATCTTTAACAATAACTACAGTTAAACCTGCAGGCCCGATATTTTTCTGTGCACCTGCATAAATCAGGTCATATTTTGAAACGTCAATCACCCGGCTCATGATGTCTGATGACATGTCACAAACAACAGGAACTTTGGTTTCAGGTAAACTGAACATTTCCGTACCATAAATGGTATTGTTAGACGTGCAGTGGAAATAAGCACTGTCCTCAGGAATGGAATAATCCTTTGGAATGAAAGTATAATTGGACGATTTTGAAGAAGCCACAATGTTGGCCGTTCCAAAATTAACCACTTCTTTGATTGCCTTATTAGCCCATACTCCGGTTTCCAGGTAACTTGCAGATTTGCCCTGAGGCAACAAATTCATAGGAACCATCGCAAATTGCAAACTTGCTCCCCCCTGTAAAAACAAAACGGAATAACCGGCCGGAACAGCTAACAATTCCTTAACCAATTTTGCAGCCTCTTCAACAACACCTTCAAATTCAGGTGTACGGTGAGAGATCTCTAGAATAGACAGGCCGTCTTTAAAATCTAAAACAGCTCTTGATGCTTGCTTGAAAACTTCCTGAGGTAAAATACAGGGTCCTGCGCCGAAATTATGTCTCATTTTATATACTGATTTTTATTGATGGTAAATGTAACAGTTTTATACCGTTTATCATTTCGATTTTTTGAACTTGATGACTAATTTTAGGTTAATACGCCTACCCGTTAAATAGTTAGGAACAGCATATTGTACGTTATCTATATCCTTCAACCACAGATAGGAAACTGTATTATTCATGTTTAACAAATTAAATACTTCCACAAACACGGAAAACGAACTAAAATATTTATCCAGGAAGGGTGATTTTTTGACAGAAAGATCATCTAAAAAATCTTTAGAGAAGCCAATATCTACCCTTTTGTACGCTGGTATGTGAAAATCATCGGTATATCTGTGCACCAGTGGAGAACCCAATGGCAGTTTTGAACCATACAATAAGTTCAAGTGCACTTTGTAAGTCGGACTGTTCAATAACCGATCCTGAAAATACCCGGAAAAATTAATACTTTGATTCGTAGGTCGTTTTAAATAGCCAATTCCATCATTTAAAATATCCTGACTGGCTTTCATCACCGAAACCCGGAAATAAGACAACAAATCTTTCACAAATTCTCCACCAATGCTAAAATCGGCCCCGTAAGTATAGCCTTTAGCCAGCTCATCTGCCAGATATTTGATCCGCACATTGTCCATCATATACGGAATAAGCCGGTCTGTGTATTTAAAATAGAATTCTGAAGTAAATTTCAATCGTGTACCCAAGGCATCGAAGGCATAATCATATCCGGCAGAGCCATTATAAGAACGCTGGGCCTGCTGCTGCAGATTTAACCGGCCATTAAAATCGCGAATGGTCCGGTAATCGGGTGCCTGCTGGTAAATTCCCGCTGTAAAACGCAGAATTTTGTTGTTCCGCTCCGGGCGGTACGCCAATAATAACCTCGGACTAATCAGCAATTGCTTACTTAAACTATTGAAATTTGCCCGTACACCGAGCTGCAAATCTGTCCGCGCAGTCAGGCTATAACTGTCCTGTATATAAGCGGTCAGGTATTCAATAGCCAGACTATTCCTGGTTGCGATGGCATTGTCCTGATAAAAACTTTCTACATTCCCCTGAATCGGGTGTCCTGCAGAATCGATCAGGCTATACTCGTTCAAATCATCACGGTACTTCTTTTGCTCAAAACGAAAGCCCCAGGAAAAAGTATGGCTATCCAGATTTTGATCGCCTTTCAATTCCGAGCTCAATACTGTTGAGTTTAAATCGTTATGGGCATAATTGGTATAACTACCATACCCTCTGTTGATGTTTGTACCCGGTACGCCAACCTGCCCCTTGTACAACTCGTTGAGCTCGTACCAGCCGGTCATGTCTATCCGCTCCCTTTCAATGGTTTTAAAATAACTATTGATCCATTTGATCACCAGGTTGGATCTGGGAATAAATTTGGCGGTTATCGCCCCACCCGCAGTTTGATAATCATCCACCTCCCTGCCATCGTAATCCACATTCAGATGCATCAGCGTACTCAGTGTACCAAATTCAGTTTGCCTGCTTTCCGGAATCAGTTTAAATACCCCACTGTTGAAATTTCCAAAAAAGTTCAAGCTAAACTTATCGGATAAGTTCCGCTGATAAACCAGCTGTACGTCGGTAAAATTAGGCATATAACTACCTTTGTTATCCTGACTACTCAAAATACTGGTATTGTTCTTATACCTCAAACCAGCAAGTATATAGCTGTTTTTTTGCAATACTTTGGCGCCAAAAGACATCCCCAGTAAACTGGCATTTAGTATCGCCGAAGTACTGTCTGGCCGCTCGTATTTCACATCCAGCACCGATGATAGTTTATCGCCGTAACGTGCCTCAAATCCTCCTGCTGAGAATTTAGCTGCACTCAACAAATCACGGTTGATGAAACTTAAACCTTCCTGCTGGGCATTTCTAATCAACACGGGACGGTTAATCTCCACGTCGTTCACATAAATCAGGTTTTCGTCAAAGCTACCGCCCCGCACACTGTACTGGTTACTCAATTCGTTATTGGCAGATACGCCCGGAAGCATTTTTAACATCGCTTCAAAATTTCCCGATACCGAAGGCAAAGTTGAAGCATCAGTGATGTTGATCGTTGTACTGTTACTCAACTGGTTCTGCTTGGTGGTGATCGTTACCTGTTCCAGTTCATTTGGATTGATGGTCAGCACAACGTCCTGGGTAAGTCGCCCGGGTTTGAGCATCTTAACAGGAATCAATAAAGGATTATAGCCCAGTAAACTGAACTTTAAAGTAAACTCCTTGGTTTTGGAATAGATGTTATAATGGCCGACATCATCGGTAATGGTCGACTGGCTTTGACCCAATACAGTAACAGTCACATGGGTCAGCACCCCGCCAAGTTCATCCGATACTGCACCCGAAATTTTTACCATGGGCTGCCCTTTCACATAAGTAAAGCCAAATAACAGTAAAAAAAACAAGCCGTATTTTCTGAGCATTAAGGCATTATAGTTTCGATAGATGTTGATCAAATTCTTTCATATCCGAAATCATCTGAAGCTGATCCTGAGCCGCAAAAACGGCGTTCCCAGCTACAAAGACATCGGCACCGGCCGCGATCAATTGCCCAAGGTTATGTAATCCTATCCCACCATCCACTTCGATGAGCAATTCAGGTTTTACCTGATCCGCCATAGCCCGCAGTTCCGCTATTTTATTTAAAGTATTGGGAATAAATTGTTGTCCGCCAAAACCCGGATTCACCGACATGATCAGCACCATGTCCAGGTCTACCAGGATATCTTTCAACAGGACAACCGGCGTATGCGGATTCAGGGCAACAGCAGCTTTGCAACCGGCAGCATGTATGGCTTGAACGGTTCGGTGTAAATGCACACAGGCTTCATAATGCACCGTAATCACGGCAGCGCCTGCAGCAGCAAAACGTTCAATGTACTGATCTGGATTTACAATCATCAAATGCACATCAAGCGGTTTACGGGCATGTTTTTTAATGGCCTCCATCACCGGAAAACCAAAAGAAATATTCGGCACAAAAACACCATCCATTACATCCACGTGAATCCAATCGGCCTTACTGGCATTTAACATTTCAGTATCGCGTTGTAAATTCGCAAAATCGGCAGAAAGTACGGAAGGAGCTATCAGGTGTTTCATTTCAGTGTCCGGTTAAAATAGTTATTGGCTTTCTAAATATGGTAAAGATAACTAAATAAAAAAACACTGCAGATAAAATAGAAAAGATCCATAGGCTCAGTTCGACGTAAATTATACATTTTAATATATTATATTGATTAATTAATTATATTTACCGGTGAGGATCAACAAGATGCACGTCACTTTAGTATTGAGCAAGTACATTACGATAGCATCAACAGCACCTCTAAAAAGGAATAATAATTTAAAATTGCAACTAACAGCTATTTAATATGAAAAGAAATTACGATCAGTCTGCCCTAAAAGCGGTCACCTTAATTGCCGATCTATGTTCCGAATACGATCATGCAGAATCTACGGTGCTATTGATTAACCTGGTGAAGGCCTTTCAATGCAAAAGTCTGAGCCACCTAAACCAGAATCAGTACAGCAAAACCTTTAACTTCATCAACAAGCTAACCACCATTTACCTCAGCATTCAACAAATCAGCACATTACAGGAAAGTCATGCAGAAGAAAACGAAAATGAAGTTCAAAAACCCCTGGAACACGTCTCAGTGCAGTGTTCACCAGCAGCAGTCATCAGAAATTTCTTTAACAAATATGCCCTTCATGAAAGCCAGATCTTGTCTGACGTGTTGACAAACACACTACTGGATAGCAATCTGAGCCAGGCAAAGATGATTGAGGTATGCGACTTTCAACAAGATCTCGAATGCTTACTGCAAGCAAATCATCTTTTGTTTCAGCCTGAGCAGTAGTGTTCATTTTAAAAAAAAGAAGAAAATCACTCGAAAAGCACATTTAACGCTTGTTTCCGTAGATATAATGCACAAAATGAACAAGCCAAACTGTAAGAGATACATTTAACTTAAAAATCTAGAATCATTAGGGAATACACATGAATAATATTACTGAATACAAGGCCCTTTCGGATGCCGATCTTGTTGCGTATTTAAGAAATGGAGACGAAAATGCTTTTATTGAAATCTTCAACCGTTACCAGCGCAACCTTCACATACACGCTTATCAAAAACTAGGTGACTTTGAACAAGCTAAAGAAATAGTTAAAGAGCTATTTTTGATGTTCTGGAAAAACCGAGCAGATATCCCTCAAACCGTTAAAATTGAAGCGCACCTGTATACCATGACTAAAAACAGGGTTTTAGAAGCCATAGCAGATCACAAGGATATTTCCATGTATTCGGCATCGTTTGATAAATTTATAGAAAAGGGGGAAATCTGGCTTCGAAACTAAGGGACAATCTTATCATAAATAACCCCCGAAGTAATTGAACTCCGGGGGTTATTTATTTTGCAGCAATGCAATTTATGTGTATTTACTGTTTACAGTAAAACCAATTAAGCTGGTTTATTTGCAGCAGGTGCTCCTTCTGGTTTCGGCGGACGAGGCAATAAAGCTTTTCTGGAAAGTTTCATTTTACCTTGTTTGTCAATATCCAACAATTTAACCTGGATTTTATCACCTTCTTTCAATACACCGTCCATGGTTTCTAAACGTTCCCATGCAATCTCAGAGATGTGCAATAAACCGTCTTTACCTGGCATAATCTCTACGAAAGCACCAAATGGCATGATTGATTTAACTTTACCATCGTAAGTTGCACCGATATCTGGTTTAGCTGCGATCGCATTGATACGTGATACTGCTGCATCAATAGCTGCTTTATTATCCGCAAAAATCTCAACGATACCTTTGTTCCCCACCTCTTCGATAGAGATCGATGCGCCGGTTTCACGTTGCATTTCCTGAATAATTTTACCGCCTGGCCCGATTACCGCACCGATAAATTCTTTATCAATTGATAGAGATACAATACGTGGAGCATGGTCTTTATAATCTTCACGAGGTGCAGAAATTGTTTTCTTCATCTCGTTTAAGATGTGCAAACGCGCTTCTTTAGCCTGAATCAAAGCGTTAGTTAACACTTCCCATTTCAAACCATTGATTTTCAAGTCCATCTGACAAGCTACGATACCTTTTTCAGTACCTGTAACTTTAAAGTCCATATCACCCAAATGATCTTCATCACCCAGGATATCAGAAAGGATGGCATATTTACCAGTTTTCTCATCGGTAATTAAACCCATCGCAATACCAGATACTGGTGCTTTGATTTTAATACCTGCATCCATCAGCGCCAATGTACCGGCACAAACAGTTGCCATAGATGAAGAACCATTCGACTCTAAAATATCAGAAACGATACGGATGGTATATGGATTTTCTTCCAATCCTGGTAATACTTTCTTCAAAGAGCGCATCGCCAGGTTACCGTGACCAATTTCACGACGGCCAGCTCCCCTGTTCGGACGAACCTCACCAGTTGAGAAACCAGGGAAATTATAGTGCAATAAGAATTTATTGTAACCATTGATGAAAGCACCATCAATCATTTGCTCGTCGTCTTTAGAACCTAAAGTAACAGTAGTCAAAGATTGAGTTTCACCACGTGTAAATACGGCTGATCCGTGTGCTGAAGGTAAATACCCTACTTCACTCCAGATTGGACGTACTGTACGCACATCACGACCGTCTAAACGAATTCCTTCGTCTAATACCAGGTTACGGATGGCATCGTATTGTACATCATGGAAATATTTTTTAGCCAGGAAGCCGGTAACGTCATCGATACCTTCACCTAAAGTAGCGATAAAGTCCATCAGGATAGCACCGAAAGCATCTCCACGCTCACCTTTACTGGTATTGCTTTTTGCTACAGCATATACTTTATCGTAAGTAGCCGCATAAACCTGCTCTTTCAACTCAGGATTGCTGTCTTCATGAGAATAAGTACGTTTTACAGTTTTACCCACCAATTCAGCCAGTTCTTTTTGAGCTTGCACCTGAATGATGATGGCTTTATGTGCAAATTCAATCGCTTCAACCATTTCAGTCTCAGAGATCTCATCACATTCACCTTCAACCATAACGATATCTCTTTCCGTACCTGCAACCAGGAATTCTAAAGAAGCACGCTCTAAGTCGCTTACGTAAGGATTAATTACAAATTTACCATCAATTTTAGCTACACGCACTTCAGAAATTGGTCCGTTGAAAGGAATATCTGAAACTGCAATTGCTGCCGAAGCTGCTAAACCAGCTAAACAATCCGGCATAATATTTTTATCCGAAGAGATCAGGGAAATCATCACCTGTGTATCAGAGTGATAATCTTCCGGGAACATCGGGCGTAGTGCGCGGTCAACCAAACGGGAAATTAAAACTTCATAGTCAGATAATCTGGCTTCACGACGAAGAAACCCGCCAGGGATACGTCCCGCAGCAGCATATTTCTCCTGATAATCTACCGATAGCGGTAAAAAATCAACTCCTGCTTTTGCACCTACCGTAGATACTACAGTAGCTAAAAGCATGGTATCACCCATTCTGACAACTACAGAACCATCAGCTTGTTTCGCTAATTTTCCTGTTTCAATTTCGATTGTTCTGCCATCGCCCAGGTCGAACGATTTTTTTATTACATTCATTTAATAATTGTTGTGGTGTGTTTTCCTCTTTCCACACACCTTGTTTATATATAGTTTTTTTACTTTTCTAAGTTAGGATAAAACTGACGCGAATTTGCTGAAAAAATCAAACTCTGCAACTATTTTATCGGTAAAAGTAAAAAAGCCATTCCCTGAAGAATGGCTTTTCCTTGATAATAATACGCTTATTTGTTGTCTTTCGACCCCAAAGGCTTGATGATATCCCTTAAACCTAAGTTTTTGATGATAGCACGATAGCGCTCAATATCTTTTTTAAATAGATACGCCAAAATACCACGACGTTTACCTACTAATTTTTGTAGTGCTAACTGAGTAGAGAAATCTTTACGATTTTTCTTTAAATGCTCTGTTAAGTGCGCAATACGATATGTAAATAACGCTACCTGACCTTCTGCAGAACCCGTGTTTGTTTCTACTTCGCCGTGTTTTTTGAAAATTTCGGCTTTTGATTCTTTACTTAAATACATTCTTGAATGATACTAAAGTTTATAAAAATTAATTAATTGAGCGCAAAGATAGTGTATGTTTTAATGATTAGCAAGTATATCGATGAACAGATATTTAAATGTCATTTGGTTTACATATCACTCCGCATCACAAACATAAGTAAATTCTAAATCCTATTTTTGCCACATCAATATTTCAGCCATGGAAAAGACACAATACAGCATATTTGAAAGCGAGTTAAAGGTACGTCCGGACGACATAGACATGTTTAACCATGTACACAACAGCAAATATTTTGATTATGTATTAGCTGCCCGCTACGATCAAATGGCTGAATTCTACAAAATGCCCATGGAATCTTTTCTAAGCAGTGGCTATGGCTGGGTGGTACGCACTGCCCTGGTCGACTTTAAGCGGCCCCTGGTATTGGGCGATGTCATTGCCATCAGAACCGGTATTTTAACCATCAACGAAAAAGGATGCCGGGTACAATTCGAAATAGAAAACAAACGCACCGGTAAGATCGCTTCTGACGGCTGGTTTGATTACGTCATGATCGACACTGCAACTGGAAAAGGCTGCAAGGTAAACCAGGCAATGATCGAGGCATACAGCATTTAAATCGGCACCTGAATCAACTACCGCCCTACCGGAAAATAACATTTTATTTTATTAAAGTCCATGTTAAGTCCATGTCAAGTCCATATCTAGTCCATGTTTTAGCATAAAAACACGGATTGATTATGCTTTTATTTTTAAGTAAATATGGATTTATGTCGAACAAATGCTGTTCTAAATGTATACTCGCATCCGGCCTTAGCATGCTGACGGATCATAAAAAAGCAAAAATGATGTTGCCGGTTTTATAAAATCTTTTATATTTGCAACTTAACAAAACCGCGATACGATGAAAGTAATTGCAGTCCGTTTGAGGTTCTAACAACCAAGGACTCCACTCCCCCAATACAATTGCTCAGACAAATCTGTCTGAAACCGGTTTTATTTATCTACTTTTTTCCACCATATGTCACAACAGAAAACGGCTTCCATGGGCAAGCTATCTCAAATTTTTAACCTTTTAAAACAAGCGCTAAAGGGCGAAGACCTCGACTTTACACAAGGTAGTATGCGCAGAGCAGTGCTGCTGCTAGCCATTCCAATGATGCTGGAAATGGCTATGGAATCGGTTTTTGCACTGGTAGATCTCTATTTTGTAGGTCATTTACACAACAGCAGTCATGCCATACAAACCGTTGGTTTAACAGAATCGGTACTGACTGTGATTTATTCCCTGGCCATCGGCATGAGTATGGCTGCCACCGCTGTGGTTGCCAGAAGGG
>Ga0247805_1000592_pt1 | contig 18430 bp, 16 predicted proteins | sample UWRJL044104R1_FD_180930 | JGI IMG/M metagenome (GOLD analysis project Ga0247805, IMG submission 180930) | Plant litter microbial communities from Arlington Agricultural Research Station in Wisconsin, United States - UWRJ-L044-104R-1 | ecosystem: Environmental > Terrestrial > Plant litter >... | reverse complement strand
TTGAATGTTGAATTGCTAATTTACTAACAAATAATTTATTTGAATATTATTTTCAATAGATAAAAACTATAACAAAATACTTTAATGAAAGTGTCCTTAAATTAAATAAAAACACATCGACTCTATATCAAATAGTTAACAATAAAAATAAAATTTTAATTCTTATAAGAATATTAATTCAATAATAATCCCTGTTTTTGTTTTCGAAATTTACAGAAACTGCATTTTTTTATGCTTTAAAAAATAAAACTTCAATATTTTTTTCCTATTTTGCATAGCATTCCAAAACTGTAAACATGACTTCAATCACCAGAATTTTTGATTTTCCGTACCATCAACAGGATGAGTTTACTTCCATTCCAGACGCTTTAGCTTCTAAGCAAAATGGTGTTTGGGTAAAAATAGCTACGGAAGAATATATTGCTAAAGCCAATACTATTTCCAGAGCATTGTTGCGAATGGAAATAAAAAAAGACGATAAAATTGCCATCATTTCATCTAATAACCGACCGGAATGGCATATTGTCGATATTGGTGTTTTACAAACCGGAGCTCAAACAGTTCCCATTTACCCTACTATTTCTGAACAAGATTATCAATACATTCTGAATCATTGTGAGGCAAGCTATTGTTTTGTTTCAGACGAAGAAGTATTGAGAAAAATAAACTTAGTCAAAGACAAATTACCTCATCTTAAAGAAGTTTACAGTTTCAACACAATTACTAATTGTAAAAACTGGAATGAATTATTAGTATTAGGCGAAGACGAAAGTAATCAAGCCGAAGTTGAAGCCCGAAAAGACAGCATTAAAACAGAAGATTTAGCTACTATAATTTACACTTCAGGAACCACTGGAAATCCAAAAGGCGTAATGCTTTCGCATCAAAATATTGTTTCGAATGTTTTGGGTAGTGCGCCAAGAATCCCTTTTCAGGCAGGAAAAAGCAGAGCTTTGAGTTTTTTACCTATTTGCCATATTTTCGAGCGAATGGTTTTGTATTTGTATCAATATTATGGCGTATCGATTTACTTTGGTGAAAGCATAGATAAAATTGGAGAAAACATTAAAGAAGTACAACCTACGGTAATTACGGCTGTTCCAAGATTAATTGAAAAAGTATATGATAAAATTTATGCTAAAGGAGCAGAACTTACTGGAATTAAAAAGAAATTATTTTTCTGGGCAATAGATTTAGGATTGCGCTATGAACCTTATGGAGCCAACGGTTTCTGGTATGAATTCCAACTTAAAATTGCGAGAAAACTTATTTTCAGCAAATGGAAAGAGGGTCTTGGAGGGAAACTCGAAGTTATGGTTTCTGGAAGTGCTGCTTTGCAAACTCGCTTGTCCCGAATTTTTGCCGCTGCCGAAATACCAGTTATGGAAGGTTATGGTCTAACTGAAACTTCACCAGTAATCGCTGTAAACGATATGCGAAATTATGGCTTCAGAATTGGAACCGTTGGAAAAGTAATTGATAATGTAAAAGTAAAAATTGCCGAAGACGGAGAAATTCTTTGCAAAGGACCTAATGTAATGATTGGTTATTACAAAAATGAAAAATTGACCAATGAAGTCATTACTGACGGGTATTTCCATACAGGAGATATTGGAAACATGGATCAGGATGGTTTCTTAAAAATTACCGACCGTAAAAAAGAAATGTTTAAAACTTCGGGCGGAAAATACATAGCTCCTCAGCTTATTGAAAACACGATGAAACAATCACGTTTTATAGAACAAATTATGGTCATTGGCGAAGGTCAAAAAATGCCAGCCGCATTTATCCAGCCTAATTTTGATTTTGTAATGGAATGGGCTAAAAAGAATAAAATCAGCTTAGACAAATCACATGAAAACATAATTGCTAACGAAAAAGTGATTGCCAGAATCCAACAGGAAATTGATTCAATTAATCCAAAATTTGGTCATTGGGAACAAATAAAACGTTTCGAACTAACTCCTGATGTTTGGTCTATTGATGGCGGAGAACTAACTCCAACTCTCAAATTAAAACGTAAGAACGTTTTAGAAAAATACCAGGATTTATACCAAAAAATATATGGCGCTTAAATAAAGTCCATTTCTTAATTAAAAAAAGAGATTGTTTCACACAAAATGAAACAATCTCTTTTTTTTAAATCAAAACCATTTTTTAACAAAAAAATAGTGCTTTTTTATTATGCATGCATACTATTATTTCTTATATTTGAAACAATAGAGTGCTAATATCGTAATTTTTACACTGAGATAAAATGATTATGATAAAAAATGATTTTCTATTTGAGAGAAACTTAATCAGCATGCCACATGAAATACAAAACTATAGATTATATTTTAAGAGCGACTTGGCAGGCTATTTCCAGAATGTATAATGAAGAAGCTACCAAATATGGAGCTACTATGGCAACTGGTTTTACATTATTAAGTATCGACAAAGAAAAAGGAACCCCATCAACCGCATTAGGCCCAAAAATGGGAATGGAACCCACAAGCCTGACTCGCCTATTAAAATCGATGGAAGAAAAAGGATTAATCATTAAAAAGAAAAATCCAAATGACGGACGAGGAGTATTAATTCACCTTACTGATTATGGCAAAGAAAAAAGAGCCTTATCTAAAAGCACCGTTATCCAGTTTAATGAAAGTATTAAAAAACATATCTCTGATGAAAAATGGGAAAACTTTATAGAAGTTGCCGAAACCATCAACAAATTAATACAAGATAAAGAAATATTTAACCCATCTGAAAACAAAGAAAATGAAATTGCCAGGATTATAAAAGACAAAAAATAAAGTAAGAATGGCTAAAATAGTATTCAGATAAAAATAAATAGTAACAACTTATGAAACGCACAATTAAAAAAGTTGCCGTAATTGGTTCAGGAATCATGGGTTCAGGAATTGCTTCGCATTTTGCAAACATTGGTGTTGAAGTATTGCTTTTGGATATTGCTCCAAAAGAACTCACCGAAACCGAAAGCAAAAAAGGACTCACTCTTGAAAGTAAAGTAGTTAGAAACCGAATTGTAAATGAACATTTGGCTAATTCCCTAAAATCAAAACCTTCCCCTATTTACAGCGCAAAATTTGCTAGCAGAATCACCACTGGAAACACCACGGATGATATGGCAAAAATTGCTAATGTAGACTGGATAATAGAAGTTGTGGTAGAACGTTTGGACATCAAAAAATTGGTTTTCGAACAAATCGATCAATACCGAACTAAAGGAACATTGGTTACCTCAAACACTTCTGGAATTCCAATCCATTTTATGAGCGAAGGACGAAGCGAAGATTTTCAGCAACACTTTTGCGGAACACACTTTTTTAATCCTGCGCGTTACTTAAAATTATTCGAAATTATTCCGGGACCAAAAACTTCGACCGAAGTATTGGATTTTCTGAATAATTATGGAGAAAAATTCCTTGGAAAAACTTCAGTTATTGCCAAAGATACTCCTGCATTTATTGGAAACCGAATTGGAGTTTTTGGGATCCAAAGTTTGTTTCATTTGGTAAAACAAATGAATTTAACCATTGAAGAGGTTGACAAATTAACTGGACCAGTTATCGGCAGACCGAAGTCAGCTACTTTTAGAACGGTTGATGTGGTCGGTTTAGATACTTTGGTTCATGTTGCTAATGGAATTTACGAAAACTGTCCTGAGGATGAAGCTCATGAATTATTTAAACTTCCGGAATTCATCAATAAAATGGTCGAGAATAAATGGTTTGGAAGCAAAACGGGACAAGGTTTTTACAAAAAAGTAGATAAAGATATTCTTTCATTAGATTTGAATACTTTAGAATATCGCGCAGCTAAAAAAGCATCTTTCGCCACTTTAGAACTCACAAAAACCATTGATAAACCTATTGATCGTTTTAAAATTTTAATAAAAGGAACAGACAAAGCAGGCGAATTTTATCGAAAAAGCTTCGCAGCCTTATTCGCTTATGTTTCCAATAGAATTCCTGAAATCTCAGATGAATTATACAAAATTGACGATGCCATGAAAGCTGGTTTTGGCTGGGAAAATGGTCCATTCGAAATTTGGGATGCTATCGGGGTTGAAAAAGGAATCGAAATGATAAAAGCCGAAGGACATACTCCTGCCTCATGGGTGAATGAAATGTTAGCTTCAGGAAGTAGTAGTTTTTATTCTGTAAAGGAAGGCGCTACTTATTTCTATGATATTGCAACAAAATCACAAACTAAGGTTCCGGGACAAGATGCTTTTATTATCCTGAACAACATTCGCGAAAGCAAAAAAGTTTGGAGTAACAGCGGTGCTATCATCGAAGATTTAGGCGACGGAATTTTAAATATCGAATTCAAATCAAAAATGAATACCATTGGTGGAGATGTTTTACAAGCCATCAACAAAGGAATTGATTTAGCCGAAAAAGAATATTCAGGATTAGTTATTGGAAATCAAGCAGCAAATTTTTCGGTTGGTGCCAATATCGGAATGATATTCATGATGGCAGTCGAACAGGAATATGACGAACTAAACATGGCAATCAAATTATTCCAGGATACAATGATGCGAGTACGTTACTCTTCGATTCCAGTAGTGGTTGCACCACATGGAATGACTTTTGGTGGTGGATGCGAAATGAGTCTTCATGCTGACAAAGTGGTTGCCGCTGCTGAAACTTACATGGGATTGGTGGAATTTGGTGTTGGTGTAATTCCTGGTGGTGGTGGTTCGAAAGAGCTGACTTTACGTGCCTCTGATTTATTTAGAAAAAACGACGTAGAATTAAATACATTACAGGAATACTTTCTGACTATAGCTATGGCAAAAGTATCAACTTCCGCTTATGAAGCCTTTGATACTGGGCTTTTACAACATGGAAAAGATATTATTGTAGTTAATAAAGACCGTCAAATTGCTGAAGCCAAAAAACACGCCTTATTAATGGCTGAGGCAGGTTACACCCAACCTATCAGAAGAAATGATATTAAAGTTTTAGGAAAACAAGCCTTAGGAATGTTCTTAGTAGGAACTGACCAAATGCTGGCTGGAAATTACATTTCAGAACACGATAAAAAAATTGCAAACAAACTGGCTTATGTTATGGCTGGTGGCGATTTATCCGAACCAACATTAGTTTCTGAACAGTATTTATTAGATTTAGAAAGAGAAGCTTTCTTGTCTCTTTGTACTGAAAGAAAAACAATGGAACGTATCCAGTATATGTTAAAATCAGGAAAACCTTTGAGGAATTAATCCCCTCCTAACCTCCCCAAAGAGGAGGAACTAAAAAAAATATTAATCTAAAATCCTATTTACCCCTAATAGGAATTCCCCCTTCGGGGGCTAGGGGGATAATATGAAAACAGCCTATATAGTAAAAGCATACCGAACAGCAGTGGGCAAAGCCCCAAAAGGTGTATTCCGTTTCAAACGCCCTGATGAATTGGCTGCTGAAACCATTCAACATATGATGAATGAATTGCCTGATTTCGACAAAAAACGAATTGACGATGTCATGGTAGGAAATGCCATGCCAGAAGCCGAACAAGGATTGAATTTTGGACGATTGATTTCATTAATGGGATTAGAAATTAATGATGTTCCTGGAGTAACGGTAAATAGATATTGCGCCTCAGGTTTAGAAACTATTGGAATGGCAACTGCCCGAATCCAATCAGGAATGGCCGATTGTATTATTGCCGGTGGTGCCGAAAGTATGAGTTTTATTCCAATGGGAGGCTACAGACCAACTCCAGATTATGCAGTTGCCAAAGCAGGACACGAAGATTATTACTGGGGAATGGGACTAACAGCCGAAGCCGTTGCCAAACAATTTAATATTTCCAGAGAAGATCAGGATTTATTTGGTTATCATTCGCATCAAAAAGCATTGAAAGCACAAGCTGAAGGCAAATTCGACAACCAAATTGTTCCCATTACTATCGAACAGACTTTTGTTAATGCGAATGGTAAAAAAGAAACAAAATCATATGTAGTCAATAAAGACGAAGGACCGAGAGCTGATACTTCGCTAGAGGCATTAGCCAAATTAAAACCGGTTTTTGCCGCTGATGGCAGTGTAACAGCTGGAACTTCATCTCAAATGAGTGATGGAGCTGCCTTTGTTTTGATTATGAGTGAAGAATTGGTAAAAGAATTAAACCTAACACCAATAGCACGATTAGTTAATTATGCATCAGCCGGTGTTGAACCAAGAATCATGGGAATTGGACCTGTAAAAGCCATTCCAAAAGCTTTAAAACAAGCAGGATTACAACTTAAAGATATTGATTTAATTGAATTAAACGAAGCTTTTGCTTCTCAATCCTTGGCTGTAATCAGAGAATTGGGATTGAATCCTGATATCATAAACGTAAACGGAGGTGCTATTGCATTAGGTCATCCTCTAGGCTGTACGGGAGCAAAATTATCCGTTCAATTATTTGATGAAATGAAACGCCGTGGCAATAAATACGGAATGGTGACTATGTGTGTAGGTACCGGACAAGGAGCAGCAGGAATTTTTGAATTGCTTTAGAAAGATTAAAGAGGAAAGAAGCAAGATACTAGACGTACAAGATAATGAATCATAAATTAAAAACATACAAAAAGTAGAAACCATGGCAGATACAATTGAAAAAAACGTGACTCGTGGTGGTCAGTTTTTAGTTAAAGAGACAAAATGCGAAGACATTTTTATTCCGGAAGATTTCTCTGAAGAACAAAAAATGATGCGTGACATGGTCAAAGAATTTGTTGACAAAGAACTTTGGCCTAACAAAGATCGCTTTGAAAAAAGGGACTTTGCTTTTACAGTTGAATGTATGCAAAAAGCTGCTGAACTCGGGCTTTTGAGCATTTCTGTTCCGGAAGCCTATGGCGGAATGGGGATGGGATTTGTCGATACCGTGCTGGTTTGTGATTACATCTCAGGTGCAACAGGATCCTTTTCTAGTGCTTTTGGAGCCCATACAGGAATTGGAACCTTACCAATTACCTTGTATGGAACAGAAGAACAAAAACAGAAATACGTTCCTAAACTAGCTTCTGGTGAATGGTTTGGTGCTTATTGCCTTACTGAACCCGGAGCAGGATCTGATGCAAATTCAGGGAAAACAAAAGCAGTTTTATCTGAAGATGGAACACATTACAAAATCACAGGACAAAAAATGTGGATTACCAATGCTGGATTTTGTTCGCTTTTTATTGTTTTTGCCCGAATTGAAGATGACAAAAACATCACAGGTTTTATTGTCGAAAACAATCCTGAAAATGGAATTTCTACTAATGAAGAAGAGCATAAATTAGGAATCCGTGCTTCATCAACAAGACAGGTATTTTTTAACGAAACCAAAGTTCCTGTAGAAAATATGCTTTCTGAAAGAGGAAATGGTTTTAAAATAGCAATGAATGCATTAAATGTGGGCCGAATCAAATTGGCAGCGGCTTGTTTAGATTCACAACGAAGAATCATCACTGGTTCTGCTAAATATTCGAATGAAAGGGTCCAGTTTAATGTTCCTATTTCGAAATTTGGTGCCATTCGATACAAATTAGCTGAAATGGCCACGAGCTGTTACGCTGGAGAAAGTGCGGTTTACAGAGCTGCCAAAAGTATTGAAGAACGAATTTCGATTCGCGAAAGCGAAGGGGTACCACAACAAGAAGCCGAATTAAAAGGTGTAGAAGAATTTGCAATTGAATGTGCGATATTAAAAGTTGCCGTTTCTGAAGACATTCAGAATTGTTCTGATGAAGGAATTCAAATTTTTGGCGGAATGGGATTCTCCGAAGATACTCCAATGGAAAGTGCCTGGCGTGATGCGAGAATTACCCGAATTTACGAAGGAACTAACGAGATCAACCGAATGCTTTCAGTGGGAATGTTAATTAAAAAAGCCATGAAAGGTCATGTTGATTTATTAGGTCCAGCTTCAAAAGTACAAGAAGATTTAATGGGAATTCCATCATTTGAAACTCCTGATTATTCTGAATTATTTTCTGAAGAAAAAGAAATGATTAGCAAATTGAAAAAAGCATTCCTGATGGTTGCTGGTGGAGCTGTTCAAAAATACGGTCCGGATTTAGACGAACACCAACAGTTATTAATTGCTTCTGCTGATATTTTAATCGAAATTTATATGGCAGAGTCTACTATTTTAAGAACGGAAAAATTAGCTAAAAAACAAGGAGAACCCAATATTAAAGAACAAATAGCTATGGCAAAACTGTACCTTTATAAAGCAGTGGATATTATTACCCAAAAAGGAAAAGAAAGTATTATTTCTTTTGCAGAAGGCGATGAACAACGCATGATGTTAATGGGATTAAGACGTTATACTAAATACACTAACATGCCAAACATTGTTGAAATTAGAAGAACTATTAGTGCAAAAATAATTGCCGAAAACAAATATTGTTTTTAATACAGTCTGTTGCAATTATCCATAAAAAAACGTCCCGATAAAATTGGGACGTTTTTTTTATGCTTATTATTTACTGTTTTTTCTCTTCTTCTAAAGACGATATTTCACCAAAATAAGAAATAGACTCTCTATTATTACTAATGATATTTAGTGTTGCAGTTCCTTCAAAAAACACTGAAAGACTAATGTTAAAAAAATCCTGTTGCCCTTTGACTGCAACATCAATTTGATATCCTTTTTTCTGCTTGGTTACTGTAAATTTTTCGGGTTTTCCTTCAAATTTTAATCCTGTATCACTACCTCCATAACCCAAACCGCTAAAACCTCTGCCAAAAAAAGGCATTTCGCTTTTTATAAAATCAGGTTTAAACTTGATAAAATTAGGAATGATACTCAAATCGACCATTCTAAAAGTTTGCGAATTTAAATTTCTAGCAATAAACTGAAACTCCTTAGCTTGAATAAGTTTTTCAATCTCTTTTTGTTTTTCTATTTTCTTTTCATTTCGAAGTTGTCTTCTTGTTTTTTCCTGAGAAAACCCAATCAAAACATTAAAACAAAGCAAACAAATAATAGCTATTTTATAGGTTTTCATAATTTCTTGTATTTAATATTAATACCAAAATATTTAAAAAATTATTTAATCTCTAAAAGACTTAAAATCAAATAAAATTTACTCTTTTTAAATAACAAAAATTATTCCTGAATTCAGTTAAAAAGTAAAATTGTATGAAAAGAACTAGGAGTTTGAATCAAAATTATGTTTCAATAATAGTAAACAGAATAATTATTACAGTAAAATGCTTAAATTTTTAGTTGTTTATCTTCTTCGAATAACAATTTAATGTTCTCATAAGAGTTCTTCAAAACTTCAGGAATGTCATTTGGATGGATCCAGGCTACTTTTTCAATTCCTTCTTCTATTTGCCCCTGAGGCGTTCCTTCAAAATCAGAAAACATCTCAAACCAATGCGTGATTTTCAACTTGTAAACCCCGTTACGCTTGAAAACGTGATAGGTTTTTTGGAGTTTATTTGTAATTCTTAATTGATTCACTCCGGTTTCTTCTTCTACCTCTCGCATGGCAGTATCCTCAATTGCTTCCTTCTTTTCGACACCTCCTTTTGGTAAATCCCATTTTCCATTTCGAAAAATAAACAAAACCTCTCCTTTTTTGTTATAAACTAATCCGCCACCTGCTTTATTTACTGGAATCTTAGTTTTTAAGGTTTTCATAATCTCCTTTTCATCAGGATGATACAGATAGGCTTTTTGAATTTTATTTTGAAAAATTTTAACTATAATTTGTTCTATGTCAATACTTTCCAATAAAAACAGCTGAAAATCTGTCTCTTTAGAGATTTTATTTGTCAAAAAAAGTGGTTTGTCGTTCACAAAAACTTTATACATTTGTACTATGATTTTTAATAAAGATACAGCCGAAAAAACAGCCGAATTGCTTTTACAAATAAATGCAATTAAATTGAATCCTGAAAATTCTTTTACATGGGCTTCAGGATGGAAATCACCTATTTATTGTGATAACCGTCTAATACTTTCATTTCCAACAATAAGAAATTATGTGAGAGATGAATTTGCAAAAAACATTGAAAAACAATTTGGAAAACCAGATGTCATTGCCGGAGTAGCAACTGGAGCTATCGGAATAGGTATGCTTGTTGCCGAAAGCATGGGATTGCCTTTTGTTTATGTACGTCCGGAACCTAAGAAACACGGTCGCCAAAACCAAGTGGAAGGATTCTTGCAAAAAGGACAAAACGTAGTTGTAGTTGAAGACTTAATCAGTACAGGAAACAGTAGTTTGCTTGCTGTTGAAGCTTTGCGTGCAGCTGGAGCTAATATTAAAGGTATGGCTGCCATTTTTACTTATGGTTTTGATGTTGCCGAAGAAAACTTTAAACAAGCTAAACTGGATTTATACACTTTAAGTAATTATCAAAATCTTTTGAATTTAGCTGTAGCTAAAAAATACATTACTGAAAAGGAAGAAAGTACTTTAAGAGAATGGAGTGTTACTCCTTCTACATGGGGACAAGTAGGATAGTAATTAAAAACCAAATTTATGAACTTAGAAAGTCCAAAGGTTAACGTTGAAAAATCGGCAGATGAATTATTTAATTTGTTGACCGATATGAAAAATTTCGAGAAATTAATGCCTGAAAACATTGCTAAGTTTCAAGTTATTGGAGAAGATTCTTTTCTTTTTGGTTTAAAAGGAATGCCTGAAATTCAATTGAAAGTTACTGAAAAAGTGGCTCCAAATAAAATTGTATTTGGTTCAGCAAGTGATAAAGTTCCTTTTACATTGATAACAAATATTGAAAGCATTTCGGCTAATTCAAGCGCAGTAAAACTGGATTTTGAAGGAAGCTTTAACCCAATGATGGCCATGATGGTGAAAGGCCCTATTGGAAAATTCATAGAAACATTGGCTTCTAACATGCATAAATTATAGTAAACCAGTTTTAAACAGATATAACAAACCCTTTTAGTTCGAAATAACTAAAAGGGTTTTTCTTTTTCAAAATGATTTGAAAAACTCTCTTTTCCAAAAATTAAACAAAGCACTCTAAAAATATTAACAGAAACTTGAGACTTGTTTACAACAAATATTTAAGATAAATGCTTAAATTTAACATACAAGTTATTATTTAAGTAACACAAACAGTATTCATTTTAAATATATATATTATGAGTTTAATATCAGACAATGTTATTCCAGGAGAACACGGAAAAGTTTTTGGTACCAATGCAAATCACGATAGTGAATTAAAACAAATAAAAGAAGAACTGTTAAAACACGACGGTATTACCGAAGTTCAAATCAACAGTTCTATTTTCCCAAAAGAATTTACAGTATTTACTAATAAATTAATTAGTGTTGAAGAAATAGAAAATGCCGTTAAATTAACTGGTTATCACGCCATTCCGAAAGCACTTATATAAATCAATAACGCCAAAAAAGGAAGCTCCTCTTAAATCATTTTTTAAGAGGAGTTTTTTTATTTCAAAATTTAAGTTGAATTTTAAAACTATATCGTAATATTGCAATATAAAGATGTAGCTATGGGAACAACTAAAACAGAACACTTTACCGATACTCAAAACGAATTGGCCACTTTAGCAAAAGCTATAGGTCATCCAGCGCGCATTGCCATTATAGAATACCTTATAAAAGTAGACAGCTGTATTTGTGGTGATATTGTAAATGAGTTACCACTCTCCCAGCCTACTATTTCTCAACATCTAAAAGAACTTAAAAACGCTGGACTTATTAAAGGAAATTTTGAAGGAAATGCCATTTGTTATTGTCTTGACGAAAAAGGATTTGATAAAATAAAATTCTTTTTCAACCATGTTAACAGCTATTTAGAGAACAGAAAAAATCAATGTTGCTAAACTAAAAGAATATGCCAGACCTAAAAACAATCTTATTTCCAGAAATTAAAAAAGTAATCCACAGTTTTAATTTCGAAAACATCTCCGAAGAACGTAAAGCAGTTTTACAACCTTTGATTGATTTTATTCAAACCAAAGTACACAACAAACAAGAAATAAGACTGAACCTGATTTGCACGCACAATTCTAGAAGAAGTCATTTATCACAAGTTTGGGCACAAACTGCTGCAACTTATTATGGAATCCAAAATGTATTTTGTTATTCTGGCGGAACCGAAGCCACTGCTTTATTCCCGATGGCAGCTCAAACTTTGACCCAACAAGGATTCCAAATTAAAACTATTGCCGAAGGAAACAATCCTATTTACACCATAAAGTATTCTGAAAACACTCATCCCATTATTGGTTTTTCTAAAACCTTTGATTCCGAGTTTAATCCGCAATCTGAGTTTGCAGCCATCATGACTTGTTCCCAAGCCGATGGAAGTTGTCCTTTTATTGCTGGAGCCGAAAAACGCATTCCCATTACTTTTGAAGATCCAAAAGCTTTTGATAATACTCCGCAACAAGCTGAAAAATATGAAGAAAGAAGCATCCAAATTGGCACTGAATTCTTTTATGTATTTTCTCAAATTCAAAAATAATCATGTCAATAAATCATTGTACACCCGCTGCATCTAGAAAAAAACTGAGTTTTCTTGACCGATTTTTAACGCTTTGGATATTTTTAGCCATGGCAATAGGAGTTGCTATTGGAAACTTCATTCCGTCAAGCGGCGACTTTATCAATTCTTTTTCAAACGGGACAACTAATATTCCACTTGCCATAGGTCTTATTTTAATGATGTATCCGCCGTTAGCCAAAGTAAAATACGAACAAATGGGCGAAGTTTTTAAAAACATCAAAGTCTTAAGCGCTTCATTGATTTTAAATTGGATTATTGGTCCTGTTCTAATGTTTTCGTTAGCACTACTCTTTCTAAACGGTTATCCTGAATACATGATCGGACTCATTCTTATTGGACTTGCCAGATGCATTGCCATGGTCGTCGTTTGGAATGATCTTGCAGATGGAAACAGAGAATATGCTGCCGGACTCATCGCTTTAAATAGTATTTTTCAAGTGCTACTTTACAGTGTGTATGCCTATATTTTTATTACTATACTTCCTCCCTATTTTGGTTTTAACGGATTTGAAGTTAATATCAGCATCGCACAAATTGCAGAAAGTGTTGGAATCTATTTAGGAATTCCATTTGCTTTAGGAATAATTAGCAGATATAGTTTAATTGCGCTAAAAGGCGAAGATTGGTTCCAAAATAAATTTGTTCCCATTATTTCTCCAATCACATTGATTGCATTATTATTCACCATTGTAATTATGTTTAGTTTGAAAGGAGCACTTATTGTTCAAATTCCTATGGATGTAGTACGAATAGCTATTCCGCTGGTTATTTATTTCAGCATTATGTTTGTGATAAGTTTCTTTATAGGAAAATATTTTGGTGCCGATTATTCTAAAAGCACTGCAATTGCTTTTACAGCCACAGGAAATAATTTCGAATTAGCCATAGCTGTTGCCATTGGTGTTTTCGGAATCAACAGCGGTCAGGCATTTGCTGGTGTAATTGGTCCCTTAGTTGAAGTTCCTGCTTTAATAGCATTAGTAAACCTTGCTTTTTGGTTCCAAAAGAAATATTTCAAAACCAATTAAGTAATCATACTTAAAAAACATCAATTCAATTTTATAACAAAAGCATCAAAATAAGTATCAAAACAGTACTTATTTTTGATGCTTTTCTCTTTTAGCAACATTCTAACTCTACTTTTAGCTATATTTTACCTCTTTAAAACCTATAAATCATTGGCAAAGGAGACAATCATCCAAAATTTGATTAAAAAATAAAAAAAACTCCTGCTCTTTTTTTACACATTATCCATTTTATACCCTTAGTTTTCATAATATCTCAATTAACATCAAAAAACTAAAATTAAGTACTAAAAATAAGTATTAATACGTATATTTGCTTCGTAATACTTAATAATGATATTATGAAAAAAGTAATAGTAGTCGGAAACGGCATGGTGGGATATAAATTTTGTGAAAAATTCATATCGAAACAAGGACATGAAAATTACCAAATTACCGTATTTGGAGAAGAGCCAAGACGCGCTTACGATAGAGTTCACTTGAGTGAATACTTTGCTGGTAAGACTGCTGAAGATTTATCATTATCAACTTCAAACTGGTATGAAGAAAATAATATCATACTAAATACTTCTGAATTAATTACAGACATAAGTAGAGAACTTAAAACCATACATACGCATTTAGGTAAAACGCATGAGTATGATTACTTAGTTTTAGCTACGGGTTCAGCAGCTTTTGTTCCGCCGATTGAAGGTGTAGACAAAGAAGGTGTTTTCGTTTACAGAACAATTGAAGATCTGGATGCGATTATGGCTTATGCTAAAAAAATCAAACAAAGCGGAGCTACAGAAGCAGCAGTTCTTGGTGGTGGATTATTAGGTCTGGAAGCAGCAAAAGCAGTTCGTGATTTAGGATTAAATCCTCATGTTGTAGAATTTGCTCCGAGATTGATGCCAAGACAATTAGATAAAGGTGCTAGTGATATGCTTCAATCAAAAATTGAAGAATTGGGTATTGGTATTCATTTGAATAAATCTACTCAATACATTGCTGGTGAAGACGCCATCACAGGAATGATGTTTGAAGGTGATGATTTGCTAAAAGTAGACATGCTGGTTATTTCGGCTGGTATCAAACCTCGTGATGAACTAGGAAGAGTTTGCGGACTTGAAGTTGGCGTTAGAGGCGGAGTTGTTGTAGACAACAAAATGCAAACTTCTGATCCTAATATCTTTGCTATTGGTGAAGTGGCACTTTACAACCACATGATTTATGGCCTTGTGGCTCCAGGATATGAAATGGCTGATGTTGCTGCAGAGCAAATCATGAACGGAGACAAAACGATGAGAGAAGTAATCGATATGTCAACTCAATTAAAATTGATTGGTGTTGAAGTAGCGAGTTTTGGAGATCCTTTTATCGAAAATGATGAAGTTACTGCTATTGTTTACGAAAACAAATTTAGCGGAATATATAAAAGAATTAATGTTACTAAAGACGGAAAAACACTTTTAGGAGGAATTCTTGTTGGTGATGCAAGTGATTATAACGGATTGTTCCAAATCTATAGCAATGCAATGGCATTGCCTCCTAACCCGGAAGATTTGATTTTGGGATCAAGAGGCGGAGAAGCTTCTACTTTTGGAAGTGCTTCTGATCTACCAGATACTGCTGTAATTTGTTCTTGCGAAAATGTAACTAAAGGTGCTATTTGCTGCTCAATTATTGACGGAACTGCAAATACATTTGGTGATGTTGTAAAATTAACCAAAGCTACTTCAGGTTGTGGAGGTTGTAAACCAATGGTTGCTGATTTAGTAAAAGCAGCTCAAAAATCAATTGGAAAAGAAGTTAAAGAAAGCATTTGTGAACACTTTAACTACACCAGACAAGAATTATTTGACCTTGTAAAAATCAATAAATACACTAATTTTTATGAAGTTGTCGATCATCACGGAAACGGAGATGGTTGCGAAGTTTGTAAACCTTTAGTAGCATCTATTTTCTCTAGTATTTATAATGATACGGCAAACAAACACGTAACTACTCAGGATACTAATGACAGATACCTTGCCAATATTCAAAGAAACGGAACTTATTCTGTTGTACCAAGAATTGCTGGAGGTGAGATTACACCAGAAAAACTAATTGTAATTGGTGAAGTAGCAAAACAATTCGACTTATACACAAAAATTACTGGAGCACAACGTGTCGATTTATTCGGCGCTACCTTAAACGATTTACCTGAAATCTGGAGAATCCTTATTGAAAATGGTTTCGAAAGTGGACACGCTTACGGAAAATCTTTAAGAGCGGTAAAAAGTTGTGTGGGGAACGCCTGGTGTCGTTACGGAATGGATGACAGTACCACTTTTGCTATCGAATTAGAAAACCGTTACAGAGGAATTCGTTCTCCTCATAAATTAAAAGGTGGAGTTTCTGCTTGTATTAGAGAATGTGCTGAGGCAAGAGGAAAAGATTTTGGAGTAATTGCTGTTGAAGGTGGTTGGAATCTTTACATCTGTGGAAACGGTGGAGCAAATCCTAAACACGCTGTACTTTTAGCCGAACAAATCGACAAAGAAACGGTATTCAAATACATGGATCGTTTCCTTATGTACTACATCCGTACTGCAGGACCACTAGTTAGAACATCTACCTGGTTAGAAAAATTAGACGGAGGATTAGATTATTTAAAAGAAGTAATTATCCATGATCGTATTGGAATTTGTGAAACATTAGAAGAAGAAATGGAACAATTAGTTGGAACATTTGAATGCGAATGGAAACAAGTTTTAGAAAAACCAAGATTAATGAAACGTTTCAGTCACTTTGTGAACTCTGATGAAAAAGATGACAACATCGAATATGTGGCATTAAGAGATCAAAAGATGCCAAAAGCCTGGTAATTTTCGAGTAAAGACAAAAAAAATAATACTTCAATTTCAATTCCTCTCAAAGAAAGAGGAATTGGAAATGATAAAAAAAGATAAATCATGGAAAATATTTTAGACAAATACAAAACAGTTACTATAAATGAAGTAACCACTTGGTTTAAAGCTGGTAATATCAAAGACTTTCCAAGTAACAGAGGTGGATGTATCAAATATAAAGACAAGCAAATTGCTGTTTTTAATTTCGAAAGAAGAAACGAATGGTACGCGTGTCAAAATGCTTGTCCTCATAAAATGGAAATGGTTTTATCAAGAGGAATGACAGGTTCAGCAGATGGTGTTCCTAAAATTGCTTGTCCTATGCACAAAAAAACATTTTCTCTTGTGGATGGTTCTAACTTAAACGGAGATGATTTTTCTATTGCGACATATCCCGTAAAAGTGGTGGACAACGAAGTATTCGTTGGGTTTTTAGAATAATTATGTATCTTTGAAAATATACTTTTCCAAATGATACTTACGCCATTCCAAAACGCCAGCGCAAGGATTGATGCAGAAAATGCACAAGATCCTAATAGTGAGATATTTCAATCGAAATCTTACCCAAAAGAATTATTGTATTCGAACAGAATGTATGAAAGGCTGCTGGATTTTCATCCAAACGCTTCAGAAGAAGTTCAAATAGCGGCAAAAGCACAACACATTTGTCGTTGGAAAATGCCAAGAGAATCCTATCCAATGGATCGTGTGGGATATTTAAAATGGCGTGAAGAATTGAAAAAATTCCACGCCAAAACTACTGCAGGAATTTTAGCTTCAGTAGGATATTCACAAGAATTTATTGATCGGGTTTCATTTCTTATCGAAAAAAAATTACTTAAAAAAGACGAAGAAACCCAACTTCTTGAAGATGTAATTTGTCTGGTTTTTTTAGAACATTATTTAGAGCCATTTGTACAAAAACACGATACTGAAAAACTCAAAAATATTATTCTGAAAACCTGGAATAAAATGTCCGAAAAAGGACATCAGGCAGCTTTAAAAATAAGCTATACTGACGAAAATCTTCAACTGATAAAAGATGCCCTTGGATTGTAATTCATTTCCATTATGAAAAAATCCAAAGCGTTTACTGAAAATCTAAACTTCAAAAAATTAAAGCAAATGTACCTGTTTGCTTTAATTACTATTGCTATTACCATTCTTTTAAGTCAACTGCTCATTCAGCACAACATTAGCAGCCAGCTTAATGATTCCCGACTGATTAATGTTTCGGGAAGACAAAGAATGTTTAGCCAAAAATTAGCTAAAGAAATCCTTATTCTTAATGATTCGGAGACAAATGCAAATGATAAAAAGGCTATTTCGAATATAAAAAAAACGCTGGGACTTTGGAAATTTACGCATCTGGCTTTACAAAAAGGAAACGACAGCCTTAATTTTCCAGAAACTAAAAGTCCGCATCTTTTAGAATTATTCAATGCAGTACAACCCAATGTTGATGCTATTGAAAATGCTACCCTAAAATACCTCATCGACCGCGAAAAACAAGTTTCAAGTGCGGTAAGTAAACAAGAAGTTCAAACCATTCTTGACAACGTTGCCTTGTTTGTTACCAAAATGAATATTATTGTTAGTCAATATGAATATGAAGCACTGGAAAAAGTAACCAAGCAACGCAACATTGAGTACGGAATTCTAAGCTTTACTTTATTGATATTATTACTGGAATTCTTTTTCATTTTTAAGCCTACCAATAAAAAAATTGAAGTTCTAATTTCTAAATTATTATCTTCTGAAAGAAGAGCTATCAAACTGGCTCGTGATACCGAAGCCATCAGTGTTATCAAAGAAAATTCAGTAAAAGAATTAAAATCGCTGAATTATGCCATGGAGAATACCTTGTTGTATTGCCGGATTACTCCGCTGGGAAAAATCATTCACATGGGTGATAAATTTTCTAAATTATTGCAATACAATCCTTCTTTTGATGCTGATAAAAGTTTTTCGCAAGCCATTACTACTGTAGAAAAAGAACAATTGGCCATAGACC